>Ga0137796_10001121_pt1 | contig 15848 bp, 17 predicted proteins | sample OV2TP3_FD_97704 | JGI IMG/M metagenome (GOLD analysis project Ga0137796, IMG submission 97704)
AGGTCACCGCGGTCGGCCCCCAGGTCCAGCGCGCCCAGGTCATCGACCTCATGGAGGCCCTGAAGGAGAGCCTCGCCAAGCGGGTCCCGGCGGAGAAGAAGCCCGCGGCCAAGGCCAAGCGCCCGGAGGCCGCGCCCGCCAGGAAGGCCCAGGCCACCAAGAAATAGGCGGGCGGCCCCGGGAGGCGATCGACCATCTCCGGCGCGCTCGGACCCTCTGCGGGCGCCGGGGCGGCGGCTGACACCACGCCGTGACCCTAGACCTCGCGGACCTCCCGGTGATCGACGGCCACTGCCACCCGCCGCTCGGCGAGGCCGCCCGGCTCACCCCGGAGGCATTCCCCGACCTCTTCACCGAGGCGAGACCGGGGACCCTGACGCCCCATCTCCCCACCTCCCTCTACTACCGGCGCGCCCTCCGCGACCTGGGACGTCTCCTCGGCGCCCCGCCCGAGCCTGCGGCGATCCTGGCCGCGCGTGCGACCCCGGAGGCGAGCCGGCGGCTGGCCGAGGCCTTCGGCCGGGAGCGGCTCGTTGCCCTCCTGGTCGACACGGCTTACCCGCCCGGGGCCCTACCGATCGAGCGGATGCGCGCCCTCCTCCCCTGCCGGGTCCACCGGGTCTTCCGCCTGGAGACCTTCGCCGAGGCGCTCCTGGTCAGCGGCCTCCCCTTCGGCGGGTTCATGGAGGCCTACGCCGAGGGGGTCCGAGCCGCCGCCCGCGAGTGCGTCGCGCTGAAGTCGATCATCGCCTACCGCTCCGGGCTCGCCGTCCGCCTCGGGGACCGACGCGCGGCCGAGGCCGACTACGCGGGCCTGCTTGCCGGGGAGTCCTCGGCGCGGCGGCGGCTCACGGCCAAGGGGCTGCTCGACCACCTCCTCGAGACCGCCCTGGAGCTGGCGGCCGAGACCGGGGCGGTCCTCCAACTCCACACGGGGCTCGGCGACCCCGACCTCGACCTCGCCCAGGCGAATCCGCTCCTCCTCAAGCCGATCCTCGACGACCCGCGCTTCGCGGGCGCCCGGCTCGTCCTCCTCCACACCGCCTACCCCTATGTCCGCGAGGCCGGCTATCTCGCCGCCGTCTACCCCGGGGTCCACGTGGACCTCTCCCTCGCCCTCCCGATCCTCGGCGCCGCCTTCGTCCCCCTCCTCCGCGAGCTCCTCGCCCTGGCGCCGACGGGGAAGCTCCTCTACGGCTCCGACCTCGGGGCCCTCCCCGAGCTGTACTGCCTCGGCGCGGCCTGGGGGCGCCAGGCGCTCGCCGAGGCGCTCGGCGGTCTCGTGAAGGACGGGGCGCTGGGGGAGGGCGAGGCGCGCGGGGCGGCGGCCGGGATCCTGGCGGGGAACGCCGCGCGCCTCTACGGCCTGGAGGGGGCCGGCGGCTAAGACGGAGCCGCCTGTCCCCGCTCCTGCCGGCGCTTCTCCGTTGCCCGTTCGGCCTCGAGGCGTTCCAGCTCGACCTCGGAGTGGTCGGCGAAGCCCATCGCTTCCGCGATCGCCCGGTGGCCCGCCTGATCACGGATGAGCCGGTGCATCGCCTGGCAGAGGCGGCGGTAGGTCGGGTGGCCCTGAGGCGTCGTCCTGAGCTCGATGATGTGCATCGCTTCACGGGCGTTCATCTGCATGTAGAACCGGATGCGGTAGGCCAGCGGGACCGCGTACTGCGCCACCGGCCCGAGCCCCGTCTTCGGCATCGCCTCGTGAAGGGCCCGGCAGCGCTCCATCACCCGCGCCCACTCCTCGAGGAGCCCCGCCTCCTCGACCGCCGCCGGGGTCACGTAGCCGTGGCGGCAGGAGAGCGGCTGCCACTCCAGGGTGAGCAGACGGTGGCGCTGGAGGTCGCGGAAGGCCCCGTAGTCGGTCAGGATGTCGAAGCGGTACGCCGTCCGCTCGAAGGCGCGGCCCGGCTTGTGGCGGCGGTTCGTCCGGCTGCCGACGTAGGCGACGAGGACGGCGGCCCGCTCCTCGGGGGTGAGCCGGCGGGCGCGCTCGAGCAGGGCGTCGTCGGGGAGGTGCGAGGCCGCGTAGAGGGCGGCCGCCACCACCTTCACCTCGCCGTCGAGGTCGTACTCGGTGAGGATCACCTCGGGGCGCTCCTCGGGTTCGGTCTCCCCGAGCAGCCGCCGGGCGATCGCCTCGGTGGCCTCGCGGGTCTCGGCCAGGTAGCGGCTCCAGGCCCCCCCGCGGTCGGGGAGGTCCACGCGGCGGAGGAAGGCCGGGATGACCTTCCGGAGCTCGACGAGCATGAGCCGGGCGTAAGCCCGGACCTCAGCGAGGGGGTGGGCGAACATCCGGAGGAGGAGCGCCTCGTACGCCTGGCCCGTGCCGTAGAGCCCGACGTTGGAGACGGTCGCCGCCGGCAAGAGGCCCCGGAGGGTGTCGAGGGCCTTCGCCCGGATGGTCATCCGGTAGACGTTGTCGGGGTCCTCCGGCGCCTTCGGGTAGCGCTGCCGGAAGTACTCCTGCATCGGCCCGAGCGCGCGGGCGTAGGTCTCGAAGGCGTGATCCAGGGCGGCCGTGTACCCTTCCCGGAGCGGGGAGCCGGCCAGCTCCTCGGGGATGTGGTAGCGCCACCGCCCGCCGGGGCGGTCGTCGTAGGGGACGTAGCGCGTGGACTGCTCGAGGTAGGCCATCAGGCGGCCCCACTCCAGGACCTTCGTGAGGAGGTTCGAGGCCCCCTCGCACGCCAGGTGGACGCCCCCGAGCTGGGCCACGGAGTCGTCGCCGTACTCGAAGAACACGCGCTCGTAGAGCTGCTCGGCCCGCCTGACCCCCGTGACCTCGGTCCCGGCGTGGGGCTGGCCGCCCTCATCGAGGAACTCGTCGAGGAAGAGCCGGCGCAGGGACTTCGGCGAGCGCGAGTAGCGGGCGAAGAGGGCCCCCTTCACGACCTCCGGGAGGTTGACCAGCGCAAAGACGGGCCCCTCCACGTCGGTGACATACCGGGCCAGGGTGGCCCGCTCCTCGGGGGTGAACTCGTCGCTCACGGGTGGAAGGCGCGCGGGCAGCGCCCCCCTCCGAGGCACCTAGCCTCGCCTCAGGTAGTCGTCACGGCCGGTCAGGAAGTCCTCGCGGGGCGGGCTGAAGACGTCCACCACCTCGGTCTCCTCGGGGAACCAGGCCTCGTGCTCCACGTCGGCCGGGACCACGAGGATCTCGCCGGGCCGCGACAGGGTCCGCCGCTCGTCCCCGAGCCGGAACTCCATCTTCCCACGGATCATGTAGGCGATCTGCTCGTTGGGGTGCCGGTGCGCCGGGACGTGGAGGCCGGCGGTGAACCGCCAGAGCACGAACATCAGCCTCTCGCCCGTCACCATCTTCCGGGTGATCCCCTCGGCGACCTTCTCCGCGGGGACCTGCTCCCAATCGACGAAGGGCATGGGGCGCCTCCTCGGGCAGGATTGCCCTACACTAGCCCCGCCCCCCTCGGACTGTCAAGCCGCCCGGGGCGCCGCGCCGGGGACGGGCGAAAGGGGGTGCGCGGGGCCCGAAGAAATGGCACAATAGGCGCGAGGACCGGCGTCGAGTCGGTCGTCTCGTTCCATGGCGGAGCCGCAGGTCGAGCTGCTGGTCCAGTCCCTTCGCCAGATCGTCAAGCGGTGGGTGGACGACCTGGTGCTCCACGCCCTGGGCGAGCCCGAGGGCGACGCCATGAACCCCTACCTGGACACCCTGGGCCCCGCGGGACGCCTCTGGATGGAGCTCCAGCGGACGGTCCCGGAGGAGACCCTGCGGGCGTTCGAGCGGGAGATCCACGCCGTCCTCTCCGAGCTCCGCTACCTGGCGGAGGAGTTCCTCCGGCTGAACGCCCGGCCGCCCTCGGAGACCGGCCGGGCCTGGCTCCAGGCGCGGCTTCGGCTGGACGAGTTCCCGGAGCGGATGGCCCGCCTCCCCATCTGGCGACGCCCCGGGACCCCCCGCGAGTGACCCGATCGGCCCCGTGCGGGCCAAGGAGATGACCATGCTGCCCAGGCGGTGCGCCCTGCTGGTCCTGACCCTCGCTCTGGTTCTCGGCGCCTGCGCCGCGCTCACCCTCGGGCGGGAGTTCCCCTCCCCGACCCGGGAGACGATCCGGGTCGGGACGACCGCCAAGGCCGACCTCCTCCGGCTCTTCGGCGAGCCGACCCAGGTGGGGATCGACGACGGGGACCCGACCTGGACCTGGCTCTACGTCCGGCGGACAACGGACCAGGAGCTGACCAAGCAGCTTACGGTCCGTTTCGACCCCGGGGGCGCCGTGAAGTCCTACAGCTTCACCTCGAACTTCCCCCAGGACATGGCCCGGCTCCGCTGACGGCGCCGGGGGCCCGATGCGGATCGTCTACGCCTACGACGAGCGGCTGCCGCTCGGGATGGCGCGCGACGTCTACGTGGTCCGCACCTGCCACGCCCTGGCCCAGGCCGGCCATCAGGTCCGCCTCCTGGTGGCCCGGGGCCGGCTCCGCGCCCCGGAGCTCCTCGCCCACTACGGGCTCGCGCCGGCCGAGGGGCTCCTCATCCAGGGGCTGCCGAGCCTCCGGTGGGGCCCCGGCCTGGGCTGGGGCGCCGTCTTCCACCTCGCCGCGCGCGGGGCGCTCCGGCGGCTCGCCCAGCAGGACGAGGTGGACGTCGTCCTGACCTCGACCCTGGAGCTCGCCGCGGCCCTCCGTCCCGGCCGACGCCGGCGCCACCTCCACGTGTACGACCTCCACGCGCTCCAGGGCCGGGAGGCGGACGGTCCGGTCCGGCAGATCGAGCGCCGGATCCTCTCCGAGGTGGACGGGATCGTCGTGACCACGCGCGCCCTGGCCGAGGCCCTGCGCGAGCTCTACCGGCCGCCCGGGCCCATCGAGGTGATCCCCCCCGCCTGCCCGGCCGCGCCCGCCGCGGCCCCTCCCCCTCCCTATCGCCCGGGCGCGGAGCCGTTCCGGGTGGGGTACACCGGGCAGCTCCATCGGCTGCAGGGCCTCGAGGTCTCGCTGGAGGCCCTGGCCCGTCTCCCCGACGTGGAGCTCCACCTGGTCGGGGGGAGCGCCGAGGACCAGGCGCGCCTCCGAGGAGTGGCCGAGCGGTGCCGCGTGGCCGAGCGGGCGCGCTTCCACGGCTTCGTCTCCCCGCGCGAGCTCCCCGAGGTGGTCGCCCCGTTTCACGCCCTCCTCCTGCCGCCCCTCGCCCAGGGGGGGCGCCCCTACGAGACCCCCATGAAGCTCTTCGAGTACTTCACCTACCGTCGCCCGATCGTCGCCTCCGACCTCCCGTCGGTCCGGGAGCTCCTCGTCCACGGCGAGACCGGCTGGCTCGTCCCGCCCGGCGACCCCGCGGCCCTCGCCGACGCCCTGGAGACCCTGCGGCGGGACCGGGGCCTGGTCCGCGACCTCGCCGATGCCGCCTACGCCGAGGTCGCCCGCTACAGCCCCGGGGCGCGGGCCGAGCGGCTGGTCGGCTTCCTCAAGGCGGTGCGGGCGCAGCGGGCCCAGGTCGCCTGGCCATGAGGTGGCTCCTCGTCCGGCCGGCCGCCTCAGGGGTCGGGAGCCTCCGGGACCTCTGGCGCGAGCTGGAGGCCCATGGCCAGAGGGTGCGGGCGGTGGTCTACCGCCGCGGCAACCCGCTGTACAAGAACAAGGGGGTCAAGGCCCTCTACATCCGCTGGATCCTCCGCGGGATCGCGAGGGTCGCGCGGGCGGAGCGCCCCGAGGTCGTCCTCGTGTACAAGGGCGAGACCCTCGGCCCCGATCTCCTCCGACGGCTCAAGGCCGAGACCGGGGCCTTGCTCGTCAACCTGTTCCCCGACAACCCCCTCGTGACCATCCCGCTCGAGCACCTGGAGCCGTACGACCTCATCCTCTCCAAGGAGCGCTACGGGATCCGGGCCCTCGAGCTCGCGGGGCTCAGGAGCCTCTACTATCTCCCCCACTACTGCGATCCCGCCCTCCACCACCCTGTTGAGCTGACCCCGGCGGAGCGGGCGCGCTACGGGGCGGAGGTGAGCTTCGTCGGCCACCACTACCCCTACCGCGAGCGGTTCTTCCGGGAGCTGGCCGACTTGCCGATCGCCCTCTGGGGGCGGGGGTGGGAGCGCGCCGCCTCGCCCGCGGTGCGGCGGCTGGCCAAGGCGGCCACCGTGGAGGGGCGGGCGCTCCTGGCGGTCTTCAGCGGGAGCCGGATCAACCTGAACCTCCATCACCCCCTGAACGACATCGTGGGGGTCAACGACCGGACCTTCTTCCTGGCCGGGAGCCGGGCCTTCCAGCTCGTGGACTGGAAGGCGGACCTGGGGGAGTTCTTCAAGGAGGGGGAGGAGGTCGTGACCTACCGGAGCCCGGAGGAGTGCCGCCGGCTGATCGCCTACTACCGGGCCCATCCGGACGAAGCGGACGTCATCGCCGCCAACGCCCAGCGCCGGGCCTACCGGGACCATACCTGTCAGCGGCGCGTCGAGGAGCTCCTCGACGTGGTGGCGTCCCGGTTCGGGAAGGCGTGAGCATGGGCGCCCTCGAGCCCTCCTACGCCACGGCGCTGGACTGCATCGACTGCGGGGCGCGCTTCCCCCTCACCTACCGCCTCCAGTGCGACCGCTGCCGCGGGCTCCTCGAGCTCCGCTACGACCTCGATGCCCTCGGGCGGCTCGGGCCCGGCGCCTTCACCCGCCGCGGCCTCTGGCGCTACCATCCGGTCCTCCCCATCCGCGACCCGGCCCACTTCGTCACCCTCGGCGAGGGGGAGACCCCGCTCCTCGAGGCCCCGCGCCTCGCCCGCCGGCTCGGGGTCCGGCGCCTCCTCCTGAAGTACGAGGGGACGAACCCGACCGGGACCGTCAAGGACCGCTCCTCCGCCAGCGCGGTGGCCGCGGCGCTCCAGTTCGGCTTCCGGGCGACCTCGGTCGTCTCCACCGGGAATGCCGGTTCCTCGATCGCCGCCTACTCGGCGCGGGCCGGGCTGCGCGCCTTCATCTTCTGCTACGAGCAGGCCTCGGCCCCCAAGCTCGCCCACATGGCCGCGGTCGCCTCGGACCTGATCCTCTACCAGGGGTTCTACGACGACCTGATCTTCCACTGGGACCGGCTGATCGAGGAGGTCCCGATCTTCGACTGCGGGGCCTCCCGGAACCCCTACAAGCCGGAGGGGAAGAAGACGCTCGCCTACGAGCTGGCCGAGCAGACCGGCTACCGCCTCCCCGACGTCGTGGTGGCGCCGGTGGCGGTGGGGGAGGTCTTCATCGCCGCCTGGCGGGGCTTCCGCGAGCTAGAGGCCATGGGGTGGATCGAGCGCGTCCCCCGGATGGTCGCCGCCCAGTCCGCCCACGCCAACCCGGTGGCGATGGCCTGGCGGGAGGGGCGGCTTCTCCGCCCGGTCAAGCTCACCTACACCGTGGCCGAGGGGCTCGCCTGCGGGGATCCGGGGAAGAAGGGGGAGTGGGTCCTCCGGATCCTGCGCGAGGGGCAGGGCCTGGCCGGCGAGGCGGAGGACGACGAGATCCTGGAGGCCCAGCGCCTCCTCGGGCGCACCGAGGGGCTCTACGCCGGCCCCACCGGTGTGACGACGCTGGCGGTCCTGATCGGGCTCCTCCGCGCGAAGGTCCTCGACCCCGGGCAGACCATCGCCTGCATCATCAGCGAGACCGGGCTCAAGACCGAGGCCCCGCCGGTCCCCCGGGAGGGCGAGGCGTTCGACTACGTGCGGCTGAAGGCGCTGGTCCTCTCCCGGCTCGAGCGGTGATCATCGACCTCCACGTCCACACCTACCCCACCCCGGAGATCGGGCGGCAGGCGATGCAGGGGCACGGGCGCTCCCCCTACGCCGGGACCGTGCCGGAGCTCCGGCAGGCGATGGCAGTCGGCGGGATCGCTGCGGCGGTGATGGTGAACCTCACCCCGATCGCCGAGATGCGCGAGGCCGCCCTGCGGCGTCTGCCGGCCGGGCTTACCGGGGCCGAGCGGGCCGAGGCCGAGGCGCGGATCCGGGACGAGCTGGCCGGCCGGCTCCGGCGGCGGAACCGCTGGACACTCGAGGCCGCCCGCGGCGAGCAGGGCCTCATCCCGTTCATCGGGCTCGACCCCTCGGTCCTGGGCCCCGCGGAGCTGCGCGACGAGCTGGAGACGTGTGTCGAGGCGGGGGCACGCGGGATCAAGCTCCACCCCATCATCCAGCGGCTACCGCCGACCCACCCGGCCCTCTGGCCGGTCTACGAGCTGGCCCAGGAGCTCGGCCTCCCCGTCCTCTTCCACTCCGGGGCCTTCGGCCGGAGCCCCTGGAACGACCTCGCCCGCCCCCGCGCCTTCGCCGACGTCCTCGAGGCGTTCCCGGCCCTGCCGGTGGTCCTCGCCCACCTCGGCCACGGCTACCCCGACGAGGCGCGGGAGCTGGCCGGGCGCTTCCCCCGGCTCCGCTTCGACACCTGCGGGGCGGTCACCTCGGCCCAGGTCCCTTGGCGCCTCCCCGACGCCGAGGTGGTGGCCCGCCTGCGGGCGCTCGGGGTCGAGCGGGTCGGCTTCGGCTCGGACTACCCCTGGTTCGATCCGGCGGCGGATGCGGCCTACCTCGCCGAGCTCCCCGGGCTCTCGGCGGGGGAGCGCGAGGCGATCCTCGAGGGGAACGCCCGCCAGCTTCTCGATAGCGACGGCTAGGAATCAAAGGATATCGGGTCTTCAGGAAACCGTGTGGGTGAGGCTGGCTGCCGGGCAGGACCTTCTCACCCACTCGAATGCCGGAAGAGCAGAAATATCTACCGGGGGGGACCTGGAAAATTTTCCCTCGGGTGACCCCCGGGATGGCTGAACCCAGGACATCCGGCCTGGGACGTCCGCGTCCCCGGAGAGGGGGCGGGGGCGGACGGCCTTGAAAAAGCGGCGCTGAATTCCGCCCTCCGGCCACGAGCGCACACGGCCGGCTCGGATGACGCACAGTTGGCATCCGTTTTGCTGCAACACACCTCAGGGCGCTTGTCGTGTTCGTGGCGGAGCTCCCCTTGGGTGGCACGGACCCGGCCGGGCTCATGGGCATCATGCTCGGGGCGCTCCTCCCGTCTGCCTGGTCGAGACGCCGGCCGGACGCGGCGGCGCCGCGGGAGAAGGAAATCACCGCCAGGGAAGGGGAGCACGTCCATCCCTGCCGGGCGGGTCACCGGTGGCACCACGCGGGACCGACAGCCCTCACGTGTCAGCTCCCGAGATACGACCAGGCCTCCGGGGGCCTCGCCTACATCAGCCCACACGAGTGTCCCCTCTGCACCGGTCGTGACGATCTGCTCGTCCGGGATGCCCATTCGCACTACTGCGCGCCGTGTGAGGGCGACTGGACCCATGAAGGGAAATGCCCGGAGGGGCTCTTCGCCTGGTGCCCGTGGTGTTTTCCACGCTCCGAGGCCGCCCCTGCGCCAGAAATGCGGTCGGGGCCGCACAAGCACTACTGTCCCCAGTGTTCACAGACCGTGGAGCACACTCAGGCGTGCGTCCTGCCATTACGTGCCGTTCTGCCGGAGTGCCCGGGCTGCCGGATCCCGGCCCCAGAGCCGTCCAGAGAGGCGCGGAATATCGAGCCGCTCCCTTCGCACCCACGCGAGGGGAGCCGAGCCCTGGCCTACAGGGTGGCCGTGCCGGTCGCCGTTCTGGGCGGGGGATTGTTGGTCGGTGCGGCCCTCGTGAAGTTCGGCGGCTCACCTGTGGATGAGCCCCCCGGCGCGACTGCTCCGCCCCCCCCGCACGCCTTCGACCCCGCGCCCCCACCGGCGGCCTCGGAAGGCGCCCTGGCCCGGCGTCATGAACAACCCAAGCCCCGAGCGACTCCTCCGGCTGCGCCCCTCGAGGCGCCGCCGACCCCGACCCCCCCGGCAGGGGCCCCGGGCGCGGAGGGTGAGCCCGGTCAAATCAAGCCAGACTCCCCGCGTCGCTTCGAGGTGATCATCGCCGAGTCCACGATCTACAAGGACGCCCTCACCACCGCCCTCCCGGTGGGAAAGGTCGTCCACAGGGCCCGCGTCACCTACCTCGATTCCATCGACCGCCGTATCCGGATCCTGAACCGGCTCGTCTTCGACGGGGGGCACTGGATCAAGATCCGGACCAAGGACGGAACCGAAGGATGGCTGCCGGCCTCGACGCTCCGGGAGGTCGGCGGGACCGGGAGCGACCGCTGAACCGCCCCAAGACGACTCTTCAAGCTCGTAGGGAGGTGAAGTCTCCCTTCGTGTAGCTCGTGGATGGACGGCCCGCTCCGAGCGCCGGCTTCGCCGGCGCAACCTCTGAGGGAGGCAGGCCCCGAAGCCCGTCGGCGAAGGCCGACGGGTCGGCTTTGCCGAGGGCCGTCGGACGGGGTCCCCGCCGGGCCCGAGGGCCCGGTGGGGTGCTCGGTTGGGGGGCGTCAGCCCCCCTCCGAGGCTGTTAGCGGAAGTACTCCTGGACCCGGCGGAAGACCTCGTAGATGAGCTGGACGTCCCCCAGGCAGTAGGCCTCGATCTCGTCGATCCGCCCCGCCTGCCAGAGCCCGTAGACCTGGGAGCCCTCCATCCCCTCGGGGACCTTCCCCAGCCCGAGGAGCGCCGCCACGATCGAAAGGCGCACCGCCTCCCCGCGCTGCCAGTTCGTGAGAGCCTGCATGACGTCGTAGTGGGCCTCGAGCAGGTAGGGCCGGAGCGGGAGGAGGCGGCTCGGGGGGACGCCGAGGTAGAGGGAGCGGCGGAGGAGGTAGGGGACATCGAAGGCCAGGCCGTTGTAGGTGACCAGGCGCCACTCCTTCTGCGCCGGGCGGACGGTCTCCCAGAACTCCTCCAGGATCCGGCGCTCGTCCTCGACCCGCCGCGCGGTGAGGGCCTTGCGCTCGAGCTCCCCCCGCGCGTCGTGCCCCATCCCGATGCAGATGACGTGGCCGAACTCGGGGCGGAGGGTCATGAAGGTCTCCAGGTGCTCCCGGACCCCGGCCGCCCGCGGCGTCTCGGGGGCGGCGAGGTAGTCGTCCAGAGTGAGGCCGGGCGGGGCCTCGGGGACGCGCCGCCCGCCCAGGGCCCGCTCCCAGACGTACTCCTGGATCTTCCGGGACTCCCCCCGGAGGTCGCGGGGGATGGTCTCGATGTCGAGGACGAAGTTGATCACCGCTCCTCCGATTCTAGCGCACCGGCCGCGGGCGACGGCCCCTTAGAACAGGGCCATCTGCTCGGAGGCCGGGGCCCGCTCCTCGCCGAAGAGGCGGATGACGCCGTAGACCCCGTCGTACCCCGGGGTGATGGTGAGCCGCCCCCCCCGGACCCGCCGGATCCCCTCCAGCACCCGGGGCGGGGTGAAGCGGGCCAGCTCCTCCTCGGGGAGATCGAGCAGGATCCCCAGCTCGCTCCCGCCCTGCTCGATCAGGCGGAGGTACTCGGCCTCCACGGCCGCGGACTCGGCGCCGAGCCCCAAGGCTTCGGCGACGATCTCGGCGAGGGGGACGAGGTGACGGGCGGGGACGGCGCCCGACGGACGGTACCCCTCCGGACGGTCCGCCAGGCTCTCCACCCGGTGCAGCACGCCTACGGTCAGGGGCCTACCGCACTCCGGGCAGCGACCGTGCGCCCGGCGGGTCTCGGCCGGCGCGAAGAGGACCCCGCACGCCCGGTGGCCGTCGAAGTGGTACTTCCCCTCCTCCGGGAAGAACTCGATCGTGAAGAGGAACCGGGCCGTGTCCCTGGCGCGGATCGCGTCGAGGATCGCCGGATAGGTGAACTCGGTGTCGAAGACGCTCGCCTCGCGGCCGATCCGCTGGGGCGAGTGGGCGTCGGAGTTGGAGAGGAGCGCGATCCGGTCCAGGGCCGACCACCGCCGGTTCATGGCCGGGTCGGAGGAGAGGCCGGTCTCGATGGCGTGGATCCTCGGGGTGAGGTCCCCGTAGCACTCCTCCAGGCTATCGAAGCCCGAGCTGGCCCCGAAGATCGAGTACCACGGCGTCCAGGCGTGGGCCGGGACGAGGAGGCATTCCTCGGAGATCTCGAGCACCACCTCCGCCAGCTCCCTGGCCGAGAACCCGAAGGTGGGGCGCCCGTCGGAGGAGAGCTTCCCGAATCGGCCGAGGGCGAGGTTGATCCGGGCGACCACCTCGAAGGAGGGGGCGAAGAGGAGGGTGTGGATCCGCCGCAGCCGCCCGCCCTGGCTGAAGACGTTCGAGACCTCCACGGTGAGCATGAACCGGACCTCCGTCGGGCCCCGGCGCAGGGTGAAGAGGCCGGCGCCGTCGGGGACGAGCTGGGCGCGGAGCTCGGCGAGCCACGTCGGGTGGGTGAAGTCCCCCGTGCCGAGGAGGTTCACCCCCTTGAGCCTCGCCCAGCGGACCAGGGTCGGCAGGTCCATCTCGCGGCTGGTGGCCCGCGAGTACTTCGAGTGGATGTGGAGGTCGGCGACGATCCGCATGCTCTCCTCCCCGTGGCGGTGGTCTCGGATCCCACAGGGCCGCTGGTCCCAGCATAGCCACACGATCTAGTTGTGTCAAGCGCAAAATGCTACTAGATATAGGGTCTAGAGGGGATACCAGCGGAGCTCCTCGGCCACCTCAACCTCGCCGGGGAAGACCCGCCGGGCCTCGGCGGCCAGGGCGGCGAGGTCCTCGTGGTAGGGGGCGTCCACGTGGGCGAGGAGGAGGCGACCGACGCCGGCGGCGCGGGCCACCTCGCCGGCCTCCCGGGCCGTGGAGTGCCAGCCGGCGCGCTCGCGGTCGCGTTCGGCGAAGGTGGCCTCGTGGATGAGGAGGTCCGCCCCGCGGGCCAGCTCGACCACGGCCTCGCACGGCCGGGTGTCCGAGGAGTAGACCACTGCGACGCCGTCGCCCTCGAGTCGGAGGGCCAGGTTGGGCATGGCGCCGTGGGCGTTGGGGGAGGCGGTGAGGGTGAGGGTCTCGGTCTCGAGGAGCCGCCGCCCCTCCCGCGGCTCGAACCCCTGGAGCGGCGCCGGGAAGGCGCCCTCGCGGTCGAGCAGGCGGAAGAGCCCGAGGAGCCCCCGGAGGGTCTCCACGTGCTCGGCGCGACAGTGGATCGGGAGCGGCGCCCGGCGGCCGAGGAGGATCAGGTTCTGGACGAGGGCCGGGAGGCCGTAGGCGTGATCCGGGTGGGTGTGGGTGATCACGATCCGGGTGAGGCGGAGGGGATCGAGGCCGAGACGCCGGAGCTTCTGGACGGGGCTCCCGCCGCAGTCCACGAGGATCAGCTCCGGGCCGACCTCGAAGACCAGGGCCGTCGTGTCCCGCCAGGGCGACGGGATCGCCGCCGAGGTCCCCAGGAAGGCCAGCCGCACGGCGCGGGACTTCGGAGGAGCGCTCCCTACCGCTGGCGGCGGAGGAGCAGCGGGATCCCGATCCCCGCGACGACGATGGCGAGCCCGCTCACCAGCTGGGCCACCCGGACCGGCCCCAGCATCAGGCTGTCGAGCCGGAGCCCCTCGATCCAGATCCGGCCGGCCGAGTAGAGGCCCAGGTAGGCCAGGAACAGGGCGCCGGGGGCCCGCGCCAGACGGCGGCGGAGGAGGAGCACGAGGACGGCGAAGACGCCGAGGTCCCAGAGGGATTCATAGAGGAAGGTCGGGTGGAAGAACTCGGACTGCTGGTACTCGAGCGGCCGGTGGGGCGGGGAGACGTAGAGCCTCCAGGGGAGCCCGGTGGGACGACCGAACGCCTCCTCGTTGAAGAAGTTCCCCCAGCGGCCGATGGCCTGCCCGAGGACGAGGCTCGGGGCCACGATGTCGAGGTAGCGCGCCACGGGGAGCCGCCGCGCCCAGGCGTAGCCGCCCCCCGCCAGGAGGCCGCCGATGAGCCCCCCATGGATCGCCAGCCCCCCTTCCCAGACCGCGATGATCTTGAAGGGCGTCGCCAGGTAGTAGTCGAGGTTGAAGAGGACGTAGTAGAGCCGCGCGCCCACGAGGCCGCCGATGAGGGCGAACTCGGCGGTCTTGAGGAGCTCCTCGGGGTCCTCGCCCCGGGCGCGGGCCTCGCGGTAGGCGAGCCAGAGCCCGAGGGCCATGGCGGCGGCGATGAGGACGCCGTACCAGCGGATGGCGAGGGGACCGATCTCGAAGGCGACAGGTCCCGGTGATCGGAACACAGAGCCTCCTTGGGGCAGGTTCGCGCTCCTTCGCCCCTCTGACGGTACCCAAGACGCCGGGGCCTGTCAAACGAAAAGCGCCGGAAAGCTCGCAAGAATCCGAATTTCTTTGACACGGCCCTGCCCTTTGGTAGTATAGAGGCGAGAGAAATCTCTTTACCCAGGACGCCAGGACACGTACGGGTGACGATTTGATCGGGTGGTTCTCCTCGGGGGGCGCCGGAGGGGTGTGGGAGCTTGTCCTCAACGCCGGCCCCGTCGCCAAGCTCGTCCTCCTCATCCTCCTCGTCTTCTCTGTCGTCTGCTGGGCCCTGATCTTCGAGAAGGCCCGGCAGTTCCGGCAGGCCGGCCGCGAGAGCGCCCGTTTCCTCAAGGCCTACCGGGAGGCCCGCCGCTTCTCGGTGGTCGCCGGGGCGGCCAAGAAGCTCCGGGCGAGCCCCCTGGCCCGGGTCTACCACGCGGCGTATCAGGAGCTGGGCGGGACCGGGAACCCCCTCCCCGACCTCATGGACGTCCCGGCCGAGGAGGTGGAGGAGGGCCTCTCCCCCGACCGCCTCGACCCGGTCGAGCGGGCGATGCAGCGGACCATGGCGGTGGAGGTCGAGCGCATGCAGCGCTACCTCCCCTTCCTCGCGACCACCGCGAGCGCCGCCCCCTTCATCGGTCTGTTCGGGACGGTCTGGGGGATCATGAACTCCTTCCACAGCATCGGGCAGATGGGCTCGGCCAACCTCGCGGTGGTGGCGCCCGGGATCTCGGAGGCGCTCATCGCCACCGCCGCCGGGCTGGCCGCCGCCATCCCCGCGGTGGTGGCGTACAACTACTTCGTCAACAAGGTCCGGCACTGGACGACGGAGATGGACAACTTCAGCCTCGAGCTGCTGAACCTGATGGAGCGCGCCTTCGTCAGGAGCGGCCGGACGGTGCGGCATGGCCTTTAGGGTCGATGCGGGGCACGACGGGGGGCGGGTCCGGTCGGCCCTGGCGGAGATCAACGTCATCCCGCTGGTGGACGTGGTCTTGGTCCTCCTGCTCATCTTCATGCTGACGGCCCCCATGATGTACCGCGGCATCGACGTCCAGCTCCCGAAGACCGCGAGCAAGCCCACCGCCATCGAGGAGCGGCTGGTCCTCACCATCACCAAGGACCGCCTCGTCTACCTGAACGAGCGCCCGATCCCGGTGGCCACCCTGGAGCCGCGCCTCCGGGAGTTCCTCCGCGACCGGGCCGACAAGACGGTCTTCATCAAGGCGGACAAGGACCTCTCCTACGGCTACGTGGTGGAGACCATGGACCGTGTCCGGCGGGCAGGGGTCGAACGGGTCGGGATGGTGACGGAGCCCCTCCCGCGGGCGCGCGAGTGAGCGGGGCGAGCCTCGAGCGATGCCTCCGCGGTCCCGGCGCCCGGCCCCGCCTGCACCGGAGGTGCACCCGTTCGGGATGGTGGCCCTCTCCGTCTTCGGGCACATGGCGACCCTCGGGATCCTGATCGGGTTCTCGGCGATCTGGGGCCAGCAGATGGAGTCCAAGACCTACATCGTGAACCTGGTCCCCTCCCTGCCGTCCCCGGCGCCGGCCCCGAGCCGAGCCCCCGCAGCGCCCCGGCCTGTCGCCGCCCCGACGCCGGCGGCGCCCCCCAAGCCCAAGGCGGAGGAGCCGCCCAAGGCGGTGAAGGCCCCCGAGCGGGTCGAGCGGACGCTGCCGCCGCGCCGCGAGGAGGCGCCGGCGGCGGCGACCCGCCCCGCGCCGAAGGAGATCGTCCTCCCCAAGCGCGCCGTGAAGGAGACCCCTGCCCTGGAGACCCCGGGCCTCGCCCG
>Ga0137796_10001122_pt1 | contig 15842 bp, 16 predicted proteins | sample OV2TP3_FD_97704 | JGI IMG/M metagenome (GOLD analysis project Ga0137796, IMG submission 97704)
CACGCTGACAAACAACGGGGGTAAGGGGGAGCTTTGCCCAAAATCGGAAAACACCCCGCGAAATGACGGCCTTCGCCAGTCAATTCACAAAAACACGGCCGCCTCACGACGCGAACGAGGCTATCCACTACTCATGAAATATCCGGGCTAGCGCCTGAAGCGGATCGCCTGGGGGTAGGGGAAGACCTCTTCCTGCACGCCGGCGCGCAGCTGCGCCTGCTTGCCGCGCCAGAACGCCGGGTCCATGAGGTCGGCGTGCTTCTCGAGGAAGATACTGCGCGCCTGCGGGTCGCTGACCAGGAAGCTCGCGAACTGCTCGGGGAAGATGTCGTTGGACCCCACCGAGTAGTAGGGCTCGGCCGACATCTCGTCCTCCAGCGAGCGCGGCGGCGGGATGCGCCGGAAGTTGCACTCGATCATGTGGGCGATCTCGTCGTAGTCGTAGAACACCACCCGGTCGTGGCGCGTGACGCCGAAGTTCTTGAGCAGCATGTCGCCGGGGAAGATGCCCGCCCCGGCGAGCTCCTTGATGGCGAAGCCGTACTCCCAGAGCGCCTGGCGCAGGCGCGCGGCGTCGCCGTCGCCCGCCACCTCCTCGAGGTACAGGTTGAGCGGCTGCATGCGCCGCTCGATGTAGACGTGCTTGATGACGATCCTGTCGTCCTCGAGCTCGATGTTGGAGGCGGCCTCGCGCTTCAGCTCCTCGAGCACCGCGGGGTCGAAGCGCCCCAGCGGCAGCGCGACGAGCGAGTACTCGAGCGTGTCCGCGAGCCGCCCGACGCGGTCGTGGTACTTCACCAGCTGGTACTTCTCGCGCACCGTCTGCGGGTCCAGCTCCTTGGGCGGCGCGAAGCGGTCGCGGATCACCTTGAAGACGTAGGGGAAGGAGGGCAGGGTGAAGACCAGCATCACCGTGCCCCGGATGCCCGGGGCGGCGGTGAAATTGTCCGAGGAGTGCTTGAGATGGTAGAAGAGGTCGCGGTAGAAGAGCGTCTTGCCCTGCTTGGCCAGCCCCACCGCCATGTAGATCTCGGCGCGCGGCTTTCTCGGCATCAGCAGCCGCAGGAACGAGACCGTGGCCGCGGGCACCTCCATGTCGACGAAGAAGTAGGCGCGCGCGAAGGAGAACAGGATCACCAGCGGGTCCGCATCGAGCAGCAGCGCGTCGAGGTACAGCTCGCCGCGCGCGTTCTGCAGCACCGGCACCGCGAAAGGCACCTCCTGCGAGCCGTTGACGATGCGCCCGACGATGTAGGCGCCCTGGTTGCGGAAGAACAGCGACCCCAGCACCTGCACCTGCAGGCTCGGGCGCGCGCGCGCCGGGCGCGGAAAGCGCGCGCGCAGCGCGTGCACCACCGAGCGCAGGTCGCGGCGCAGGTTCTCCCAGGGGTTGGCGAGCCCGAAGCCGCGCACGATGTGCTCGAGCGCCCCGCGCAGCCCCTCCTTGAGCGGGTAGTAGCAGCGGTAGGCAAGCTCGTCGCCCTCGAGGTGCTCGGTGGCCACCGCGGGCCGCCAGAAGATGAACTCGTTGCGGTAGTAGCGCCGGTGCAGCACCTTGCAGGCGACCGAGTTGTAGAAGGTCTCGGCGCACTCGGGCTGACGGTGCTCGTGCAGCAGCGGGATGTAGGCGAGCTTGATCGCCGGCCACAGCGTCTCGTCGCCCTCGGCCTCGGGGAAGCGCTCGAGGATGCCGCGCACCGCCTCCTCGACGCGCGCGTCGTACATCTCGATGCGCTCGCGCGCGAGCCGCCGCATCCCTTCCCAGTCGGCGGCCTCGAAATGCGCTTTCGCGCGCCGCGCCGCGCCGCGAAACAGCCGGTAGTGCCGGTCGAAGCCCTCGAGGATCGCGTACGCCACCTCCGCGGCCCGGCTGCGCCGGGCCGCGGGGGGCGGCAGGACCTTCGCCGGCACGCTCACATCAGGCGACCTTCTTCGCCTTGGCCTTTGCCTCGAAGAACTGCTCGTCCTCGGTCGAGCCGTGCAGCGCCGTGGTCGAGGCCTTGCCGGCGGTGACCACCTGGGTGACCTGGTCGAAGTAGCCCGTGCCCACCTCGCGCTGGTGCTTGACCGCGGTGAAGCCGTTCCCGGCGGCGGCGAACTCCTTCTCCTGCAGCGCGACGAAGGCGCTCATGTGCTCGCGCGCGTAGCCGTGCGCGAGCTCGAACATCGAGTAGTTGAGCGCGTGGAACCCGGCGAGCGTGATGAACTGGAACTTGTAGCCCATGGCGCCGAGCTCGCGCTGGAATTTCGCGATCGTGGCGTCGTCGAGGTTGCGCTTCCAGTTGAACGACGGCGAGCAGTTGTAGGCGAGCATTTTTTCCGGGTACTTCCTGCGGATCCCCTCGGCGAACTTCTTCGCGAAGGCGAGGTCCGGCGTCCCGGTCTCGCACCACACCATGTCGGCGTACGCGGCGTAGGCGAGGCCGCGCGCGAGCGCCTGCTCGAAGCCCTTGCGCGTGCGGTAGAAGCCCTCGGAGGTCCGCTCGCCGGTGATGAACGGCTTGTCGTTCTCGTCCACGTCGGAGGTGACGAGGTCCGCGGCCTCCGCGTCGGTGCGCGCGAGCAGCACCGTCGGCACGCCCATCACGTCCGCCGCGAGCCGCGCGGCGACGAGCTTCTGCACCGCTTCCTGCGTCGGCACCAGCACCTTGCCGCCCATATGGCCGCATTTCTTCACCGAGGCGAGCTGGTCCTCGAAGTGCACGCCCGCGGCGCCCGCCTCGATCATCGCCTTCATCAGCTCGAAGGCGTTCAGCACGCCGCCGAAGCCCGACTCGGCATCCGCCACGATGGGCGCGAACCAGTCGATGTCCCCCTTGCCTTCCATGACCTGGACCTGGTCGGCGCGCGCGAGCGCGTTGTTGATGCGCTTGACCACGGTGGGGACGGAGGACACCGCGTAGAGCGACTGGTCGGGGTACATCGCGAGCGAGTCGTTGGCGTCCGCCGCCACCTGCCAGCCCGAGAGGTAGATCGCGGGGACGCCCGCGCGCACCTGCTGCATGGCCTGGTTGCCGGTGAGCGCGCCGAGCGAGTTGACGAACGGCCGCTCGCTGCACATCTTCCACAGCTTCGCGGCGCCGAGCCCGGCGAGCGTGTGCTCGATTCTCAGGCTGCCGCGCAGCCGGACCACGTCGGCTGCGGCGTAGCCGCGCCTGAGGCCCTTCCAGCGGGGGTTCTCCGACCAGTCCTGGTGCAGCTGCGCGATTTCCTGCTCCCTGCGGCTCATCGTTTCTCCTGTCGGCGGTTGGCTTGGTTCAAGGTGTCGATAAATCGCTACCTTACCGTCCTGAATGGCGCGGGGCAACAACAGGAGGAAGCTATTTTAAAAGTCTGTAAAACAATTAGCTACAGGGACTTACAGACCTTGCGTTTCACGATGCGGAGGCATGTTTCATGCCTTTGCTGCTGCGCGCAAACCTAGGTCTGGACGAGCTTCCGGTGTCGCTGGATGCTCATCAGGATGCCCACGCCGAGAAACAGCGTGGCGAGCGCGCTGCCGCCGTAGGACACGAAGGGCAGCGGCACGCCCACCACGGGCAGGATTCCCGAGACCATGCCCATGTTGACGAAGGCATAGGTGAAGAACATGAGCGTGATCGCGGCGGCGAGCAGGCGGGAGAAGAACGTCGCCGCGTTCGCCGCGATCATCAGGCCGCGCGCGACGAGCCCCGCGTAGAGCGCGAGCAGCAGGCCGTTGCCGATCAGGCCGAACTCCTCGGAGTAGACCGCGAAGATGAAGTCGGTGTGGCGCTCCGGGATGAACTCCAGGTGCGCCTGCGTGCCGTGCAGCCAGCCCTTGCCCGCGACGCCGCCCGAGCCGACCGCGATGGTGGACTGGATGGTGTGGTAGCCGGCGCCGAGCGGGTCCTGCGAGGGGTCGAGCAGCGTGAGGATGCGCTTTCTCTGGTAGTCGTGCAGCATTCCCCAGAACGGGACCGTGCCGGCCGCCGCCGCGACGCCGAGCGCGGCGAGCGGCCTCCAGCCGATGCCGGCGAAGAAGATGACGTAGAAGCCGACCGCCGCCACCAGCACCGCGGTGCCGAGGTCGGGCTGGCGCGCGATCAGCGCCACCGGCACCGCGAGCAGCAGCCCGGCGGCGGCGAAGTCGCGCAGCCGCAGGCTCGCCTCCTTGCGGTGGAAGTACCACGCCAGCATCATCGGCAGCGCGAGCTTCATGATCTCGGCGGGCTGGAAGCGCGCCACGCCGACGTGCAGCCAGCGCCGCGCGCCGTTCACCACGTCGCCGAACAGCGCCACCGCGACGAGCAGCGCGAGACCCGCGAGATAGGCGGGCGGGGCGAAGCGCATGAGCGTCTGCGGCGGCACGCGCGCCGCGAGCCACATCGCGGCGAGCGCCACCGCGAGGTTGCCGAGCTGCGAGCTCACGCGCTCGGGCTGGTCGTAGGCGGCGGAGTACAGGGTCGCGAGGCCGATCGCCGCGAGCGCGAGGGCGAGGCCGAGCAGCGGGCCGTCGAGCCCCTCGGCGAGCCGCCGCGCAAGGCGCCGCGGCGAGGCGAGCGCGGCCTCGAGCGCCATCAGCCCTGCTCCTCGGCGCCCTTGGCCGCGGCCTCGGGCAGCTTGCCGAGCAGGAAGTAGTCGAGCACGACCCGCGCCACGGGCGCCGCCGCGCGCGCGCCGAAGCCGCTGTTTTCCACCACCACGGCGAGCGCGATCCTGGGATGCTCGGCCGGGGCGAAGGCGATGAACAGGGAGTGGTCGCGCAGGCTCTCGGCGAGGCGCTTCTCGTCGTACTTCTCGCCCTGCTTCAGGCCGATCACCTGCGCCGTGCCGGTCTTGCCGCCGCTCGAGTACGGGGCGCCGGCGAAGGCGCGCGCGCCGGTGCCCTCGCGGTTGACCCCGGCCATGGCGCGCCTCACGAACTCGAGGTTCTCCGGCCGCAGCGCAAGGCGCCGCGCCAGCGCCGGCTCGAGGGCGCGCCGCTCGCCGGTGCGCACGTCGTCGACGTGCGCCACGAGCCGCGGGCGGTACATCTCGCCGTTGGCGGCGAGCGTCGCCACGGCGAGCGCGAGCTGCATCGGGGTGTAGGCGTTGTAGCCCTGGCCGATGCCGATCGAGATGGTCTCGCCCGCGTACCACTTCTGCTGCTCGGGGCGGCGGAAGCGCTCGCGCTTCCATGCGGGGGAGGGCAGGACGCCCCGGGCTTCGCCCTCCAGGTCGATGCCGCTCTTCGCGCCGAAGCCGAACTGGCGCATGAAGCCGGCGATGGCGTCGATCCCCAGGTCGTTGGCGAGCATGTAGTAGAAGGTGTCGGAGGACTTGACGATCGAGCCATACAGATCGACATGGCCGTGGCCCCCGGGCTTGGAGTCGCGGAAGCGCCGGCCGCCGAACTCGAAGTAGCCGGGGTCCTGGATCGCGCTCTTCGGGGTCCGCTTGCCGAGCTCGAGCGCCGCCATGGCCATGAAGGGCTTGAAGGTCGAGCCCGGCGGGTAGAGGCCGGCGACCGCGCGGTTGTTGAGCGGCCGGTCGGCCGAGCCGTTCAGGCTCTCCCAGCTCTGCGGGTCGATGCCGTCGACGAAGAGATTGGGGTCGTAACCGGGCCGGGACACGAAGGCGAGCACCGCCCCGCTCGCGGGCTCGAGCGCGACGAGCGCGCCGCGGCGCTCGCCGAACGCCTGCTCGGCCACCTCCTGCAGCCGGATGTCGAGCGTCAGGGTGAGGTTGTTGCCCGCCTGCGCCGGCGTGCGCGCCAGCGTGCGGATGCCGCGGCCCGCGGCGTCGATCTCGACCTGCTCGAAGCCGGTGGTGCCGTGCAGCTCCTGCTGGTAGCTCGCCTCCAGCCCCGCTTTGCCGATGAAGTCGGTGCCGCGGTAGTTGGCCTCCACGCCGAGCTCGGCCAGGCGCTCCTGGTCGCGCGCGTTGATGCGCCCGATGTAGCCGACGACGTGCGAGGCGGCCTCGCCGCGCGGGTACTGGCGGAACAGCCGCGCCTTAATCTCGACGCCCGGGAAGCGGTAGCGGTGCGCGGCGAAGCGCGCCACCTCCTCGTCGGAGAGCCGGGTGCGGATCGGCAGGCTCTCGGCGTTGCGCGCTTCGGCCAGCAGCTTCCTGAAGCGGGCGCGGTCCTTCGGCTGGATCTCGACCAGCTCGGCGAGCTCGCCGATGGTCGCCTCGAGGTCGCGCACCCGGCGCGGGAAGATCTCCAGCGTGTACGCCGAGTAGTTGCGCGCCAGCACCACGCCGTTGCGGTCGAGGATCAGGCCCCGGTTCGGCGAGATCGGCACGATCGAGATGCGGTTCTCCTCGGCCTTCGAGGCGTAGGTGTCGTGCTGCAGCACCTGCAGGTAGAAGAAGCGCGCAAACAGCAGCGCGAACGCCGCGAGCACCGCGGCGCCCGCGATGCCCACGCGCAGCCGGAAGCGGTGCAGCTCGCGCTGGTGGTCCTTGAGCTCGGCGAGGCTCACAGCGCGGGGGTCTCCCCGCCCTCGGGCGGCCGGCGCTGCGGCGCGAGCAGGAGCGCGCTCACCAGCGGCCAGAGCGCCGCCCCGGCGAGCGGGCCCACCGCCAGCACCCAGCCGGGAAAGTCGGCGCCGGTGGCGAGGCGCACCAGCGCCGCGACGCCCTGCGCGGCGAGCAGCAGCGCCGCCACGTGCAGCGCCTGGCCCCAGAGGGGAAACCACAGGATGCGCCGCGACAGGGTCACCGCGGCGAACGCGAGCAGCGAGTAGGCGAGCGCGTGCTGCCCGAGCAGCACGCCGTTGCCGACGTCGGTGAGCAGGCCCAGCACCCAGGCGGCGCCCAGCCCCACCAGGCGCGGCTGGCGCACGCACCAGAAGGCGAGCACCAGCGCGACGAAGTCCGGCGCCAGCGCGACGTTGCCCCAGGGCAGGAAATTGGCGAGCAGCGCCAGCCCCAGCGAGATCGCGATCGTGCTCGCGCGCGCCGGCAGCAGGATGTCGCGCGCCTCCGCGTTACTGAGCGCCATCGGGATCCTTGCGACGCAGCCTGCGCAGCCTCTCGGCGCGGCGCTCTCGCGGCCCGCCGGCCTCGGCGGGGTAGGGCGCGAGGCGCGCCGCGCCGAGCAGCGCGAGCACGTAGCGCCCGCGCTCCACGCCCGCGGCCGGCTGGCAGAGGATGCGCGCGAAGGCGTAGGCCGCGTCGCGCTCCACCCGCACCACGCGGGCCACCGGCAGCCCCGGCGGGTACACGCCGTCGATGCCCGAGGTCACCAGCAGGTCGCCCGCCTGGATCTCCGCGTTCGCCGCCATGAAGCGCAGCTCGAGCATGCCGCTCGCGCCGGCGCCGAAGGCCACCGCGCGCAGGCCGTTCCTCACCACCTGCACCGGGGTCGCCTGGTCCTTGTCGGTGACCAGCGTCACCTCGGAGACGAGCGCGTGCGCGCGCGTCACCTGGCCGATGAGGCCCGCGTCGTCCACCACCGGGGCGCCCGCGCGCAGGCCCTGCGCGGTGCCGCGATCGATCACGACGCGCCGCGCGTAGGGATCGCGCCCGGTGTAGAGAATCTCCGCGGGTGCGGCCCTGAGCGGGGCGCGCTCGGCGGCGCCGATCAGGCGCCGCAGCTGCGCGGCTTCCGCGGCGAGCGCCTCCTCGCGCTGCGCCGCCTGCGAGGCGGCGAGCAGCTTCGCGCGCAGCGCCGCGTTCTCCTCGCGCAGCCGCGCCTGGCTCGTGAAGTAGCCCGCGGCCCGCTCGGCGAGCTCGAGCGGCGCGTTGACCGCGAGCTGCAGCGGGTGGACGGCGAGAGCGAGGACGCTCCTCAGGCCCTCGGCGTAGCGAAAGCGCGCATCGAGCACCAGCAGCGCGACCGAGAGCGAAGCGAAGAACGCGAGGCGGGCGAGCGGCGCCGGGCCGCGCTTGAAGAATGGCGGGGGCGAGTGCTCCATGCCCCCATCACTCACTCATTCGTGAAGATCGGGCCGAAGTGCTCCATCTTCTCGAGCGCCTTGCCCGAGCCCCGCACCACGCAAGTGAGCGGATCCTCGGCCACGATCACCGGCAGCCCCGTCTCCTCCATGAGCAGGCGGTCGAGGTCGCGCAGCAGCGCCCCGCCGCCCGTGATCACCATGCCCTTCTCGGCGATGTCGGCGCCCAGCTCGGGCGGGGTCTGCTCCAGCGCGCTCTTCACCGCCGAGACGATCTGGTTGAGCGGCTCGGTGAGCGCCTCCAGGATCTCGTTGGAGCTGATGGTGAAGCTGCGCGGAATGCCCTCGGCGAGGTTGCGTCCCTTGACCTCCATCTCGCGCACCTCCGACCCGGGGAACGCCGAGCCGATCTGCTTCTTCACCAGCTCGGCGGTGGTCTCGCCGATCAGCATGCCGTAGTTGCGCCGGATGTAGTTGATGATCGCCTCGTCGAACTTGTCCCCGCCCACGCGCACCGAGCCCTTGTGCACCGCGCCCCCGAGCGAGATGACGCCCACCTCCGTGGTGCCGCCGCCGACGTCCACCACCATCGAGCCGGTGGCCTCCGCCACCGGCAGGTCGGCGCCGATCGCCGCCGCCATCGGCTCCTCGATCAGGTACACCTGGCCGGCGCCGGCGCCGATCGCCGACTCGCGGATCGCGCGCCGCTCGACCTGCGTCGAGCCGCAGGGCACGCAGATGATGATGCGGGGCGAGGGCGAGAACAGCTTGTTGTCGTGCACCTTCTTGATGAAGTACTTCAGCATCTGCTCGGTGACGGTGAAGTTGGCGATGACGCCGTCCTTCATCGGGCGGATGGCGACGATGTTGCCCGGCGTCTTGCCGAGCATCTGCTTGGCCTCGCGGCCCACCGCCTGGATGCTCTTCTTCGCGTTCGGGCCGCTGTCCTCGCGGATCGCGACCACCGAGGGCTCGTCCAGCACGATGCCCTTGCCGCGCACGTAGATCAGCGTGTTCGCCGTGCCGAGATCGATCGCGAGGTCGTTCGAGAAGTAGCTGCGCAGAAAGCCGAACATGTTCGTGGCGGATCCTTTCCCGTGAAGCCTTAAGTTCGCACGCTAAGACTGCGTTCCGGCTCCCGAATCTTCCTCTCGATCGCCCGCCGGCTATGATACCCTAACAGCGCCCCCGGCAAGCCCGCTCCCAGAGGGAAATCCCGCATGTCGCTGTCGCTCGATGAGGTCCGGCGCATCGCGGCGCTGGCGCGCATTGCGCTCAGCCCGGAGGAAGCCGCCGGCGTGGCGCAGGGCCTGAACCGCGTGCTCGCGCTGATCGACCGGATGCAGGCGGTGGACACCCGCGGCATCGAGCCGATGGCGCATCCGCTCGAAGCGGAGACCGGCGTCGTTCAGCGACGACGCGAGGACGCGGTCACCGAGCCCGACCGCCGCGGCGAACTGCAGCAGGGTGCTCCGGCGCTCGAGCAGGGCCTGTACCTGGTGCCGAAAGTGCTCGAATAGTGCTCGACGCGAGCCTCGGGGAACTGCGGGCGGCGCTTGACGCGAAGACGCTGTCCGCGGTCGAGCTGACACAGATGTTTCTGCGCAGAATCAATGAGTTGAATCCGAAGCTGAACGCCTTCATCACGATCGACGAAGCGCGCAGCATGAAGGATGCGCAGGCCGCCGACGCGCGCCTTGCCCGGGGCGGGGCCGCGCCCCTCACCGGGATCCCGGTGGCCCACAAGGACATCTTCTGCTCCCGGGGCATGCCCACCACCTGCGGCTCGCGCATGCTCGCGGAGTTCCGCAGCCCCTACGACGCGCACGTGATCGAACGCTTCGCCGGGGCCGGGGCGGTGCTGCTGGGCAAGACCAACATGGACGAGTTTGCGATGGGGTCTTCGACCGAGACCTCGTGCTGCGGCCCCGCGCGCAATCCCTGGGACCTGGCGCGCGTCCCGGGGGGTTCCTCGGGAGGGTCGGCGGCTGCGGTGGCGGCGCGCATGGCGCCGGCCGCGACCGGGACGGACACCGGCGGCTCGATCCGCCAGCCCGCGGCGATGAGCGGCGTCTGCGGCCTCAAGCCCACCTATGGCGTCGTCTCCCGGTACGGCATGATCGCGTTCGCTTCCTCGCTCGACCAGGGCGGGCCGATCGCCAGGAGCGCCGCGGACCTCGCGCTGCTCATGAATGCGATGGCGGGTTTCGACGCGCGCGACTCGACCAGCCTCGAGCGTCCTGCCGAGGACTACACGGGCCAGCTGGCGCTCGAGCTGCGGGAGCTGCGCATCGGCCTGCCGAAGGAGTATTTCGCCGAGGGCGTCGCCCCGGACGTGCTCGAGCGCGTGCGCGGGGCGGCGCGCTGGTTCGAGTCGCAGGGCGCGCGCACGGTGGAGGTGACGCTGCCGAACACGGCGCTCGCGGTGCCGGTGTACTACGTGATCGCGCCCGCGGAGGCCTCCTCCAACCTTTCGCGCTTCGACGGCGCGCGCTACGGTTATCGCGCCGCGGCCTTCGAGGACCTCGACGACATGTACCGGCGCACGCGCGCCGAGGGGTTCGGCGCGGAGGTGAAGCGCCGCATCCTGATCGGGACGTATGTGCTCTCGCACGGCTACTACGACGCCTATTACCTGCAGGCGCAGAGGCTGCGCCGGCTGATCGCGCGCGACTTCGCGCAGGCGTTCGAGCGCTGCGACCTGCTGCTCGGGCCCACCGCGCCCTCCACCGCGTTCGGGCTGGGCGAGCGCGCCGAGGACCCGGTGCAGATGTACCTCGGCGACATCTTCACGGTGGCGGCGCCGCTCGCGGGGCTGCCCGCGCTCTCCGTGCCCTGCGGCTTCGACGCGGCGGGGCTTCCGGTCGGGATGCAGCTCACCGGGCCCTATTTTTCGGAGGCGCGGCTGCTCGGCGCCGCGCACCGCTACCAGCAGGCGACCGACTGGCACCGGCGCGTGCCGAAGGAGGCGCCGCTGTGAGGGCGGCGGCGTGCCTGCTCGCGCTCGCCGCGGCCTGCGCCGCGGCCCAGGAGCGCAGCGAGCGAAGCGAGCTGATCGGCACGCTCGGCTCGCGCACCGTGGTCATGAACCTGTATGCCACCGCGCGGCCCGACGGCGCCTGGCGCGTCACCGGGGACTACCTGCTGCTGCCGGTGCTGCAGCAGCGCTACCTGGAGGGGGAACGCAGCAAGCAGCTCGGCGTCACCTTCCTCAAGGAGGGCGACACGCCGATCCTCTACGGCCGCGAGCCCACGGCGACGCTGCAGGGCACCTGGAGCCGGGGCAGCTTCAGCGGCAACCGCTACGGGCCCGGCGGCCAGCAGCGCGAGCGCTTCAAGCTCACCGAGTCGTTCCCCGCGATGGACGGCTACAGCGCCACGGTGCGCTGCGAGCTCGCCGAGGGGCGCTACGCCTCTACGCTCGCCTACCGCGTGGGGGCTGGCAGGCTCAAGCGCATGGCGTGGGGTTCCAGGGTAGGCGATCACTCCTGCGCGCTTCCGGAGCTCGCGCAGCAGCCCATGCAGGGCGGACTTCAGCTTGCCGCAGGCAAGCGCTGCCGCGTGACGCTGCGCGACCTGGGCGAGTTCGTGCGCGTCGCGGCGGAGGATTGCGCCGAGTTCTGCGGCTCGCAGGGCTACCTCGAGCCGGTGCTGGTGGATCGCCGCGGCGCCTGCCTGCTGCTGCGCCCCCAGAGGTGAGCGCGTGGGCTGGGAGATCGTGGTCGGCATCGAGAGCCACGTCCAGCTCCTGACGCGCAGCAAGCTGTTCTCGGGCGCCTCGACGCGCTTCGGCGCGGCGCCCAACGCCCAGGCCTCGGCGGTGGACATCGCGCTCCCCGGGACGCTGCCGGTGCTGAACGCGAAGGCCGTAGAGCTGGCGATCCGGTTCGGCCTTGCCGTGAACGGGAGGATCAACCGACGCTCCGTCTTCGCGCGCAAGAACTACTTCTACCCGGACCTTCCCAAGGGCTACCAGATCAGCCAGTACGAGTCGCCCATCGTGCAGGGCGGGGCGGTGCGGATGGTGCTGCCCGAGGGCGAGAAGGAGATCCGGCTTACGCGCGCCCACCTGGAGGAGGACGCCGGCAAGTCGCTGCACGAGGACTTTCACGGCATGACGGGGATCGATCTGAACCGCGCCGGCACGCCGCTGCTCGAGGTCGTGAGCGAGCCCGAGCTGCGCGGCGCAAAGGAGGCTGTCGCCTACGCGCGCACGCTGCACGCGCTGGTGCGCTGGATCGAGGTCTGCGACGGCAACATGCAGGAGGGATCGTTCCGCTGCGACGCCAACGTCTCGGTGCGCCGCGCGGGCGAGGAGCGGCTCGGCACGCGCTGCGAGATCAAGAACCTCAACTCGTTCCGCTTTCTCGAGCACGCCATCGAGCACGAGGCGCGGCGCCAGATCGCGCTCCTGGAGGAGGGCGGCACGGTGGCTCAGGAGACGCGGCTCTACGATCCGGAGCGCGACGCGACGCGCGCCATGCGCAGCAAGGAGGACGCGCCCGACTACCGCTACTTTCCGGATCCGGACCTGCTGCCGCTGGTGGTGTCGGAGGAGGAGATCGAGCGGGTGCGCGCGGCGCTGCCCGAGCTGCCGCAAGCCAGGCGCGAGCGCTTGGTGCGCGAGTACGGGCTTTCCGCGTACGACGCCGCAGTCCTCACCTCGTCGCGCGAGTCGGCCGAGTACTTCGAGGTCGCGGTGCGCGCCTCGGGCGCCGACCCGAAGCTGTGCGCCAACTGGCAGATGGGGGAGCTCGCCGCGGCGCTCAACCGGGACGCGCTCGACTATGCGAGCAGCCGTATCGACGCCGAACGGCTCGCCGGCGTGCTGCGCAGGATCGCCGACGGCACGCTCTCGGGCAGGACGGCGAAGCGCGTCTTCGAGGTGATGTGGGCTTCGCGGGACGATGCGGACGCCGTCATCGAAAGGGAGGGTCTGAAGCAGATCTCGGACGCCGGCGCGCTCGAGCGGCTGATCGACGAAGTGCTCGCCGCCAACGCGAGGCAGGTCGAGGACTACCGCGCCGGCAAGGACAAGGCTTTCAACGCGCTCGTCGGCCAGGTGATGAAGCGCAGCCAGGGCAAGGCGAACCCCGCTCGGGTGAACGAGATCCTGCGCCGCAAGCTCGCGCGCTAGCCTACTTCCTGCCCTGCGTCAGCTCGAGGTAGCGCCGCTTGTCGTCGTCGTACTTGGCGTTGATCGCGTCGGCGTCCTTCTTGCGCTGCGCCAGCACGTCTTCCTGCACCTTGATGTCGAACTCCGCGCTCTTGATGTCCTGCTCGAGCTTGGCGGGCGGCTTGGTCTTGCCATCGTAGAACTTCAGTTCCTTCTTCAGGTCGGCGTGGCGCTTCTTCAGCGTCGCGATCCTGCCCTCGGTCTCCTTGATCGCGACCTGGTTGTCCTCCAGCGCCCGCGCGCGCGCCTGCTCGATGTCGCGCTCGCTCGTGTAGGTGGCGAGCAGCGCCTTGTTGCGCCGCGCCTCGTCGCGTGCCTCCAGCTCGCGCTTGCGCTGCTCTTCGGGCGTCTCGGCCCTCGCGCCGGGCCCCGCCTTGGACGCCGGCTCGATGCGCTTGACGACGATGCCCTGCGCGTTCAGCTGCTCGACCACCTGCCCCGCGCAGGCGCGGGGAATGGTCTGGCCGTAGTACTTCTTGCCGTCGGCGCCGACGCAGCGGTAGGACTGCGCCATCGCGGCGAGTGGCGCCAGGACGAGCAGCACGGCGGCGAGGGCGGTGGTCGGCTTCATGGGCGGCCCCTTGCGGATGTCGTAGGAAACGATTTTAACGCGCACCGGCGGCGCGGGTTGACCTGCTAGAATCCGCGCGCCATGCAGTTCGCGGACCGGGCGTTCATCGCCGAGACCACCGCCAGGATGCTGCTCGAGGTGAAGGCGGTGCTGTTCTACGAGGCGCAGCCCTTCATCTTCACCTCCGGCTGGGCGAGCCCGGTGTACATCGACTGCCGCAAGCTGATCTTTTATCCCCGCATCCGCGCGCAGCTGGTGGACTTCGCCGCCGCGACGCTCGCGCGCGACGCGGGCTTCGAGCAGTTCGACGTCGTCGCGGGCGGCGAGACCGCGGGCATCCCGTACGCGGCGTGGATCGCCGAGCGGCTCGGGCTGCCGATGCAGTACGTGAGGAAGAAGGCCAAGGGCTTCGGGCGCAACGCCCAGATCGAGGGCGACGTGCGCGAGGGCGCGCGCACGCTCTTGGTGGAGGACCTCACCACCGACGGCCGCTCGAAGATCAACTTCTGCCGCGCGCTGCGCGAGGCGGGCGCGGTGGTCGAGCACGTCTACGTCAACTTCTACTACGACATCTTCCCCGAGTCCAAGCGGAACATGGCCGACCTCGGGGTGCGGCTGCATCACCTCGCCACCTGGTGGGACGTGCTGAAGGTGGTGAAGCAGGAGCGCTACCTCGCCGCGGCGCAGCTCGGCGAGGTCGAGAAGTTCCTGCACGCGCCCGCGGAGTGGTCGGCGGCGCACGGCGGCGCCTCGAGCTTCGCCGCCGCTTGAGGGTCGTCACCCTCAACGTCAACGGCATCCGCGCCGCGGCGGCCAAGGGCCTGTACCGCTGGCTCGCGGCGCAGCGCGCCGACCTCGTGTGTCTGCAGGAGATCAAGGCGCACGAGGCCGATCTCGCCCCGGCGATGCGCTCGCCGCGCGGGCTGCACGCGTTCTACTCGCACGCGCGGCAGAAGGGCTACGCCGGCGTCGCGCTGTACAGCCGGGCGCGCCCGGAACGCGTCATCGAGGGGTTCGGCGCGCGCGAGTTCGACGAGGAAGGCCGCTATCTCGAGGCGAGGTTCGGCCGGCTCTCGGTGGCCTCGGTGTACCTGCCCTCGGGGTCGGCGGGGCCGCACCGCCAGGCCTCGAAGTTGCGCTTCCTCGAGGCCTTCCTGCCCCAGCTGCGGCGCCTGGCGCGTTCCGGGCGCGAAGTGATCCTGTGCGGTGACTGGAACATCGCGCACCGCGAGATCGACCTCAGGAACTGGCGCGCCAACCGGAAGAACTCGGGCTTCCTGCCCGAGGAGCGCGCCTGGCTCGACCGCGTCTTCGGCCCGGCGGGCTTCGTCGACGTGTTCCGCCGCCTCGACCCGCGCCCCGGGCAGTACACCTGGTGGTCGAGCCGCGGCCAGGCCTGGGCGAAGAACGTGGGCTGGCGCATCGACTACCAGGTCGCGACGCCGGGCATCGCGGCGCGCGCGGCGCAGGCCGCGATCTACAGGCGGCGGCGCTTCTCGGACCATGCGCCGCTCACCATCGACTACGACTGGGCGCTAGGCTGATTTCCCGGGGAGCGCCGGCGCGCGGCGGTTGCGGCGCCGGTCGAGCCACCAGGCGAGCACCGGCAGCGCGGCGAAGCCCCCGGGCATGACCATCACCACGAGGTACGGCGAGAGCCTGGAGAGGCGCCTGAGCTGCGCGCGGATCTCGGCGACGTCCTCGCGCGTCCACCGCTGCTGGTTGCGCCGCTTCATGAGCACCGGCATCAGGCCCCTCATCTGCGACATCTCGGCGATGAGGAACGCGCGCTCGCGCTCGGCGAGCGCGAGCGCCCGGCGCAGCGGATTGGGCGCGCGCGCTGCCATCAGGCGCCCTCGCGCGAGGCGGGCGGCGCGAGCCGCTGCCACCAGCGCTGCGCGCTGCGGTAGAGCCGCCACAGCGTCCAGCCGCCCGCGAGCAGCCTCAGGACGCGCCGCGGGCGCAGCGCGGCGAGCACTGCCACGGCCGCGAGCACCAGCAGCGGCGAGCGCCGCGCCTCATCCAGCACGCGCCGGCCCGTCTCGAGCCAGGCGCTGAGCGCATCGCCCCGCGCCACGAGCGCCGCCAGCTGCCCGCGCTCGGTGCGCGCTCGCTCGGCGAGCCGCGCGCGGCGCGCGGCGAGCTCGAGGAGGCGCGCGCGCATCATGGCCGGGGCTCCAGGTGGTCGCGGTCCTTGCGCAGCTCCTCGAGCGTGGCGGCGAGGAAGCGCGGCCGCTCGCGCAGCCGCGCC
>Ga0137796_10001123_pt1 | contig 15814 bp, 14 predicted proteins | sample OV2TP3_FD_97704 | JGI IMG/M metagenome (GOLD analysis project Ga0137796, IMG submission 97704)
CTTTCTCTGACTTCCGCTCCCCTGTGATCGTGAGGATGTCATCCTCGACCGCCACCTTGACGTCTTCTTTTTTGACCTCAGGCACCTCGGCTTTGATGAGGTACTCCCGGTCATCCTCCACGATGTCCACCAGCGGCGCCCATTCCGTCACCTTCATGGCCTCGTCCTTATCTCCTGCCTTGCGAACCGGGGCGCGGCCGAACATGGTGGCTAACCGGCTTTGCAGTTCATCCATTTCTCTGAAGGGATCCCAACGCGTGATTGCATTCATGGCAGAACCTCCTTGTTTTCTGGACCTTCGTGGCCCCTCGTCAGCGGGTCTACGCAAGAGGAATGCCACCAGGCCCTGAGATGTACGCGGTTGGACATCTTGAAGAATCAAGCTATTACAATAGATTGATGCGGAGAGCCTGGCAGGGGCCGGATATCGGTGTAGCACCTTTCCACAGATCGAATCAGCAGGCTGTTGCGTGACGCCACGTCCAGCGTGATAGACTACCCTCATGGACAAGCCGACCCCAACCTCGGTTGTGCCGACCAAGTATTGGCACAGGCTCGACGATGGGCGTATCCAGTGCGATGTGTGTCCCCGCTTTTGCAAGCTTCAGGAGGGGCAGCGCGGGATGTGCTTCGTACGCGCCTGCGAAAACGGGCAGATCGTCCTGACCACCTACGGCCGCTCCAGCGGCTTCTGCGTGGACCCGATCGAGAAAAAACCGTTGAACCACTTCCTGCCGGGAACCGCGGTGCTGTCCTTTGGGACGGCCGGCTGTAACCTTTCCTGCAAGTTCTGCCAGAACTGGGACATCAGCAAGTCCCGCGAGGTGGACACGCTCGCCGATGCGGCCTCCCCCGAGACGATCGCCAGAGCGGCTCAGCAACTGGAGTGCCAAAGCGTTGCCTTCACCTACAACGACCCGGTCATCTTCCACGAGTACGCGATTGACGTCGCCCAGGCCTGCCACGAAGTCGGCGTGAAAGCCGTGGCCGTCACGGCGGGATATATGTGTGAGGAGCCGCGCAAGGAATTTTATCGGTACATGGATGCGGCCAACGTGGACCTCAAGGCCTTCACCGAGCAGTTCTACAAACAAATCACCGTCGGGCATTTGCAGCCGGTGTTGGACACCCTAGCGTACCTCAAGCATGAGACGAAGGTCTGGTTCGAGATCACCACCCTATTGATTCCCGGCGAGAACGACTCGGAGAGGGAAATCGAGGAGTTGACCCAATGGGTCATGGAGCTTCTCGGACCCGACGTACCCCTGCACTTCACCGCCTTTCATCCGGACTACAAGATGCTCGACAAACCGCCCACGCCGGCTTCCACCCTCACCATGGCCCGCCGCATCGCGGTGAGGAACGGGATCCGGTACGCTTACACCGGCAATGTCCATGATGAGGAAGGCGGCAGCACGTATTGCCATCAGTGCGGGAAGAAGCTGATCGGCCGGGACTGGTACGTGATGACCGAATGGCATGTGACGAACGACGGCCTCTGCCTGTACTGCGGAACTCCGTGCGCCGGGGTGTTCGACGGCCCGCCGGGAACCTGGGGGGCCAAGCGCCTGCCGGTCCGCCTTCAAACCTTCACGACTTAACCCCTGCAGTAGTCCAACCTGAGTATCAGACAGTTCAACCTCCTGGTCCGCTCCCATGAGGTCAGACCTTGCACTCCTGAGGATCGCATTTGGAAGCATGGTCGTAATGATGCGCCTCTTCATCCACCCCCAACTCGAGCACCTGTGCGGCTTTGCTGCCGTACCGATAGATCGTCACGCCCTTCAGGTCTAGTTCCCACGCTCGCCGGTAGGCGTGCGCCACGTCCTGCGGCTTGGCCTCCTGGGGCAAGTTGATCGTTTTGGACACCGAGTTGTCCACATGCCGCTGGAACGCGACCTGGATCTGGAGATGCCGTTCCGGTGGGATCTCCAAGGCGGTCATGAACAACCGCCTGGCCTCCTCTGGCAAGCCGGGCATCCCCTCGAGCTGTCCCCTCTCGAGAATACCGGCGATGAGTTTCTCGGAGGCGAGGCCATAGTGCCGGAGGTACTCCTGCAAGAGGGAATTGATTTCGTAGAGCTTCCGGCCGCCGAGCGTGTGCGTGCGCCGGTAGGCCAACGCAAAGAGCGGCTCGATGCTCGCGCTCGTGCCGGCGATGATGCTGATCGTGCCCGTCGGAGCAATGGCCGTAAAGGTTGCGTTCCGGACCTTGTGGTTGTGCGCTTCGTGCACGCTGCCTTTCCAGTTCAGAAACGCGCCCCGCTCTTCGGCCAGCTTCTGCGATGCCGTGCGGGCCTCTTCGGCAATGGCGCGCATGAGCCGGTCCGCCGTCTGAACCGCCGCATCCGATTCGTACGAGATGCCGAGGCGGATGAGCAGTTCGGCAAAGCCCATGACGCCCAAGCCGATCTTGCGGTTGCCGCGAGTCATGCGGTCAATGTCGGGAAATGGGTACTCGTTGACCTCGATGACATTATCCAGAAAGCGGGCGGCTTGTTGGACGATCCCGCGTAGTTTCTCCCAATCAATAGCCGTACGGCCGTTGCGACTGTGCACCACCGTCGCCAGGTTGATGGATCCCAGATTGCACGATTCGTAGGGCAAGAGCGGGATCTCACCGCAAGGATTGGTCGCCTCCAGAGCGCCAAGGTGGGGCGTGGGGTTGCCCCGGTTGACGGCATCCAGAAAGAACAAGCCGGGGTCGCCCGTGCGCCAGGCTGCGTCCACGATCGCGTCGAATACCCGCTTGGCTTCCAGGCGTCCCACAGACTGCTTCGTGCCCGGGTGGACCAGATCGTAGCGTGAGTCCTCGCGGACGGCCTCCATGAAGGCATCGGTGACGCCCACCGAGAGGTTGAAGTTCTGGAGACTCGCCCCGTCCAACTTGGCGGCGATGAACTCGAGGATGTCGGGATGGTCAACGCGCAAGATGCCCATGTTGGCGCCCCGCCGCTTGCCGCCCTGTTTGATGTTTTCGGTGGCGCAATCGAAGATTCTCATGAACGAGACGGGGCCGGACGCTTCCCCACCCGTCGAGGCTACGCCGGACCCCCTGGGCCTCAGCCTGGAAAACGAGAATCCTGTCCCGCCGCCGGAGCGCTGAACCAGCGCCATCTGTTTGACGGCATCGAAGATCCCCTCCATTGTATCGTCCACGGGAAGGACGAAGCAGGCGCTCAACTGTCCTTGCGGCGCGTTCATGAGCGTGGGACTGTTGGGCAGGAAACTCAGCGATGAGAGCAGCTTGTAGAATTCGTCTTGCCAGTACGTCGCCTGCCCGGCATTGCCCAAGAGGACTTCGGCGTGAGCGATGGCCCGGGCGACGCGTTCGAAGAGCTGCTCCGGCGTTTCGACGAGCTTTCTCTGCGCGTCGCGCCGCAAGTAGCGCGCCTCCAGCACCCGGACCGCGTTCTCGGACAGCTTGAGGTGGGACATCGTCGCCACGTCGAGGCTCCCGCATGTTCTTCACCGCACTATTGGGCTTCCCGCGCCGCCTGAAGATAGCCGCAAGCCTGTAAGGCATTCACGATCTTCGCTGCCGCTTTCTCCGGACCAACCTGCGTCGTCTCGACCGTCACCTCCGGCTTCAACGGTGGTTCGTAGGGTTCTTGAAGTCCCGGCACCGTGGCCGATTGTCCGGCCGCGGCTTTCTTGTATGTCCCTTTGGTATCACGTTGCTGACAGACCTCCAGCGGGCTCACCACCGCCACTTCGAGGAAGTGCGGGATCAGGGTACGCGCCAGGTCTCGGTGTTCGCGGCGATTGGCGGTCGCATCGAAGATCACCGGCACCCCATGCGCCACCAGTCGGCTCCCGCAGTACGCGAGAGCGCGATAGAAGAGATCCCGCTCCTCCGGCCGGTACGTCGGCTGAGGCGTGAGCACTCGGCGCCACTTGTCCGATTCAAGAACCTCGACGGTCAGACCCGCCGCTGCCAGACATGACTTCAACTCGCGGGCGATGGAGCTTTTTCCGGAGGCCGGCAGGCCGGTCAACCAGACTGCAAAGGCCTGGTTCATGAGGTCGGTCCTTTCAGCAACTCGTTGACCCGCGCCGGCTCGAATCGCGGCCGGTCCAGAATGTTCTCGATGAAGTTGAACAGGGTGCGCCGGACGCGAAGGCCGAGAGTCGGGTACCAGACCGGACTGGCGATTACAAGTCCCCGGAACGCGAAAAACGGCGGCGCGGCTTCCAGCACGCCCCTATCGCCCGTGCGCTCCAGGTAGCGGTCCCAGAACAAGCGGAAGAGCCGCTCGAAGGGCCCTCGCAGATCGCCCCACCGGCGCACCGAAAAGAACAGGTAGTTGATCGTCATCGCCGTCACGTCGTCCGCCGGCTCGCCCCACTCGGCGCGGGCCCGGTCCAGGACCGAGAAGTCCGTGCCCTTCCGAAAGATGACATTCCAGGGATGATAGTCTCCATGCACCTGCGAGAGCCGACCCGCCTTGTCGCGCAGGCGCCAGCGCCATTCGTTGCAGCGGACCTCGATGGACTCCAACAGCGTGCGCGTGATGAAATTCTTCTCACCCGCCCGCCCTAGGCGCGCCAAGACGCGCCCCTTCCCGTGCGTGGGATAACTGTCCACCACACCCATGAGACATTCACCGTGGCCGATGAGGTCCCGTAAGGCCCGCCGGTACAAATCGGGGGCGCGCTTCTTGACGCGATGGATCGCGACCAGATAATCGGCCAGCGCTCTGACGCGGGCCACGTCCTGCCGTTCCAGCCGCCCCGCTCCGGCAATCCGTGCAAGGTCCTTCTGGTACTCCTCGCCCTCCGCAAACCCGGTCAACACGAAGAACTCACGTGCGCCGGCGACGGACCGGATCCGGCCGTCCGTCGTGAACGCCCCCACGTCCAAAGCCCGCACGTGGCGGGGCAGGCGATTGTACGTCGCGTAGTCCCACAACATGGCGTGCGCGCGGTCCGCCATATGCTCGTGGCCGTGCGGGCCCGACTTCATGGTTTCCAGGACCATGCGCTGCACGCGGCCCGCCACGACAGCCTCGATCATGATCGGCGATCCGTACCCGAACCCCTTCAAGACGCGCCCGGAGGGGGCCTCCCCGATCCTCCCGAAAGAAGAGACCGCGACATCGGGCCCCAGCCACTCTCTGAGATAGTGATCGAGGAGCTGCTTGGTGATGCGCATGCGAGTCCGCCGCTCTCATGGAATTGCCGCTTGCCACACAAACTCTAGGAGACACCACCTCCTGAAAGGTTCATCGTGTGTGCATAGTGACGATAGCAAGATTCATGCATGAGGCGAGCCGACACCGACGGGCTGTAACGACCTGAAAACATTGAGGAGGGAACGGAAACTCTTCTGCACGGATCGCGGGGTTGGCCCGCTATGCGACAGTGTGGAGCCGATCCTCTGTCGCCAAGCGCCACAGGCAGTTAATGATGGCACTGTCCGTGCTACTTGAGTAAGATGTCTAGGCCAACTTTGGCACATCAACGAAGACTTTACCCCAGCATGGGAGGGCGGTATGAGAGGGTATGGCGCTTTCTTGGTCGGAGCTGTCGTGAGCCTCACGCTGGCACATCCCAATGGTCCCTTGGAAAGGATGAGCGAGGCCGCTACCGTGGCGCGGATGACGTCTTCTGGTGACGGGATCGAGCTGGAGTACGTCGGCGAGGACGGGAGCACGGCCACAGAGACGATCCCGCTCTATCGAGCCGGAACCATCCGGTACTTCAGCGCCGGCATGGGATTGGACGAACGAGCGGCCCAATATCCGCCGTTCCCTCTCAAGCTCATCTTCGTGGCCGGCACAAAGGCATACTTGACGCGGGTATCGGTTACGATCGAAGAAGCGAAGAGCGCGCTGCGGCTTCAGATACCAGGCGAACAAGTCACCGGGCCATGGCTCTTTGTGGACCTCCCGGACGGGCGCTATAAGATTACCGCAACCCGCGGCGACCAGACGCAGATGAAGGACCACGTGGAGGTCGCGAAGGGCCGCGTCAAGACCGTCTATCTGCGCTGGAAGGACTAAGGACGCTTGGAGGAACCGCTAGGCGAGCTGCTCGTCTACTGCTTTGGCCAGGTCGCGCAGGGGCTGGGACACCTTGACCGGGTAAGGCGGACCATCGTGAAGCCCCCGCAGATGTTCCGGCAAGCGTCCCAGTTCCTCGGCGGCGTGTTTCCGCAACTCGTCCATAGTGGGCGCGGAAGCCAGCCGCCGGCCCTCCCGCATGACGGCCTGAATCAGCGCCGTGCCCACTTGAGGATCGTCGGCGAGCGTCAACACATCAGTGGCCATGCGACCATCCGTCCCATAATGACGGTACACCTGCTTGCGGCCCGGCCAGGTCGCCTTGCCTTCGGAGCGTTTGCGGCAGGCCCGCCCCGCATATTCTTGGAGCTTGTACGCGCAGTCCAGGTAGGGCGCATCGGCGGAGGTCGTCACATGGGTGCCGATGGCGAAGGAGTCAATCGGCGCCTGAGCCGCCGTCAGTGCCTGCAAGGCATATTCATCCAGGTTGCCGCTGGCCACGATCTGTACGTCTGACAAGCCTCCCTCATCCAGGATGCGCCGCACCTTGCGCGCATGATCGGCCAGGTCCCCGCTATCGAGCCGGACTCCCTTGATGGTCAGACCGTGCATTCGCAAGCGGGGCGCCAACGCCACCACTTTGCGGGCCCCGGCCTCCGTGTCGTACGTATCAAGCAGGAAAACAATATTGTCCGGCTGTGCCTGGGCGAAATGCTCGAACGCCTCCGTTTCCGCTTCATGGGCCTGAATGAAGGAGTGGGCCATCGTACCGTACACCGGCACGCCGAACAGGGCCCCCGCCAGGACGGTGGCCGTTCCGGAAAAGCCGGCCAGGTAACTCGCGCGGGCCGCGAGCAGGCCGGCTTCCTCGCCGTGGGCCCGGCGCAACCCGAAATCCACCAGCACCTTACCCGCCGCCGCCAGCACCGCGCGCGCGGCTTTGGACGCGATCAGCGTTTGAAAATGAAGGAGATTGATCAGGCGGGTCTCAACCAGTTGCGCCTGCGGAAGCGGAGCCGTTACTCTCAGGATCGGCTCATCGGGAAAGCAGACGGTCCCCTCCGGCATGGCGTGCACATCGCCGGTAAACCGCAACTGCTCCAAGTAGTCCACGAACGCTTTGCTGAAGCGGCCGCTCTTGGCCACCCAGTCCAACTCCCACTGAGCAAAGCGCAGGTTCTGCAGGTAATCCAAGGCTTGTTCCAGACCGGCTGCAAGTAGAAACCCGCGGCGTGGCGGCAGCTTACGAACGAAAAACTCGAACACCGCCGTTCCCTCCATGCGATGGTCGAGGTACCCCTGCAGCATAGTGAGCTGGTAGAGATCGGTCAGCAACACGCTCGGCGGCTCGTTCATGGGAACAGGTTCTCCCAACGAATCGGAGCGGCCCCCAGCCGAATCATCTCTTCCTCGGCGTTGCGCCCGTCGTCCGGATTCAGATTCACCGCCCGGATTCCATCCATCAGCAGAAAGACCGTATAGCCTCTTTTAGTCGCATCTCTGACCGTGTTGAGCACGCAGTAGTCGGTTGCCAGCCCTCCGATGAACAACCGTCGCGCTCCGGTTTCGCGCAAACGCTCATCCAAGATCGTTCCCTCGAAAGCGGAATAGGCCTCTTTCTTGGGGTCCGTGGCTTTGGAAATGACGATCGCCGACCGTGGAAGATGGAAATCGGGATGGAACTCCGCGCCCTTCGATCCCGCCACACTGTGGCTAGGCCAGATTCCTCCTTGCTCTCGAAACGAACAGTGATCGGGGGGATGCCAGTCCCGCGTGGCGAAAATCGGCAACCCGCGCGAGTGGAACCAGGCCACATAGCGGCACAGGACCGGAACGACCTCATCCCCCTGCGGCACCCCTAAACTGCCCCCCGGAAGGAAATCATTCTGGATGTCCGCGACCAGCAACGCGTCTCCGGGAAGGAGGTTTAAATGTATGATCGTCGGCGCGGGTGACATTAATGTACCGGTTTAAGTACTCGTCGCATGGAGTCCAGGAGGGTCCGAGCTGGCTCCCTCCAGGATAGCTGCCTCAAGGCCCTTGAGCAAGGATTAGCTTTTTGTCATCCGCGCGATTAAAATGGAATTCTCCCCGGTAGGCAAACTGGGGTTGGATCTCGTTCCGAGTTCAGACTTCGGAGGTAAGGCCATGCCGATGTACGACTATAAATGCCAGGATTGCGGCAAGGAATTCCACCTGGCCTTGTCGCTCAAGGATCATGAGAGCGGGGCTGCCAAGTGTCCGTCCTGCGGAAGCAAGAAGCTGGAACAGGAGATCACCGGCTTCGTGGCCAAGACGTCCAGGAAGAGCTGACCCACCCTAACCTTTGACGCAAATCAGCGGTTCAAGCCGCGCCACCTTGCGGGACAGCTTCGCCTGATCGGCCGCATCCACGACGGCGCTCACGTCCTTGTACGCCCCTGGAGCCTCCTCGGCCACCCCGCGGTAAGAGGGGCTCCGGATCAGAATGCCACGGCCGGCCAGTTGGTCAACGACATCACGGCCCCGCCACTGCCGGGTGGCCTGGTGGCGGCTCATGCTTCGCCCTGCGCCATGACAGGACGAGCCGAAGGCGAGCGCCATGCCTTCCCGGGTCCCGGCAAGAATATAGGACGCCGTGCCCATGGTCCCGCCGATCAGAACCGGTTGGCCGATCTCGCGCAGCGCCGCCGGGAGATCGGGATGACCGGGACCGAAGGCGCGAGTCGCGCCCTTACGGTGCACAAACAGCCGTTTGGCCCGGCCGCAGACGACATGCTCTTCCACCTTGCACGTGTTATGCGACACATCGTACAGCAGCTGGAGGTCGGCCTGGGGCAGCACGTCGGCAAAGACTTGCCGAACCAAGTGGGTAATGATTTGGCGATTGGCCAGCGCGCAATTGATGGCCGCACGCATGGCGCCCAGGTAGTTCCGGCCGATGTCGGACTCAAGGGGCGCGCAGGCGAGTTCGCGGTCGGGCAGTTCAATCCCATGACCCGCAGCGGTAACCACCATCTTTTTTAAAAACTCGGTGCCGATCTGATGCCCCAGGCCGCGAGAGCCGCAATGAATGCTGATGACGATGTCCCCTTCACGGATCCCGAACGCAACGGCTATTCCGGCATCATAGACCTCCCGTACCTGCTGCACCTCCAGATAGTGATTCCCGGACCCCAGCGTGCCCATCTCGTCCTGCTGGCGTTTCTTGGCATGATCCGAGACCTGTTCAGGCCGAGCCCCCGCCATACATCCGCGCTCTTCGATACGGTCCAAGTCCGCCGGAGTGCCGTACCCTTTCTCAACCGCCCATCGGGCGCCGCCGGTGAGCATGGCCTCCAAACCCTTGCTATCGAGGTGCACTTTGCCGGTGCTTCCTACCCCGGCCGGTACTTTGCGAAAGAGGGCATCCGCCAACCGTTCTTTCACCGGGAGGATCTCATTCAGGGTGAGCCCCGTATGAAGCGTGCGCACCCCGCAGGAGATGTCGAACCCCACCCCGCCGGCCGAGACCACCCCACCCCGCTCAGGATCGAACGCGGCCACGCCCCCTATGGGAAATCCATAGCCCCAATGGGCATCCGGCATGGCATAGGAGGCCTTTTCGATACCGGGCAGGGCCGCCACATTGGTAACCTGCTCGTAGACCTTGAGGTCCATGTCGCGGATCAACGCCTCACTGGCAAAAACGACCGCCGGCACACGCATCTTGCCGAAGGGCGCGATGCCCCATTCGTATTCGGAATTCCGTTTCAATAAGGCGAGATCCACGGCGCCCCCGTCAACCACGCCTCACAGTTCTGCGAGGATACAGCCCACTTGAACCGCCAGTTCCAACCGCTCAAGGTCCACAGGCTTGCTCAGGATTTCCGTCGCACCCAGATTCAAGACCTCCAGCAGCATCTTCTCGTTCTGACTGCCGGTCAGCACGATCACCCCGCCCCCGTATTCCTTCGACCGCAGTTCGCGCAGCAACTCCGGCCCATTCATTCCAGGCATATACATATCCAGGACGATGAGCTGCGGCCACTCCTGCTCCACCAACGCCAGGGCCGTGGGGCCATCCTGGGCCGTCCGGACCCGGTAGCCGCACTTGTTCAAGAAATCCCTGAGCAAGTCTCGGACCTGCGGCTCGTCATCCACAACCAGGATTGATTCCCCGGCTGGAGTGCCGGACGGCTCCGCCGCCGGGCCTGCGGACTGCGGTGGTGTTTCGACCGCTTCGGGGGAGAGCTTCATGACCCGCTCCATGACCCTCTCCAAGGCCTCGAGCGAGGAACCCTTGCTCAGGAAATCGGTCACGCCCAGCTCGAAAGCCTGGTTCTTCAAGTCTTCCGTGGCGTGTCCCGTCATCATGATCACGGCGGCTTGGAGGTCCGTCTCCCGTATCTGTTTCAGGACCTCGATGCCGTTCATCTCCGGCATGTTCAGGTCCAACAGTGTAAAGCGTGGCCTCCGCTCTCGGAACAGCTTGATGCCCTCGCGGCCGCCGATTGCCGTCAGGACTTCGTGGCCATGGTGATGTAACACCGTCCTAAATAGGTCACAGACCAACCGTTCGTCATCCACCACCAGAATCGTCGCCATCCCCGTCTCCTTTCAACCGACGGCGCGCGAACCGAACACTGGCCTGCCGTCAGGCCGCCTCTCGCCGATCAGTTCCGTCACAGGAACCGGTTCGGGCATTCCGGCCAGCTTCAGGGTGAGCGTCCCACTGATCTCGAACGTCTCTCGGATGCGCGCGTGTGTGTCAGGACCCACCAAGATCTGCCCGGGAGCCGCCGCTTCCTCGAGGCGAGCCGCCAAGTTCACCGCATGTCCGATCACACTGTACTCCGCCCGATCCTTCGTCCCCACACAGCCGGCCACCACTTCACCGGTATTTACCCCGGTCCCGATCCGCAGCGGAACCAGGCCCTGCTTGCTCCGTGCCCCCGCCAGGGCCTCGACCGCGTCACGCGCCCGCACCGCAGCCCGAGCAGCGGCCTGCGCGTGGCGCTCGCTCGGAATCGGCGCTCCGAACAAGGCCATCAAGCCGTCCCCGATGAACTTGTTCAGAATCCCCCCCTCCCAGCGAATCGCATCTATCACCCGCACAAAGATGTCGTTCAGCGCCGAGACCACCTCCTCCGGCGGCACCCGCGCCGCGAAGGACGAGAAACCCCGGACATCCGAGAACAGGATCGTCACCGCCCGACGCTCCGCCCGATTCCAGAAGTCATCCGGGTGGGCCAGGACGAACTCGGCCACTTCCGGGGTGACAAACTGCCCGAAGGTCTCCTCCACCTTCTGCATCCGGGCCAGTTCGGCTCGAAGAGCTTTTTCGCGGGCGAGTTCCTGGGAGAGCCGCCGTTTGTCCTCGCAGCGCTTGACCGCTATCCGAAGCGTGTCCACGGAGAACGGCTTGATCAGGTAATCGAACGCCCCGTCCTTCATCGCCTGGATGGCGGTCTCGAGAGCTGGATTGCCTGTCATGAGCAGGACATCCGCATGTCCGATAGCCCGCGCGCGGCGCACCAACTCGTTGCCATCAATCGCACCGGGCATTGAAAGGTCGGTCAGGATGATGTCCCAACCCTCCACCAAGCGAGGGACCGCCTCCTCGCCGGACGCCACGGTCGAGACGTCGTATCCGGCGCGGCTCAAGGCTTGGCTGCAAACGTCCCGGAGAGCGGCCTCGTCGTCAACCACCAGGATCTTCATACCACGACTCACTACCAAGCTAGCAGAATTCGTCCATTGCGTCTAGGACCAGGTAACGGGTCATTGACCATCCAGCACCAGGCGCGCCTTGCGCGCCAGACGGCCCGGGGTGAAGGGCTTTTGAAGAAAGGCCGTGCCCGGTTTCAGCACCCCGTGGCGAACCACAGCTTCGTCCGTATAGCCCGATAGGAAGAGCACCTTCATATCCGGACGCGAGGATTTCAAGCGGTCGGCCAACTCCTGCCCGCTCATCCCCGGCATCACCACATCGGTGACCATCAGGTGGATCGGGCCCTCGTGTCGCCCGGAAATGAAAAAGGCCTCTTTGCCGTGACGCGCCTCCAGTACGGTGTAGCCGTTCGTCTGGAGGATCGTGCGAACCAGTGTCCGGACACCCTCTTCGTCTTCCACCAGCAGGACGGTCTCCGAGCCACGTGGCGCCTGAAGTGGAGCGCTTTCCGGTTCGACCGTCATGACGGTCTCTTCGATCCTCGGCAGGTAAATCTTGAACGTCGCCCCTTGTCCCGGCTCGCTGTACACCCAGACATTCCCGCCGCTCTGTTTGACGATCCCGTACACGGTGGCCAAACCGAGCCCCGTGCCCTTGCCCCGTTCTTTGGAGGTAAAGAAGGGCTCGAAGATACGGGATTGCGTTTCCGCATCCATTCCACACCCGGTGTCGCTCACCGCCAGCATCACATAAGGGCCGGGCTTGACGGAAACGTGGCGGCGGGCATAGGCATCGTCCAGCTCGACATTTGCGGTCTCAATGGTGAGCCTGCCTCCTTGGGGCATGGCATCGCGGGCGTTGACGGCCAGGTTCACGATGACCTGCTCAAGCTGCCCCTGGTCGGCTTGCACACGCCCGAGCCCCGGTGCCGGAACGGAGACCAACTCGATGTCCTCCCCGATCACTCTCCGAAGCATCGAGTCCATATTGGTCACGACGGCGTTGAGGTCCAGCACCGTGGGCGCCAGCACCTGCTTGCGGCTGAAGGCCAGCAGTTGGCGCGTCAGTGCGGCGGCCCGCTCCCCTGCCTGCCTGATCTGTTCGATGTTGCCGCGATGGAGGTCGTCAGCGGCGAGAGTTTGCAGCATGAGCTCGCTGTAGCCGGTGATGACTGTTAAGAGATTATTGAAGTCGTGGGCGATGCCTCCGGCGAGCTGCACGATCGCCTCCATCTTCTGGGACTGGCGAAGCTGTTCTTGGGACTGCCGCAACGCCTCCTCGGCCTGCTGGCGCTCGATCCGCTCCTCGGCCTCGCGCAAGGCCCGGTGTACGGCGGGCCCAAGCCGTGTGAGCCGCTGTTTCACAAGATAATCCGTCGCGCCGTGCTGCAGGGTGATCACCGCTGATTCTTCCCCGATCATTCCAGAGACAATGATGAATGGGACATCAGGGCATTTGCGCCGGGCGACGGTCAGAGCAGAAAGCCCGTCGAATGAGGGAAGACTAAAGTCGGAGAGGATCAAATCAAATCCGCCTTCTTCCAAGGCAGCTACGAACTCGGCCTGGGTCTCCACACGGACCACCTCGCAGGCAAGGCCGTCCGCCTCCAACGTGGAACGAACAAGTTCCGCGTCCTTCGGATTGACTTCGAGATGGAGGATGCGTATCGACGACTTCATTTGATCACGATTTCAGCCTGAAACAAACTGTACTAAGCAAAATGCCTGCCTTCAGCAACGAGAAGGGACGGCCTAAGTGAAGTTTAGGAGGAAGAGCAAAAACAACGACTTACACGCTGAGGCTTGAGCGGAGGCCACTCTACCACCCGTGAGGCAGAGTATCCGATCCGTTACAAGCCGTACGCTTTCAGATACGAAACGTCCACTTTTGAACGGCAACGGCTTAGAATAGGGTATTCAGTTTGGACATGAAGACTGTAGTAGGTAAGGCTTTCAGGTCTCGGCATCTCCCCTCGCGGTCTTCGAGGAGTTGCCTAGGAACACGTTGGCTTGGGTTGAGATTAGTACGGCGAGTCGGCCGGTTTGCCGCCCTTCGGCCAGTCCTTGGCCTTACCAGGGAAATCGGGCCGCGGCTGGTTGTTGATGAACGCCGCCAGGTCGTACGCCTCGTCGTCACTCAGCGTCCCGCCCTGGCCCAACGGCATGTTCGCCTTGATGAAACCCGCGGCCAGGCTCACGCGTGCCATGCCCGCGCCCATGTTGTACGACCGTGGTCCCCACACCGGCGGCGCGGCCGGCGTCCCATGACCGTCCGGCCCGTGGCAGTTCGCGCACTTGGTTGCGAAAAGGGTTCGGCCGTTCTGCGAATCGGGGCTGCGGCTCGGCTCGATCCGAGGAAACCCCCGCCACTGCTTGACAGCCTCAACCGGCGCGTCCTTCGAGAGCCATCCGATGTAGGCGACCAGCGCTTCCTTTTCGCGGCTTCTCGGCGGCAACGCTTTGCCGTTCAGGCTGCGCTCAAAACACTGGTCGAGGCGGTCCTCGATGTTGTTCATCCTGGCGTTGCGGGAGCGGTACTCCGGATAGACCGAGATCAGGCCCACGAACGGCGCGGCGTGCAGGACTCGCCCGGCGCCAAGATGGCAGTTCGTGCAATTCAAGGCGTTGCCGACATAGCTTTGCCCGTGCTCTTGGGTGTTGACCACAAGCTTGTATCCGAAACGAATCTTCGCCCCCTGTTCATCGTTCGGAATAGCCTCCAGAGACGGCGGCGTAAAAATGAGGGGCTGGCAGGCACCGGCCAGGACTGCCAAGACGACGCCGAGAGCGACAGCCTGCAGCCGATGTGCGCTCATGTTGCCATCATCCTACAGCCATCCGAGTCTTTCAACATTGTGAACGATCAGCGGCAGAGCTATTCCGATCAAAACAAAAGCGAACGCCTTGGTCGTCGTCTCGGGCGAAGCCCTACGACCCAACTTCGTGCCCAGCGCAATCCCGGCTGCGCTCCCCAGGAGCACACGCACCGCCAGCCTGGCGTTGATTTGCCCAAACTGCAAGTGCCCCACAAGGCCCCCGAGTGAGATCAACGCAATGATGAGGAGCGATGTCCCCGCGGCCGCGCGCATCGGGAATCCCAGCAGCAGCACCAGGGCCGGCACGATGATGAACCCTCCGCCGACCCCGAAGAACCCAGTCAGGAGTCCGACCAGCGAGCCGATGCCGGAGACCTTGATCCAACAGGTCCGCGGAAACCGCTGGGCACAACTCCCCTCGGCATCTCTTTCGGACTCGGCGCCCTTCCAGCGCAGCATCTTCCCCGCCACACCCAGCATCAGCATCCCGAAAAGCACGAGCAGCACTTCTTGCCGGACCAATTGATGGAGGTAGGACCCGACCCACGCACCGACCGCGCCGGTCCCGCTGAAGACGAGTGCAGGCTTGACTCTCACCGCTCCGATCCGTCCGTATTCCCAGACGCCCAGCAAGGCGGAGGCTCCGACGATCATCAAGGACATCGTCGTCGCATCGCGCGCCGTCGTCCCCAACACATAGACCAGCAGGGGGATCGCCAGCAACGACCCCCCTCCCCCGGTCGCACCGAGCGACAGGCCGATCAGCCCGCCGGAGACGATCGCAAGAAATCCTTGGCCATCCATAAAGTCAAAGATTCAAAAGATTCCCGCGTTCGGCGACCTTTATGGAGACGGAGCCACCCGGATGCGGGCGTCCACGACCAGACAACCCTCGCCTGGTGGAAAGGCGAAGATCGGGTTCAGATCCAGCTCGCTGATCTCCGGAACCTCTTCGACCAAACGGGAGACACGCAAGAGGATATCCTGGATCGCCTTCACGTCGGCCGCCGGGTGACCACGGTATCCCTCGAGGAGTCGAAAGCCCCGAATCCCGCGGACCATTTCGCCCGCGTCGCGGTCGGTCAGCGGGGTGATGCGAAAACACACGTCGCGCAGAATTTCGACATGGATCCCGCCCAGGCCGAACGCGATCAGCGGCCCGAAGAGCGGGTCTTCCGTCACCCCCACCATCACCTCCACGCCGCCGAACATCATCGGCTGCACGAGCACGCCATCCATTTCATGGGGGCTGTTCTCATTCACCAGACGATCACGCATCGTGCCGTAGGCGTGCCGGACCGCCGCCTCATCCGCCAGATTGAGGTGGACCCCGCCGACTTCCGTTTTATGCACGAGGCGATG
>Ga0137796_10001125_pt1 | contig 15799 bp, 12 predicted proteins | sample OV2TP3_FD_97704 | JGI IMG/M metagenome (GOLD analysis project Ga0137796, IMG submission 97704)
GGCCCAGGCCCTTGGCAGGCTGTCGGGCTATGTGGCGTATGCTGTGTTGGGCCGATACCGGCGCCTCTGTCTGAACCATCTGCACTACGCGTTCGGACCCGCCATCAGCGTCTCCACGTGTCAGCGGATCACCCGAGGCGCGTTCATCAATCTCGCGAAGTCCGCCCTGGAATGGTGCGTGCTCGGTCGGTTCTCCAGCGCCCAGATTCGGCGCCTCGTGGACATTCAGGGACTGACCCATCTCACCAGGGCGTTGCGAAAGGGCAAGGGGGTCATTGTCGTGTCGGCGCATTTTGGCAATTGGGAAGTCTTAGCCATGACCCTGCCGAGTGTGGGATTTCCAGGCGGCGTGTTGGCCCGTCCGCTTCGCTACCCTGAGTATGAGCGCTTTTTGCGAGAGATGCGCCAGCGCAACGGCGTGCCGACGTTGGATCGCGGGTCGCTTAAAGAAGCCGCGGCGTTGTTGAAAGCCAATCAGATCGTCGGCGTGATGCCTGACCAAGATGTCGATCGTCTTGAGGGAGTCTTCGTGGACTTTTTCGGCCACCCGACGTACACGCCGGTGGGTCCCGCCGCCTTGTCGCTGTTGACCGGTGCGCCGATCCTGCCCTGTTTTATCGTGCGGCAGGGGCGACGATTTCGAGTCATGATTGAAGAACCCATCGCCATCATGTCAACCGGTGATCGGAAGCAGGATCTCCTCGACATCACCGAGGCATGGAGTCGAGTGGTTGAGTCATACATCCGGAGGCATCCGGACCATTGGGTGTGGATGCACCGTCGCTGGAAGACCCAACCAGGGTCCTGGGACGGCGAGCCGCCCGTCGTGCTCAGTCGGTTCGAGAAACCACAGAACATCGGAGGGCAGCGAGCGCTCCCCGTTGGTGTTGCTGGACTCTTTGCTGTGGGTTGTGTGCTGTGCGCTGGGCTTGGGTGCGGCAAGCCTTCCTCACCATCGGCTACCCGTCCATCCGTGCAGCACTCGTCTCATGGGACGCCGGAGCAGACCCCCACGAAACAGATGGATAGCTTTACGATGATTGGCTACGCGTCGGATGGAACGAAGCGATGGGAGTTGGAGGGCCAAGGGGCCAGCGCAGAGGGTGTGATCGTGACCGTCCAGCAGCCGAGAGGAGTCGGGTTTGAAGAGTTGGAGAAGCGCGGCCCGAAACCACCCAGGGACGTGTCGGGCGAGCCGGCTCCGACGGTCTATCTGAGCGCCAGCGTAGCCCATGTTGATCAGACCACGCGGCGCGTCCATCTCGAACATGACGTGATCGTGCATACCGCCGATGGGTTGTGGCTCATGAGCCCCCACATGTATTGGCTGCCGGATCAGGAGGAGATGGCCACGGACCATCCTGTTCGGATCGAAACGGATCACATGGTGATCTATGGCCGAGGAGCCACCGCCCACAGCCGATTGAAGACCGGCAAGCTCTTCCGCGACATCTGGCTCGTCATGAACACGACCGATGAGAAACGTCCGGGTGTGATGTCGCGTGCGACGATTGCCTGCGATGGGCCGCTGTCCTTTGACTACGAGCAGGGCATCGCCGTCTTTGAGCGCAATGTGCACGTCATCGATGCCCAGGGCGATCTCTATTCGGACCGGCTCGTCGCCTATGTGGATTCGATCACTCGAACCATGACGTTCGCCCAGGCCAACGGCCATGTGCGGATCGTGCAAGGCCCTCACACGGCCAGGGGGGAGCGCGCCGTCTACGAACCCCGCAAGAGCAAGATCACCCTCTTGGACTCCCCGTCACTCGTCATCTCTCCAGGACAGGATCGCGCTCCAGTGGGCAGCCCATCGACTTCCCGGAAGTCGGGATCGGTGGTGGCTACCGGGGCCCCGTAATCCCATGCAGCAGCTTGAGACGAAGTATCTGGTCAAAGGCTATAACGGGCGGCCCGTGGTGGACGGCGTGGATATCGCGGTGCGCCGCGGCGAGATCATTGGACTCTTGGGACCGAACGGAGCTGGCAAGACCACGACGTTTGCCATGATCGTCGGCTATGTCAAACCGGATGGCGGCTCGATTGCGGTCGATGGGCGCGACATCAGCGACTTGCCGATGGATCAGCGCGCCCACTTAGGCATTGGCTACCTCGCCCAGGAGCCCTCGATCTTCAGAAGACTGACGGTGGAGGAAAACATCCTGGCGGTTCTGGAGACGTTGGGTCTGTCGCGTGCCATCCGACGCAAACGACTCGATGAGCTCTTGAATGAACTGGGCATTACGCATCTGGCTCGTCAGAAAGCCTATCTGCTCTCGGGAGGCGAGAAGCGGCGGTTGGAGATCACCCGGGCCCTGGTGACGGACCCACAGTTTATGCTACTTGATGAGCCGTTCTCAGGGATTGATCCGATTACGGTCTTTGAGTGCCAAGAGATCATCCGCGAATTGAAACAGCGAGGCCTGGGGGTGTTGCTGACCGATCACAATGTGCGGGAGACGCTGGCCATTACTGATCGTGCGTACATCATGGCGGAGGGGCGCGTCCTCATCTCGGGAACGGCGCATGAACTCATCACCGATCCGCGCGCCCGCGAGATCTATCTGGGCGAAAAGTTCCGCCTGTAACCACCGTCCTGTCCTGATGTCAACCAACGAGGTCGCTACGTGGTAGGTCGCGCGAAACCCTCCAATGGTCCGATGGCCGTCGAAGTCAGCCAACCGGCCCCGTGTCAACAGGCGTTTCGGATCACCCTCGCTCCCGAAGGCGTTCGGCCGATGCGGGACGTGGTGGTCCAGGAGTTTCAGAAAGAAGCCGCCCTCGCCGGGTTTCGCAAGGGCAAGGCGCCGCGGGAGCTGGTGGAACGTCACTTTCTTGATCAGATTCGGGAGGAGACCCTCCGGCGTCTGACGCGGCAGGTCTTTGAACGCGTCACGGCGGAACGACACCTCAAGCCCGTCGGGCCCTTCGAGGTGACCCGCGTGGATTTTGATGACCTGAAGGGCTTGGCCCTGGAAGCCCGTGTTGAGGTAGAGCCGGAGTTTCGGTTGGTTGATTATCGGGGTATTCGGCTCGTGAAACCTGCCGTCGCGATCAGCGCCGACGAGATCGCGCAGGCGATGGCGCGTCTTCAAGAATCGGTCGCAGAGCTGGTGCCGGTGGGAGAAGACAAACCGAAGGAAAAGCGCCTCCCCGCGCTGGATGATGAGTTTGCCAAGGATGTGGGGTTTGACACGCTTGCGCAGCTGCGCGCCCATCTCGACGCGAAGCTGCGCGAGCAGAAGACCGCTGAGCAGGCCCAGGCCCTCGAGCAGGGGCTCTTTGAGGCCCTCCTCGCACGACACCAGTTTGACGTCCCACCCGGTCTCGTGACGAAGCACACCGCGCGTCTGACCCGAGACTTCCAAACGAGATTGTTGCTGACCGGGTTGCCCGATGAGCAGGTGACGGCGGAACTGACCAAGTACACCGAGCACCTTCACGCCAATGCCATGCGTCATGTGAAACTGGCCTTCCTCCTTGAGCGGATTGCGGAACAGGAGGCCCTGTCCGTGACCCAAGACGAGCTGGTGGCTCGGCTGTGGAACCTGGCCTCGCGTTGGGGCAAGGAACCTGGTGAGGTGAGACGGCTGCTGGATGCACAGGGGCTGTGGCCGTCGGTGGTCTCCTCGATTCGGCGGGACAAGACCGTAGAATTCTTACTCAGCGTGGCACACATTGACGAAGCGGCGAGTGTCCAGTGACGCGTGGCGAGTCACACGTCTTACCCGACACTCATCACTCACACGAGGTGCGCATGAGCGAGCAGGGACAGATGTTGGTGCCCATTGTGGTGGAGCAAACGGCCCGGGGGGAACGGGCGTATGATATCTATTCGCGATTGTTGAAAGATCGGATTGTCTTTATTGGTACCCCGATCGATGATATCGTGTCCAACCTCATCATCGCGCAGCTGCTGTTTTTACAAATGGAAGAGCCCGATAAGGACATCAACGTGTACATCAATACGCCAGGCGGCTCGGTGACAGCGGGGCTGGCGATTTACGACACCATGCAGTTTGTCAAACCGGCGGTCTCGACATACTGCGTCGGGCAGGCGACGAGCATGGGGGCGGTCTTGCTGTCAGCGGGGACCAAGGGCAAGCGGTTTGCGCTGCCCAACTCCCGCATCATGATCCACCAGCCCTGGGGTGGCGTGCAGGGCGCGGCGGCGGACATCTCGATCCAGGCGAGGGAGATTTTGCGCCTGCGGGAAACCATCAACGAGATATTAGCCAAACATACGAACCAACCCTTGGAGAAAATTCAGCGAGACAGCGACCGCGATTTCTTTATGTCCGCTGAAGAGGCGAAGGAGTATGGGCTCGTGGACGAAGTGATTTACGGCAAACCCAAGAAATGATGGGGCAAGGGGCGGCCCGCCCCGGCTCTCGTGATCGGCGGGCCGGGGGAGACAGGGGGCGAGGGACATTGGCCTAACCCGCGCCCCGCGCCCCGTAACACGGTGGAGTCGCCTATGCACAAAGATTATCTCCTGACACCTGGACCGACGCCGCTTCCGCCCCACGTGCAGGAAGCGCTCTCGCGGCCGATCATCCACCACCGGACGGCGCAATACCGCGCGCTCTTTAAACGGGTGCTCCAGGGCCTGCAGGTGGTGATGCAGACGAAACAGCCGGTGGTGGTGCTGACCAGCTCAGGCACCGGCGCGATGGAAGCCGCGGTCTGCAATCTCCTCTCGCCGGGAGACAGCGCGGTGGTGGTGCTGGGCGGGAAGTTTGCCGAGCGGTGGCAGCAGCTCTGTCAGGCGTATGGCATCGACGTGACCCCCATCGAGGTCGCTTACGGTGAGGCGGTTGATCCTGAGCGGATCCGACAGGTGCTCAAACAGCACTCCGAGACCAAGGCGGTGTTCACCACGCTGTGCGAAACCTCCACGGGCGTGGTGAATGACATCCAGGCCATCGGCTCGATCATGCGTCAGACCGATGCGGCGCTCGTGGTCGACGCAATCAGCGGGCTGCTGGCCGATGACTGCAAGACTGACGAGTGGGGTCTTGATGTCCTGGTGAGCGGCTCCCAGAAGGCGTTGATGCTTCCTCCGGGGCTGGCGTTCCTGAGTCTGAGCCAAAAAGCGCGGCACCTGGTTGACAGCGCGAAGGGTCCGCGCTTTTATTTCGATCTGCGGCTCTACCAACAATCCCTGCAGGACGATGACACGCCGTTTACCTCAAGCGTCTCCCTCGTCGTGGCATTGGACGAGGCCCTCCAGCTGGTGTTGCAGCAAGGAGTTCCCCAGGTCCTTCAACGCTGCCAGCTCATGGCGCAGGCCGCCCGAGCCGGCATCGAGGCGATGGGCCTATCGCTCTTTGCGAAGCGGCCGTCTCATGCGGTCACCGCAGTCAATGTGCCCAACGGGATCGACGGAAAGAAATTGGTGAAGCACATGCAAGACCGCTACCACGTGACGGTGGCAGGCGGCCAGGGCAGCATGACGGGGAAGATTTTCCGTCTGGCCCACATGGGCTATATCGCGCCGTTTGATCTGTTGGTGGCCTTGGGCGTCGTGGAGTTGTCGCTGCTGGAGCTGGGTGGTTCGCTGACCCCCGGCGAGGGGCTGCGGGCGGCGCAGGCGGTCATCGGCAACCTGATCCCCGCCGGCACTACGGCACACTGACCATGCCCATCAGTATCCTCATCGCTGACCATGTCTCTCAGGATGGCATCCAGCTCCTGAAAGCCGAATCGAGCTTTCGCATCGACATCAAGACGGGTCTTACCCCAAAAGAGTTGGCGGCCATCATCAAACCCTACGAAGGGCTCATTGTGCGCAGCGCCACGAAAGTCACCGCGGAGGTGATTCACAAGGCCGAACGGCTGAAGGTCATCGGCCGCGCGGGCGTAGGGCTTGATAACGTGGATGTCGAGGCGGCCACCAAACGCGGCATTATCTGCATGAATGTGCCCAGCGGCAATACGATCTCGACCGCTGAGCACACGATGAGCCTGCTGCTGTCGCTGGCCCGTCAGATTCCTCAGGCTGACAGTCATGTTCGTACCGGGAAATGGGAACGGTCCAAATTCATCGGCACCGAGTTGTTCGGCAAGACGCTGGGGATTGTAGGACTTGGGAAGATCGGGGCCGAGGTGGCCAAGCGGGCCCAAGCGTTTGGCATGCGGATTCTCGCCCACGATCCGTTTTTGTCCACCGACCGCGCGCACCAGATTGAAGTCCAGATGGTGCCGTTCAAACAGCTCCTGGCGGAGTCCGATTTCGTGACGGTGCACACTCCCCTGACTGCGCAGACCCGGCATCTCATTGGGACCAAAGAGATCGCCCTCATGAAACGCGGGGCGCGTCTGCTGAACTGTGCGCGAGGCGGGATCGTCGATGAAGCCGCGTTGTACAAGGCCCTGGTAGACGGCAAGGTCGCCGGAGCGGCGCTCGATGTGTACGAGACCGAGCCGCCGGCCAATAGCCCGCTGTTAAAATTGTCCCAGGTCGTGTGCACACCGCATCTCGGGGCGTCCACCGAGGAGGCCCAGCTGAATGTCGCGATTGAAGTGGCCAAGCAGGTGATCGATTGTTTGCTGGGGCGCGGGATCCGGAATGCGGTGAACATGCCATCGATGGATGCGGCCACCCTCAAAGTCCTTCAGCCCTATGTCACCTTGGGTGAGAAGATGGGGCTGTTGGCCTCACAACTCCTCGGCGAGCAGATCGCTGAAGTGCGCACGACCTACGTGGGGGAGATGACCTCCCACGACACGGCCCCCGTCACCCTTGCCATCCTGAAAGGGATCCTTGAGCCGATGGTGGGCGAGAACGTCAACTATGTCAACGCGTCGCTCATCGCCTCCGAGCGGGGCGTCAAGCTGGTCGAGGCCAAAGCCACCCACAGCGAGGAGTTCGCCAATCTCGTCGCCTTGGATGTGCGCGCCGACGGCAAACAGCTCACCGTACAGGGCACCTTGTCGCCGCGGCGGGAGCCGAGGATTGTGAAGATCGACCGCTACCCTGTCGAGGCCTCGCCCACGGGGTATCTCCTCGTGATCAAGAATCACGATAAGCCGGGGCTGATTGGTCAGCTGGGCACGCTGCTGGGCAAGGCCCGGGTGAACATTGCCGGAATGACCAACGGCCGTGAGAAGCCGGGCGGCATGGCGATTACCGTGCTCAATGTCGATGATGCCATTCCTCCCCCGCTCCTGCAGCGGATCAAAAAGGTCAAACACGTTATTGATGCGAAATTCATTAAGCTTTGACAACGCCACGAGGGGCGGGCACGCCCCTCCGGTCCACCGTTCGCACCAGCCGGGGCGGGCACGCCCCTTCTCGCGATGAACATCATCGTCGTCGGGGCCCAATGGGGTGACGAAGGCAAGGGCAAGGTGATCGATGTCTTGGCTGAGGAGGCGGACATCATCATCCGGTATCAGGGGGGTAACAACGCCGGCCATACCGTCATCATCGACGACGAAGAGTTTATCTTTCATCTGATCCCTTCGGGCCTGTTGCATCCTGGGAAACTCGGATTGGTTGGCAACGGTGTCGTCATCGATCCGGCCGCCCTATTGGAAGAGATGGACCGGCTTCGGCAGCGGGGCGTGGCGGTCGAGCGCGTGTTGAAGATCAGCGACCAGGCGCATCTAATCTTCCCCTACCATAAACGGCTCGATCTCCTTGAGGAATCAACGCGCGCCGGACGGATCGGCACGACGGGACGCGGGATCGGCCCCTGCTATGTCGATAAGGTCATGCGCTGCGGCATTCGGGTCGCCGACCTCCTGGATGACGAGGTGTTTGCCGACAAGTTGAGGCGCAATCTCACTGAGAAGAATCATCTCCTCCACGCCCTCTACCACGAGCCCCCGATTGAGTTTCAGCCGTGCTTTGATCAGTACCATCGATTCGCCGAGCTGCTCGAGCCGCTGACGGTTAATGGCCCCCGCTTGTTGCACGAAGCCCTGGGGGAGGGCAAACGCCTGTTGTTTGAAGGCGCCCAAGGGACGCTCTTGGACATCGATCACGGCACGTATCCCTATGTGACCTCGTCCAACCCGACGGCAGGCGGGGCCTGCACCGGCGCTGGGGTGCCTCCAACCTGCATCGATCGGGTCATCGGCGTCGTCAAGGCCTACACGACGCGGGTCGGTGAGGGCCCGTTTCCGACGGAGTTTCCTCCGACCCTCATGGACCAGGTGCGCACGAGAGGCAAGGAGTTCGGCGCGACCACAGGGCGGCCCAGGCGATGCGGGTGGTTTGATGCGGTCATCACGCGCCATGCGGTCTGGGTCAACGGCTGCGACGCCATCGCCGTCTCAAAACTCGACGTGCTTGATGAGATGCCCACGATTCAAGTGTGTGTGGCCTATCGGGATGAGGGCCGGCGGATTGAGGACTTTCCGTCCAATCTGGCGGTCTTGACTCGGTGCGAACCGGTGTACGAGTCGCTGCCGGGTTGGATGCGTGACACGAGCCAGGTGGAGCGATTTGAGGATCTCCCCCGGGCTGCGCAAGCGTATTTGCATCGGCTTGAGGCGTTGCTCTCCGTGCCGATTTGCCTGATCTCAACCGGGTCGAAACGCGAGCAAGCCTTTAAAGTCGGGAAGTGGTGAAATCTGTTACGCCGGTTAGCCGGTTGAGCCGGTTCCTCTCGTTGGCGAGTCAAACGGTTCAACCGGCCTAACGGGCTCAACGGACCTAACGGGCTCAACGGAAATGGAACTGTTCGCGTTTATGCAATCGCCGGTCTTCACGCTATGGGAGCGGGTGGCGCTCTGGAGCGTGTTGGGGATCGCCATCATCGGTTTGCTCTATGCCGGGTTTCTGGCCGCGGAGGTGTTGCGCCACCCAACCGGAACCGATCAGATGCGGCACGTCAGCCAGGCGATCCGCCTCGGCGCCAACGCGTACCTGAGCCGGCAGTTCCGGACCATCGCGCTCCTCGTCTTGGTGCTAGCTGCCCTGCTGTACTTCACAGCCGGCGAGCAGCACATCGCGATCGGACGGGCCTGTGCGTTTCTCATGGGCTCCATCTTCTCCGCGACGGTGGGCTTCATCGGGATGAACATGGCGGTGCAGGGCAACGTTCGGGTGGCCGCGGCGTCTCGCACCAGTTTCGCGCAAGCGCTCAAGATCGCCTACCGCACCGGCACCATTACCGGGATGCTCACCGATGGACTGGGGCTCTTGGGCGGGACTCTCATCTTCATGATCTATGGGGAGCAAGCCTATGAGGTGCTCTTGGGATTTGGGTTTGGCGGGACGCTCTTGGCGTTGTTCATGCGCGTCGGCGGGGGCATTTACACCAAGGCTGCGGACGTCGGGGCCGATCTGGTTGGCAAGTTGGAGCAGAACATGCCGGAAGACGATCCGCGCAACGCCGCCACCATTGCCGACAACGTGGGAGATAACGTCGGCGATTGTGCCGGCATGGCGGCGGATATCTTTGAATCGTATGAAGTGACCATTGTCTCCGCGATGATCTTGGGGTGGGCCTCGTTCGGGCACAAGGGGGTCATCTTTCCGCTGCTCGTGCGCGCGATCGGAGTGGTGAGTTCCATCATCGGCACCTACCTCGTCCGGACGTCTGAAGAGGCGCGTGCGGCGATGCGGGCCATCCACAAAGGCTATCTGGTCTCCGCGGTGGTCTCGATCATCGGGTTCTGCGTGGTGGGATTCTATTACCTGCGCTTTCCGGGTCTGACCTTCCCAGTGTGGATCAGTTTGGGCATCCCGGGGGTGGATTTGCGCCCGGTGTGGAGCGCGCTGGTGGGAATCGCCTTGGCAGTCGCGATTAATTATCTCACCGACTATTTCACCGCCCCTGAGAAACCGCCGGTCCAATTCGTGGCCCGTTCGACCCAAACCGGTCATGCGACGACGATCATCTCGGGCCTGGCGGTCGGCTATGAATCCAGCGTGTGGGCGGTGTTGGCGATTGCGGCGGCGATCTGCGCCTCCAGTTTCATCTACGCAGGGACCAACGCCACCTACATCGCCTACGGCGTCGCCATGTGCGGCATCGGGATGCTGACGCTGACGGGCAACAACATCTCCATGGATGTGTTCGGGCCGGTCGCCGATAACGCCAATGGGATTGGCGAGATGACGCGCTTGGAGCCGAAAGCCAGGCAAACCCTCGCGGATCTGGACGCCTGCGGCAATACGACCAAGGCGATCACCAAAGGGATTGCGATCGGGTCTGCGGTCATCGCGGCGGTCTCCCTCTTCAATGCCTACATCACGGATATCTCACGGCTGGTGGCTCATTCGTATGAGCAGATTGCCGCCACCTTGTCTATCGCTGAGCCCGTGGTCTTTATTGGTTTTCTCATCGGCGGCGCCGTCCCGCTGCTCTTTAGCTCTTTGACGATTCGGGCGGTCAGCCGGGCCGCTTTCCTGATCGTCCAAGAAGTCCGTCGGCAAATCCGCGATCCGGACATCGCCTCAGGCAAACGAGATCCTGACTACGAACAGGTCGTCTCGATCTGCACCCAGGAGGCGCAGAAGGAGTTGATTGGTCCGGGGTTGTTGGCGGTGCTGACCCCGATTGTCGTTGGGTTGGTGCTGCACAAAGAAGCGCTGGGCGGGTTTCTGGCAGGCATCATCCTCGTCGGCCAGCTCTTGGCGGTCTTTATGGCCAACGCCGGAGGCGCGTGGGATAATGCGAAGAAGTTTATTGAAGATGGTCACTATGGGGGCAAGGGTTCTGAGGCGCATAAGGCCTCTATCACGGGCGATACGGTGGGCGATCCTTTGAAGGACACCGCGGGTCCGGCCCTGAATCCGTTGATCAAGGTGATGAACTTGGTCAGCCTCCTCATCGTGCCGTTTGTGGTTCAGGCGGAACAGCCGACTGCGGTGTTGTGGGTGGTCGTCGGGATCGGGGTCGTGGGGCTGGGGTGGGCCGTGGTGCAGAGCAAGCGAGAATCTCCTGAGATGCGCAAGTGGCTGTCGATGTTCTCGGCGACCACCACACCCGCCCGTGGATGAATCTTGACGCTCCACGAAGCCTGTGTTAGAGTCACAGTCGGTTAGCCGGTTGAGCCCGTTAGGCCAGGTGAGCCGGATCACGGGCCAACCAACCTAACAGACTGAAGGAGCGGAGGGTTGTCATGGTGTGGTGGGGTAGAGGAGTGTGGCTGGTTGGGATGGCGCTGCTGATCAGCGGCTGTGCCGTGAAGTTTTCCCAGCGGTCTCCCTGGGATATTCAGCAGATTCAGACGTTAAGCGAGCAGCTGGAGCAGGTGCGCAGCCTCGCCCAGCTCAACGCCGAGGAGGCGGAACGGCTTCGTGAGGCCAAGGCGCTGCTCGAGCAGCGGTTGGCCACTGAGATTGCCGCCAAGGATGTCAGTGTGGGTTTTGATGAGCGAGGCCTGGTGGTGCGCGTGCTTGATCAGGTGCTCTTCGATTCCGGCAAAGCCGATCTTCGGTCTGGGGCTCGTGCGATGCTTGAGAAAGTGGCGCGGGTGCTGCGCGACGATCTCGGGGGTCAGCCGGTGCGCATCGAGGGTCACACCGATAACCAACCGATCACATATTCAGGATGGAAGGATAACGAGGAACTGTCACTCGCGAGGGCCCAGGCGGTGTGGACGTATCTCGTCAAGGAGCGTGGCGTGGACCCCACTCACCTCTCCACCATGGGTTCTGGCGAGCGACGGCCCGTCGCTTCGAACGACACGCCTGAAGGGCGTCAGAAGAATCGTCGCGTTGAGCTGGTGGTGTTGCCGACTCAGTCCGTCGAGACCGCTGGGCCGTCCGACGTCGAGTCTCCGGTGACCTCCAGCTACATCAAGTAAGCTCCCATGCGGCGCGGATGGATCATTGGACTCATCGTCGCGGGCCTGATTGCGATTGTCTTGGCGGTCGCCCTCGCTACGGTTGGGACAGAGCTCGATGAAGCGCGTCTGGAGCGGGACGACTTGAACTTTGAGGTCGAGGACCTGAGGGCCGAGACCGACTTGCTTCGGACGGATCGCGACGGTTTGAAGACGACGGTCGATGAACAGCTCATCACGATTGAGCAATTAAAGGCTGAGTTGGAACAGGTGCGCAGTCAGGCCAAGCCTGTCGACTCTACCACGGCGACAAGTCCAAGCCCATAACGCACTGACGTCTCACCTTGCTGGGATTCAGGAGGGGATGGAGAGGACGACAGTCCGGCCATCCCCCCACCTGTTTTCGGCCCGGAGGGCCGACCAATCCACAAGCCGTTCAGTCGATTCGCCTCCCCGGCCCGCCATCAAAACAATGGGCCGGGGCGGGCCGGCGAATAAACAGGTGGGGGGACCATCCCCTTTATCCTCTGTGATGAACGAACCCGCGAAGCTCCCACAACACGTGGCGATCATTATGGACGGCAATGGCCGATGGGCCACCAGCCGAGGCCTTCCTCGGATCCTTGGCCATCGGGCCGGTGCCGAAGCGGTGCGTGTTGTCGCAGAGGCGTGCTGCGATTTGGGGCTGTCTGCCCTCACCCTGTACGCCTTCTCCTGGGAGAATTGGAGCCGCCCTTCGGAAGAGATTAGCGAGCTGATGGGATTGCTTCACGAATTTCTCGGCCAAGAGCTGAACACCCTCCTGAAGAATCGGATTCGTTTCAGGGCGATCGGTCGGCTGACGGAGCTCCCGCCTGACGTCCTGAAGCGTGTACAGGAGGTGGCCGCTCACACCTCCTCCTGTGAACGGATGACCCTCACGCTGGCGCTCAGCTACGGCGGCCGGCAAGAAATTGTGGATGCAGCCCAGCGCCTGGCCCGGCTCGTGAAAGCCGGGAGGCTGTCTCCCGAGCAGATCGACGAACAGGTCTTTGCCCAACAGCTCTATCTGCCGGATCTCCCCGATCCGGACCTGTTGATTCGGACCTCGGGGGAGCAGCGGATCTCGAATTTTCTGCTCTGGCAGATTTCGTATTGTGAGCTCTACGTCACTCCCACGTTGTGGCCCGACTTTACCAAAGACGACCTCGTCGAAGCGATCGACGCGTATCAGAAACGCGACCGCCGGTTCGGGAAGACGCCTCGCCAAGATCGTCTCGTCAATCAATCATGAACGAAGTCGCCACGCTCACCACCATGCATGACCTGCCGCAACGCCTCGCGAGCTCTGCCGCCGTCATCACCCTCATCGTCTGCACGATCTTTTGGTGGCCGCTCTGGGCCTTTGCGCTGGTGCTGATGGGTTTTATTGCGGTGGCGCTCTATGAGTTCTTCACGATGGTGCGTCACCGAGGGATTTTGGTGCACCGTCCGCTGACCATCGCCCTGGGTCTCGCCTTCACGGCGTTGGTGGCCTGGCGCTCGCTGGTGGAGCCCGGCTATGTCGCGGCTCCGCTGCTCAGCGAGGAGGCAACCGTCATCAACTGGGCCTGGGATATTTTCTGGCCGGCGACGATCGTCATCATTTTCTTTCGGCAGTTCCTGCGGCAGAACACGTTTGAAGCCCTCAGCGGCATGGCCACCACGCTCTTTGGATTGGCCTACATCGCGGTGCTCTTGAGCTACCTGTTCTATATCCGGGCCTTCAAGACGCACGAGGGCGCGTGGCTCGTTTTCTTTCTCATCCTGGTGACCAAGATGGGGGATGTCGGCGCGTTTCTGGTGGGGAAGCTATGGGGACGCCGCGTCCTCATGCCGAGGATCAGCCCCCGCAAGACGGTCGAAGGGTTCCTCGGGGCGATGGGATTCAGCGGCCTCACCGCGGCGGCGGTCCATCCGATGGTGGGCCACTTGCACGGCTCCCCGCTCTACGGCTTCTTCCTGGGGCTGGGATTGGGATTTTTCGGGCAGGTCGGAGATCTGGCGGAATCGCTGATCAAACGAGATTGCCAGGTGAAAGACTCCAGCGCGCTGTTGCCAGGACTGGGCGGCGTGTTGGACGTGGTGGATAGCCTCGTGTTCACGACGCCGCTGTTCTATGGGTTCTTGATTTATGGGTAGCCATTCGAGGCCAACAGCGTGGGACTGCGGATTGCCCGTCCCGGCAAGAGCACCGGGCGGGCCGGGGCGGATTGGTGATTGCGGATTTACGAGCTTTCAATTCGCAATTCGCAATTCGCAATTCGCAATATCGTGGGTCTTCCGCCGCTCATGAAGCGCATTGCGGTGCTGGGTTCGACCGGGTCGATCGGCACCAACACGCTCGATGTCATTGCCAGTCATCCCCAACAGCTCGAGCTGGTTGGGATCGCCGCCCGGTCGCGCATTGACCGCCTGGAAGCGCAGATGACCCGCTATCAGCCGCGCTGCGTGGCGGTGTTGGATCACGAGAAAGCCGAGGAGCTGACGCGACGGTGCAGCGAACGCATCGAGGTGCTCCGAGGCATCGAAGGATTCATTCGGCTGGCCACCCATCCCGACGTGGATATGGTGGTGATCGGCACGTCTGGATCTGAGGCGCTCATCCCGCTGATGCGAGCCATCGAGGCGCGCAAGCAGATCGCCTTGGCCTCCAAGGAGCTGTTGGTCATGGGGGGGGAGCTGATCATGCAGCAGGTTCATCAGACCCAGGTTCCGCTGATTCCCGTGGATAGTGAGCACGCCGCGCTTTTTCAAGCGCTCCAGGGCATTTCGCCGACCTGCGTTGAGCGTCTCCTCATTACGGGCAGCGGGGGACCGTTATGGTCGATGGAAGCGAGGGAGCTTGAGCGCGTCAGCCGCACTCAGGTTCTCAGTCATCCGAAATGGCAGATGGGGCCGAAGATCACCGTGGACTCCGCGACGCTGATGAACAAAGGCTTGGAGGTGATCGAAGCCCGGTGGTTATTTGACGTGCCATTGGATCGCATTCGGGTGGTCATCCATCCGCAGGCGCTGATTCATGGGATCGTGGAACTGACCGATGGGACCTCGTTGGCGCAGATGAGCCTCTGCGACATGCGCCTGCCGATTCAATTCGCGCTCAGTTACCCCGCGCGCTGGCCGAATGCCCTGCCGCGCGTCCGGTGGACGGAGCTCTCCGCGTTACAGTTCTTCGAGCCAGATGTGGACCGGTTTCCCTGTCTGCGCCTTGCGCTCGAGGCGGCGACGATGGGGGGATCGGCTCCCGCGGTCCTCTCGGCGGCCAACGAGACGGCCGTCTGGGCGTTCTTGCGCGAGGAGCTTGAGTTTGGAGACATCCCCCACATCATCAGAGAGACTATGGCCTCTCATGAACCGATGGCTCATCCAACGTTGGATGAGATCCTTCAGCTTGACCGGTGGGCGCGGCAGACAGCCCAAGAGCTCATCCGTTCGGCTCGTCCTGGCAGCCGTTCGCCAGTGCCTCCATTGACAACGGCCGCACAGGCGCACGGACTCACGGGCTAACAGCACATGATGGCTTGGCTCATTGCCCTGTTGGTCTTAGGCGTCCTTGTGCTCGTGCACGAATTCGGCCATTTTGTCGTGGCGCGGTGGTGCGGCGTCCGGGTGGTGCGATTTTCCATTGGATTTGGACCAACGCTGCTGAGGTGGCGACGCGGAGAGACAGAATACGCCCTGTGCCTCCTGCCGCTCGGGGGGTATGTGAAGATGGCTGGTGAGCAACACACCACCCAGACGCGTGCCCCTGGAGAATTTTTGTCACAACCAGCCGGCATTCGGGCACGGATCATCATCGCGGGACCGTTCGTCAATGTTCTCACGTCGCTGGTGACCCTGTGGACCGTCCTGATTATTGGCTATCCGGAATTGTTGCCCACAGTCGGCAGACTGGTGGAGGGCATGCCGGCTCAAGTCGCGGGTCTGCAGGTGGGGGACACCATTCTCGAGGTGGACGGTAAGCCCGTTCGTATGTGGGATGAGTTGACCGCCATCGTCCATCGATCCTCGAACCGTCCCTTGCAGATCA
>Ga0137796_10001129_pt1 | contig 15777 bp, 12 predicted proteins | sample OV2TP3_FD_97704 | JGI IMG/M metagenome (GOLD analysis project Ga0137796, IMG submission 97704)
CTCGCGCGGATACGCCAGGATCGTTGGCGCCGGGAAATCGAGCAGCGTGGGATACGCGCACGACCGGGGCGGCGGCCAGACCGAATCTCCCAGCCCGATGTCGATCTGCAGCGTCAGGCGTGCTTTCCCGGAGCGGGCGGGCAGAGCGACGCGGGCGCCCGCGTATTCGTCCTCCGCCCGAATCGCCTCGACGAGGACGGCCGCGGCATCGAACTCGACCGCGTCCGGCTCGACCTTCGCGGCGCAGATCGCCTGGATGTCGCTCCGGATGGCGTCGAACGAGCCGCCACCCCTGCGCAGCAGGTCCAGGTCCCGCGTCGCCCGGTAGGGCTGATCCGACCACAGGCGAAGGAGCATGGCCCCTTTGAGCACGAAGCGCTGGCGGGCGTCGGATACCCCGAGGCGGTATAGAAAGCGCTCGAAGCAGAAGCTCGCGAGGAGGGTCTGGTAGTCGTCGCCGGTCTGCTTGGCGCGCTTGAGGAGCCGCGCGGCGACAGAGGCTGGAAGGTTGCGCGTCTGCCCGGTCATGCGATCGCGTCCAGGTAAGGTTGCATCACGCGCGTCACTCGGCAGATGCGCGCAAAGCGGGCAAGCTCGGCGGCACCTCCACGATGGCGACGGCTGAAGTCGCGCAGGGCCTCGACCGCGACATCGATTCCGACCTTGTTGCGGTACTTGAAACAATCGGCGACCGTCTTGGCGGCCGAGTACACACGAACGTCGACGTTCTCCAGCCGGTGCGTCTCGATTCCTTCGGTCAGGGCCGCCCCGGAGAATCGCGTGACCCGCAGGCGCGGGTAGTCGAGCTTCGGCCTGCGTGCCTTCTCGGGCAGCGCAATCCAAACCTCGGCCGGAGCCTGGGTTGTCAGCCCGTGGAAGCGCAGGGCCGTCAGCAGGCAAAGGACGCCTCCCGGGATCCTCTTGGCGACCTGCGCGAGCGTGTGCTCGGCGGTGTAGGGGTGCCTGGTCGCGACGTAGATTCCCCTTGCCTGCCGCTCGACCAGGCCCTTCCGCGCGAGTCGGTAGAGCTGTCCCCTTGGGATCCCGTGCGCTTCCAGATCCGCCGGGCGTGCGATTCCCAGTCGCCGGATGAGCTGAAGGATCTGACTTTCTCGAGAGGCTGCCATGGCTGGCCCCATAATACAAAAGGTCGGGGGTTATGCGCAAGCCCCGACGTTTTGTTTCGGCGACCGGCACCGCGGACAAAAACGTCGGCACTTCCGCGCAAGTGCCGACACTTTGCCGCTCAGGGGTGACCGCCACCCGTGACCTCGGCCAGCGTCCGCAGGATGTCCGTCTCGATGCCGCGGATGTCGGCCTCGATCTCCTCGAGCGGGCGGGGCGGGGTGTAGCGGTAGAAGTAGCGGTTGAAGTTGATCTCGTAGCCGACGATGCCGACCTGGCCATCCTTCGGGTCGCGCTTCGAGGTGTCGATCCAGGCGTCGGGGACGTGGGGCTTCACCTCGCGCTCGAAGAAGGCCTTGACGCTCTCGGCCAGCGGCACGCTCTCGGTGTCGCGCAGCTCCGGGTCGGGCTCGGGGTTGCCCTGCCTGTCACGGCAGATGGCCGCCGTCTCGTCGCGCTCGGAGAGGGCGGAGAGGATCGCCTTGGTGACGGGAGCGGAGAGCTTGACCCCCGCCTTCCTCGCGGCGGCCTCGAGCACCTTCTCGAATGCGTCCCGGTCCTTGTAGAGGGTGGGCGGGAGCGTGCGCAGGAGCTTCCGGATCGCGTCCTGTTGGGCGCGTCCTTCGGCCTGCTCCTTCGCGCCCGCGGCTCCCTTCTTCTTCGACTGCGCAAGGGCCTGGAAGCCCTTCTCTTCCTCCAATCGGGCGATTCGCTCGGGGCTGACCTGGAAATTCAGCCGGAGCGGGCGCTCCACGGTGATCTTGCGGAAGCCGAAGTGCGTCGTGGGGAAGATTTTGCCGACGACGATCTCCTCTTCCTTGCCGTCCTTCGCCACTGTGCGGGTGTCGCCGTCCTTGAAGTCGGCGAGGATCTTGAGGATCTCCTGGGCGCGGTCGAGCGGGATCTCGCGGCGCTTGTCGCCGAGGCTTTTGCGCATGAGCACCCAGAAGGAAGTGGCGTCGATGAGCTGCACCTTGCCGCGGCGCTCCGGAGCCTTGCGGTTCGTGGCGACCCACACGTAGGTGGCGATGCCGGTGTTGTAGAAGAGCTGCTCGGGAAGGGCAATGAGCGCTTCGAGCAGGTCGTTCTCGAGGATGTAGCGGCGGATCTCGCTCTCGCCGCTGCCGGCGTCGCCCGTGAAGAGCGGCGAGCCGTTCATGATGATGGCGATGCGCGAGCCTCCCTCCTTCGGCTCTTTCGCGTGCGCCAGCATATGGAGCAGGAACAGGAGCTGGCCGTCACTGATGCGCGGGAGCCCCGGGCCGAAGCGGCCCGCCGTGCCGCGCTCGTGCTCGGCGCGGACGGCGTCCTCGTCGCGCTTCCAGTCCTTGCCATAGGGCGGATTGGTGATCAAGTAATCGAAGCTCTTGCCCGCGTGACGGTCATTCGAGAGCGTGCTCCCGTAGGCGATGTTGTCGGCGTCGCGGCCGGTCGGGTCCTTCATGAAGAGATCAGACTTGGAGACAGCCCAGGTCTCGGGATTCACCTCCTGCCCGAAGAGGTGAATTCCCGCCTCTGCGTTGATCGGCGGGCGCAGGATCTGGCCGTTCTTGCGGAGCCCGACCGTGGTGTGCTCTTTGGTTATCATCAGCATGCCGCCGGACCCGCAGCACGGATCGTACACCGTGCAGACCACGCCCTTGCGGCGGATGCGGTCCTCGTCCCCCGCCAGCATCAGGTCCACCATCAGGTGCACGACATCGCGCGGCGTGAAGTGCTCGCCGGGGTTCTCGTTCAGCGCCTCGTTGAACCTGCGGATCAGCTCCTCGAAGATCGTGCCCATGGTCGGGTTGTCGATCTTGTCGGGATGCAGGTCCACGTTCTTGAAGCGCTCGAGCACCTGGAACAGGAGCCCCGCCTCGTCGAGCTTGCTGATGGTGTTGTCGAAGTCGAACCTCTCCAGCACCTCGCGCATGTTCGGGCTGAACCCGGCGATGTAGCGGCGCAGGTTCCTCGCCAGGTCTGGGGCGTCGGCGAGGAGCTTTTCGAAGTCGTACCGGGAGATGTTGTAGAACGCGAAGCCGGAAGCCTTGCGGAGCTGGGGGTCCAGGTTCTCGAGCTTCCTGTCCCGTAGCTCGGCCTGCCTGGCGAGGACCTTGGCCTTGGTAGGCGCCAGCACGCAATCGAGGCGGCGCAGGACCGTGAGCGGTAGGATCACGTCCTGGTACTTGCCCCGCTTGAAGGTGTCGCGGATCAGGTCCGCGACCCCCCACAGGAAGCTCACGATCTCGCTATGGTTCACTGATCACTGTCTCCGTGAACACGTGCGCTCGACCCATAGTCAGTGGGGTTGCCTAAGCCTTGGCAGGTGTATCGCCCTGTTAGACGGCGGCCTTCCGCTGTGGATTTGAAGAAGCTCGGCAAGAACTCCATCGACGTATAGCTTGAGCTGAAGAACTTCTTCGCGCGCCGTCGAGATATGCGTGGACACGGAGCCTCGGTCGTAGACCGACCGAGCAAGGACGCCGGCACTCTCCTCGATTCGCTGAGTTGATGCCTCTGGGCTTGCTAGCGACGTCGTGCCGAGACCTCTCGACTTCAGAATGAAGCGGACCTTCTGTTTCATGGTTGGGTGAGTTCGGTCTTTCTCGAGCTTGAAACCTGGCGCCTGCTTTACGTCGGCATCCGGCGCGAGATGGTCGAGAGTCTCTCTGAGGCATTCGCGAAGATCAGTGGCCGGGCCTCGGTAGGAGATCCTGGCGTGATCCTGAAGGTCCGCAATGGCTTGGCGATATGAAAGCGCGGCCGATGGCACGAGGCGTTCCAGCGTTTCAGCGATCGCCTGCTCAACTCCCGAGGAGAGGGTTTGCTGGCCAGACGATTTATAGAGCGTGGACCCGAGACGTTGCTCACGCTCAGCATCGAGTGGGCCCCTTGCACGCTGGAGGTGGCCGACAAGGGTCTGGTACGACTTCTTCGCGCTGCGACCGTTTGCTAGTTGAAGGAGACGCTGCATCTGGATGTCCACTGCAGAAGTGTCGATCCGAAGGCCTTCAAGCTCAGGGCGCACTCCTCGGAAGTAGAGCTGCACTACTTCCCGCACTGCGCTACGAAGCGAGGCCGAGTTCACATTTACTGCCTTCGATCGGGAAAGCGAAACCCGGAAGGAATCAAACTTGCTCCAGAGGTCAACCCAGTCAGCGCTGGGATCCGGCCGACCAGAGAACATAGGAATTCAGCCCTTCCGCGGATGCTTCTTGCGGGCCGCCTTCTTACGTGTGGACCCCTCGCGAGCGGACTTCTTTCCGGAAGTCTTGCGACTGCGAGTGCTCTTCTTCCGTGCCTTCCGTCCCGCCCGCTTGCGTGTGGCGGGGATCTGCGAAGTAGAACTAGTCGTAGAAGGGAGACCGTGTGCGACAAAGTTGTAACCGACGGCGTTCAGCTTGTACTTCCCGTGGCCGGCTGAATCCAGATATCCTGCATCTCGCGCTGTGAAGAGTGCCTGCCGCGGTCGAGTCGGGGCACCGAGGCCTGCCTGCTTTTGGTACTTCGTCAGATCCGCCCCGGCGATCTCTGTCTTGCGCTCTCCCTCCGGCGCGAGTTCCGTGAGATAGAAGGCGACTACTGCCGTCTTCTCAAGTTGGGATGAGGGCCGCTTCTCGTTGGCGAAGGTTCGAACGTCTACAACTTGTGGAGCCCGTGAATCAGGCGGCGGGGCCTGGTGAGGCGGCGTGGACTCGGTGGTCGGGCGCGACTGGCCCGGAGGGGAAGTGGTACCAGTAGGCACAGCGAGACCGAGGCGCTGGAAGACGTACGAGATCACACGACCACGTGCGTCTCGATCGAGAGGCTCCAGCGCCGAGATCAGCTGCTCGATCGCCTTGAGTTCAGCGTCACTGTTGGTGGAACTCATTCGCAACGTACCTCCTTGCCGCCGTCTAACACCGGGCTGAGCGGCCGGCGCAGCCGGTCCGCTCCAGCCAGCAGTCACGCGGAGCCGCCAAGACGTTCACTCGGTTTCGTCAGCCTTCCGAAGGAGATCCGAAAGGTGACGCGTAATGAACATCCTGGCCGCTCGGTTAGAAAGAATGCCCATCGGGCCTCGCTGCCAATCGAGCGTCAGTTTGCCGCCGACGGGTGCCGGAAGGTCGATCACTGCGTTACGAAGCGGCTCCATTTGTGACGAAAACGCCTCGGCAGTGTACTGTCGTCCGCAGTTGAGGTCGCAGCGGTGTTTCACCGTACCAAGAAGCCCAAGCATGATCTCGAACCCGATCGGCCGACAGAGATTGAACTTCCCCAGGTCGCCCCATGCCACAGGCCAGAGATGGGCAATCGCCTTGAAATACTCTTTTATGATCTGGGCCTTCTCGGCACCTGTCTTAGTGGCGAGGACACCGCCTGTTGTGAGGTGGGGGGAAAGCCATTGTTTCATCGCGACGTTCTTGATCCATGTTCCCCGGTCTGTGTCCAGCATTCGGATTCGGCCCTTAAGGGGGGAATCCACATCGGCGTTAATCCGCTGGACCACATCCATGACGGGCGTCTCTTCGACCGGGAGATCCTTGATCTGATAATAGAGCGAGAGCAGATGGACATCGCTCACGCGTTCTTGCTTGCTGTTGATGTCGGCGAAGATCTTGCCGCGTAGCGTATCGTCGGCCTTGATGATCGCCACCACGGGCAGGTCGAATTCGATGCCGCCGCTGTGCTTGAACCCTTCGAGGCGATGCTGGCCATCGAGAATGTAGGCGAACTTACCGGAATCGTTGGGAAAGTGTAAGGACTTCACACCTTCTGTTCCTGTCGGCTCAACGCGGACCTCGTCCGTCAGACTAACGACGATCGCGTTAGGCAGGAGGGAGGTCGCCTGCTTGATGTACTCGCCGATCTCTATCGCACGCTTGACGTTTAGAATGCGTTGTACCTCTTCCGGGTTCTCCGCGGTGCGGGGTGTCACATAGCATAGGTCGCGCAACCGACGACTGCTCATCCCAAAGCAGTAGAGTTCTCGCCCCTTTTGCTTGAGAACGGTCGCGTTTACCGTAAATCCAGCCATGGTCCCGTCACCTCTCGTCGGTTCGACTTTCTGAGATTGTCTTCTGCGCACAAGAACTGCAGGTTGTTTCTTGTCGAGGAGCCGCCGCGAGAAGCAGGGACAATGTGATCGACGTGAAGCACAACGTCGGGCGGCCGACGACCACAACGCACACAGAGTAGCGGTACCTGCCACAAGAGCTTCAGGTATTCCTCGTATGGAATCGGCTTCCGGAAGTGCTGCATCTTCTCAAGCTTGACGCGATCGAACAGCACCTCAAGATCCCGTTGGCTCCAGGTCCGTCCCGTTCGGCGCGTGAGCAGATCGCGAAATACCCGCAGCGCATCCGGTCGCTGGTAGAAGTAGTCGTCAATTTCCGAAATGTTCGCGAGGGCCATGACGAGATGCTCGCAGAGCGTCCACTCCAGGAATCGGTGAAACGATTCGGGCGCAATCCCGATTGCGCTCAAGAGCAGATCCATCCGCGCTTGTGGTGACCGGGCCGAAGATTGCACGCTCAACGCGAACCCCCGAACGACGCCTGTGGCTCTGGCAACGGACTGTCGTCCGCCATCCTCATTTCCCCCGCATAACTACAAATAAACAGAACCATCTGATACAGCAAATACTGCGAGATGGCGCAGGCTAATGCTTTGTGGTTGGTATTGTAGCTCAAGCCGTATTCCCGCGGTCTGAAACAAGTTTGAGGCCCACCAAGAGCTTCATCGGTAGCCTTCGGCGTGGTCGTGGGCGGTGAGGGCGGGGGGGCGGTCGGCGGGGGGGCCGTAGGCGCCGCCGCCGGAGGTCTCGATGGTGACAAGGTCGCCGGGGTGGAGCGGGAGGGTCTCCTTCCCCTTGACCTCGCGGACCTGGCCCTTGCGCTCCAACGTGATCCGGAACGGGAGGCCGTCGGCGCCGCCGAAGGCGCCCCAGGGCGGGACGATGCGCCGCTCGAGCATCGTGGTCAGCGTCGCCTCGCCGAGGACGCGGTAGGCGCGGACCAGGCCGAGGCCGCCCGCGTGCCGGCCGGCCCCGCCGCTCCCGACCCGCAGCTCGTGCCTCAAGACTTCGATCGGGTACTCGGCCTCGACGACCTCGGTCGGGGTGTTCATGACGTTCGACATGTGGACGCGCACGGCGTGGCCGCCGTCGCGGTGGGCCGCGGCCCCCTCGCCGCCGCCGTGGACCTCGTAGAGGATGTACCAGCGGCCGTCCCGCCGCCCGCCGAAGAGAAGCAGGCCCGAGGTGGTCGGCCCGCCCGCAGTGATCCGCTCCGGCAGCGCCGGGGCCAGCGCCTTGAAGATCGCGTCCACGACCCGCTGCGAGGTCTCGTGGTTCCCCCCCACCACCGGGGCGTCGGGCGTGGGGTTGAGGATGGTGCCCGGCGGCACGGTGACGCGGATCGGGCGGTAGCAGCCGTCGTTGGCCGGGATCTCGGGGCCGACCAGCGCCTTCAGGCTGTAGTAGACCGCAGAGGAGGTCACGAAGAGCGTGGTGTTCACCGGCCCCTTGGCCTGGGCCCCTGTCCCGGCGAAGTCGAAGCTCGCGCGGTCGCCCCGGATCGTCACCCTCACCCTGACCGGGATCGGGCGCTCCTCGATCCCGTCATCATCGAGCCAGTCCTCGCCCTCGTAGACGCCGGGAGGGATCGTCCGGATCGCCGCGCGCATCTGGGCCTCGGACTCGGCCCGGAAGCGGTCGAAGCAAGCGAGGACCGTCTCGACCCCGTAGCGCTCGACCAGCTCCCCGAGGCGGCGGGCCGCCACCTCGTTGGCGGCGTACTGGGCCATGAGGTCCCCCTCACGCTCCTCGCGCCCGCGGAGGTTCGAGAGGATGAGCTCGAGCGCGGGCTCCGGCCCCTTCCGGGTGAAGACGCGGATCGGCGCGATCCGGAGCCCCTCCTGGTACGCCTCGGTCGCCCAGGGGACGTAGCTCCCCGGCACGGCGCCGCCGATGTCGGCCCAGTGGGCGAGGGTGATGGCGAAGGCGGCGAGGCGGCCGCCGGCGAAGACGGGGCGGATCGCCTTGACGTCGGGGAGGTGGTTGCCGCCGACCTCGGGGAGGTTCAGGTAGTACTGGTCGCCCTCGCGGAGCCGGCGGCGCGGGACCCGCTTGAGGAACTCCTTGACGGTGAACGCCATGACCCCGAGGTGGATCGGGATGTCCTTCCCCTGGGCGATCAGGCGGCCGCGGGCGTCGGTGAGGGCGCTACTGAGGTCGCCGGCCTCCTTGAGGAGCGGCGAGCGGGCCGAGCGCATGACGATGGCGCTCATCTCCTCGGCGATGGCGAAGATCCCGTTCCGCACCACCTCGAGGGTGACCGGGTGCACCGCGCCTCGCGAACTCACGGGGTCACCTCGATCCGGAGGTTGCCGTACCGGTCGAGCTGGCCGGCCTGGCCGGGGTAGATCAGGGTCGTCGCCCACGGGTCCTCGATCAGCGCCGGCCCCTTGAGCGGCTGCTCGGGGGCCAGGTCGGCGCGGCGGTAGACCGGGAGCCCGGTCTCGCCGGTCTCGGCGAACCAGGCCCGCTGCTCCGAGAACGGCTGCCCCGCGCCGCGCCCCTCCCATTCCGGCAGCCGGACCTCGGCCTGCCCCACCCGCGCCCGGACCCTGAGGTTGACGCACTCGACGGCCTCGCCGGTGGCGTAGGCGTAGAGCTGCCGGTGGAACGCCTCGAAGTCGCGCCGGAGGGTCGCCAGGTCGCCGCGCCAGGAAACCTCCAGCTCGTAGTTCTGGCCGAGGTAGCGGAGGTCGAGGCTCCGCGCCACCGTGATCGCTTCCGGCGGATGCCCCTCACGCCGGAGCGGCCCGGCCACCTGGGCCTCCAGGGGGGCGAAGCGCCGGTCGATCTCCTCCGCGGTGACCGCGGCGAGGGAGGCGCGCCAGGTCTGGACGAGGTCGTAGGCGAGGTCGGTGACGAGGCAGCCGAGGGCCGAGAAGACCCCGGCGTGGGCCGGGACCACCACCCGCGGCATCCCCAGCTCCCGCGCCAGACGCCCGGCGTGGAGCGGGCCGGCGCCGCCGTAGGCGATGAGGGTGAACCCGCGGAGGTCGAAGCCGCGCTGGACCGAGATGAGGCGAATCGCCCGGCGCATCGCCGCGTCGGCCACCTCGAGGGCGCCCGCCGCGGCCTCGACGAGCGGGAGCCCGAGCCCGGCCGCCACCGGGGCCAGCGCCGCCTCCGCGGCCTCGCGCGAGACCCGGATCGCCTCGCCGAGGAGCGCATCCGGCCGGAGCCTGCCTGCCACCAGGTGGGCGTCGGTGACCGCCGACGCCTCGCCGCCGAGCCCGTAGCAGGCCGGGCCCGGCCGCGCCCCGGCGCTCCTGGGCCCCACGCGGAGCGCCCCGGCCGAGTCGAGCCAGATGAGTGACCCGCCGCCGGCCCCGATCGACTCCACGGCGACCGAGGGGAGCCGGACCGGGTGGCCGCCGAGGCGCCGCTGGGCCAGGGTCTGGGGGGCGCCGTCGGCGATCAGGCAGACGTCGGTGGTGGTCCCGCCCATGTCGAAGGCGATGGCGTGGCGGAGCCCGAGGGACCGCGCCAGGTACGCCGAGGCCGCCACCCCTCCGGCCGGCCCCGAGACCGCCATCGCCAGGGGACGCCGCCGGGCGGCCTGGGCCGACATCATCGCCCCACTCGACTGGAGCAGCCGGAGCGGCCCGCCGACCTTCTCGCGGCCGAGGGAGGCCTCCAGGTCGGCCAGGTAGCGCTCCGCCAGCGGCATCACCATCGCGTTCAGGGCGGTGGTCGCCGTCCGCTCGTACTCGCGGAACTCCGCGTTGATCTCGTGGGAGGCTGAGACGTACGGGAAGGCCCGACGCAGGGCCTCGGCGAGCCTCGCCTCGTGGCCCGGGGCCGCGTAGCTGTGGAGGAGGCAGACGGCGGCCGCCTCCGCCCCGCCAGCCCGGAGCGCCTCGATCAGGGCCGGCAGCTCGGCCTCGGCGAGGGGCACGACCACCCGCCCGTCAGCGGCCACCCGCTCGGTCACTTCGAACCGCAGGCGGCGGGGGATCAGGGGGGGCGGCTTAGGGGGGATGTCCTGGCGGTAGAGGTCGATGCGGTTCTGGCGGGCGATCTCCAGGACATCGCGGAAGCCGCGGGTCGTGACCAGCGCCGTGACCGCCCCGCGCCCCTCGACGATGGCGTTGGTGACGATGGTCGTCCCGTGGGCGATCGCCCCCCCGCCGGGGCCCAGGGCCCGGAGCCCCTCCAGGACGGCGCGGGCCGGGGCGTCCGGGGTCGTGGGGACCTTCAGCGCCGCGAGGGTCCGCCCGGCGTCGTCGCAGGAGACGAGGTCGGTGAAGGTCCCGCCGACGTCCACCCCGATCCGCCGGTCCATGCCGGATCGAGCGTAGCGGAAAGCGGCAGGGCTGTCAAAACGCTCGGGTGGCCTTCGGCGGGGACCCGTCACCCCCCCCTCGAAAGTCGGAAGAACCTTTCGTTCTTGACTCGGAGCGCCTTTCGATCGTTAAATGCGATAGATCGGCTGAGGGGACTTCGACTTATCCGGCAGGAGGGAGCGCTGAGCCAGCCCGAGCCACCCGCGTCGATCCGGGTCCTCTGGGTCCCCTCGGACCCCGAGGGTGGGGAGCGGTTGCGCCGGGAGCTGAGGAGCCGGGCCCCCCACATCACCGTCGAGGCGGCGAGCGGCGTGGCCGACTGCCTCCGGCGGCTCGAGGCCGAGCCGTTCGACCTCCTGCTCGTCGCCTGCCGGCCTCACGGGGGGAGCGCCCTCACCCTCCTGGAGCGGCTCCGGGCGAACCCCGCCCCGCCCCCGGTGGTCCTCCTGGCGGCGCTGGCCGACGAGGCGACCGCCGTCCAGGGCCTCCGGCTGGGGGCGCACGACTACCTGGTCACCCGGCGGGGCTACCTCACCCAGCTCCCCCTGACCCTGGAGGCCGCGCTCGCCCACCGCCGGCTCCAGGCGGAGCGGGAGAAGCTCGCCGCCCAGGTCGCCGAGGGCGCCCGGCTCCACGCGCAGGCCCTCCAGACCGAGAAGCTCGCCGCCCTCGGCCAGGTCATCGCCCGGCTGGCGCACGAGCTGTCGAACCCCCTGGTGGCGATCCTGGGGACTGCGGAGCTGCTGCGCCGCGAGCCGCTCACCGCCGAGACCCTGGAGCGGGTCAACCGGATCACGCAGCAGGCCGAGCGGATGTCCAGGCTCGTCCGCAATCTCCTGAGCTTCACGCGGCAGCGGCCGCCCCACCGCCGCCAGCCGCTCAACCTGAACCGGGTCCTCGAGGAGACCCTGGATCTCGAGGCCTTCGAGCTGCAGCGGAGCCAGGTCGCGGTCGTCCGGAAGCTCGACCCGGACCTCCCCGAGGCCCTGGCCGATCCCGACCAGCTCCAGCAGGTCTTCACCAACCTCGTCCGCAACGCCGCCCAGGCCATGCGGTCCGCCCACGGCGGCGGGACCCTGACGGTGGCGACCCGCTACGACGAGCCGTCAGGGCAGGTGGTCGCCGAGGTGGCCGACGACGGCCCGGGGATCCTGCCCGAGCACCTCTCGAGGATTTTCGACCCGTTCTTCACCAACAAGCCGGAGGGGGAGGGGACCGGGCTCGGCCTGGCGATCGCCCGCGGGATCGTCGAGGCCCACGGCGGGAGGATCGGCGTCGAGAGCCGCCCCGGCGAGGGCGCGACCTTCACCGTGGAGCTGGCGGTCCTCGCGGAGCGGAGGAGGCGGCCCCGGCCGGAGGACGAGGGGCCTGCGATCCGGGGGAAGGTGGTCCTCGTGGTCGAGCACGACGCCGGGACCGCCGCCCTGCTGGGGGAGCTGCTCGGGGTCGATGGCCACCGGGTGGAGCGCGTGGCGACCGGGGGCGAGGCGCTCCAGCGGATCCTGACCGGCAGCCACGACGTGATCGTGAGCGACTTCCGGCTCCCGGACCGCGAGGGGATCCGCTTCTACCGGGAGCTCGACGCCCTCAACCCCTCGATCGCCGACCGGCTGATCTTCTTGCTCCAGGAGCCGGTGAGCCCGGAGGCCCAGGCCTTCCTGGAGCGGACCCGGACCGTCGGGTTGGTGAAGCCGTTCACCCTGGCCGAGCTGCAGCGCGCGATCCGCCACGTCCTCCTCGCCTGAGCCATGAGCGATCAGCACGGCCAGGGCCACGGGCACGGGGCGCCGCTGTCCGACGTCCAGCTCCGGGTGAAGGCGCTGGAGTCGCTCCTCACCGAGAAGGGGCTCGTGGACCCGGCGGCGCTGGACGAGCTGATCGAGACCTACGAGCGCCGGGTCGGGCCGCGGAACGGCGCCCGGGTGGTGGCCCGGGCCTGGGTGGACCCGGAGTACAAGCGGCGGCTCCTGGCGGACGCCACCGAGGCGATCGCCGAGATGGGGTACATCGGGCGGCAGGGCGAGGACATGGTCGTCCTGGAGAACAACCCCCGCGTCCACAACCTGGTCGTCTGCACGCTCTGCTCCTGCTACCCCTGGCCCGTCCTGGGCCTGCCGCCGGTCTGGTACAAGTCGGCGCCGTACCGCTCCCGCGCGGTCATCGACCCGCGCGGCGTCCTCAAGGAGTTCGGGATCGAGCTGCCGGAGGAGGTCGAGGTGCGCGTCTGGGACTCGACGGCCGAGCTGCGCTACCTGGTCCTGCCCGAGCGACCGCCCGGGACCGAGGGGATGAGCGAGGAGGAGCTGGCGGCCCTGGTCACCCGCGACGCGATGATCGGGGTGGCGAAGGTCCGGCCCCCAGTCCGCGGGGAGGCCCGAGGGTGAACGGCGTCCACGACCTGGGCGGGATGCACGGCTTCGGCCCGGTCGAGCGCGAGGCGGACGAGCCGGTGTTCCACGCGGAGTGGGAGCGGCGGGCCTTCGCCCTCACCCTGGCGATGGGGGCGTGGGGCCGGTGGAGCCTGGACATGGCGCGCCACTCGCGGGAGCGGATGCCGCCCCACGAGTACCTGGCGGCCGGCTACTACGAGCGCTGGCTCTGGGGGCTCGCGACGCTCCTGGTCGAGCACGGCTTCCTCTCCCGGGAGGAGCTGGCCCGGCGCGCCGAACGGCCGCGGAACGCCCGGCCGCTCGAGCCCGGGGCCCTCCGCGCGGCCGATGTGCCGCGGCTCCTCCGGAACCGCAGGGCCGCGCGCCTGGACGACCCGGTGGCGCCCAGGTTCACGGCGGGCGACCGGATCGTGGCGCGGAACCTCCACCCGGCGGGCCACACCCGCCTGCCCCGCTACGTCCGCGGGCGGCGGGGCGTGGTGGACCGCGATCACGGGGTCTTCATCTTTCCCGACACCCACGCGGCCGGCCTCGGCCGGAAGCCCCAGCACGTCTACAGCGTCCGCTTCGCTGCGCGGGAGCTGTGGGGGCCGGAGGCCCCGCCCCGCGACGCCGTGTACGCGGACCTCTGGGACGACTACCTTGACCCCGCCTGAGCGGTCCGACCCGGGACCCCTCGCCGACCTCCCCGCCATCCCGCGCGACGAGGAGGGCCCCGTCTTCCGGGAGCCCTGGGAGGCCCAGGCCTTCGCCATGGCGGTGAAGCTCCACGCGGCGGGCTGCTTCACCTGGCGCGAGTGGGCCGACCGGCTGGCCCGGGAGATCACGGAGGCCCGGGAGCGCGGCGACCCGGATCTCGGCACGACGTACTACCGGCACTGGCTCGCCGCCCTGGAGAGGCTCGTGGCGGAGAAAGGGCTCGTGGGGGGCGAGGAGCTGGCGCGCCGCGCGGCCGAGTGGCAGACTGCCGCCCGCGAGACCCCGCCGGGCCAGCCGATCGAGCTCCGGCGCGAGGGGTAGGCGCCCGCGAGCCGGCTACTTCCGCTCCGACCACTTCGGGATCGGGTAGAGCACCTCCCGCGTCGCCGCGTCGAACGGCCACACCGTGTGGTACTGGCCGCCCTGGAGCTGGAGGATGATCGCCCGCACGCCGGTGTTCTGGCCGTTCTCGTCGAACCTCACGCCCTCCCAGGTCATGATGAGCTGATCCCCGGGGACGTTGGTCTCGCGGAGCGCCTTCTGGATCGCCGCGGGCTGGGTCGAGCCCGCCCGGTTGATGGCGTCGAGCAGGGTCATCATCCCCGTGAAGGCGCGGGCGGGGAAGTCGTACAGGTCCTTGCCGTGGCGCTTCTTGTACTCGGCGTTGACGACCTTGGCGACCGGCTTCTTGTCGATCAGGTCGGTGGAGAACGGGGCGCGGGTCATCGTCCCCTCGGCGTCCTTGCCGACCGCGGCGAGGAAGTCCGGGGAGATGTGGCCGGCGTCCTGGGCCATGATCATCTTCGGGTTGTAGTCCAGCTCCTTGGCGTGCTTGACGAACAGGATCGCGTCGGTCTGGTACGAGGTCGGCATCCAGACGTCGGGGTTGGCCGCCTTGAGCCGCTGGACCTCGGCGACGAGGGAGGTGGAGCGGGCACGGTACTGCATGTCGAGGACGACCTCGTGCCCGTACTTCTTCGCCAGCTCCTTCTGGACCTTCCCCGAGTCAGACCCGAAGAGGGTGTCCTCGTAGGTCAGCCCGAGGGTCTTGACCTTCACCCCCCGCTTCTTCTCGAAGTCCCGGTAGAAGTCGAACATCGCCTGGCTGAAGTGCTCGTCGTGGGGGGAGGTGCGGAAGAACCACTTGAAGCCGCGCTGGGTCAGGCCGGGCGAGGAGGACTCGGCGTTCATGTAGGGGACCCCGAACCGCTCGGCGACCTGGCTGGCGGTGGCCGTCACCGAGCTGTGCCAGGCCCCGACGAGGGCGTGGACCTTCTCCTGGGTGATCAGCCGCTCGGCCTCCGCCTGCCCGACCTCGGGCTTCCCCTGATGGTCGGTGAAGATGAGCCGCACCTTCGCCCCGCCGAGCCCCGGCATCCCCTTGAGCTTCTGGTAGAAGGGGAAGGGGATCTCCACCTGGCCGTTGGCGATGTCCCGGGCCAGCTCGAAGACCGGTCTGTTGTCGGTCCCGGCCTGGGCGGCCGGGCCGGTCATCGGGTAGATCACGCCGATGACGACCTCCTTCTGGGGCGCGGGCGCGCCGAGGTGATACGCGGCAGGCTCAACCTGGGCCGCGGCCGGAAGGACGAGGAGCAGCAGGACCGAGAGGAGTCCTCCGACAGCGAGGAACCACCGATGGGGATCACGACGCCACCACATGGCAGCACCTCCTTCTTGAGACTTGGGCACGCGGCGGGGTGCCCCGCCGCCCTTCCGATGGCCCCCCGGGGAGGCGTCGGCCCCTCGCTCCACACGCTCCGCGGCGCACCCGTCTGTGGCTCGCCGGCCGGGGCCCCTCCTCCTTCGTTCCGAGCCCGTGAGCCGGCTTCCCCACCCGGCTCGCTCACGACGGGGACCCGCGCCGCTCCGCTTAAACGTTCCGCTCGGGACCAACGCCTCCCCGCGGGGGCCGCCCAGGACCATACACCCCATCTACCCGAGACCGTACTCCCGACGGGCGGCCTCGGGCGTCACGTAGCCGTCGGCCAGGTCCGCCCGGATCAGCGCCGGGTCCCGCTCCTCCGGACGGCCGTAGCCGCCCCCGCCGGGGAGGCGGACCTCCACCAGCGCCTCGGGGCCGAGGACGAGCTGGGCCTTCGGGTTCGGCGGCTCGACCCCGTCCACCAGGACCTGCCCGAGCGCGCCCGGGCGGCCCCCCAGGAACCCCCGGGCCGGGTGGCGCGTCCGGTCGCAGAGGAGCGAGCAGACGAACGGCTCGCGGGTCCGGACCCGGAAGGCGATC
>Ga0137796_10001142_pt1 | contig 15646 bp, 14 predicted proteins | sample OV2TP3_FD_97704 | JGI IMG/M metagenome (GOLD analysis project Ga0137796, IMG submission 97704)
TTCTATCGTGCCTTGATAGTAAGCCACCTGACCATAATCTTCACAGCGATCTTCCAAGTCATTCAATTTGAAAGCACGTACGGTCATGGAATAAAACTCCATCGGTCCGGCTTTCTTGGCAAGAAGAGGATCATCAATATTGATTCTTCTTTTTTGCACAATCCGATAATCCGGACAACCCAAACCCGCCAGAATCCGTCTGAAATCCTCAATATATAACGCTCCCCCCAGGCATTCCCCATAAGCCAAAGAATCATCACGAAATTCCCGGGGCACGCGGGCGCTGGTAAAGACATCCGAAAAATAAAGCTCCCCACCCGGCTTTAAGACTCTAAATATTTCCTTGAACACTTGAGCCTTATCAGGCGAAAGATTAATAACACAGTTAGAAATAACCACATCGATACTGTTATTTTCGATGTCCGCCTCTTTAAGGTCTTCAATATATCTTTTTCTAAAATCGACATTGTCTTTAACATAATTAAATTTCTTCATTTGAACATCTTTATATTTACGCGCAACAGCCAACTGTTCATCGGTCATATCAATCCCAATGGACATTCCGTTTTCCCCCACCAACTTTGACACGACATAAACGTCCCGCCCCGTGCCGCACCCTAAATCCAAGACTGTACAGTTTTTCAAAAGTTTCGGGATCGGAGAACCGCACCCATAAAACTTATCCAGTATTTCCGGCTCGATAGTGCTAATGATAGATTTGATTTCCTCAGGAAGACCGTCTGTTGTACAGCAGGCACTCGTTTTTAAATCATCGCTATTCTTAAGTATCTTGCCGTAATACCGTTTAACCTCTTCTTTCTTTTGATTAAGTAACGAAGTAGTCATATTCTTCCTCCCTGCCCCACCTTGGCGGGGCTATTTTCATTTCGTCTAAATCTTCTAAGGGACATAACGTTTGATAACTCAAACGCAGATTACTGATTGCTTTATATGTTTGCGGTAAAACTTCACTCGTACTCCAAGCGATCCCTTCGAACAACTTAGGTTGAAAATGGCTTAAGCCGATCAAATAATACCCGCCATCCTCAGCCGGGCCGACAACGACATCATGGGAATGAAGAGCCTCGAATCCTTGTTGAATAATATCAGTCGTTAATCCCAATGTGTCGCTACCCAAGGCCATAACCCGCCGGCCCCCTTGTTCAAAGGCAACGTGAAAGGCAAAGCTCAGTCTCTCCCCTAAATCCCCGACCGATTGAGGAAAATATCCACACGACAAAGCAAGCCAGCTCTTAAAGCCGTTTCCTTTCTCTGGAGGATCAAATACGATCGCAAGATCGCAAATCTTCTGTTGATACAACGGCATCATCACCTTTAAATTCTTTTCAACTAAGTCACGGTATAATTTTGCGGCTTCCCTATCTCCCACAGTCTTCGCCAGACGGGTCTTGACCTCGCCGAGTGTAGGATACTTAACAAAATATAAAAGAATGTTCGGTTCCATAAATTACCCCTGATATGTTTCCCGCAACTTGAGCGGGCTTTCCCGCAACACCTTATATCCTAAAACTACGCGGACATTTCGCAAGATCTGATTGATAACCCCGTTTTTAAAATATTTTCTCGATGAGACGATGACGGGTTCCTCAATAATCGCAATTCGACCCTGCTTGTTCAGGCATTCGGAAAAAATCATGTCTTCCAAAAAGGCTACCCCAGAAAACCCATTCATTTTTTCAAAGATTTCTCTGGTTACAAATATGGCGTTTGTCCCCACCAAGCAATGCATCCTTGCTAAATATATCTGATTTAATAAATAAATGTATGCTTTTAATAGCCGCGTACTATGGGTATACGACTTTTTGAAACCGCCACCGATAAAACCCCTTCGAATCTTCTCGCGGACTACTTCGACAGCATTCCAAGGAAGTCGCATATCAATATGAGCAAAAATAAAAACATCCGACTTTGATTCGAACGCCCCTAGGTTCATTTGCAAAGAACGCTCCGGGAAGGCCGTTCGATGACATCGAACTGATGGAAACTGCTCGTTTACAATTTCATACGTGCCATCGGTCGACCTTCCGTCAATAACGATCACTTCATCGGCCCCCAGAAAGACAAAATGCTTTAATGCCTCTGCGATGAAATTGCTCTCGTTGTAGACCGGGATAATAATGGCAACGGTCGGTTTTTGATCCATAACTCCAACCCCAAAATGATAAAAAATAATCCGTATTCCACTAAGCGTATCCACTGAAACAGCTCTCTTTGTTCGTGATACATAAAATAAAAATCCAAATAATAAAGAAAAACCAGACCAGAAAAGACGATCAACGCTCTTGAAGGAAAAATAATCAAGAACGGAAATAGCCACGTGAAATACCACGGATTCCCTGTCGGCATAAGAAAAAACAAGGCGGCTAAGCTTATCATGGACATTTGCAAGAATCTAAAGATAGTCCTTTTCTTTAGTAACCGTTGGCAGGCCAAAATAACGATAAACCCAAAAATCAAGCCGACAACGATTCGGCTAATAACACTCGCATCAAACGGTAGCTGAAAACTTTGAACCACATTTGTGATAACACTAAAAAGTCCATCGTTGACCTTCCACTGTGCTGAAAATCTTAAAAGCCCTTCAAACAAAGCTCCAGCCCCCACATTAATAAACGGCAAGAAAGCAGCCATGATCAAGGCAAAAAACATTCCGATAGATACTAAATTCTTCAATAAACTCTGCCGAAACATAATCAATAAAAATGGCAGGAAAATAATAGCGAACCATTTAATAGTCGTCGCAATTGCCAAATACAACAGAGCCAATGGATGATGTTTTTTAATTAAGGCGTATACCATCAGACAAATGAACAAGACGGCAAAGACATCGAGATGAAGGCTGTTAGAGAATTCTTTAATGATGAGCGGCGACCACGCATAAAGGACAACCCATTCCGGAGGTAATCTCAAACGCTTTAATATGAGAACCATCGTGATCAAAATTAAAATTTCCGCTATCGCAATCATGATCTTCCATACGACTAAGCTCCCAGGTGTCAACACCTGGGATAATAAAAAGAGGAATTGCGCTCCCGGAGGGTAAATTGTTCTAACGCCGGGGTGATTAATTCTTTCGTTAACGTATTGCACCATCTCCTGCTTTGAAGAATCCAAAGACAATAAACCACGCCCATAGGCTTCCTGCGGAGATAAGGAATAGGGATTTTGTTTTGTCAAAATCATTTGTCCGTCCCAAATGTATCGATAGGGGTCGGTTTCTTGGATCAACTGCGAGGGGAAATAAACTAACCGCGTTAAAATACCTATAAATAAAATCCATGCCAAGCCAAATCGCCCAACCCTGCGTCCTGATTGAGTTCCCCGAAGCTGTTCCAAAACAAGCCAGTAGACCAAAAATCCCAGGAATATATAACCCAAAAATTCGATAATCGGCCTTTCGGCGTGACCGACACCAAAGACGAAATTCTGGCTTAGAAAAACGATCTTAATGTTGATTCCTAAGAAAATTAACCCTGCCGAAATCAATGCCCCCTTATTGTTCATTCAAGCTCCAATCGTAATCCAGCCATTGAATCTTGCCGCTGTCGGGCAAGTTCTTGTTTTGAGGTACATATTTCTTGATAAAACTTATGCTTCCCCCTGCTTTCTCAAAGTCCTCCTTAAACCATTTGAAGATGGGCGAAAGATAAAATATAAATATGTTATTGTGTGCGTCGTAGCTGAATTTCTTACGATCTTGCATAAATTTCGCGACTGCATCATTCAACTGTGAATCAAGCCGGTCAAACACATACGGCTCATCGCGTAGAACGGGACACCCCAAAGACGCACAAACAATCGCAAAATGAATACGCTGGTCTTGAAATTCCTTCCTTAATACTTCATTCTCGATATAATTCAGACTGGCTTTCCTCCCTAAAATGGTGAGCCCTTCTTGATTCCAAACATCCGGGATTTGTTGGATGCTGTTGGCAGGATAACGGAGCACCTGAAGCCCTAAAGAACGTTTCAACGGGTAATGATCGAGAACCAATTTCATAGCTTCGATATTGTACGTGTTAATCCAAAAAGACATTTTTTGTTCTTTATTCCACGTTGAATACTCGCCCTCTGAAACTCTTTCTAAATCGGCAACAATGGAGTGGAAGGCCGGGAGATCGTTTTTAATGACCCCCCGATAATTGACTTTCCCTTCCTTAACATATCGCTCTATCAGATTTTCCCACTTCCTATAACGATGATCAAAAGAACCCCCTGCAAAACTCATTTTACAGGAAAAAAAGATCAGCGACAAAAATAAGAGATTGCGGAACAATGAAATCATTTAACGTTCTCCATTAAAATTTGCTTTAATTGATTTTCTTCCGGCAACCCAACGGAAATAATCTTTCCGTTTAGAGCTAATGTGGGTGACATCTTTACCCCGAGCTGTTGTGCTCTCTGTGGTTCTTTAAACACGTTTATTTCCTTAAATAAAATACCCGGAAAGCCTTGCAATGTCTCCTTTACAAGACTCTTCGCTTTATCCTTACAGAAACAAATGGGATCGATAAATAATTCCAGTGTGTGCATATAAATATCCTTCCTTGCCGATTGGACTGACGAAAGAATAGCATAATTCCTAATTTAAAACTGTCAGCAGCATGACAAAAAGTGAAAAAATTTTAGAAGAGCGGTTTGAAGGCACCTTATTGAGGGGGAATGAGATGGGAATATTAGCAAGACATTTCTTCCAGCAGCTTAATGTTCTTTATGATAAAAATCTTTCCTGCGGCCTGGAGGATGCCTTGCTTTTTAAAATCATTTAAAACTTCTGTGACAGTGGCTCGGGCAGAGCCAATGAGGCTAGCAAGATCTTCGTGTGTTAAAGGAACACCAATTGTAATTTCATCCCCCTCCTTCCGCCCAAATTCTTCCTTGAGCTCTAAAAAGAGTGCGGCTAACCGCTGCGGGATATTCCGAAAGATCAAATTCTCCATTCTGTTTTCAATAATTCTTCGCCTAAAACCGATCAACTTGCTTAAACGGATCCCCAAATCCGGTTTCATCTGCATTAAATCCAAAAGATCCTTGCGCCTTAAAACGCAAATGATAACATCGCTGTGGGCTTCGGCCTGCGCACCCGTCTCCCCCGTACCCAAAGCCTCAAGCTCACCAAAAATCTCTCCGGGTTTTAATAATGCTAGTGTTAACTCCCGTCCATCCGCAGTCAATTTGGAAATCTTGACAACACCTTTTTTCAACAGATAAAGATATTCTCCAGGCTGGCCAGACAAATAGATGAGCTCTTTCTTGCGAAAATTTTTCATAGTCGTCTTCTGAGCCAAGTCCATCATCTCATCTCGATTCATGGCCTGGAAAAGATTAATGCGCTTAAGATACCAAATTTTATCTGTGGCAATGGGTTCTATATTCATCATTTTTAAGGACGCCTGGGCTCTAATTTAAAGAGCCTCCACCGCGACGCTCACGCCGCCTCCGCCGCCCAAACATACGCAGGCAACGCCTTTCTTCTTTTTCTGATCGCGCAGCGCATGGAGGAGCGTCACCAGAATCCTGGCCCCGGCCGCGCCCAAGGGATGCCCTAAAGCGATATCGCCGCCCCAGACATTCATTTTTTCTTCGGGGATCTTGAGCTGATCGCGGGTCAAGAGGGCCTGGGCCGCAAAGGCCTCGGAGATCTCAAAGAGATCGATATCTTTAAGGGATAATCCTGCCCTCCTCAGGCATTCCCGGATTGAAACCACCCCCGCGGCAAAAACCTTGTGCGGTTCAAGGGCAATGGAGGCATACCCCAGAAGACGGCCGCAGGCCTGCCCCGCCTTTGGCGGGGCCTTCAAATCATAATCTTTCAGGGCGCTGGAAGAGCTCAAGAGCAGACAGGCTGCTCCGTCCGAGGGCACCGAGGAGTTTCCCGCCGTGACCGTCCCCTTTTTGGCAAAGGCCGGCGGGAAATCCTCTAAAATTTCTTTTGTGATATTTTTCCGCGGCCTTTCATCTTTTGTGAACTGCCCTCCATCCGACAAAGGAACCGCCACCACCTCTCCCAAAAGTTTGCCCGCGCCCCAAGCGTTCGTGACTTTTCTGTGGCTCTCGAGAGAGTATTGATCCTGCTTTTCCCGCGAGATCCGACAATCCTTAATCAGATGCTCCATCAACTGTCCCATGTGCTTTTGGGTCAGCGAACACATAAGCCCGTCGTAGAGGAGGCTGTCGGTGGGAGGGATCTCTTGCGGGGCCTTGCCCCCGGGCTGGAAGCAAAGACCGGGGCTCTTCGAGGCGCTTTCTGTCCCTCCGGTTAAGACGAGATTCTTATGCCCGCACAGGATGGACTGGGCCCCCAGAATCACCGCCTGCAGCCCCGAGCCGCAGACATTGTTGACCACAAAGCCCGGCACCGAAACCGGCAATCCGGCCAAGATCGCCGCCTGGCGGGCGAGATTTTGTCCTGTTCCCGCGGAGACGGCATTGCCCAGCACGACCTCTTCCACGGCCTTTCTCGGGACCTTCGTGCGCTTGAGGATCTCTTTAATGACAACCGCGCCCAGCTCGGCCGCCGAGCAATCCTTCAAACTCCGCAACGAAGCGCCGATCGGGGTGCGCAGCGCCTCAACGATCCAGACATCCTTAACAAGGCCTTCGGGGTTCATGGGTTCAACTTGTCTTTCGTTCTTCGGTTACGGAGACGATGCCCGTATCGTCTTTCGGTATACGTTTGTCGTTGAAAAACGAATAACGTAACCTTAACCGAAACGGGCTTCGTAACCCCAACCGAAAGACCGTAACCCTCTTATGGGTATACAATGTTTTGATATTTTTTACAGATTCTTGATGATCGCATCCACATCCACGTATTTTTTCACCAGATGCCGGGCGGTGGTGATCTTGTCTTTGTCGGTCTTCTCGATCTTGCAGATCAGGGATTCGATTTTCCCGGCGACGGTGTAAGTGTCTTGAGAGGACAGCAAGACCGGGATCCGGCTCTTTTTCAACAAATCCACAATGCGCCCATCGGGAACCATCCCGCCGGTTAAGATGATGCCGGCGATCTTAAATCCTTTGCCCCGGCTGATCACATGGGCGCTGATGGAAACCAGAATGTTGTCGATGCGGTCTCCCGAGGTAATGACCAGGGCGCCGTCTTTGACATACGAAATCATGTTCTGGGGCTCCATGGCCGCGACGATGGTGTGCTCCACGTGGCTGTCCAGGGCGCTTGCCCCGCACAACAACCCCAGATCCAGCTGATTCATCACCTGCCTTACGGTGGGCCATTGCAAAACCGGATCCAAGGGAATCACCCCCAGAAGCCGGATGCCTTTATTTTTCAGCCCCTGCGAGAGGGTTCGCTTGATCTTGGCGTATTTTTCCGGAAGGACCTTATTGATGATGACGCCCACGACCTCCACATTCTTCAAATCAAAAAGGGCTTTATTGAGCATGATCTCGTCGATGCTGCGGCCGATGCCTCCGCCGGAGATGATGATGACCTTGGACCCCAGGAGGCTGGCCACATCCGCATTGGAGAAATCGATGACCGAGCCGACCCCGGCATGGCCGGTCCCTTCCACGATCAGGACGTCTTTGTTGCGGCTGAGCTCTCTAAAGGCCCTTTCAATTTGGCTCTGCAAAAGCTCCTTTTGCGGATGAAAGATGTACCGTTCGGTGAACCCGCGCTCTAAGGTGATGGGGCTCATCTCTTGGAACCGCTGCCAGCAGTGATAGACCTCGCCGATCAAATACGAATCCTTGTCCACGTATTTGTTTTTAACCGTCACCACCTTCTGGCCCACGGGCTTCATAAAGGCCGCCCTTAAATCTTTTTCCATAAAGATCTTGTAGAGCCCCAGCGCAATGGCGGTCTTGCCCGCGTTCTGGTGGATGGCGGATAAAAAGACGTTTTTGATCTTTTTCAATATTTTACCCCCACAATTCCTCTAGAAAATCCCGGTACGGAACGATCTCAATTGTGCCGATTTTTCTGGGCCGCTTCTCAAGACAGACACAGACCAGGCGTTGGAAACGGTGTTCCTCGGCGATCGCCTCCAGAGAGCGCAGGTCAGCGGAGGTGATCACGGATTTGGCCTTTGCCTCAACGGCGGTGTGGTCGTCCATGATAAAATCCACCTCATATCCGCTGGTCGAGCGCCAAAAACTCAAGCGGACAGAGCGCTTGTAATCGTTAAAGGCGGTGAGCTCGTGCATCAAAAATGTTTCGAACGCCCCGCCGAACTCGGCAGTCCCTTCGCTTAAAACGCCGCGCCCCTGCATCTGCCGCACCACACCGGTGTCAAAAAAATAATATTTGGATGAGCAGATGGGCTTGCGCTGCCGGCCTTTTTTAAAGGCCGGCAGCTCGCGGATAATCAGGGTATCTTTGAGGATCTCGAAATATTCGTAAACCGTCGTGCGCGCGACTTGGGCGTCGTTGGCAACATTGGTAAAATTAACGATGGTGGCGTTGCATAACGCGGCCATTTTCAAGAAACGGCTGAACGCCGGGATATTGCGCGTGGCCCCTTCCGCGACAATCTCCTGCTGTAAATAATTACCGGTATACGCCTCGAGATCGGCGTCGGGGTCAGAGGAGAAATAGACCGAGGGGATCACCCCGCAATTCAGCGCGCGCCTTAAGTCGAAATGCCCTCCCAGCTCTTTAACGGTCAGGGGGTGAAAATACTGCGTGCGCGCCCGCCCGCCCAAAAGGTTGACGCCGCCGCGGCGTAATTTCCGCGCACTTGAGCCGGTCAGAAGAAACCGCACGCCCCGCTCTTCCATCAGCCGGTGCACTTCATTCAATAGATCCGGCAGGCGCTGGATCTCATCGATGACCACCACTTTATCGCGTGCCGTAAGCTCTTCGGAGAGCCTCGCCGGATTCCGGTTGAGATCAAGAAACAACGCGTTATCCAGCAAATTATAAACGCGGGCATCTTGCAGCGAATGCGCAACCAGAGAAGTCTTCCCGGTCTGGCGCGGGCCGAATAAAAAATAAGACTTCCCCCTTAACAAGGCCTGCAAATCCACTTGCCGGGGAAGATAGCCCGGCGACGGTAAAGATTTTTTATCTGCCATATTCATCGGCATAAATTATGACATATGACGACAGTTATGTCAAATCTGATTTTCCTCACCCCTTCATCCCTGCTGCAGGGCGGCGGGGATCTCATCCGGAGAGTCCACCACGCTCACCCCGACTTCTTTCAAAATCCGGATTTTGCTTTCCGCGGCGGTGTCTACGGAAGAGATGATCGCGCCGGCGTGGCCCATGCGCTTTCCTTTGGGGGCGCTGCGGCCCGCGATAAAACCCACAATGGGTTTGACGGCGTTCGATTGGATCCATTGGGCGGCCCGCTGCTCATCTTCGCCGCCGATCTCCCCCACCATCACGATTCCCTGGGTGCCGGGGTCCCGCATAAAAAGCTCCAAGACATCCACAAACCGGGTCCCGATGATCGGGTCTCCGCCCAACCCCACGCAACTCGACTGGCCCAGACGATTCAACGTTAAGTTGTAGACGACCTCATAGGTCAAGGTACCGCTGCGCGAGACAACGCCAATGGGCCCCGGCTGATGAATGTGGCCGGGCATAATGCCGACTTTGCTTTTCCCCGGGGAAATGACGCCGGGGCAGTTGGGACCGATGAGCCGGGTTTTGCTCCCCCTTAAAATACCCATCACCTCGACCATGTCCAAAACAGGAATCCCTTCGGTGATGCAAATCACCAGCTCTATGCCGGCGTGGACATCTTCTAGAATCGCGTCTTTAGCGAATCGGGCAGGGACATAAATGACGGCGGCATTCGGGCGGGTCTTCTTTTGGGCCTCGGCCACGCTGTTAAAAACCGGGACCCCAAAAATGCTCTGGCCGCCTTTTCCGGGAGTGACTCCCGCCACGACCTTGGTCCCATACTCCAGCATCCGCTGGGCATGGAAGGACCCGTCGCGTCCGGTGATGCCTTGAATCAGGAGCCTGGTGTTTTGATCGATGAGGATGCTCATGTCCGCGCCAGCACAACCGCCTTCCCAACCGCCTCCCGCATGGAGGAAAACGTATTGATCCCGCCTCCAGCCAAAAGCTCTTTGGCCTGCTGCTCGTTGGTTCCGGTTAAGCGAACCACCAAAGGCGGCTGGATATCCAATTGTTTCTTGGCCTCTAAAATCCCCTGGGCAATGTCGTCGCAGCGGGTGATCCCGCCGAAGATGTTGATTAGAATAGATTTGACCTTCGTGTTCTTGAGGATGATCCGCAGCGCATTGAGGACTTTCTTGGGGCTGGAGCTGCCGCCGACATCCAGAAAATTGGCCGGCCGGCCTCCCAGAAGCCCAATGACATCGAGGGTGGCCATGGCGAGCCCCGCGCCATTCACGATGCAGCCCACGTTCCCCTCCATCTTGACGAAGCTCAAATCGTTTTGTTTGGCCTCAAGCTCGTCGGGATCTTCGTATTTGAGGTCTCTGAGCGCCAAGAGCTCGGGGTGGCGGTACAAAGCGTTGTCGTCAAAGCTGATCTTCGCATCCGCCGCATAAAACCGGCCCTGGGAGTCAATGACCAAGGGATTGATCTCGGCCAAGGAACAGTCATATCGCTGGAATAATTCGACCAGGCCGCCCGCTATTTTTGAGAAGGCCATCTGGGAAGCGGGGTCGGGAAATAGGGTTTGAATAAAATCCGCCCAACTCCTCACCTCAAGCTCTCTTCGGCCGTTAAAGTAGTATTTCTGGATCTTTTCCGGGCTTTTTTTAGCGGTCTCTTCGATATCCACGCCGCCCTGCCGACTGGCGATCAAGACCACATCATTTTTGAAGGTATCGACGGTGACCGCCACATAAAATTCTTTCTGAATCGCCAGCGCCCGCACAACCAAAATGCGCTCGATGGGATACCCTTGAATCACCAGATTCTTGATCTTCAGGAATCTTTCTTTGAGCTCCTTGGAATTGGCGACGATGGCGACACCGCCGGCTTTGCCGCGGCCGCCGCTTAAGACCTGCGCTTTTAAAACGACCGGAAAGCCGATTGCGCCCGCGATCGCCTGCGCCTCGGCGAGATCCGCCGCCACCCGGCCCTCAGGGACCGGGATGCCGAATTTCCGGAAGAGCTCTACGGCTTGATACTCGTGGATTTTCATGAAAAAAGTATAATTCTGCTTATATTATATTCCGCTTCATGAGGACTCAAAGCTTTGTCCGACTCGCCAACGCGGATATACGCTCTTTGGGTAAATCTTCGGCTCAGCATGCTCCACCACCACTTGCGTCCCATCCTTGATCGTCATCCCCCGATGGTCTGCCCCAAGACCGTGTCATCGTCTGCGATCCCAAAATAAACCTCTCCCCGGCCATGCTTATTGAGCATCGCCACAATCGAAATAACTGCCCCTCCCCTCCCCCCGCAACATTGGTCTATTGGAACGGGGCCATTATATCGTTTCTGTTCCACTCAATTTTCGTAGCCCTATTCTTTTCTCTTTTCCTTTCCAAAGCTTGTTGACCAACTGTTTGGGATTCCCCATGAGTATTTCCTGTTATCTTATTAGTATTATCTTCGTAATCAATTTAAATACAAAACTTTACGTAATACTCAAATACTAATCAGCGGCCACCTCCAAACTCATTATTCGGCCGGTAGAGGAAAGCCTTGCCCTGTTTGCCCTTGATAAGGATTTTTTTATTCAACAAATCGTCCAAATCCCGCCGTGCCGTTTCATAAACGACTTTGAACCAGTCCTGATATTTCTTGATGGTCATGACCCGCTGGTCCATTACAAAAAACCTTTTAACAAATTTCTGCTGGCGATCGTTGAGCAAAATACCCTCTTTATTTAAGCGATCAATCACCAGCTCCTTTTGATAATGGTGCGCAATTCGGGATTTAACCAGTTGGATGGATTCTGAAATGGTTTCAGCCATATAAAGAAGAAAGTACGTAAAATCTCCTTCATGCGTTTCCGAATCACGGATCGCTTTGTAATATTTTCCTTTGGCCTTCTGAACGGCCACCGATATGGAAAAGTATTTAAAAAACTCGTATTCGTTTTTGATGAGCTCAAAATAAAAAAGGGCCCGGGCCGTGCGGCCGTTGCCGTCAAAAAAAGGGTGAATGTGCACAAAATAAAGATGCACGAAGGAGGACTTGATGATCGGATGAATGAAGTCGCCTCCGTCTTTCTGATTGACCCAGCCCACCAGTTTTTCCATGGCCGGCACAACGCGGTCCGCCGGCGGCGGGGTATAAATCACCCGGTCTCTTTTATCTTTGACATAAACCCAATCGTCGCGAAACCGTCCGCTGTAGCGGGCGTCATCCTCATCGAAGGTGTCTTCCGTCACGATTTTCTGCAATTCGAGGATGAAATCCACGTTCAGATCCCGATGCTTTTCTGCTAAGATAAACTGCATGGCCCAATAATTATTCAAAACCATTTGATCGTTAATGTCCCGGGGCGGCTTTTTTTGATCGACCATCTCTTTTAAACGTTTGACGGTCGAGAAAGCCCCCTCGATGGCGCTTGAAAAAACCGCCTCCTCCATGAGCGATTCCTTGATCATTTCAAATTCAATTTCCTCTTTGACCAGCGAATAAATAGAATCACGCCCCAGGGAATCTATTTCATGAAGCTTTTGCTGCAGGACTGAGGTGAGGACATACCAAAAGGGATGGTTTTCCTGATCGTCAAAGGGAAGGGTTTCGCTCCGGCGCAAGCGCAGATCATGGACCCTTTTCCAAACCTCTTCCAGAGAAAGAGTGTTTGGGATCCGATAACCGATCTCCTCCCTTGTCAAATAACGCTCAAAAGCAAGCTCATTCATCAGCGAATCATTAGTATTCATAACTTTATCCATTTAATTTCAATAAGATATGATTTTTAAAATACTGATTTATTACTAATATAATACTAAAAATATACTCTGTCAATCCTTCTGAAATAAGAGTGGCAGGGATTATTCATTCACCTTATCGCATCTCTTTCTTTTGGGCCGAATTTCTGGAAGAGCTCTGCGGCTTGATACTCGTGGATTTTCATGAGATTTTTTATCGGGATTTGATGTGCGCCATTATAACAACATCTCTTATTTTTGGGAATCCCTTTCTTGGGACCCATACGCCATCAGCTTACTCAAAGTCTGAAAGCCGATTCTGCCGTCGGGTTTTAGGCCGTAGGCTTTCTGAAAATCCCGCAGGGCCTGCTGGGTCCTTGCCCCCATCTTCCCGTCGATTTTCCCGGGGTTAAACCCCGCGGAGCGTAAAATCGTCTGCACCTTCTTAATATTCACCTCGCCATTCGTGACGAGTCCACTGGAGGAGAAACGATGGAGGCGCTCCCACGTGGCCTTGTCCACGAACCGGTGAGCGGGGAGGCCGCTTTCTTTCTGGAATTTCTCGATCGCGATCCTTGTCTTAGCGCCCAGCTTTCCGTCCACGGCTCCGGGGCTGTATCCATACAAAATCAGCAGCCTCTGGAGCTCCTCGACTTTGGGATTGGGGTCAGCGGACAGGACCTGGCCCAGCAAGTCTCTTTCCTGGGCCCCCTCTTTGTGCAAGACTCGGTAAAGGGCGTCGCAGCCGCTGCCGGCCCACAAAAAGGCAAGACAAAAAAATAAAGAAATCACTCTTTTCTTTACTAAGGAACCGGTTTTTTGGTAAATTAGATCAACCATGAACCCTCTTAAAAATCTTTCCCGGAATCGGCTAACCAACGCCCTGATCGCGGCGTTTCTTCTTGTCGTGGGGATCGGCCTTTATGCCAATTCTTTCCATAATGCCATGTTCTGGGATGATGATGATTTCATCCTTAAGAATCGTTATATCAAAGATTGGCAGTATCTGCCAAAATATTTTTCAGAAAATGTGATTGCCGGAAATTATCTTTTGAGCAATTACTGGCGGCCGGTTCTGCTCTTGCTCTTTTCTGTGGAATGGCATCTGTGGCAGGGCTGGGCCCCGGGGTATCACGCGACCAGCGCGCTCTTTCATGCCGTCGACAGCATTTTATTGTACGGATTTTTGGTGCTTCTTTTTAAAAATCGCGGATTGGCTTTTGCGGTTAGCCTGATCTTTCTCGTCCATCCCCTGCAGACCGAGGCCGTGGTTTATGCCAGCGCCGTCAGCGATTCCCTGGCAACCTTCTTTGTTCTTTTAAGCCTCATTTTTTATACCCGATTCCGGCTGGGGCCGGGGAAAAAATTGAAAAACATCTTTTATTATTCGGGAGCCCTCCTCCTGTACCCGCTCGGCCTGATGAGCAAGGAAACCGCCTTCATGCTCCCCGGGTATCTTTTTCTGGTAGAGCTGGCGATGGGTAAAGCGGCGCTCAAGCAAAGAGCTCAAAGCTTCCTTCGTTTCTCGTGGCCGTTTCTAGTCGTGGCGGGGCTCTACCTTGCTTTGCGCGCGACGGTCTTGAATTTTAACAACACCTTTAACCTTTACAACGAAGAAAACATTTTCACCGCAAACTTTTCGGTGCGGCTCTTCACGTTCTTTCGGATCTTAAGCGTTTACTTCGGGCTTCTTTTCCTTCCTCTCGATCTCCATGTGGAGCGATCTGTTCCGCTGGCGGCATCGTTTTTCTCCCCGTCGGTCATGGGAGGAGCGGCGCTGTGTTTGGGGCTCCTGTTTTTAAGCGTTCGGGAATACCGCAGGAGACCCGTCGTCACCTTCGGGATTTTATGGTTTTTCGTGGCCCTCTTTCCTTCCTCCAATCTCATCGTCCCCATCAACGCCCTTTTGTATGAGCATTTTTTGTACCTTCCCTTGATTGGAATTTTTCTGGCCGTGATTCAGTATGGGTGGGAGGGTTCCCAGAAGATAGGGATGGGCAAAACGGCTCTGGGATTATTGGGGGGCTATCTGATCTTTTTTAGCATCATCACCGTCAACCGAAACAAAGACTGGCACGACCCTATCCGCTTTTATGAAGACCTCCTTCGGCATGCGCCCGCCAGCTACCGGGTCATCAATAATCTAGGCATGAGCTATGCGGAGCGCGGCTCTCTGGAAAAAGCCGAAGAAACTTACAAAAAAGCCATCGCCCTTGATCCCCAAAATCCCGTTGGTCACCACAATCTGGCAGGGATTTACCGCAATACCGGGCGGATGGATCTGGCGATGGAAACGTTCCAGCACGCCATCCATCTGGACCGGGGGTTTATTTTTTCCTACAAATCCCTGGCCCAGATTTATCTGGATCAAGGCGATTACCGAAGCGCCCGTGCGGCGCTGGAGGCCGCCTTGCCCCACACCCAAGAAAAACCAGAACTTCTTTATCTTCTCTTCCAGCTTGCCTACGAGCAAAAAGACTCCGCCGGCGCGAAGCTTTACCTTAAGAAAGCCCTCGAGCTCGATCCCCAAAACAAAAATCTTCGGTCGCTTCTTAAAAGGATCGAAAGCCCGCCCTAAATTTTTAAAATAAAAATCATTGACAAGACGTATGCAAGGATGTATGTTGTTGTATGTATGAATTCCCCAACTATTTCAAAGCGAGAGCTGGAAGCCATCCGCGAAATCCGTAACTCCCTGATGCAAAGAGGCAAAATCCCTTCCGTCCGAGAGCTGATGAATTCCTTAGGGTACCGTTCCCCGCGATCCGCCGCGGTCCTTTATGAAAATTTAGTCGAAAAAGGCATTCTGCGCCGTAAACGGGACGGTAATTTCCAGTTTATT
>Ga0137796_10001146_pt1 | contig 15608 bp, 15 predicted proteins | sample OV2TP3_FD_97704 | JGI IMG/M metagenome (GOLD analysis project Ga0137796, IMG submission 97704)
GTACCCTTCGATCAGCACCTCGCGACCGACCAGCTCGTCGAACGCGGCCTTGACGCTGGCCGGCAGGGGGGCGGCGTTCGTCCGGCACGCCCTGAGGGATGCGTAGTCCGCCCGCCGGCCCTCCTCCGCGTTCAGCAGGGCGATGAACATGGTCGGGACGCCGAACAGCCGGGTCGCCCGGTAGCACTCCACGGCCCGCGCCACGGCCGCGGGATGGAAGCGCGCCATGACGAGGAGCGTCGCGCCCGCGTAAAGGGGGACGTTCATCACCCCCGACATCCCGCCGCTGTGGAACATCGGGATGACGGAGACGCAGGTCTCGTCCCCGGGCTGGAAGGCGTACCACTCGGCGAACTGGATGGTGTTGGCCACGAGGTTCCGGTGGGTCAGCATGGCCCCCTTCGGGAAGCCGGTCGTGCCCCCGGTGTAGAGGAGGACCGCCAGGTCGTCCCCGGGGTCGATGGGAACCGCACGCAGGCCGTGCCCCGGCTCGCGGAGAAGCTCCCGGAAGCCCACCGCCCCGCCCGGCACACTCTCCGGGTCGCCGGCCACCACGACCGGGAGCCCCAGCCGGGCGGCGGCTTGGGCCGCCCCGACGGCCGAGGTCACCACCAGGCGGGCCCCCGCGTCCGCCAGCTGGACCGAGATCTCGCGCTCACGGGCGTGGGGGTTCGCGGGGACCACGGTGGCCCCCGCGAGCCACGTGGCGTAGAAGCCGATGACCAGCTCCGGGCTGTTGGGAAGGACGAGGGCGACCCGGTCTCCCCGCCCCACCCCTAGCCCCTGGAGCCCCGCCGCGACGGAACGGGCGGCCGCGTAGAGCTCCTCGTAGGTCAGGCCCTCCTGCTCGGCCAGGGTCTCGTGGTCGATGAGGCGGATGGCCGGACGATGGGCGAACCGCTCGAGGTTCCGCTCGAGGAGCCACCAGGCGGGGACGGACGGGTAGGACAACGAGGTGGGAAGGTGAGGCGGCCAGGCCCCGTGCCATGGCCGGGCGGGGACCGGTGGGCGAGGCGCCTCGGGGGCGCGGGGTTGAGCGGACACGAGATCCATGTCTACACCGGCTGCCTCGCACAGGGCGCCGCCATCGGGGCGGCGCCGGGCTCCCGCGGAGGGGCGGCTTACGCCGCCCGGGCGACCTCCAGGTTGTGCCCCAGCTCGAGGGCCTGTTGGTTCTGCTCGTGGAACCGGGGGATCACGTTCAGCATGGCCTTCCGCATGGCCTCGAGGTCCATCCCGGCGATCCGTGTCAGCGCGCCCAGCATGATCATGTTGGCGAAGAGGACGTTGTTGAAATGCCCTTTGGAGAGCGCGGTGGCCGGGATCGCGACGTGCCGGTCCGACCCCTCCGCTCGGACCTCCTCGACCATCTCGGGGTCGTAGAGGATCTTGCCCCGGACCAGGTGGGAGAACTTCTTATAGGCGGGAGCGGAGAAGGCCACGAAGACGTCGGCGTTCTCCACCACGGGGCTGTCCACGTACTCCGGCGAGATCACCACCTGGGCCCGGACGTAGCCTCCCCGGGTCTCGGTCCCGTGGCTCTTGAGCATCGTCACCCGGTGGCCCTGGTTGATGGCGCAGAGGCCGAGGATCTGGGCCATCCGGATCACCCCCTGGCCGCCGAAGCCGCTGATCAGGATCTCGGTGCGGGTCTTCGCCGGCGCCGCCGTCTCAATGCTTCCCATTGCCCGACCCCTTTTCCGCCGTCTCCGCCCGCACGCGCTCGTTCATCGCCCGGAGGATCTTGGAGAACTCCGGCCGGCTGTTGGAGGCGTCGTGCTTGATCCCGGTCTGCCACGTGAAGTCGGTCTCCTTGCCGTCCACGGTCCGCCCCTGGGTGTGCTCCCAGATCCACTCCAGGTTCTTCAGGGTGTCCCGGGTCCCGAGGGCGTAGGCTCCGAAGTTCTCGTTGCAGGGGAAGCGGACGTGGACGAAGGAGAAGCCGTCGTTCTCGAGCGCCTTCTTGACGACCTTGACGGTCTGGTGCCACTGGGTGGCCGTGGTCTCGGCCACGAACGTGGCCCCGGCCGCCTTGACCACGTCGCACGGATCGAAGGACGGCTCCACCATCCCGTAGGGGCTCGAGTTGGTGACGTAGCCGGCCGGGGTGGTGGGGGAGAACTGCCCGCCGGTGGACTCGTACCCCATGTTGTCCTCGCAGATCACCGTCACCCCGAGGTTCCGGCGGGCCGCGTGGACCAGGTGCGAGGTGCCGATGGCCGCGGCGTCCCCGTCGCCGACCACGATGAGGTACTTCTTGTCCGGCTGGGCGATCTTGAGGCCGGTCGCCACGGCGAGGGCCCGCCCGTGGGTGGCGCCGAAGTTGTCGCCGCCCCAGGTCGCGAAGGTCTGGCGCCCCACGCACCCGATGCCGGTGCCGAAGACCACGTCCTCCTGCCTGAGCCCCACCTCGTCGATGGCCTGGAGCAGCCAGTTCTCGATCATCCCGATGCCGCAGCCGTGGCACGCCTTGGTCGGGATCTGGCTCGGCCTCAGGTATTTCGCCGCCAGCTTATTCATGTGCTCCTCCTGTCCGAGCGCCGGCTCTGCCGGCGCAACCCCCCGGGGGGAGGTTTCGGAAGGGGGGCGGAGCCCCCCTCCGAGTAACCTTCATGGCTAGGCAACCTCCGTCCAGATGTAGGGCAGCTCGGGGATCATGCCGCGTCGGGCCACGCCCTCGAGGGCAGTGGCGACCTCCACCACCGTGTGGAGCTCCGCGCTCTTCCCCATGAAGTGGACCTTCCCCTTGTCCGGCGCCGCCCGCATGACCTCCCGGACGAGCTGGCCGTCGTAGTTCAGCTCGCAGACGAGGTAGCGCGTGTCGCGGGCGAACAGATCGTCCGGGAACGGCCAGAGCGAGATCAGGCGGAGGAACCCGGCCTTCACGCCCCGCCGGCGGGCCTCCATGACGCCCGTCTTCACCGTCCGGGAGGTCGCTCCGTACGCGACGGCGACGACCTCGGCGTCCTCCAGGCCCACCGCCTCGTACCGGAGGATCTGGTCCCGGTGGTGGCGGATCTTGTTGACGAGCCGGTAGGTCTGGGCCCACTGGGCCTCCATCTCCTCGATGTCGTACCCCTCCTCGGTGTGGGTGTAGGCCGACACGCACACCCCCGTGCCCAGGCCGACCACGTTCGGCGGCACGTCGATCGAGGCGGAGTTGAGCGGATAGAACGGCATCGCCAGGTTGTGACGACGCGGCACCACGACGTCGGCCAACTCGGCGTAGTCGCGCGGGAGGAAGAGGTCCTCGAACATATCGGAGATGACCTGGTCGGTCAGGATGGTGACCACCGTCCGGAACCGCTCGGCCAGGTTGAAGGCGTCGATGGTCAGCCAGAAGCTCTCCTGGACGCTGTTCGGCGACAGCACGATCGTCTCGATGTTCCCCCCGTGGGTGCAGTAGCGGGCCACGTAGAACTCCCCCTGCCCGGGGGCGCCGGTGATGCCGCTGATGGGCCCCACCCGCATGGCGTCCACCACCACCAGGGGGATCTCGTTGGTGATGGCCCACCCGTAGGCATCGTGCATCAGCGTGTAGCCCGGGCCCGAGGTGGCCGTCATGGCCTTGAGGCCCCCGAGGCTCGCCCCGGCGCACATGTGCATGCCCGCCAGCTCGTCCTCCGCCTGCACGTAGTAGCCATCCACCTGGGGGAGGCGCTTGGACATGTACTCGGCGATGTCGGTGGCCGGGGTGATCGGGTACCCGGCGAAGACCCGGCAGCCGGCGGCGATCGCGCCCTCCGTCAGGGCGTAGGTGCCCGCCTCCAGCAGCCGGCGCCCCTCGGTGTAGCGCTTCTCCCACTCCGCCCACGGGGCGACCAGCCGCTGCGTCAGCGCCATCTCGGTCAGGGCCATGACGACGTCCCTCCCCCCCTAGCCTGCCGCGACCGACGTCTCGGCCTCTTTGGGGGCCACGTTGATGCAAAAGTCCGGGCAGATCTGGAAGCAGAGCATGCAGCCGATACAGTTCTCCTCGTGGGCCACGTACATCGGGAACCATCCGAGCCGGTTGGCGACCTTCCGCCAGGCGAAGACGTCCACCGGGCAGATCTGGAGGCAGAAGCCGCAGGCCTTGCACATCTCCTCGCTGAGGACGACCTCCCACTTGCCGGCGTTCTGGGCGATCTGCTTCTTGCTGGGCTTGAACAGGGGCACGAGGCACTCCCTCTAAGAGACGGCGTCGGCGACCTGCGCCCGGGGGATGGCCTTCAACACGATCTCCCTGGCATGGGCGATGTGGGCGCGGGCGAGCCGCTCGGCCGTCTCGGGGTCGCGGGCCCGGATCGCCTCGAAGACCTCGCGGTGCTCCCGGTAGGCATCCGCCAGCCGGTTCTGGGTGGTCAACAGCACCGGGTGGAATCGCTGGATGGAGAGCCGGATCACCGAGGACATCCCCTGCAGCCGGCCGTTGCCGCTGGCCTGGAAGATCCCGTCGTGGAAGGCCACGTGGGCGGTGAACCACCGGTGGGCGTCCTGGCGGACCACGCACTCCTCCATCTGCGCGAGGAGGCGGTCCAGGGTCAGCAGGTGCGCCTCGTGAGCCCGCTGGGCCGCGAGCCGGGCAGCCAGGCCGTCCAGGACCTCCCGGATCTCGTAGAGCTGGACCGCCTCGTCCAGATCCAGGAGCGCCACCCGCGGCCGGCCTCGGGGGAGCGCCGTGATCAGCCCCTCCTGTTCGAGCTTTCGCAGGGCCTCCCGCAGCGGGGTCCGGCTGATCCCCATCTGGGCGGCCAGCTCGAGCTGCCGGAGGTGGGTCCCGGGGGCCAACCGGCCGGTGAGGATCGCCTCCCGGAGCAGTCTGACGGCCCCCTCCATCAGGCTGGTGTGCCGGATGCGTCCCAGCGGCGCGATCCCTCTCCGAGCCATGCTCCTCCCCCCTAAGAAGGGCCAGGGTTTGTTTGGATACAGTATCCAAAACTTCGGCCTCCCGTGTCAAGGGGAATGTTTTACTGTGTTCATCGTAGATTGCGCCGATAGCAGACCTCGGCGTCAACGGAACGGTCAGGCCAGGATGGCGTCGTCGATGGGCTCGTGATGGGGTGACCCGTCATGAACTCCGGGACCGCGGCCGGCCCACGTCTGGGGAAGGCGGTCAGGCGTCGCTCAGCTCTCGGTCTCCCAGATATAGCGCAGGACCTGCTCGCGCAGGGCCACGAACTCCGGGCTCGACTTGACGACCCGGCTGTCCTGGATCGCCGCCTGCCGGCTGAAGGGGGCCTCGACGGCCGCAAGGATCCGGCCGGGGCGGGGGGACATGACGAGGATGGAGGTGGCCAGGTAGCAGGCCTCCTCCACGCTGTGGGTGATGAAGAAGACGGTCTTGCCGGTGGCCTTCCAGATCTTGAGGAGCTCTTCCTGCAGGTGCTCCCGGGTCAGGGCGTCCAGGGCCCCGAACGGCTCGTCCATGAGCAGGATCCGCGGGTCGTTGGCGAGGACCCGGGCGATCGCGACCCGCTGTTGCATCCCGCCCGAGAGCTCGTAGGGGACCTTCGCGCGGAAGTCCCAGAGCCGCACCATGCGGAGGTGGTGTTCCGCCAGCTCCCGGCGCCGGGCCAGGGGAAGGCCCCGCATCTTGGGGCCGAACTCCACGTTCGCCTGGACGGTCAGCCAGGGATAGAGGGCCGGGTGCTGGAAGACGACCCCGCGCTGGTAGTCCGGCCCGAGGATGGGGTCGCCATCGAGGCGGACCTGGCCGGCCGTGGGGGCGACGAAGCCCGCGATGATCCGGAGCAGCGTGGTCTTGCCGCACCCCGAGGGGCCGACCAGGCAGACGAAGTCCCCCTCCCCGATCGCCAGGCTCACCCGCTCCAGGGCCGCGACCGGCCCATCTCTGGAGAGGTACTCCATCATGACCTCGTCGATCTCCAGGATGGGCCGGCCCACGGTCTTCCCCCGCTCCCCGCCTACTTCATCGCCTTTTCGAGATAGGAGGGGTTGATGGCCTTCTGGATGGTGGCCAGGTCCGCCGCCGCGCGGATGGTCTTCTGCCCCGCCAGGAAGTCCGCCGTGTCCTTGAGCGCCTTGGCCAGGGCTCCCCGCTTCGCCGAGGTCCCCAGGTACTTGTCCGAGAGCTGCTCCTTGCCGTTGAGCATCACCAGGGTCTTCATCTGGCGGTCGGCCTCGGCCGCCGGGATGTTGAACTCCTTGGCGACCGCCTTGGCGGCCTCCTGGGGCTCCTTCCGGTACAGGGCCACCGCGCGGTCCAGGGTCTTGAGGTACTTGACGACCACGTCCGGGTGCTTCTCCGCGAAGGCCTTCCGCACCACGGCCACATCGGCCGTCAGGAACCCCTTCTCGGCCAGGGCGCGGCTCGACAGGATGACCTCGCCGTCGGCCTCCAGCATCTTGATCAGCGTCGGCTCCCAGACGAACCCCGCGTCGAGGTCCCCCCGCTGCCAGGCGGCCAGCATGTCCGGGGGCTGCATGTCCAGGATCGTGGCCTTCTTGGGGTCCACGCCGAAGACCTTGAAGGCCACCAGGAGGTGGTAGTGGGTGGTGGAGCCGAAGGGGGCCGCCACCTTCTTGCCCACCAGGTCCTTCACCGCCTTGATCCCCCTCCCCTTCTTGGCCACCAAGGCCTCGTTGTCGGCGATCACGTCGTAGAGCCAGATGACCTCATAGGGGACGCCCGCCGAGATGCCGGCCGCCGCGGGGCTCGAGCCGACCAGGGCGATGTCGATGCTCCCGGCCGCCATGGCCGTGTTGACGTCGCGCCCCGAGTCGAACTGCTTCCAGTCGATCTTGACCCCCAACTCCTTCTCGTGCCAGCCCAGGGCCTTGGCGATGATCTCGTTGTTCGGGATCACCTGAAAGCCGATGGTCACCTTCTCGAGCTTGGCCTGGGCCCAGAGGCCGGAGGCCGCCACCGCGCCGATCACGAGAACTATCGCTGCCCCGATGAGCCACCGTCCCTTTCCCATGCGCGTTCCCCTCCATTGGGTTCAGTCTGGTTCAGATCCCTCCTCCCGAGCCCCGTCACACCTCCTTTCTCCCTCACCCAAGGATCACCTCGATGTCGGTGATGGTCCACCCGTTGCAAGGGTTCTGATCCTGGGGGCAGGCGGTCAGCCCGACCAGGCAGTCCGCCTCCGCCTGGAGCTCGATGAAGTCCCCGGGTCTCGAGAGCGGCTCGCGCGTCTCGAGCCCCCACTCCGGCGTGATCTCCGTGCGCTGGAAGATGTTGAACGGGTCCGGGATCATCGGCTCGGAGACCCCGTAGGGCGCCAGCACCCCGCTCAGGATGCCGAGACAGCTCGCGTGGGGCGCGGTGAGGCCGAAGCGGACCTGGTAGTCATACGCGCTGCAGGAGGAGAAAAGAAGGTCGTGCTCCCCCACCGTGTCCTCCGTGATCCGGAGGAGCGGTCGGCACTTCGTCGAGTACAGGACGCCCCCGCGGGAGATCTTGAGTCTCCCGTTGAGCTTCCGCGTGTTGCCCGGCGAGAACCGCTCGGTCGGATCGTCCCGCAGAAACGCCACCAGGTCGCTCACCTGTTTGCCCTGGACATCCACGACTCTGAACCGGCTCCCTTCCGTCACGGAGAAGGCGAACCCCGTCCCGCCCCGAACCAGGACCCCTTCCATCGCGCCAGCCCCTACGCCTTCCCCTTCCAGGGCACCACCCACCTCTCGGCCACGCGGATGAGGCGGTCCAGCCCGAGCCCGGTGAGCCCCATCACGATGTTCCCCATGAAGATCACGTCCGAGCGCAGGAACTTGGAGGCGTCCAGGACCATCCACCCGACCCCCGAGGTGGCGGCCACCATCTCGGCGGCCACCAGCGTCGTGTAGGTGAACCCGATGCTGACCCGCATGCCGGTGAAGATATCCGGCAGGCAGGAGGGGAACACGACGTAGCGGAAGACCTGCCAGCGGCTGGCCCCCAGCGACTGGGCCCCCTGGATCCGCTCCGCGGTCACCCCCCTGACGCCGGCCATGGCGCTCACCGAGAGCGGCGGGAAGGCCGCCAGGTAGAGGAGCGCGATCTTCGATTCGTTCTCGATCCCGAGCCAGATGACCAGGAGCGTGTAGTAGGCCAGGGGCGGGAGCGGGCGATAGAACTCGATGATGGGATCGAAGATCGCCTGGACCTTGGACGAGTAGCCGATCGCCAGCCCGAGGGGCACCGCGGTCGCGACCGCCAGCAGGAAGCCCACCACCACGCGGTAGAGGCTGTCGAGCAGGTGGTGGAGGAGGGTGCCGCCCCGGTACCCCTCGGTGAGGATGTCGAGGAAGGCCTGCCAGACGGAGACCGGGTGGGGGACGAAGAGCTCCGAGACCACCCGGAAGCGGGCGATCGCGTACCAGACCAGGAAGACGGAGATCAGGGTCAGGGCCGTGAGGAACGGCTCCGGGCGGAGCCCCGCAAGCCCGGGCCGGCGGCGCCCGGCAGGCTTGGGGGCCGCGCGCGCTGCGGCCCGGCTCGGAGGGACGCTCACCGCCATCGCCTGAGGAGGCCCCGGCGCCTCCTGCCCCTTTGCGGTATGCCGACGATGCCCGGCTTCACGGTGTCCGCCCTCCCGACCCGCGCTCGCGGCGCCCTGACCTGTGGTGACACAGTCTCACTCGGGGGCGAGCGGCTGTCAAGCCGGGTCCGGGCCGGTGCTCGCGATCAAGCCCGGAGGGCCGTCCAGAGGAGCTCGGCGGGGTGCCTGGCGCGGCGGCCCGTGAGGTGCTCGATCTGCTGGCGGCAGGAGACGCCGGGGGCGCAGACCCCCACGCCCTCCCCCGCGGCCCGGACCGCGGGGACGAGCCGGCGGCCGGCGATGGCGAGGGAGAGGTCGTAGTGCTCCCGCTCGAAGCCGAAGGCCCCCGCCATCCCGCAGCAGCCCGCGTCCACCTCCTGGACCTCGTAGCCCGCGCGCCGGAGGGCGGCGACCGTGGGGGCGGTCCCGGCGAGCGCCTTCTGGTGGCAGTGCCCATGGAGAAGCACCTTCCCGGGGCCCGGGGCGAAGGTCAGCCCCTTCCAGGCCTCGTCCTCCCGCTGGAGGAGCTCCTCGAGCAGGAAGCTCCGCTCGGCGACCCGCCGGGCCTCGGGGGAGCGGAGGAGGTCCACGTACTCGTCGCGGAGGGTGAGGAGGCAGGAGGGCTCGAGCCCCACCACCGGGACCCCCTCCTGGACCAGCGGGAGGAGGCGGGCCACGTTCCAGGCGGCGTGGGCCCTGGCCTCCTGGAGCATCCCCTTGGAGATCAGCGGGCGGCCGCAGCAGCGCTTGTCGGGGAGGACGACCTGGTAGCCGGCCGCCTCGAGGAAGCGCGTCGCGGCGATCCCGATGGCCGGGGCGTTGTAGGTCACGAAGGTGTCGTGGAAGAGGGCGACCCGCCCGAGCCGGCCGTCACCGCCGGGGGTATGCCGGCGGAACCAGGCCGTGAACGGCTGCCGGGCGAACGCCGGGAGCGGCCGGCGCCGATCGATCCCCGCGAACCGCTCCAGCAGCCAGCGGCTCGGGGCGGCGCGGGCGACCCAGTTCGAGAGCGGGGCCAGCCGCGAGCCCAGCCGGTTCAGGGTCTCGATCCGGCCGAAGAGCCGGTTGCGGAGGGGGAGGCCGTGGGCCGCGTGGTAGTGGGCGAGGAACTCGTACTTGAGCTTGGCCATGTCCACGTTGGCCGGGCACTCGGCCTTGCACGCCTTGCACTCGAGGCAGAGGTCGAGGACCTCGTAGAGGCGCCGGCCGGTGAACTCCTCCTTCGGGAGCGCCCCGGAGAGGACCGCCCGGAGGGCGTTGGCCCGGCCCCGCGTCGAGTGCTCCTCGTCCCCCGTCGCCATGTAGGAGGGGCACATCGTCCCGTCCAGGCGCTTCCGGCAGGCCCCGACCCCGTTGCACATCTCCACGGCCGCGGCGAAGCCGCCCTGCCCCGAGAAGTCGAGGAGCGTCGACGGCTCCCAGGCCTGGTAGCTCGGGCCGTAGCGGAGGTGCTCGGTCATGGGCGGGCAATCGACGATCTTGCCGGGGTTCATGAGCCCCTTGGGGTCGAAGGCCGCCTTGACCTCCCGGAAGGCCTGGTAGAGGCTGGGGCCGAAGAGCCGCTCGTTCCACTGCCCGCGGGCCAGGCCGTCGCCGTGCTCGCCGGAGAGGGCGCCGCCGAACTCCATGACCAGCTCGACGATCTCCTCGGCCATGGCCCGCATCCTGGCCACCTCGTCCGCGCGCTTCAGGTTCATGAGGGGGCGGATGTGCAGGCAGCCGACCGAGCAGTGACCGTAGTAGCCGGCCATCGTCCCGTACCGCTCCACGGTCGCCTTGAAGCGGCTGACGAACTCCGGGAGCTTCTCCGGCTCGACCGCCGTGTCCTCGACGAAGGCGATCGGCTTCCGCTCCCCCTTCATCCCGATGAGGAGCCCCTGGCCCGCCTTCCGGACCTTCCAGACGTTCTGCTGGGCCTCGGGGTCCAGGGCGACGACGGTGGCGTAGCCGATCCCCCCGGCGCGGGCCCGGGCCTCGAGGGTCTCGGCCTTGGCCCGGGCCTCGGCCTCGCTCTCCCCGGCGTACTCGACCAGGAGGATCGCGCCCGGGTCGCCCTGGACGAAGCGGGCGCGCCGGGCCGTGTGCTCGAGGGAGCCCTTGGCCAGGTCCAGGATCAGCTTGTCCACCATCTCGAGGGCGTAGGGGCGGGTCTCGAGGATCAGGGGGGAGGCCGCGAGGGCCTCCTGGAGCTCGTGGAAGTGGACCACCGCCAGCGAGGTCGCGGGCGGGCGCCGGACCACGCGGACCTTCGCCTCGACGACGGCCGCCAGGGTCCCCTCCGAGCCGACGACCAGCTTGGCCAGGTTGAACGGCCGGCCCTTCACGAACTCGTCCAGATTGTACCCGGAGACCCGGCGCATGAGCTTCGGGTAGCGCGCCAGGACCTCCTCCCGCTGCTCCCGGGCGATCCGCTCGATCGCCCCGTAGATCCGGGCCTCGAGCCCGTCGCCCCGCTGCTTGGCCTCGACTTCCGCCGGGGTGAGCGGCCCGAAGACCGCCGGGCTCCCGTCCGAGAGGAAGAGATCGAGCTCAAGGACGTGGTCGATGGTCTTCCCGTAGGCGATGGAGTGGGAGCCCGCGGAGTTGTTCCCGATCATCCCGCCCAGGGTGGCCCGGTTCGAGGTGGCGGTGTCGGGGCCGAAGAGGAGCCCCATGGGGCGGACGTGGGCGTTCAGCTCGTCCTGGACGACCCCGGGCTGGACCCGCGCCCACCCCTCCTCCTGGTTCACCTCGAGGACCCGGTTCATGTGCCGGGAGAAGTCCAGCACGATGGCGTGGCCGACCGTCTGGCCCGCCAGGCTCGTCCCCGCCCCGCGGGGGAGGACCGGGGCCCCGGTCCGGTTCGCCACCTCGAGGACCGCCTGGACGTCGCCGGCGTGCCGCGGGAAGACGACCCCGATCGGCTCGATCTGGTAGATGGAGGCGTCGGTGGCGTAGAGGAGGCGCGTCATCGGGTCGAAGCGCACCTCCCCCTCGACGACCTTGCGCAGCTCGTGCTCGAGATCGGTCATGGCTTCAGGAGGACCTTGATCGCCCGCTCCTCCTTCCGGTCGAAGATCCGGTAGCCGTGCGGCCCCTCGGCGAGAGGCATGACGTGGCTGACGATCCGCGTGGGCGCGAGCCGGCCGGCCTGGACCAGCGGGAGGAGCCGGGTGATGTAGTTGCGGGCGTTGCAGATCCCGATCTTGAAGGTGAGGTCGCCGAAGAACGCCTCGCCGATGGGGAACGGGAACTCCCGCTCGAAGTAGACCCCGACCACCGAGACGGTCCCGCCCGCCTTGACCAGCCCGAGCGCGGTCTGGAGCGCGGAGGCGTGCCCGACGCACTCCATCGCCACGGGGACCCCCCGGCCGCCGGTCTCGGCGCGGATGGCCGCCACCGGGTCGGCCCGCGAGGCGTCCACCGGGACCGCCCCGAACGCCTCGGCCAGGGCGAGCCGGTAGTCCACCCGGTCCACGGCGAAGACCCGGGCCGGGCCGAAGAGCTGGGCCGACTGGATGGCCAGGAGCCCCACCGGGCCGCATCCCACGACCGCCACCTGATCCCCGGGTCGGATCCCGCCGTTCTCCGCGCAGAAGTAGCCGGTGGCGAGGATGTCGCCGAGGAAGATCGCCTGCTCGTCCGCCATCCCGGCCGGGATCCGCTCGAACATGAAGTCGGCGAAGGGGACGCGGATGAAGGAAGCCTGTGCGCCCGGGTACCGCCGCCCGAAGCGGCCGCCGAAGACCGCGCGGCCCGTGGTCTGGCACTGGGCGGGGAGGCGCTCCTTGCAGGGCTCGCAGCGGCCGCAGGAGATGGAGAACGGGGCGACCACGCGGTCCCCGGGGCGGAAGCCCCGCACCTCGGCGCCCACCCCCACGACCTCGCCGACGAACTCGTGGCCCAGGACGATCCCCGGGTCGAGGTTCTGGACGCGACCGTGATAGTAGTGGAGGTCGGACCCGCAGATGGCGCTGGTCGTGATCCGGACGATGGCGTCGGTCGGCTCCTCGATCCGGGGATCGGCGTACTCCTGGACCCGGACGTCCGCGACCCCGTGCAGGGTGATCGCCTTCATCCCCCCGCCCCTCCCCGGCGCGCCTCCTCGTAGAGGTAGAGGGCGGCCGCCCCGCGGATCGAGGCCGACTTCCCGGTCCCGACGCAGGTGATCCTCGCGGCGCGGTACGCCCCGTCGAAGGCGTAGGCCCGGGTCCAGCGCAGCACGGCGTCCATGAAGGCCTCGAGCGACTCGGCCACCCCGCCCGTGAGGACGATCAGCTCGGGGTTGAAGCCGTTCAGGATCGCGGCGAGCCCGGCCCCGAGCGCCTGGCAGACCCGCTCCACCACGTCCATCGCCAGCGGGTCCCCGGCGCCCGCCGCCTCGAAGACGTGCCGGGCGGTCAGGGCCTCGGGCGAGCCCGCCAGGGCGAGGAGCGCGGAGCCCTCGGCCTCGGCGAGGGCCTCCCGGGCCTGCGCGGCGATGTCGGGCCCGGAGACGTAGGCCTTCAGGCAGCCCCGGCCGCCGCAGAAGCACGCCCGGCCGTCCAGGTCCACGGGGATGTGGCCGAGCTCGCCCCCGTACCCCGACACCCCCCGGACCAGCTCGCCGTTCAGGTAGAGCCCGCCGCCCACCCCGGTCCCGAGGGCGAGGAGGGCGAAGTGTCGCGCGCCCCGGGCCGCTCCGTAGTAACTCTCGCCGAGGGTCAGGGCGTTGACGTCGTTGTCCACCACCGCGGGCAGGTCGAGGGCCTCCCTCACCCGCGCCCCGAGCGGGCAGCCGGCCAGCTCGGGAAGGTTCTGGATGTCCCGGCCGATCTGGCCCGTCGCCGCGTCCACGGCCCCGGGGACCCCGACCCCGACCCCGCGCAGGCGCACCGCGCGCCGGGAGGCGTCCTCGCGCGTCGCGACGAGGAGGGCGAGGATCCCTTCCAGCACCCGGCCGCGCCCGCGGCCCAGCGTCGGCGCGGTCTCGCAGGAGAGGATCAGCCCCTCCGGGGTGACGAGGCCGGCGGCGGTCGTCGTCCCCCCGATGTCCACGCTGAGGATCGCCGCGTCGTCGTGCACCCTCAAGACCACGCCGCCTAGGGGCGCAAGCCCCCGAAGTGGAGGAGCCGGATGTCGAGCCGCTCGACGGTGGCCCGGACCTCTGGGTTGACGAGCGACGCCAGCTCCGTCTCGCGCTGGCGGCCGTAGCGGCTCCGGGCCAGGGCCTCGTCGTAGTAGCCGGGGTGACACATCAGCTCGGTCACCCCTTCCTCGAGCACCGCGAGGGTGTCGAGGAGCCGGGAGACGGTCCAGTACGGCTCCACCCCGACGTCGCCGAGGAAGTGCTCCGGGGTCGGCACCCCCCGCTCGCGGAGCCGGTCGCGGAACCCACGGTCCTGGCTGCGCAGGGGGAGGCCGGTGGCCAGGGCGAGGTCGAGGACCAGCTCGTCCAGCGGGGGGAAGCGGTGGAGGTGGTGGTGGCTGTCGAGGTGGGTGGGCCGCCGCCCGAACAGGGCGGTGAAGGTCTCGAGCTGGGCCTCCAGCTCCTGCCGGGCCTCGAGCGGCTTGGCCCGGGCGGCCACCGCCTCGGGGTCGCGCCGAAAGCCTCCCGCGTCATCCACCAGCGAGGGGACGGCCTCGGGCGGCGAGAGGGGGCGGCCCCAGGTGAGGTTGAGGTGGAGGCCGACCCCGAGGGTCGGCGTCGCCAGGATCTCGGAGAGCAGGGCCTCGTCCACGGGGAGGTTCACCAGGGCCGTCGTGCTGGTGACGACGCCCCGGCGGTGGGCCTCGAGGATCCCCCGGCTCACCCCGCCGGCGAGGTTCCAGTCATCGGCGTTGACGATGAGGGCGCGCACGCGGGCCTCAGCTCGGGCGCCGCCCCTCGAGGAGGAGGCGCTCCACCGTCCGCGGGGTCCCCGGCGGGAGGAACCCCTCGGTGTCGAGGGTCCGAAGGTGGGCGAGCCGCTCGTAGCCGAGGCGGGGGAAGGGCTCGATCTCCCGGGCGACGACCCGCCCCTCGAGTCCCGCCGCCTCGAGGGTGGCGAGCGCCTTCCGGAGGCCGAGGAAGGCGAAGAGCGTGAAGCGGAGGCGGCCGCCGGGGCGGAGGTGCTCGGGGGCGCCGCGGATGACCCGGTCGAGGAGCGCCCAGCCGTCCGGCCCGCCGTGATCGGCCCGCGCCATCCAGTCGTCCCGCTCCCGGTCGGGCGGGGTCGGCATCTGGGGCGGCCCGGAGACGATGAGGTCGAAGGTCATCCCCTTGACCGGCTCGTAGCAGTCGCCGACCCGGACCTCCACCCGGTCCGCGACGCCGTTGAGGAGGGCGTTCTGGGCGGCCAGGGCCGCGCACTCGGGGACGAGGTCGGTAGCGACGACCCGCTTGGCCTTGCGGGCGGCCAGGACCGCCGCGAACCCGGCCCCGGTCCCGAGGTCGAGCACCTCCTCCCCCTCGCCGACATCGAGGTGACGGAGGAGGAAGACGGAGCCGACCTTGGGCGGCTGCACGCCCTCGGCGATCCGGAAGAGGCAGCCCTCGTAGAGGAAGAGGAGGAGTCCGGCGTCGCTCACCGCCCCTGGACCTTGCGGAAGTAGGTGCGGATCTCCTCCTTGAGCTGGGCGCGGGCCCCGGCGCCGGTCTTGGCGTCTTCCAGGAGCTCCAGCTCGAGCTGGAGGGGGTTGGGCTCCTTCCGGACCCCGTCCAGTTCCGCGGTCAGGACGCAGCGCTCGTCGGACTCGGTGAAGACGACCTTGGCCTTCGCGAAGCTCCCCTCCTCCTGCGCGACCTGCTCGATCGCCTCGAGGAGGACCCTCTTCAGCTCCTCGGCCTCGCCCGACGGGACCGTCGAGAAAACCGCGTTCAGGGCAACCTCAGCCATCTCGGCCTCCCATCCGGGGGTCCACGACGCGCCGACCCCTCAGCGCTCGCCGACCCGGATCTTGAGGATGCCCCATTGTCCCACGTTCGCCGCCGCCCTTCAACGCGTTTGCCGTCCCGAGCTCGCCGGGAAAGACGGCCGCGATCGGGACGCGGCCGGTGAACAGGCCAAGTATACTGGCTTCGCCTCGGACGGGAAAGGGTCGGCTGGCGGGGCTAGAGGGGCCCCCTCGTGAAAGGGGCGTGTTCTGGTGGGCGGGTCCGGATCAGCCGCGGACGCGGCCGAGCTCCCAGCGGAACTGCCAGAC
>Ga0137796_10001147_pt1 | contig 15602 bp, 13 predicted proteins | sample OV2TP3_FD_97704 | JGI IMG/M metagenome (GOLD analysis project Ga0137796, IMG submission 97704)
AGAGCGCCTCGACCGGTATTTCCCGCTCGCCGGCGGGGCCGACAAGCCTGACCTTCGCATTCAGCGCGATGAGCGCCGGCGCGGTGTCGGTGGAGGAAACCGCCACGCAGCGCTTGCTCGCGGTGGCGACCCAGCACACGTCGCCGTCCTTCTTCAGGCAGAAGTCGATCGCCTTGCGCCACTCGTGGTTCTGGTTGTAGTAGGTGCAGCGCGTATCGAGGCACAGGTTCCCGCCGAGCGTGCCCATGTTCCTCAGGTGCACCGTCGCGACCTGTCCCGCCGCCTGGCGCAGCGCCGCCGGTGCCTTTTCCAGATGCACGATCTCGGTGAGGGTGAGGCCCGCGCCGAGCGTGAGCCCGGCGCCGTTCTGCACCTTCTTCAGCCCCTCCACCCGACGCAGCGACACGAGCGTCTTCGGCGCCTGGTGGCGCCGTTTCATGTTGGGGAGCAGGTCGGTGCCGCCGGCGATCAGCATCGCCTGCGGGCCCTCGCCCGCGAGGATACGCGCGGCCTCCGCCACCGTGCGCGGGGCGCGGTGCTCAAACCACGGCAGCCGCATCATGCTTCTTCGACTCCTTGCCGTCGCCGCCCTCCCACGGCGGCGCGACGTAGATCGGCTTCGGATAGGGAACGTGCGGGAACGCCGCGGGCCCGACGCGCGGCTCCTTGCCCTGCGCCTGCAGTTGCAGCGCGCGCAAGACCTTGTCGGGCGTGATCGGCAGCTCGTCGATGCGCACCCCCACCGCATCGAAGATCGCATTGGCCACCGCGGGCATCACCGGCAGCAGCGGCCCCTGCCCCGCCTCCTTGGCGCCGAACGGGCAGTTCGGGTCGGGGTCCTCGACCAGGATCGTCTCCACCTCGGGCATGTCGAGCGAGGTCGGGCTCTTGTACTCGAGCAGCGACGGGAACTTGTGCACCAGCGCGCCGGAAAGCTTCGGCGGCAGGCGGCGGAACACCTGCTCTTCCATCAGCGCCTCCGCCAGGCCCATGTAGACGCTGCCCTCGACCTGCCCGCGCGCGAGCACGGGGTTCACCGCGCGGCCGATGTCGTGCGCGATCCAGATCTTCGGCACCGCGATCCAGCCGGTCGCCTCGTCCACCTCCGCTTCCACCACGCACGCCGAATATGAGTACGCGGGCGACGGGCCCACGCCCGCGCCCTTGTAGCGGCCGGGCGAGCGCGGCGGCGAGTACGAGCCCACCGCCCCGAGGGTGCCGAACTTCGCCTCCGCGAGCTCCACGGCTTCCCTGAACGGGAGGAAGCGGCCCGGGTCGGACTGGAGGTAGACCCTGCCGTTCGCGAACTCGAGCCGGTCGGGGGCGACTTCGAGCTGCTCCGCGGCCACCTCGGCGATCCTGGCTTTCACGAGCTCGGCCGCCCTGATCGCGGCGTGGCCCATCATCACCGTGACCCGGCTCGAGTAGGAGCCGAGGTCCACCGGCGTGAGGCCGGTGTCGCCGGTGACGCAGCGCACCTCGTACGGGTCTATGCCGAGCACCTCGGCGATCATCGCCGCGAGCACGTCGTCCGACCCCTGCCCGATCTCGGTCGCGCCGCAGAACACGGTCGCCTGGCCGCTGCGATCCAGGAGCAGCTGCACGCCCGAGTGCGGCATCTTGTTCCAGTAGATGGGCAGGCCCGCGCCGCAGAGATAGGCGCTGCACGCAAGGCCCAGGCCCTTGCCCCGGGGAAGCCTGCCGTACCTGCTCTTCCATTCAGACTTTGCGACCACCTGGCGGATGCACTCGGCGAGCCCGATGGTGCCGATCCTGAGCCAGTTCGCCGTGAGCGAGTCGGGCTTGGCGATCATGCCGAGCCGCAGCCCCGCCGGATCGATGCCCAGCTTGTGCGCGATCTTGTCGAGCTGCACCTCCTGGCCGAAGCGCGGCTGCGGCGTGCCGTGGCCGCGCTTGGGGCCGCAGGGCGGCTTGTTGGTGAAGGCCCTCGCGGCCTCGAAGCGGTAGCGCGGCAGCTCGTAGGTCACGGTCTGCAATACGCCGGTGTAGAAGGTGCTCGCCGCGCCGTAGGAGCCGTAGGCGCCGCCGTCGAGCAGCGTCTGCACGTGCATGCCGGTGAGCTTGCCGTCCTGCGTCACGCCGGTGCGCATGCGCATCAGCACCGGGTGCCGGCCGCGGTGCATGTAGAACACCTCCTCGCGGTTCAGGCAGATCTTCACCGGGCGGCCGAGCCTGAGCGCCGCGCGCGAGACCACGATCTCGTGATTGTGCAGGTCGCACTTGCCGCCGAAGCCGCCGCCGTTCGGGCAGGCGATGACGCGGATGTGCGAGGCGGGCATCTGCAGCGCGCGCGCCAGCGCCTTGTGGATGTAGTGCGGCACCTGGGTCGAGGACCACAGCACCAGCTTGCCTTCGCCGTCGGGCGCCGCCACCGCGGCGTGCTGCTCGATCGGCAGGTGCGTATTGCCCTCGTAGAAGAACACGTCCTCGAAGACGTGCGCTGACTTCTCGAGGGCGTCTTCCACGTCCCCGAACTCGTAGGCCTGGATGCGGTGCAGGTTGCCGTTCTCGTTGTACTCGTGCAGGCGCGCCCCGGGGCTGGCGAGGGCCTCCTCGGGCGTCGCGATGGTCTGGAGCGCGCGGTACTTCACCTCGATCAGGTCCAGCGCCTCGCCCGCCGCCTGCTCGTCCACCGCGATCACCGCCGCGACGGGGTCGCCCACGTAGCGCACGCGCCCGTTGGCGAGCGGGTACTCGTCCTGCGACACCGGCATGATGCCGAAGGTCACCGGGAAGTCCTTTCCCGTGAGCACCAGGTGCACGCCGGGATGCGCCTGCGCCTTCGAGCAGTCCAGCGACTCGATCTCGGCGTGCGGCGCGGAGGAGCGCAGCAACCGGCAGTGCAGCATCCTCGGCAGCGCGATGTCGTCGGCGAAGCGCGTAAGGCCGGTCACCTTGGCGCGGCCGTCGACGCGCCGGCGCGGCTTGCCGATCACCTTCACGTCCTCATCCTCCTCGCGGCTTCTTCGATCGCCTCGAAGATCTGCTGGTACCCGGTGCAGCGGCAGAGGTTGCCCGAGATCGCCTCGCGGATGCGCTCGCGCGAGGGCGCGGGCTCCTTCTCCAGCAGCGCCTTGGCCGTCATGAGGATCCCCGGGGTGCAATAGCCGCACTGCGCGGCGCCGAGGTCGGCGAACGCGGCCTGCAGCGGGTGGAGCTCCGCGCCGCTCGCGAGGCCCTCCACGGTCTCGATCGAGCGGCCCTCGCACTCGAGCGCGAGCACCAGGCAGGAGAGCTGCGGCTCGCCGTCCAGGAGCACGGCGCAGGCGCCGCACTCGCCCAGCTCGCAGCCGTGCTTGGTGCCCGTGAGGCCGAGGTCCTCGCGCAGCACCTCGAGCAGCGTCTTGTAGGGCGCGAAGGACACCGGCGAGGACTCGCCGTTCACCCGCAGCTTCAGGTGGACCCGCTCGGTGCGCGCGTTCATGCTCGAAACCGCAATTGTTTGGACCCCAAACAATTCCCACTTTACTACAATCGGCGCATGAAAGTCTTCCAGATCGAGGGCGACTGGGGCTTGATGCACCTCAAGGTGTCGGCCCGTCCCGAGCCCCGCCCCGGGCCCGGCCAGGTGCTGTTGCGCATGCGCGCCGCAGCGGTCAACTACCGCGACCTGCTGGTGCCCGAGCGCGGCTACGGCGCGCACACCGGCGAGCTGCCGCTGGTCATGCTCGGGGACGGCGTCGGCGAGGTGATCGAGGCGGGCGCGGACGTGACGCGAGTCAAGGTGGGAGATCGGGCCTGCCCCTGCTTCAACCAGGCCTGGATCTCGGGCGAGGCGAGCTTCGAACGGCTCGCCGGGGGGTCGCTCGGCGGTCCCCTGGACGGCACCATGGCCGAGCTCATGTGCCTGCCCGAGGGCGGCGTCGTCAAGGCGCCGGAGCACCTCTCGAACGAGGAGGCGGCGACCCTGCCCTGCGCCGCGCTCACCGCCTGGAGCGCGCTGGTCACCTACGACCGGCTCGGACCCGGCTCGCGGGTGCTGGTGCAGGGCACCGGGGGCGTGGCGCTCTTCGCGCTGCAGTTCGCGAAGCTGCTCGGCTGTCACGTCACCGTGATTTCCTCGAGCGACGAGAAGATCGAGAAGGCGAAGCGCCTGGGGGCGGACGCCGCGATCAACTACCGCGCCACCCCGCAATGGTACCGCTCGACGCGCGAGATCACGGGCGGCGCGGGCTACGACCACATCGTCGAGCTGGGCGGCGAAAAGACCCTGCCCCAGTCGCTACGCTGCATCCGTCCCGGCGGCACGCTCTCCATGATCGGCGTGCTCTCGGGCGGCACCCTCTCGGCGCCCTTGGGACTGGTGGTCACGCGCCAGGTGCGTCTGCAGGGAATCACCGTCGGCCACCGCGACGGCTTCGAGGCGATGATGCGCGCCATCGGCCAGCACGCGTTGAAACCGGTAGTGGATCGGGTATTCGCCTTCGAGGAGCTCAAGGAAGCGATGGCGTACCTGAAGAGCGGCGCCCACTTCGGCAAGATTTGCGTCCGCCATTAGCAGAAAAAATGGGGTCAGACCCCTTTTTCTGCGATTCTTGAGCGCATGAACCGACGCGAATTCCTGCAGCTTCTCGCCGCCGCCTCGGCGGCCGGAATGCCGCTCGAGGCGCCGGCGCGCATCAGCTACGAGCTGCCGCGCTTCGGCCACGTCAGCCTGCTGCACTTCACCGACTGCCACGCGCAGCTCCTGCCGGTCTACTTCCGCGAGCCGGACGCGAACCTGGGCGTCGCGCAGGCCGCGGGGCGCCCGCCGCACCTCGTGGGGGAGACGCTCCTGCGCCGCTACGGCATCGCGCCGGCGACCGCGGAAGCCTATGCCTTCACGCACCTGGACTTCGCCAATGCGGCGCAGGTCTACGGCAAGGTCGGCGGCTTCGCGCACCTCGCCACCCTGGTGAAGCGCCTGCGCGCGAGCAGGCCCGGAGCACTGCTGCTGGACGGCGGCGACACCTGGCAGGGCTCGGGGACCGCGCTCTGGACGCGCGGCGAGGACATGGCGCGCGCGGATCGGGAGCTCGGCGTCGACATCATGACCGGCCACTGGGAGTTCACCCTCGGCGCCGAGCGCGTCCAGGAGCTGGTCGCGAAGCACCTCAAGGGGCGCACCGAGTTCCTGGCGCAGAACGTGCGCACGATCGATTTCGAGGACCCGGTGTTTCCCCCTTATGTCGTGCGCGAGGTGAACGGCGTGCCACTCGCGATCATCGGCCAGGCCTTCCCGTACACGCCGATCGCCAACCCGCGCTACATGGTGCCGAACTGGACCTTCGGCATCGAGGAGCGACGGCTGCAGAAGACGGTCGAGGAGGCGCGCGCCAAGGGCGCGCGCGTCGTGGTGCTGCTCTCGCACAACGGCATGGACGTGGATCTCAAGGTGGCCTCGCGCGTGCGCGGCATCGACGCCATCCTCGGCGGACATACCCACGACGGCGTGCCTGTGCCCGTCGTCGTGGCCAATCCCAGGGGCAGGACGCTGGTGACCAACGCGGGCTCCAGCGGCAAGTTCCTCGGCGTGCTCGACCTCGAGGTGAAGCACGGCGGGGTGGCCGACTTCCAGTACCACCTGCTGCCGGTGTTTTCCCACCTGCTGCCTGCCGACGAGGCGATGCACAAGCTGATCGAGGAAGTCCGCGCGCCGTATGCCGCGAAGCTCGCCGAGAAGCTCGCGACGAGCGAGGGGCTGCTCTACCGCCGCGGCAACTTCAACGGCACCTTCGACCAGGTCATCCTCGAGGCGCTGCTCGCGGAGAAGGACGCGCAGATCGCGTTCTCTCCCGGCTTCCGCTGGGGCACCACGATCCTCCCGGGGCAGGCGATCACGCTCGAGCACGTCATGGACCAGACCGCAATCACCTACCCCTACACCACGCTCACCGAGATGAGCGGCGCCATGATCAAGACCATCCTCGAGGACGTCGCCGACAACCTCTTCAACCCGGATCCGTATCTCCAGCAGGGCGGCGACATGGTGCGGGTGGGCGGCATGACCTACGCCTGCGACATCAACTCGAAGATCGGCTCGCGCATCTCCGACATGCGGGTCGGCGGCAAGCCGATCGAGGCTGACAAGACATATAAGGTCGCCGGATGGGCGCCGGTGTCGGAGGCGGCGCGCGACGCGGGCGGCGAGCCGATCTGGGACCTGCTCGCGCGCTACCTGCGGGGGAAGAAGACGATCGCGGCGCCCAGGCTCAACCTGCCGCGGCTGGTCGGCGCCGAGGGCAATCCGGGCATTGCCGCCTGATCAGCCGCGCAGCTTGAAGCGCTGGATCTTCCCGGTCGCCGTCTTCGGCAGCTCGGCGGCGAACTCGATCCAGCGCGGGTACTTGTAGGGCGCGAGCTTTGCCTTGACGTAATCCTTGAGCTCCTCGTCGCTCGCCTTCTTTCCGGGCTTGAGCACCACGTAGGCCTTGGGCTTCACCAGCTTCTGCTCGTCCTCCTGCCCCACCACCGCGGCCTCCAGCACCGCCTCGTGCGAGACGAGCGCCGCCTCCACCTCGGCGGGCGAGACCCAGATCCCGGATACTTTCAGCATGTCGTCGGTGCGCCCGCCGTAGACGTAGTAGCCGTCCGCGTCCTGGGTGTACTTGTCGCCGCTCCGCGCCCATTCGCCCACGAAGGTCGAGCGGCTCTTCTCGCGGTTGTTCCAGTAGCCGTTCGCCGCCGTGGGTCCCTTGATCTGCAGCTCGCCGAGCTCGCCCTGCTTCACCTCGTTCCCCTGCTCGTCCACCAGCTTCAGCTCGTACCCGGGGACCGCCTTGCCCGTGGTGCCGAGCCGGAAGTCGTCTGGCCGGTTGGAGAGGAAGATGTGCAGCATCTCGGTGGAGCCGATGCCGTCGAGGATGTCGACACCCGTCCTTTCCCTGAAGCTCTTCGCGATCTGCGGCGGCAGCGCCTCGCCCGCGGAGACGCACTGGCGCAGCGCGAGCCTTTCCCGATCGGGAAAGGCGGGGCTCGCGAGCATGGCGGCGTAGAGCGTGGGCACGCCGTAGAAGAGCGTCGGCCGCGTCTCCACCAGCCGCTTGAAGACCGAGTCCGGCGTGGGGCGCTCGGCCATCAGCACGGCGGTGGAGCCTGTCGCAAGCGTGAAGGACAGCGAGTTGCCGAGGCCATAGGCGAAGAAGAGCTTCGCCGCCGAGAACACGATGTCGGAGTCCTTCAGGCCCAGCACCCCCTTCGCGTACAGCTCGGCGGTGAGGAGCATAGACGAGTGGACGTGCACCGTGCCCTTGGGCATGCCGGTGGAGCCGGACGAATAGAGCCAGAAGCAGGGATCGTCGCGCGTGGTGGGCGCCGCATCGAGCTCGGGCTTGCCCAAGGAAAGGATGTCCCTGAAGGGCGCGGTGATGACGTGCTTGAGGAACGGCAGCTTGCCGATGAGCGGCTGGAACTGCGGCATGAGCGGCTCGGAGACGAGCAGCGCCCTGGCGCGGCTGTCGGCGAGCATGAACTCGAAGTCCTTGGTCATGAGCAGGGTGTTCACGGCGATCGGCACGATCCCCGCCTTGATCGCGCCGAGGAACGCGGTGGGCCAGTCGATCGAGTCGTGCATCGCGATGAGCACCCGGTCCTCCATGCGCAGGCCGAGCGAGAGCAGGTGGTGGCCGAAGCGGTTGACGCGCTCGGCGAGCTGCGCGTACGTGTACTCGCCCGCGTCGTCGATGAAGACGGGCTTTGCGCCGCGCCCGGCGGCGAGGTTGCGGCCGATCAGGTCCCCGGCGGCGTTGTACTCGCGTCGAATCGCAGGAACGTGCATGGTCTCCCCCTGCCGCGATTCTGCCTCAAGAAAACGTGGTCTGACCCTGTTTTGCGAGCTCCAGCCAGCCCGCGCCCCACTCTGCCGCCACCTCCTCCGGCAGCGTGCCCGAGGAGGCGTCGTGCTGCACGCGCTCGCCGATGCGCTTCGCCCCCAGCTCGGTGAGGAGGTCGTCGAAGCGCTTGCCGCCGAAGTTGAAGGTCTCGGCGTAGGTGCGGTCGCCCAGCCCGAACACGCCGTAGCGCACGTGCGCGAGGTCAGGGCGCTTCGCCTTCAGGTCCTCGTAGAGCGCCCTGGCGTTGTCGGGCACGTCGCCCTGGCCGTAGGTCGAGGTGCAGATCAGGAACACCCCCTCGCGCGCGAACACCGAGCAGTCCAGTCCGTCCATGGGCAGCGTCTGCACGCTCACCTCGCCGTCGTCCCAGGCGAGCTCGAGCTCCTGCGCCACCAGCTGCGCGGTGCCGGTCATGGTGCCGACGAGGACGGTGAGCTTGAGCGGCATCCGGGTTGACACACAATATATTGCAGCATAGAATCAGCGTCAAGCACTATATCGCATGAACGCTCCCCTCGCCCCCGCGCAGCAGGACGCCGCCTACCTCGCCCGGCTGGGCGAGCGGGTGCGCGCCTGGCGCGCCGGGGAGCGCCGCACGCGCCGCAGCCTCGCCGCGGCCTCGGGCGTCTCGGAGCGCTACCTGGCGCAGCTCGAGGCCGGCCGCGGCAACGTCTCGATCCTGCTCCTGCGGCGCATCGCGCACGCCATGGAGCTGCCGGTCGAGATGCTGGTGCGCGAGCACGATCCCGAGCCCAGGCGCGGGCGCATCGCGCTCGTAGGCCTGCGCGGCGCCGGCAAGTCGACGCTCGGCGGGCGCCTGGCGCGCGCGCTGCAGGTGCCCTTCGTGGAGCTGGACCGCGAGGTCGAGCGCGAGGCCGGCGTGCCCCTGAGCGAGGTGTTTTCCATGTACGGGCAGGACGCCTTCCGCCGCTTCGAGCGCAAGGCGCTCGGGCGGGTGCTCAAGGAGCACGCCCGCGCGGTGATCGCCGCCGGGGGGAGCCTGGTGAACGACCCCGAGACCTGGCGCCTGCTGCTCGAGCAGTGCTACTGCGTCTGGCTCAAGGCCAGGCCCGAGGAGCACATGGCGCGCGTCATCGCGCAGGGCGACCTGCGCCCGTTCCGCGGCCGCGCCGCGGCGCTGGACGAGATCCGGCACCTGCTCGCCGAGCGCGACCGGCTTTACGCTCGGGCGGATGCCGCCGTGGACACCAGCGGCAAGCCGCTCAAGCAGGCCTACTCCGAACTCAAGCGAACCCTGACCCAGCCATGATCGACTTCCGCACGCACCCCGACCGCTACCACCACTGGAAGCTCGCTTTCGAGGGTCCCGTGGCGACGCTCACGCTGGACGTCGCCGAGGACCACGGCATCGATCCGGGCTACAAGCTCAAGCTCAACTCCTACGACCTCGGCGTGGACATCGAGCTGCACGACGCGCTGAACCGCATCCGCTTCGAGCACCCCGAGGTGAAGGCGGTGGTGCTGACGAGCGGCAAGAGCCGCATGTTCTGCTCCGGCGCCAACATCTACATGCTCGGGCACAGCAGCCACGCCTCCAAGGTCAACTTCTGCAAGTTCACCAACGAGACGCGCAACGGCATCGAGGACGCGAGCCGGCACTCGGGGCTGAAATTCCTCGCCGCGCTGAACGGCGCCACGGCGGGCGGCGGCTACGAGCTGGCGCTCGCCTGCGACGAGATCGCGATGATCGACGACCGCTCGAGCACGGTGAGCCTGCCCGAGGTGCCGCTGCTCGGCGTCCTGCCGGGGACCGGCGGCCTCACGCGCCTGGTGGACAAGCGCAGGGTGCGCCGCGACCTCGCCGACGTCTTCTGCACCACCGCCGAAGGGGTGCGGGCCGACCGCGCGAAGCAGTGGGGCCTCGTCGATCACGTCGCGCGGCCCCAGCAGTTCGCCGGGGCCGTAAGATCGCGGGCGCTCGAGCTGGCGCAGCGCTCCGACCGCCCCGGCGGCGAGGGCGTGGCGCTCGCGCCGCTGGAGAGGCGGCTGCTGGGAATCGACATCGACGCCGCCGCGCGCACGGCCACCCTCACCGTCGAGGGCCCCGGCAAGGACGATCTCGAAGTGCGCCGCAACGCGGGCTGGTATCCCCTGCAGCTCGCGCGCGAGCTGGACGACGCGATCCTCGGCCTGCGCCACAACCACCTCCACGTCGGGCTGTGGATCCTGCGCACGCGCGGCGATATCGGTGCCGCCCTCGCCCTGGACGAGGTGCTCGAGAAGCACCGGTCCGACTGGTTCGTGCGCGAGACGCTCGGCTTCCTGCGCCGCAGCTTCTCGCGGCTGGACGTGTCCTCGCGCTCGATCTTCGCCGTCGCCGACGCGGGATCGTGCTTCGCGGGCACGCTCGCCGAGCTGCTGCTCGCGGCCGACCGCAGCTACATGCTGGACGCCGAGCCCGGCCCCGCGATCGCGCTCTCGGCGCTCAACCTGGGCGCCTATCCAATGGTCAACGGCGAGTCGCGCCTGAGCGCGCACTACTGCGGCCGGGTGCCCGAGGGGCTGCCGCTCGGCGAGGCGCTCGAGGCGAAGCGCGCGGGCGGGCTCGGGCTGGTGACCTCGACCCCGGACGACATCGACTGGGAGGAGGAGGTGCGCATCGCGATCGAGGAGCGCGCCAGCCTCTCGCCGGACGCCCTCACCGGGATGGAGGCGAGCCTGCGCTTCGCGGGCGCCGAGAACATGCTGACGCGCATCTTCGGCCGCCTCTCGGCGTGGCAGAACTGGATCTTCAACCGGCCCAACGCGGTCGGCGAGGAAGGCGCGCTCAAGGTCTACGGCACCGGCGCGAAGGCGAAATTCAACTGGGAGCGCATCTAGCCATGAGCGGCATCGACTACGGCGAGAAGATCCCCAACAACGTGGGCCTCGCGACCGACCGCAGCCTGCAGCGGGCCCTGGAGCACTGGCAGCCGAAGTTCCTCGACTGGTGGCAGCACCTCGGGCCGGCCGACTTCCAGGCGGCGGACGTCTACCTGCGCACCGCGGTCTCGGTCGACGCCGAGGGCTGGGCGCAGTACGGCGCGGTGAAGATGCCGGAGTACCGCTGGGGAATATTCCTCGCCGACGCGATGCCCGATCGCCGCATCGGCTTCGGCGACCTCGTGGGCGAGCCGGCCTGGCAGCAGGTGCCGGGCGAGCACCGCTCTACGCTGCGCCGGCTGATCGTGACGCAGGGGGACACGGAGCCGGCGTCGGTGGAGCAGCAGCACATGCTCGGCCACAGCTGTCCCTCGCTCTACGACCTGCGCAACCTCTTCCAGGTGAACGTGGAGGAAGGCCGCCACCTCTGGGCGATGGTCTACCTGCTGCACGCCCACTTCGGGCGCGACGGCCGCGAGGAAGCCGAGGAGCTGCTCGCGCGGCATTCCGGGGATGCCGACAAGCCGCGCATCCTCACCACCTTCAACGAGCCGATTTCGGACTGGCTCTCGTTCTACTGCTTCACCTACTTCACCGACCGCGACGGCAAGTACCAGCTGAAGAGCCTCGCCGAGTCGGGCTTCGATCCGCTGTCGCGCACCTGCCGCTTCATGCTGACGGAGGAGGCGCACCACATGTTCGTCGGCGAGACCGGCATCGGCCGCGTGGTGAAGCGCACGCTGGAAGTGATGCGGGAGCTGGGCACCGACGACCCGGCGAGGATCCGCGCGCACGGCGCCGTGGACCTGCCGCTGCTGCAGAAGTACCTCAACTTCTGGTGCTCGTCCTCGCTCGATCTGTTCGGCTCCGAGGTGTCCTCCAACTCGGCGGCCAACTTCGCGAGCGGCCTGAAGGGCCGTCCGGACGAATCGCAGTACGAGGACCACGTCTTGCGCGAGAAAACGTTCCGCATGGAGTCGCCCGACGGCCGCGGCGGCGTCAAGGCCGAGGACCTGCCGATGCGCAACGCGCTCAACGAGGTGATGCGCGAGTCCTACCTCAAGGACTGCGAGATCGGCCTGAAGCGCTGGAACCGCGCCATCGAGCGCGCCGGCCACGCCTTGCGCCTTGCGCTTCCCTCCTCGCGATTTCGCCGCAGCATCGGCCTGTGGGCCGGGCAGCTGGTCACGCCGCAGGGCGAGTTCGCCTCGCCCGGGGAATACGACCGGCGGCTGCACGACTGGGTGCCCTCGGAGGCCGACCAGGCGTTCGTGCACTCGCTCATGACGAAGGTCGCCGAGCCCGGGAAGATGGCCGCCTGGGTGGCGCCGCCCGACCGCGGGATCAACAATCTCCCGGTCGACTATGAGTACGTCCGCCTTCACTAGCGCGCAGCTCGCCGCGTGGCTGAACGCGACGCTCGAGTCCGAGCGCGCCGGCGCGCGGGCGCTGCTCGAGTACCTCGGCGAGTACGAGAGAAGGAGCGAGGGCTGGCGCGTGCTGCGCGGGGTGCAGGCCGACGAGGCGCACAACTGCGCCCTGATCGGCGGCGAGCTCAAGCGCCTCGGCGTCGCCTACAGCCACGCCGACGGCGAGTTCCTCGCCAAGGCGCTCGCGGTCGAGGGCCGCAAGGCGCGGCTGCTGTTCCTGGTGCGCGGCCTGGGCTGGGCGGTGCGCGAGTACGAGGCGGCGCTGCCGCGCATCGCGGACGCCGCGGTGCGCGCGCTGGTCGCGCGCATGCGCGACTCGCACCGCTCGAGCATCGCTGCCTGCGTCGCGCTGGCCGCGAAGCTCGCGGACTGAACCGCTACAATCGGCGCATGGCAATCGCCCCCGGCTCCAGCCTGCGCTTCGCGCCGGCCGAGGTCGAGGTCGAGAAGCGCAGCGACGGCGCGATCCTCCTGCGGTCGCCGCGCAAGCTCGGCCCCTACCCGCGCGCGCTCACCGAGTGGCTCGCGCACTGGTCCGATCGCGCCCCGGACCGGGTGTTCCTCGCCGAGCGCTCCGGGAACGCGTGGCGCAAGCTTTCGTATCGCGAGACGCACGCCGCGGTGCGCAGGATCGCGCAGGGCCTGCTCGAGCGCGGCCTCTCGGCCGGGCGCCCCGTGGCGATCCTCTCGGACAACTCGGTCGACCACGCGCTGCTCGCGCTCGGCGCGATGCACGTCGGCGTCCCGGTGGCGCCGATCTCGCCCGCCTACTCGCTCATGTCGCGCGATCACGCCAAGCTCAAGGCGATCTTCGAGCTGCTGCGCCCCGGGCTGGTGTACGCCGCCGACCCGCAGAAGTTCGCGCCCGCGCTCGCCGCGGTGCAGGCGCGGGCCACGCCGCTCGCCGAGCTGCTCGAGACCAATCCCGGCTCGACGCTCGAGCGCGAGCATGCCGCGGTACGCCCGGACACGGTGGCCAAGATCCTCTTCACCTCGGGCTCCACCGGCGCGCCCAAGGGCGTGATCAATACCCACGGCATGCTCTGCGCCAACCAGCAGATGCTGGCTCAGGGGTGGCCGTTCGTGGAGGACCGGCCCCCGGTGATCGTCGACTGGCTGCCCTGGAGCCACACCTTCGGCGGCAACCACAACTTCAACATGGTGCTGAGGAACGGCGGCACGCTGTACGTGGACGGCGGCAAGCCGGCGCCGGGGCTCATCGAGGCGACGGCGAGGAACCTGGCGGAGATGTCGCCGACGATGTACTTCAACGTGCCGCGCGGCTTCGACCTGCTGCTGCCGCTCCTCGAGTCCGACGCGGCGCTGCGCGCGCGCTTCTTTCGCGAGCTCGACCTCGTGTTCTACGCCGGCGCGGCGCTGCCGCAGAACCTCTGGGAGCGCATCGAGCGGCTCGCCGCGCAGGCGGGCAGCCGCCCCGCCATGCTCTCGGCATGGGGCTCCACCGAGACCTCCCCGCTCGCCACCCAGGTGCACTTCCCGATCGAGCGCGCCGGCGTGATCGGCCTGCCGGTCGCGGGCTGCGAGCTGAAGCTGCTGCCGGCCGCGGGCAAGCTCGAAGTGCGGGTGCGCGGGCCGAACGTCACGCCGGGGTACTACCGGCGCGAGGACCTGACGCGCGCCGCGTTCGACGAGGAGGGCTTCTACCGCATCGGCGATGCGGTGAAGCTCGCCGACCCGGCGGATGCCGCGCGCGGCATCGTGTTCGACGGCCGCGTCGCGGAGGACTTCAAGCTCGCCACCGGGACCTGGGTGCACGTCGGCGCCGTGCGCGTGCAGCTGATCGCCGCGGGCAACCCGCTCATCCAGGACGCGGTGATCACGGGGCACGACCGTGACGAGGTCGGCGCGCTCGTGTTCCTCAACCCGGCCGCGGCGAAGGATCTGCCGGCCGAGGAGCTGCGCGCCCGGATCGCCGCGGCGCTGCGCGCCCTGGGCGGCGGCAGCTCGATGCACCCGGTGCGCGCGCTCGTCATGGGCGATCCGCCGTCCATCGACGCCAACGAGATCACCGACAAGGGCTACATGAACCAGCGCGCGGTGCTGGAGCGGCGTGCGGCGCTCGTAGAGACGCTCTACAGCGGTTCCCCCGAGGTGATCCGGCCGTGAGCGGCCTGCGTGTCGGGCCGCCACGACGGCCTGACCCGGATGCCTACGTCTTCTTCTTCTTTTCCCTGCGCTTCATGCCCGGCCTGACCTCGCCGGGCACGGCCTTCGACGACTTGCCCTCGGCCTGACCGGCGCTCGGGAGAGCGGGCGGCGCGCCCTTGCCCGAGGAGCCCGAGCCGATCGTGGAGGTGGTGCCGCCGGTCATCGGCGCGGGCTTGACGTTCACGCCCTTCGGCTTCTCGCCGTAGTACACCTTGCCCTGGTCGTCGACCCACTTCTGCGCCGCGCACAGCGGGCTGAACAGCAGCGCGGCGAGCAGCACGGCGAGCGCTCTCATGGCCGCCATTCTACCCCGCATTCACTTCGCCCCGCGGCGCATCAGCATGCGCTCGAGCGACTTCGACTGCGCCGCGAGCGCGAGGCTGAGCGGCGTGGTGCCGCTCGAGCTCTTCGCGTTCACGTCCGCACCGTTGTCGATGAGGTACTCGGCAACCTCGAGCCGCCCGTAGAGGACGGCCGTGTGCAGCGGCGTGGTGCCGCTCTTGGTGCGGCTGTTGACGTCGGCGCCGCGCTTCAGCAGCACGTCGACCAGCGTCACCTTGCCCATCATCACGGCGTAGTGCAGCGGCGAGGCGCCCGCGCCCGGGTCCTTGGCCTCGATGTCCGTGCCCTGCTCGATGAGCTTGAGCGCCGCCGCGTCCTCGCCGCGCGCGATCGCCGCGTGCAGCGATTGCGGCGTGGCCTGCGCGCTCGGCGTCGCGCTCACGGGCGGAGGCGGCGTCGCGGCGCGTTCGCGCGAGGACGGCGCAGGCTGCGGCGCCTCTAAGGGGCGAGGCGCCTCGGACGGGGTCTCCTGCGGCGGCGGCAGCTCCGCCTCGTGAGGCGTGAAAATCGAGCGGAAGATCCCCTTGAGGGCTTCGCCGAGGCCCTCGAGCAGCTGTCCGGGCCCCTCGGGGGCCTGCGACGGCGGCTCCTGCTGCGCGCGCAGCGGGAGCGCCGCGGCGGCAAGCGCCGCGAGCACGGCCACCCTCCTCAACCAGGCGCGCATCCCCTGTTTTCCCCCGCCGGCCATGATAACTCCGGACCGCTACTCGATCACTCCGAGCCTGCCGTTGTGGCTGCCCACGTACCAGTACCTGCCCTCGGCATCCACGATCGCCTTGCGGATGCCCACGCCACTCGAGGGCAGCTTGAAGACCCGGAACGTCTCGAGCTTGGGGTCGAACAGCGCGACCGTGTCGGTGTCGATCTCGTTGGCCCATACGCGCCCCGCCCCGTCCACGGTGACCGCGTAGGGGCCGGCGCGCGACCCGGCCGGCATGGGGTACTG
>Ga0137796_10001153_pt1 | contig 15545 bp, 15 predicted proteins | sample OV2TP3_FD_97704 | JGI IMG/M metagenome (GOLD analysis project Ga0137796, IMG submission 97704)
GGGCGCGGCCGCGGCGCCGCGCGCCGCCACCCAGGCGGAAGCCGCGCACAGCGCCGCGAAGAGCGCGTACAGCGCGCTCCAGCCGAGCGCCTGCGCGCGCAGCTCGAGCGCCGGCTCGATCACCGGCGGGTAGGCGACGAGCGCCACCAGCGAGGCGAGGTTGGAAAGGGCGAAGAGGCGGTACACGGTGGCGCTCGGCCGCGTGCGCGCGAACCAGGCCTGCACCAGCGGCCCGGTGCTGGAGAGCAGGAAGTAGGGCAGGCCGATGGTCGCGGCGAGCAGCAGCAGGATGCGGCCGCCCGGCTCGGTGTCCGGCGCGGGCTTCCAGGACTCCCCGGCGACGATCGGCAGGAAGGCGAGGCTCGCGGCGAGCAGCCCCGTGTGCAGCAGCGCCTGCGCGCGCCGGCCCAGGCGCCGGCTGACGAAGTCGGCGTAGGCGTAGCCCGCGAGCAGCACCAGCTGGAAGAACACCATGCAGGTGGTCCAGACCGCCGCGCTGCCGCCGAACCAGGGCAGGATCTGCTTGGCGATGATCGGCTGCACGAGGAACAGGAGGAACGCGCTCGTGAAGACCGTGGCGGCGAAGAGGATCATGCGGGGCGGGCCAAAAAGGGCGCCATTATCCCGTGTTTTCAGGCCGCGGCGAGGGGCGTTTCGTCCATCGCCGCGGACTGCTCGCGCAGCTCGAGGATCCGGTCCTGCCAGTAGCGCTGCGTGCCGAACCAGGGAAACGCCGCGGGGAACGCCGGGTCCTCCCAGCGCCGCGCGATCCAGGCCGAGTAGTGCAGCAGCCGCAGCGTCCTGAGCGGCTCTACCAGGCGCAGCTCGGCGGGGTCGAAGTCGTGGAAGCGCCGGTAGCCCTCGAGCAACGCGGCGAGGCAGCGCTGCGCCGGCAGGCGTTCCCCGGGGAGCAGCATCCACAGGTCCTGCACCGCCGGCCCCGTGCGCGCGTCGTCCAGGTCCACGAAGTGGGGTCCGGCGTCGGTCCAGAGGATGTTGCCGGCATGGCAGTCGCCGTGCAGGCGAAGCTGGCCGGGGCGATCCCCCAGCTCGAACGCCGCTTGCACGCGCTGCAGCGCTTCCTGCGCCACGCCCGCCCACACCGCCCTCAGGTCCTGCGGGATCAGCCCCGAGGCCGACAGCCAGTCGCGCGGCTCGATGCCGAAGCTCTGCGGATCGAGCGCCGGGCGCGCCGCGAACGGGGCGGACGCGCCCGCCGCGTGGATGCGGCCGAGGAACCGGCCGATCCATTCGAGCACGCTGCGGTCCTCCAGCTCGGGCGGCCGGCCGCCGCGGCGCGGAAACACGGCGAAGCGGAACTCGCGGTGCCGAAACAGGGTCTGTCCCTCTCTGGCGAGCGGCGCGACGACGGGGATCTCCCGTGCCGCGAGCTCGGCGGCGAAGCCGTGCTCCTCGAGGATCTGGGCGTCGCTCCAGCGCCGCGGCCGGTAGAACTTCGCCACCACGTGGCCCCCGTCCTCCAGGCTCGCCTGGTAGACGCGGTTCTCGTAGCTGTTCAGCGCGAGCAGCCGCCCGTCGCCGCGCCACCCGGCGCTCTGCAGCGCGTCGAGGACCGCGTCCGGGGTGAGGCCGTCGTAGGGCCTGGCGCGCTCGCCCTGCACGCCGGCATTGTGCCAAGGCTTGACACGCGGCGCCCGGGCTGCGACACTTAACCACATGGTTCAGTATACCGAGGCGGCCCTCGACCGCGTCTTCAGCGCGCTCGCCGATGCCACGCGCCGCAGGGTGCTCGAGGCGCTCGGCGGGCACGGCGGCGTGGCGGTCTCGGAGCTCGCCGCCCCGCACGGCATGTCGCTGCCCGGGTTCATGAAGCACCTGCGGGTGCTGGAGAACGCGGGCCTCATCGAGCGCAACAAGGAGGGGCGGGTGGTGAGCTGCGAGCTCGCGGCCGCCCCGATGCGCGAGGCCGCCGTCTGGATGCAGCGCTACGAGAGATTCTGGAGCGAGAAGCTCGACTCGCTCGCCCGCTACCTTTACCAGCAGGAGGAGCTGCAGGCATGGAACAGGCCCGAACCGCAGAAAAGCCCTCGCTCACCCTCAGGCGCAGCTACCCCGTCGCGCCCGAGAAGGTCTGGCGGGCGTGGACCGACCCGCAGGCGCTGAGCCGCTGGTTCGGCCCCGGCGGTCACGATCCGGTCTCGCTTGCCGAGCTGGACGTGCGCGCAGGCGGGCGCTATCGCATCGTGTTCGGCGGGCCAAAGGGCACCGACCACGAGGTGCAGGGCATCTACCGCGAGGTGGTGCCGCACCGCAAGCTTGTCTTCACCTGGACCTGGCCCAACAGCACCCCCGAGCGGGTGTCGCTGGTCACGGTGCAGCTCGAGGCGAAGGACGGCGGCACCGAGCTCGTGTTCCTGCACGAGCAGCACTTCGACGCCACGGTGCGCGACAACCACCGCCGGGGCTGGAGCGAGTCGTTCATCAAGCTGGATGAATTCCTGAGAGGAGAGACGCGATCATGAGCTACGTGGATGGATTCGTGCTGCCGATCCCGAAGAAGAACCTGAAGGCCTACCTGCGCATGGCGCGGCTGGCCGGCAAGATCTGGCGCGAGCATGGCGCGCTCGACTACGTCGAGTCCGTCGCCGACGACGTCAAGCCGGGCAAGTGGACTTCCTTTCCCCAGGCGGTGAAGTTGAAGCCCGGCGAGGCGGTGTGGTTCTCCTACATCGTCTACCGCTCGCGCCGGCACCGCGACGGCGTGCTCGCCAGGGTCATGCAGGACCCGCGCCTGAAGGCCATGATGGACCCGAAGACGATGCCCTTCGACGGCCGGCGCATGTTCTGGGGCGGGTTCAGGGTGATGGTGAAGCGATGAAGGAGTTCGTCATCGAGCGCGTGTTCGAGGCGCCGCGCGAGCGCGTGTGGCAGGCGTGGACCGAGGCCGAGCGCCTGAAGGCATGGTTCGCGCCGAAAGGCTTCAGCATGACCTCGTGCCAGCTGGAGCTGCGCGTGGGCGGGTTGTTCCACTACTGCCTGCGCACGCCCGACGGCCAGGACATGTGGGGGAGGTGGGTGATCCGCGAGATCGCGAGGCCCGAGAAGCTCGTCTTCGTGGTGTCGTTCTCCGATCCGCAGGCCGGTATCACGGTCCACCCCATGAGCCCGACCTGGCCGCGCGAGATGCTCTCCACCGTGGAGTTCGAGGACCGGGGGCCGAGGACCAGGGTCACCGTGCGCTGGATCCCGATCGACGCGACCGACCTCGAGCGCCAGACTTTCGAGGACGGACGCGAGAGCATGAAGCAGGGCTGGACCGGGACGCTCGACTACCTGGTCGAGTACCTGGCGGCAGGCTGATCGCTGAAAGGAGAATCGCCGTGCAGAAGGTAAGACCTGAAGAAGCTCGACCTCGCGGCGCCGGAGCGGGCGGCGGCGTGAAGAAGTCCTACCAGGGAAGCTGCCACTGCGGCGCGGTGCGCTTCGAGGCCGACATCGACCTCGCGCAGGGCACCGCGAAGTGCAACTGCTCGATCTGCCTGAAGTCGCGCGCCTGGATGGCGTTCATCCCCTCGAGCGAGTTCCGCCTGCTGCACGGGGAGCAGGAGCTGCGCGACTACCAGTTCGGCCGGCGGATCATCCACCACATGTTCTGCACGCGCTGCGGCGTGCGGCCGTTCGCGCACGGCGCCGACGGCAAGGGCAACCGCTTCCACGCCGTCCGTGTGAACTGCCTCGACGGGGTAGAGCCGCAGGAGCTGATCGACGCGCCGCTCAAGTACTTCGACATGCTGCACGACGACTTCAAGGTGACGCCAGCCGAAATCCGGCACCTCTAGAACGAACTCGAAAGGAGACGGTCATGGGTAACCCTGTCGTTCACTGGGAGCTGATGTCGAAGGATCCGGCGAAGGTCTCGAAGTTCTACGCCAGGATCTTCGGCTGGAAGGTGAAGCACGTCCCCGAGATGAACTACCGCGTCGTGGAGACCGGCGGCGAGGGCGGCATCAACGGCGGCATCCTGAAGCCGGAGCGCAAGGGGCCGTGGCCCGGCAACATGCTGTTCTACATCGCGGTGGACGATCTCGCCGCGTACCGGAAGAAGGTGCTCAAGGCCGGCGGCAGGATCAAGGTCGACAGCAGAAGGTGCCCGGCATGGGCAAGTTCGCGCTGTTCACCGATCCCGAGGGCCGCATGATGGGGCTCTGGAAGAGCAAGCGGCCATGAGCGCGCCGAGCGGCAGCGCGCCGGGCTACCGCAGCCATCCCGGCCACCGCATCGGCGTGAAGCCCGCGGGCGTGCGCGTGCGGGTGACGTACAGGGGCGAGGTCATCGCCGACACGAGGGACGCGGTGCAGATGGAGGAGGCGATGGAGGGAAGCACCGTGGCGCCGATCGTCTACTACATCCCGCGCAAGGACGTGAGGATGGAGCGCCTCGCGCGCACGGGCCACCGCACGTACTGCCCCTTCAAGGGCGAAGCGTCGTATTTTTCCCTCGAGGACGGACCGGAGAACGCCGCGTGGAGCTACGAGCAGCCGTACGACGAGATGCGCGCGATCAGGGACGCGCTCGCCTTCTACCCCGACAAGGTCGACGCGATCGTCGCCGCCGATGGATAGACCGCGCGCCGCGCGGCCCTCGGCGAACGCCGGGCCGCTCGAGCTCCTGCGCCTGGTGCGGCGGCTGAGATGCCTCGCGTCGCTGCTCGCGGCCGGGCGCGATAATGCGGAGCATGCCGCCCGCAGCCATCGCCATCTCGAAGCTCACCAAGACCTACGCCTCGGGCCTCCGCGCGCTTAGCGGCGTCGACCTCGAGATCCGGCGCGGGGAGATCTTCGCGCTGCTCGGTCCCAACGGCGCCGGAAAGACGACCTTGATCAGCATCGTCTGCGGCATCGTCACGCCCTCGGGCGGCACGGTGCTCGCCTGCGGCCACGACGTCCTCCGGGAGTACCGCGTGACGCGCTCCAAGATCGGGCTCGTGCCGCAGGAGCTGACCACCGACACCTTCGAGACGGTGTGGGGCACGGTGCGCTTCAGCCGCGGCCTGTTCGGCCGCGCGCCCGACGACGCGCACCTCGAGCGGGTGCTGCGCGACCTGTCGCTCTGGGAGCGGCGCGACGACAGGATCCGCACGCTCTCGGGCGGCATGAAGCGCCGGGTGCTGATCGCCAAGGCGCTGGCGCACGAGCCGGAGATCCTGTTCCTGGACGAGCCCACCGCGGGCGTGGACGTGGAGCTGCGCCGCGACATGTGGGCGCTGGTGCGCCGCCTGCGCGCGAGCGGGGTCACCGTCATCCTCACCACGCACTACATCGACGAGGCCGAGGAGATGGCCGACCGCATCGGCGTGATCCACAAGGGCGAGCTGATCGTGGTCGAGGAGAAGGCCGCGCTCATGAAGAAGCTCGGCAAGAAGCAGATGACGCTCCATCTGCAGGAGCCGATGGCTGCGATTCCCGCCGGCCTTGCCGCATGGCCCCTGGCGCTGAACGCCGGCGGCACCGAGCTCGAGTACAGCTTCGACGCCGCCGAGGAGGGCACCGGCATCCCGGCGCTGCTCGAGCGCCTGGGCGAGCTGGGGATCGGGTTCCGGGACTTGAACACGCGCCAGAGCTCGCTCGAGGAGATCTTCGTCTCGCTGGTGTCCGAAAGATCATGAACTGGCACGGCATCGCGGCGATCTACCGCTTCGAGATGGCGCGCTTCCGGCGCACGCTGTGGCAGAGCCTGGCGGCGCCCGTGATCACCACCTCGCTCTACTTCGTGGTGTTCGGCGCCGCCATCGGCGCGCGCATGAGCGAGGTGGACGGCGTGCCCTACGGCGCCTTCATCGTGCCGGGGCTGATCATGCTCGCCCTCTTCACCGAGAGCCTGTCGAACGCCTCCTTCGGCATCTACCTGCCGCGCTTCACCGGCACCATCTACGAGGTGCTCTCGGCGCCGATCTCCGCGTTCGAGATGGTGCTCGCCTACGTGGGCGCGGCGGCGTCGAAGTCGATCCTGCTCGGCCTCGTGATCCTCGCCACCGCGAACCTCTTCGTTCCGGTCGGCATCGCGCACCCGCTGTGGATGGTCGCCTTCATGGTCCTCACGGCGACGACCTTCTGTCTCTTCGGCTTCATCCTCGGCATCTGGGCGGAGGGGTTCGACCAGCTGCAGTTCATCCCGATGCTGGTGATCACGCCGCTCACCTTCCTCGGCGGCGCGTTCTACTCGATCGACATGCTGCCGCAGGCCTGGCGGACCTTCAGCCTCTTCAACCCGGTGGTGTACCTGATCAGCGGCTTCCGCTGGAGCTTCTACGGCACGGCGGATGTCGCGCTCTGGGTGAGCCTTCTGGCGACGCTCGCCTTCTTCCTCGTCTGCCTCGCGGTGGTGGCGTGGATCTTCAGGACCGGCTACCGGCTGAAGAGCTGAAACAGGGTCAGACCACGTTTTCCCGATTTCCGGCCGCCGCCCGATTCCTGAGCTACAGCACGCGCGGTCTGGTGCTCGCGGCCTCGATCTGCTCGCGCCGCAGGCCGATGTCGCGCAGCAGGTGGTCGCTCAGTCCCTCGAGCTCGTTCGCGGTTCTGCGCGCCCGCAGCCGGGCGGCGAGCCTGGCCATTACGCCGCCGATTCGCGCGCGCAGCCGCCGCCAGGCCGGCCGCAAGACAATCTCGGCGCGCGCGCCGTCGGCGAGGTCGGTCCCCACGAGCACCAGGCCGTCGCCCGCGACGCGGTAGCGCCGCCCCGGCTCGAGCAGGCGGTCGCCCGCGAGGCCGGGCTCGGTGACCCACACGCGCCCGGAGCGCACCTCGATCAGGCTGCCCGCGGCGCCCACGAGGCCGACCAGGCTGCGGGGATTCAGGCCGAGGTTCATGGACCCCAGCCTAGGCCCGCCGGCGCGGGCAGAACAGAATCACATGGCGTAGACTGTGCAGGTAACAGTTCCGCGCCTGAGAAACTGTGCTGGTGAGCACGGCGCGCCACTGTGCCTGTCGGCGGCAGCGCCGTCCTGCGAGGATCGCCGCATGCTCGAGAGCCGGCCGCTCTACCACCAGGTCGCGGAGCGGATCCACGCGCTGATCCGCAGCGGCACGCTGCGCGCCGGCGACAAGGTGCCCTCCGTGCGGCGCCTGTCGCGCCAGCAGGGGGTGTCGATCTCCACCGTGCTGCAGGCCTACCTGCGGCTCGAGGACGGCGGCATCATCGAGGCGCGCCCGCAGTCGGGCTACTACGTGCGCCCGCCGCGCACGGCGCTGCCCGAGCCGCAGGCTTCGCGCCCGCCGCAGCGCGCGCTCGCGGTGGACGTGAACCGCCTCGCCGAGGCGGTGCTCGCGGCGGCGCAGGACCCCAAGGTGGTCTCCTTCGGCGCCGCCTGCCCCAGCGGCGAGCTGTTCCCGGCCGAGCGGCTGCGGCGCGCGCTCGCGGCGCGGGCGCGGCGCGAGCCCGGGGTGCTGACGCGCTACAGCCTGCCGCCGGGCGCCGAGCCGCTGCGGCGCGCGGTGGCGCGCCGCGCGCTCGACTGGGGCTGCCGCTTCGACCACCGCAACCTGATCACCACCAACGGCGCGATGGAGGCGATCAACCTGTGCCTGCGGGCGGTGACCCGCCCGGGCGACCTCGTGGCGCTCGAGTCGCCCACCTTCTTCGGCTTCCTGCAGGTGCTCGAGACGCTCGGCCTGCGCGCGCTCGAGATCCCCACGCATCCGCGCAGCGGGCTGTCGCTGGAGGCCCTGCAGCTCGCGCTCGCCGAGCACCCGGTGAAGGCGGTGCTGGCGATGCCCACGGTGTCCAACCCGCTCGGCGCGACCATGCCCGACGCGGCCAAGAAGCGCCTGGTCGAGATGCTCGCCGCGCGCGGGGTCCCGCTCATCGAGGACAACCTCTACGGCGACCTGCACTTCGCGGCCGCGCCGCCGCGCGCGGCCAAGTCCTTCGACCGGGAGGGCGGCGTGATGCTGCTGTCCTCGTTCACCAAGACGCTCGCGCCCGGGCTGCGCGTGGGCTGGATCGAGGCCGGGCGCTGGCGCGAGGCGCTGTGCATGCTCAAGTTCGCGGCCAGCGCCGGCCAGTCCGGCGTGGAGGAGCTCGCGGTAGCGGACCTGCTCGAGTCCGGGGGCTACGACCGGTTCCTGCGCGGGCTCAGGCGCCGCTTCGAGAGCCACCTCGCGGCCGCCCGGGCGGCGATCGCCGCCAGCTTTCCGCAGGGCACGCGCGTCTCCGGCCCGAGCGGCGGGTTCATCCTCTGGGTCGAGCTGCCCAGGGGCGCGGATTCGGTGGCGCTGTTCGAGCGCTGCCTCGCGCGCGGCGTCAGCATCGCGCCCGGCCCGATGTTCTCGGCCTCCGGGCGCTACCGCAACTGCCTGCGCCTCGGCGTGGGCAGGACCTGGACGCCGCAGGTGGAGGACGCGCTGCGCACCGTGGGGCGGCTCGCGCAGCAGTCGCGCAGCTAGCTCGCTCCGGCAGCACCGCCCGCCGCCGGCTTGACCGGGTTTCCCGCATGGCTGTATTATTCAGGCATGAACAAACGCGCCCGGCCGCGCCGCGCCGCCGCCGGGGACGAGGACGTCATGGGGTCGCTGATGCAGGCGGCGCACGCGGTGGAGGCGCAGCTCGAGGCCGCGCTCGCGCAGGTCGAGCTTTCCGGCGCCAGGCTCGCCGCGCTCACGCACCTGGTGGAGGCGGGCGAGCCGGTGCCCCTGGGCGAGCTCGCCGAGCAGTGCGCCTGCGTGCGCTCCAACATCACGCAGCTGGTGGACCGGCTCGAGGCCGACCAGCTGGTGCAGCGCGTGGACGATCCCGCGGATCGCAGGAGCCTGCGCGCCCAGATCACGCCGCTCGGGCGCGAGCGCCAGGCGGCCGGGGCGAGGAAGGTGGCCGAGGTGCGCAGGAAGCTCGCGCGCGCGCTCGGCGCGATCGACGCCGCGGCGCTCAGGCGCGCGCTCGCCGGGCTGCAGTGATTGTTTCGGCAGAGCGCAACCCGAGCGACACGCGGGCCGCCGCGCTGCCTCTCTAGAATCCGGAGCACCGAGGTTTTCCCCATGCGTCTCGAACACGTCGTTGCGTTTCTCGTCGTCGCGCCGCTCGCCGCGTGCAGCCCCTCCTCGGGCGAGCAGAAGGGCGCCGGCCACGGCCCCGGGGCCGGCATGCCGCCGCCCGAGGTCACCGTCGTCACGGTGAGCCCGAAGCCGCTGCCGGTGAGCTTCGAGTACGTGGGGCAGACCGCCGGCTCGCGCGAGGCGGAGGTGCGCTCGCGCGTGCAGGGGATCCTGCTGAGCCGCAACTTCGCCGAGGGCGAGCGCGTGGCCAAGGGCCAGTCGCTCTACACCATCGACCCGGCGCCGTTCCAGGCCGCGGTGGCGCGCGCCGAAGCCGACCTCGCGGCGGCGGTGGCGCGCGCCGGGCAGGCGGCGCGCCAGGCGGCGCGCCTGAAGCCGCTCTACGCCGAGAAGGCGGTGAGCCAGAAGGAGCTCGACGACGCGGTATCGGGCGAGGCGATCGCCGCGGCGGAGGCCGGGGCGGCGCAGGCGCGGCTCGCCGAGGCGCGGCTCAGCCTCGGCTACACCCGGGTCGAGTCGCCGATCTCGGGGCTGGCGAGCCGCTCGCTGCCCTCGGAGGGCTCGCTCGTTCCCGGCCCGGGCCAGCTGCTCACCACGGTGGTGCAGGTCGACCCGATCTGGGTGAACTTCGGCATGCCCGACAACGAGCAGGCGCGGCTGCAGCAGGACATCGCGGCCGGGCGCCTGCAGATGCCGAAGAACGGCAGCGTGGAGGTGGAGCTGCGCCTCGCCGACGGCAGCGCCTACGCGCGGAAAGGCAGGCTCAACTTCGCCGACGTGCGCATCTCGGCCGCGACCGGCACGCGCGAGGCGCGCGCCGAGCTGCCCAACCCCGACGGCGGCCTGCGCCCCGGGCAGTTCGTGCGCGTGCGGCTCAGCGGCGCGGTGATGCCCGATGCGATCACCGTGCCGCAGCGCGCGGTGCTCGAGAACCCGCAGGGCGGCGGCAAGCTGGTGTTCGTGGTCGACGAGCAGGGCACCGCGCAGCCGCGCCCGGTCGAGGCCGGCCCCTGGCAGGGCGACCAGTGGGTGATCACGAAGGGCCTCGCGGGCGGCGAGCGCGTGATCGTCGACGGCGTGATGAAGCTCGGGCCCGGCGCGCCGGTGAAGATCGCGGGGCAGGCGGCCGGGAAGCCGGCGGGGAAGCAGTGATGTTCTCGCGCTTCTTCATCGACCGGCCGATCTTCGCGGCCGTGCTCTCGATCTTCGTCGTGCTCGGGGGCCTGGCGGCGATGCGCGTGCTGCCGATCGCGCAGTACCCGGAGATCTCGCCGCCGGTGGTGACGGTGACGGCGGTCTATCCGGGGGCCTCCGCCGAGGTGCTGGAGGCCACCGTAGCCGCGCCGCTGGAGAACGCGATCAACGGCGTAGAGGACATGATCTACATGAGCTCGACCTCGTCGGCGAACGGCGTGGTGCAGATCCAGGTGACCTTCAACATCGGCGCCGACGTCGACCGGGCGGCGCTGAACGTCAACAACCGCGCCAAGCAGATCGAGTCCAGGCTCCCCGTAGAGGTGCGCCGCCAGGGCGTGACGGTGGAGAAGGGTTCCTCGGCCTTCCTCCAGGTGCTCGCCTTCTACTCCCCCGAGGGCCGCTACGACGACATCTTCATCTCGAACTACGTCACGCTCAACATCCTGGACGAGGTGAAGCGCATCCCGGGCACGACCCTGGTGCAGATCTTCGGCGCCAAGGACTACGCCATGCGCGTCTGGCTGCGGCCGGATCGCCTGGCGACGCTCAAGCTCACGCCGGGGGACGTGATCCGCGCGGTGAACGAGCAGAACGCGCAGTTCGCCGCCGGCAAGGTGGGCGAGGCGCCGACCGCCGGGGGGCAGGAGCTGGTCTACAACGTCACCGCCAAGGGGCGGCTGTCGGAGGTGCGGGAGTTCGAGGCCATCGTGCTGCGCGCCAACGGCGACGGCTCGCTGCTGCGCCTGAAGGACGTGGCGCGCGTGGAGCTCGCCGGCAAGGACTACAGCTTCTACGGCAAGTACAACGGCAAGCCGGCCACGCTGATGGGCATCTTCCTGCAGCCCGGCGCCAACCAGATCGAGGTCGGCGCGGCGGTGCGCGCGCGCCTGGCCGAGCTCGCGCAGCGCTTTCCCGCGGGGCTGGCGTACGCCATCCCGTTCGACACCACCACCTTCGTCGAGGTCTCGATCCGCGAGGTGCTGATCACGCTCCTCGAGGCGATGGTGCTGGTATTCCTGGTGGTGTTCCTGTTCCTGCAGAACTGGCGCGCGACGATCATCCCCTTCGCCGCGGTGCCGGTGTCGCTCATCGGCACCTTCGCGGGGCTGCTCGCGCTCGGCTACTCGATCAACACGCTGACCCTCTTCGGCATGGTGCTCGCGATCGGCATCGTGGTGGACGACGCCATCGTGGTGCTGGAGAACGTAGAGCGCATCATGCGCGAGGAGGGGCTGCAGGCGCGCGAGGCGGCGATCAAGGCGATGCACGAGGTCACCAGCCCCATCCTCGCCATCGTGCTGGTGCTGTGCGCGGTGTTCATCCCGATCGCGTTCCTGGGGGGCCTCAGCGGCGAGCTGTACCGGCAGTTCGCGGTCACCATCTCGATCGCGGTGGTGATCTCGGGCTGCGTCGCGCTCACGCTGACGCCGAGCCTGTGCGTGGCGGTCCTGAAGCGCGAGCACCGGCAGCCCGGGCGCTTCTTCCGCGGCTTCAACCGGGCTTTCGGCGCCGCGGTGGACCGCTACGAGAACGGGGTGGCCTGGATGATCCGGCGCGGCGGCATCGCGCTCGCGCTGTTCGCCGGCATGGTGGCCCTCACGGGCGTGCTGTGGCGCGCGACCCCCGGCTCGCTGGTGCCCGAGGAGGACCAGGGCTGGTACTTCGCGCCGGTGATCCTGCCCGACGGGGCGTCGCTCGAGCGCACCGACCAGGTGGTAGAACGGGTTTCGGCCGCGATCCGCTCCAACCGCTTCAACGAGCACGTCATGGCGTTCACCGGCTTCGACTTCGCGGGCGGCTTCGTGTTCCGCGAGAACGCCGCCACCATCTTCGTCACGCAGACGCACTGGGACCGGCGGCCGATGCCGGTGGGCGCGCTGGTGGGCGAGTTCTTCGGCAAGACCGCGCACATCAGGGAGGGCCTCACCTTCGCCTTCCCGCCGCCCGCGATCTTCGGCCTGGGCACCGCCGGCGGCTTCGAGTTCTACCTCCAGAACCGCGGCGAGGGCGGCTCGCAGCGCCTCGCGGAGGTGGCGCAGAAGTTCATCGGCGCCGCTTCGCAGAGCCCGAAGATCGCGATGGTGAACACCTTCTGGCGCGCCAACGTGCCGCAGCTCTACGTCGACGTCGATCGCGAGAAGGCCAAGACCCTGGGCGTGCCGCTGGACGACCTCTTCAGCTCGCTCGCGGCGACGCTGGGCACCTACTACGTGAACGACTTCAACAGGTACGGGCGCACCTGGCAGGTCCTGATGTCCGCGGAGCCCGCCCAGCGCAGGAGCCCGCAGGACGTCGGCGCGGTCTACGTTCGTGCCGCGAACGGCGACATGGTGCCGATCCGCTCCCTTGCCCGCATCGAGTACGCGGCCGGGCCGGGGACGCTGGAGCGCTTCAACAACCTGCCGGCGGTCAAGATGCTCGGGGGCGGCGCGCCCGGCGTGGCCTCGGGCGAGGCGATCGAGGAGATCGAGCGCCTCGCGCGCGAGGTGCTGCCCGCGGACTTCAGCCTGGACTGGAGCGGCGCTTCCTACCAGGAGAAGCGCTCGGGGGGCACCTCGGTGGTGGTGCTCGCGCTGGGCGCGCTGATGGCCTTCCTGATCCTCGCCGCGCAGTACGAGAAGTGGTCGCTGCCGCTCTCGGTGATGCTGGCGCTGCCCTTCGGCACGTTCGGTGCGCTCGCCGCGGTGTGGCTGCGGGGCCTCTCCAACGACGTCTACTTCCAGATCGGCCTGGTGACGCTGCTGGGCCTCGCCGCGAAGAACGCGATCCTGATCGTCGAGTACGCGGTGCTCAAGCACGGCGAGGGCCTCTCGGCCTCGGCGGCGGCGCTCGAGGCGGCGCGCCTTCGCTTCCGCCCGATCCTCATGACCTCGCTCGCCTTCATCCTCGGGGTGCTGCCGCTCGCCGTCTCCACCGGCGCGGGCGCGGGCGCGCGCATCTCGGCGGGCACCGGCGTCATGGGCGGCATGCTCGCGGCCACCTTCCTCGCCATCTTCTTCGTGCCGCTGTTCTTCAAGCTCTTCACCGACCGCCACCTCGCGGAGCGGCGCTCGACCGCCGAGATCAAGCAGGAGGTCCGGAACCGGCGCTCGATCGCGCACCAGAACATCCCCACGGCGCACCACGCGCCGCAGCGCCATGACTAGGCCGGCCCTCCTGCTCGCCGCGCTGCTCGCCGGCTGCGCCGTGCAGCCGGACTACAGGCGCCCGGAGGTCGAGTTGCCGGCGGCGTGGCGCGAGAGCGGGACGCGCGCGCCGGAGGCGGAGAAGTGGTGGCGGGTGTACTCGGATGCGGCGCTCGAGCGGCTCGTCGCCGAGGCGCACGCCGCGAACGCGGACCTCGCCGCCGCGGCCGCGCGCGTGGACGAGGCGCGCGCGCTGCTCGCGCGCTCGGACGCCGATCGCCTGCCCGCGGCGGACGCCTCGTTCACGCGCGGCCGCAGCCTCTCCTCGACGGCGACCGGGCTCCTGCCTCCCGACGTGCCGCGCGAGCGCAACGACTACCGTGCCGCGCTTGCCGTCTCCTACGAGGTCGACCTCTGGGGGCGGCTCGCGATCGCCTCGCAGGCGGCGAAGGCCGACCTGCTCGCCTCGGAAGCCGCGCGCGAGACGGTCTGGATCACCCTCTCGGCCGACGTTGCCAAGGGCTATTTCGCGCTGCGCGCGCTGGATGCCCAGGTCGAGGCGACGCGCCGTGCGCTCGCGCTGCGTGAAGAGTGGCTCGCGCTGCAGGAGAAGCGCTACGCGGGAGGCGTGATCTCGGAGTACGACTACCGGCAGCTCGAGGCGGAGGTCGCCGCGGCGCGCGCGCAGCTCCTCCCTCTGCAGCGCGAGCGCGAAGCGCAGGAGGCGGCGCTCGCCGTGCTGCTCGGCCGCAGCCCGCGGGCGGTCCTCGAGGACCCGGTGGCGCGCGGCGCCGTGGCGGGCGCGCCCGAGGCGCTGCTCGCTCCGGTGGTGCCCTCCGGGCTGCCCTCCGAGCTGCTGCTGCGCCGGCCCGACCTCGTCGAGGCCGAGCACAGGCTGGTGGCGGCGAACGCGCGCGTCGCGGTGGCGCGCTCGGCCTATTTCCCCTCCGTGACGCTCACCGGGCTCCTCGGGAGCGAGGCCGCGGCGCTCGCCGGCCTCTTCAGCGGGCCGGCCGGCGTGTGGAGCTTCGCCGCCACGCTCGCGCAGCCGATCTTCTCCGGCGGGCGCCTGGAGGCCGAGGTCGACGCGGCGAGCGCGCGCGAGCGCCAGCTTCTCGCGCGCTACCAGGGCGCGATCCGCAACGCCTTCCGCGAGGTGCGCACGGCGCTCTCGGCGCAGACGCGCGCGCGGGAGGGATTCGAGGCGGAAAGCGCGCGCGTGCGCGCCCTCGAGTCCGCGCTGCGGCTCGCGCGCCTGCGCTACGCCAACGGCCTGGCGAGCCAGCTCGAGGCGATCGACGCCGAGCGGGGCCTGCTCGCCGCTAGAATCGCGCAGCTCGAGGCGCTGCGCGCGCAGCGCGCCGCGGTGGCCGACCTCTACAGGGCCCTGGGCGGCTGATAGACTCGCTGCGCATGAGCGCGGACCTGGTCGAGATCTCCGACCTGCACTTCGCCTACGGCGAGCTGCCGATCTTCCGCGGCCTCACGCTCGGGATCCCGCGCGGCAAGGTGGTGGGGATCCTCGGCGGCTCGGGCAGCGGCAAGTCGACGCTGCTCAAGCTGATCGGCGGGCAGCTCGACCCGGCGCGCGGCGCGATCCGGGTCGCGGGCCAGAATGTGCACCAGCTCGACACCGACGCGCTCTACGCCCTGCGGCGCAAGATGGGGATGATGTTCCAGGTCTCGGGCCTGTTCAGCGACCTGTCGGTGTACGAGAACATCGCCTTCCCGATCCGCGAGCACCACGACCTGCCCGAGGAGCTGGTGCGCTCGCTGGTGCTCATGAAGCTCGACGCCGTGGGCCTGCGCGGGGCGCGCGACATGAAGACGGGCGACCTCTCGGGCGGCATGGCGCGGCGCGTCGCGCTGGCGCGGGCGATCGCCACCGATCCGATGCTCGCCATGTACGACGAGCCCTTCGGGGGGCTGGATCCGATCTCGCTTAACGTCATCGCCGGCCTCATCCGGAGGCTGAACGACGCGCTCGGCCTCACCTCCATCGTCGTGACCTACGACGTCTCGGAGGCGCTCAAGCTGGTCGACTACGTCTACGTCATCGCCGACGGCGTGCTGATGGGCGAGGGCACGCCGCAGGCGCTGCTCGCTTCCGAAGATCCGTTCGTCAGCCAGTTCCTGCGCGCGCTGCCCGACGGGCCGGTGCGCTTCCACTTCCCGGCGCAGCCGCTGGAGGAGGCGCTGAGCCTCAGGCCTT
>Ga0137796_10001155_pt1 | contig 15542 bp, 15 predicted proteins | sample OV2TP3_FD_97704 | JGI IMG/M metagenome (GOLD analysis project Ga0137796, IMG submission 97704)
AAGCTGCTCGGTCCGTTCGGCGACACGGCGTTCCAGTTCGGCCCTGGCCCGCCGGTCGGCCTCCGCCCGGTGCCGTTGCATGAAAAGCCGCGTCGCCAGGAAGATCGCAAGGGCGCAGAACGCGAGCAGCATCACGGCGTCGCTGAGCTCGCGTTCGACAGCGCGGTACGCGTTGAGGGCCATGAGGGCAAACAGCGCGGCGACAATGCCGACGACGACTACGAGCGCCCCGGGGCTTGCACGGGCAAGGATCCGTGCGAATCCCGCGTTCGCTAGGCGGCTTGAACGGCTCGACTGGGATTGCTCTTTCGCTCGCCAGGGGGCGGGGGGAGATCGATTCGATGCCGGCTTGCGATCGGCAAGCGACTCGCCCCGGATGTCATCGAGACGTCGGCTCATGCGTGCATCGGTCGCGGCGAGAACCCATCGTTCCGCGTCGGTCTGGCATCGTTTCGAACCGGGTCATTGCCACAATATCCCGCGACATATCAATCTGAACGCGATCCAAGTTAAACCGGTTTCTTTATGCCGCATGAGCCGCCGGACAGATTCGTGTCGCACATGTGCGTTTACGCACATGTTTTGAACTAATCGGCCGGTATCCGGCGGCGGTTCGCTCGGAGATGCGCGCCCTGAGCACGTATGCGCATCGTTTTCCCGCAGAAATCTCCGCAATCGCGCCGTTTCTTCTGCCGTGAGGGAAATCTTTCATTCTTTCCCACTCGATGGTGATTCATAAAGCCGGTATGCATTTGCGTTAATGACGTTCGCTCCCCCGCACCGGCGGAGGGCGTCAATCCTTATCCACCCACTTTATCGAGGAGAAGTACATGGCCAGCAAACGGAAAAATCAACCCATCGTCCGCAAGCCGTCGCAGAAAATTGCAGATTCACGCCGTGTTCGCTATGGCAACGGGTGTGCGCCGGCGATCGTGGTCCGATCTGCCGATGCGATGACTTCCGATTCAGGCGCAGTTCGTTTTGGCAACGGATGCGCGCCCGCGAGTCTGAGAAAGTAAGGCGACGATGACATCTCGGTGAGACGAGCGCGCTGCGGGTCGGCGCGCTCGCTTCGCCGCCTGCCCTCCAGGAGCGCACTTCCATGAATGCGATCGGCCAGCCGGTCCCCGCAGTAACCTTTTACACGGCGATTCCAGGGTGCCGGGCGCCCATGCGCGCCGACCCATCGGTGCTCGGCACTTTGCCTGCGCGTGGCTTTCAATACTGCGAGGCGCTCCGAGCCGCTTCTTCGTTTGGCTGGTATGTGTTTCCGCCGATCGACTTCACGCTGCAATGGGATGGTTCGCAGGTCATCTGGACCTATCACGGCGCCAGCGCGTGGTACCCGCTCGGCAGCGCGCAGTTTCCCGGCTACCAGACAGTATTCGACCGCGTCGCGCCCAGCCGCCTGCGAGGGTTTTCTCCGCCATTTCTGACTGCGGTGACGGAGCCGGGGATTATCCAGGTCTGGACGGGATTGATGATCGGTTCGGCCGAGGACTGGAGCGTGCTGGTGAGGCCTCCGGCCAACCTGCCGCGTAGCCTCGCCTTCGACCAGTACGAGGGAATCATCGAGACAGACCGCTGGTTCGGCCCCCTGTTCACCAATATCCGGCTCGTCAAGACCGACGTTCCGATTCGATTCAGCACCGAGATCCCGCTGGTACAGGTTCAGCCTCTGCACCGGAGCGCCTACGCCGACGAGGTTTCAAACGACTTCGGACTCGTTGCGAATCCGGCCGGAATCTCGGAGGAGGCGTGGTCGCGCTACGAGCAGACAATCGTCAAGCCGAACCTGGACGCGCGGCGGCCGATCGCGGCGTACGCGACTTTCGTGCGGCGCCGGCGCAGGAACGGCTGCCCGATGAGTACGGGCGGACAGTCCGGGTGACCCGGTTTGCGGCACTCAGGACGCGCGCCGGGCTGTTGAGCGGCTACGGCGCCGCGGCACTTGCGGTGCTCATCTGGGCTTCGTATCCCGTGGCAACCCGAGCAGGCGTCACCGGTTCGTTTGAGCCCCAAGACCTGATGTTCCTCCGCTTTGGTGTCGGTGCTTTGCTTTTTCTGCCGTATGTGGCGCTGCAATTTCACGCCATTCGGCGTGACGCCTGGCTGCAGGGTGTTCCGCTCAGCGTGTTTCAGGGCGCGGGGATGGCAGCGCTCGTGATCTGCGGCCTGCAGTTCGCGCCGGCCAACCATGCCGCCGCTCTTGGCCCTGGCATCGCGCCCGCCTGGATCGCCCTGTTCGGGTTCCTGGTGTTCTCCAGGCGGCCCTCCACCCGAATGGTCGTCGGGGCTGCACTGTGCATGATCGGTGTCATAACGCTCGGCTCATGGAGCGTCTCGGCACCGAGTTCGACCATTCTCGCCGGAGACGCCATGTTCGTCGCAGCGTCCGCGCTCGGATCGCTCTACGTGCTGCAGCTGCGCAACTGGGGAATTGGCGCCATCCAGGGCGCCGCCATTGTGACCCTCTATTCGGCTTTGCTGGTCGTTCCATGGCACCTCTGGTCAACGTCCGGCGCGCTTTGGCAGGTCGCGCCGTTCGAACTGCTCTGGCAAGTCCTGTGGCAGGGCGTACTGATCGGCTGCATCGCGCTCGTCGCGCTGAATCATGCCATCGCGCGGCTCGGCGCCGAGCGTTCGGGTGCGCTGGTCGCGTTGGTGCCCGCACTGAGCGCGGCTCTGGGGCACTTTTTCCTGGGCGAGATTCCATCCACTGCAGAGATCATCGCCATTCTTGCGATCTCGGCCGGTGTCTCGATCGGCGCATCCTGTGGCTACGGAGGCAGTCCTGCAGCAAGCAGCGCGCCGGCAAAACGGGCGGCTTGCGCGCTGTCCCGTCCGGGATAGCGTTCCCGGAACGCGCCGACAGTCAGATCGGGCTCGAGCTGGCGCAGCCTGTGCACCGTCTCCCGCGCCTCGTTGAGCCGCCCGGAGAACACCAGCGCCGCCGTGAGCGTGCGAAGGGTCGGCGTGTGCAAGCGATTTTCGCGCAACGACTGCGTCGCCAGTTCGATCGCGCGCTGGTAACAATCGCCGATGAGATTGGCCGTGCTGGCAAGCGAATTGAAGTAGAAGATCATCGGGTCGAGCGGTGAAAGCGACAGCGCCCGGTCGGCGGACTGGATCGCCTCGGCGCCGCGTCCGCGCCACGCATGCACCATTGCGTTCCAGAGCCAAGCAAGCGGTTCGTTCGGATTGGCCGCCAGCGCCTGTGCCAGTCGCCGTTCGGCGGCGTCCAGATCGTGCCGCGACCAGGCCGAGACGAGTCCGTCCACCGCAAGGGCGAGTGCGTCCCTCGGATCACAGGCAAGCGCGTTCTCGGCACACACGGCCGCCGCATTGCTGTCCCGGAGCGGGCTCTCGCTGGCACCGATCGCGATCCGTATGAGATGCCAATTCGCGAGACATGCATGCGGCGTGGGGGAAACGGGGTCTCGCTCGATTGCCGTCTCGAACGCCCGGCGCGCAGTCAGGAAATCGTCGCTCGACAGCTTGTACATCAACCCGATTCCGCGGAGGGTAATCGCGTAGGCGTCGAGCTGCTCGAGGTTCGCAATTCGTGCGCGTCGCAATTCGAACGAACGCAGGAACGGCGCCACGCTCGCAACAACCTTCCGCGCCAGATCCGCCTGCAAGGCAAACGCGTCCACGAGGTCGCACTGGAACCGCTCGCTCCACAAGATCCGGCCGTCACGCGCGTCCGCGAGTTCCGCCACGAGCAGCGCACGCGTCTGCGCCGTCTGGATGCTGCCCGAAAGTACATATCGCACACCAAGCATTTCACCGATGGTTTGCAGACTGAGCGGCGCCCGGCGAAACGCCATCGACGAGAGGCGCGAGACAACAAACAAATCGGCAACCCGTGAAAGCGCACCGATCGTTTCCTCGGCCAGACCATCGCTGACAAACTCGAAGCGGGGATCGTCCGACCGCAACTGGAACGGAATCACCGCGACCGACGGACGGCCGTGCGCCATCACTGCCGCACTGGGGGCCAGCTTCACGCCTTCCGCCTGCGGCCATACGCGGAACGCCCGCACGGCGCGCTCGCGATTGCGAAGCCGCTGCTCGCCGAGGTCCTCGATCGAGCCGTCGAGCCCGCCGGTCAGCTGATCGCGAACCTGCACCGACACGACAGTCTCTCCGGAATTCGCAAGCTCGGCGAGCCCGGCGGCGACGTTCACGCCGTCGCCGACCACGTTGAACTCCTCGACGATGACGTCCGCGACATGGATGCCTACGCGCATGCCGAGCGGCGGCGACCTGACCTCTGCGTTGAATCTTGCGAGCGCGCGGTGCAACTCGAAGCCGCACCTGAGCGCATGAACGCCGTCCGTAAATTCGGCGACGAATCCATGCTCCAAGGCTCTCGAGAAACTGCGACCAGCGTAGGTGGGAATCGTCTCCGTAGTAGCGTGCGCAAGAAACGCCCGCCATCGCTTCACCGTCCGTTCCTCATCGCGCTCCATCATCCCTACCGCGCCGAGCGCGAGCGCGACGAGTACGGCGCGGCGCTGGCGTGGGGAAGGGACGCTGACGAACGCGCGCGTCTCGTCCGCCGCCACCTCCTCGGCGGCCGGCTGCCCGCTGCGCGAATCCGCAATGAGCCGTTCCAGTGCGGCGACATCGCGCAGCACGAGAGTACGGCCTTCGCGCGTGAGAAGTCCTTCCCGGTCCAGCCGGGAGAACTCCCGCGTCACTTGCTCGCGCGATGTCCCGACGTGGCTGGCGATCTCGTGATGGGTGGGCGGACGCTCGATGCGTGCCACGTTGGCCTGCACGCCGGCAAGCCGCGCAAGACGCAGCAACTCGGCCCAGATGCGCCACGGCACGCGCTGGGCGCCCAGGTCGAGGACCCGATCGGCCAGTTCGCGCACCGATCCCGACAGACGGCGCAGCACGCGCTCACGCACCGACGCGTGGTTGGCAAGGAGCGCCCGGAACGCCTCCGGTGGCATCGATGCGAGCAGCGACTCGTGCACCGCCACGACGTCGGCGAAGCGGGCTCGGCCGTCAATCGCGGAATGCTCGCCGAACAATTCTCCCGCCGGAACATCCCGCAGGATGATCCGGCGCCCGCGCGCCGCTTCCGCGGTCACGCGTACCATGCCCGCGATGACGAAGTAAACGTCGCGATCCGTCCCGTCGCGCCGGATCACGTATTGGTTGCGTTTGCAGCGCGTCCATTTGCACTGGTCGGCGATCGCCCTGAGCGTGGGTGGGTCGAGCCCTTTGAAGACATCGACTTTCTGCAGGCCGAGCAGTGCCGACGCGCGAATCGCGGGCCGATGCGGCGCACTGCGGAGCCGGCGAGGAATCGCCATACGTTTCCCTGACGCGGTCGGCGGCTGGAGCGGCGCGACGAACGCGCCGCGATAGCGGTCTACTTTACGCCAATTCGCCGGACCGGGGCCGCGATGAAGAATTGGTGGCGCGCTGCGCAGGGCCCGATGCCCGGACGTAACGCCTCTAACGCCCCTCGGGCAGTCAGCGATGCATGATCTTCTTGGTGACCGAGGCGATCAGCATGCCGATGAAGGTGATGCCAACGAATCCCTCGGCAACCGCCAGCAGCCGTGGAAGCGGCTCTACCGGCCGCAGATCGCCATAGCCGATGGTGAAGAACGTGATACCGCTGAAATACTGGTGCTCCCACCAGCCTTCGCCCGGGATGCCGTCCAGCCAGAACTGAATCGTTCCGAACGCGACGATCGCCGCAACCATCGAGGCCAGCAGCCGCCAGGGTTTTTCCCCGTATCCCCAGAGCCAGTTGAGAATCGCCGCGTCGAGCCACATCGCGAACGCCTTGAAGCGCTTGGCGGTGCTGTCGCGTTCCCCGGAGAACGCCTGCTGGAACATCACCCGGCGTTCGTAGGACTTTTCCAGGAACGTGAGCTCGCTCGCGTCGTCGTAATGGCCCATCGACATCGCGTTCAGCTTCAAGTTGCGGCATACGCGCGCCAGAACCTGCGGGCTCGTGTCGTCGCGGAAGGCGATATTCGCAATGCCGATCTCGCAGCCGCGGAACGCGGCGAAGTCCAGTCGACTCGCTTCGAGGCGCGCGCTGGAGAATTCGCAGGCATCGAACTTGGAGTTGACGATATCGCATTCCTGGAACACGGCGCGACGGAAGTAGCACTCCGAGAACATCGCCTGGCTCAGGTTGCAGTTGACGAGCCTGGCGCCCTTGAAGCCGACATCGCGGATCGTGGACCAGCGCAGGTTGACGTTGCGGATGAGCATTCCGTCGAGCTGGGTCTGCTCGATCCTGATGCCCCGCAGGTCGAGATAAATTTCGCCGTCGAGCTCCATTGTCGGAATATCGACGCCGGTCGGGTTGCGCTGCAGAAAGCGAATCGCCGCTTCGGTGAGTTCGGGCGTCCAGCGCGCGCGGAGCTGGGCAACACTATCGTTCATTGCGCCTCATCCTTTTTCGCTATTGCCCTTTGGTGGCAAAAGTCTAAACTAGATTTCACGTTTCTCGCGAGGAGGGGGTGCGTGACGATTGTGGCGATCACCCGGGAAATGGGCACCCTGGGAAAGGACGTGGCAACCGGCCTGGGCGAGGCACTCGGGCTGCCGGTCATCTACCACGAGATCATCGACAATCTCGCCGACCGCATGCGGGTACGCCGCAGTCATGTGGTCCGCCTGCTGGATGGCAAGGCGGGGCTGCTGGAGCGGCTCACCGCCGACCAGACCAGCCTGTTTCTCCATTCCGCCGATGAAGTGATCGACTACGCGCGGCAGGGCAAGGGGGCGATCATCCGCGGCTGGGGCGCGACGCACCTGCTGCGCGACGTGCCGCACGCCATCTGCATCCGGGTGTGCGCGCCGCTCGAGGTGCGCAAGCACCGCATGATGGAGCGCTACGACACCGACGACGACGCCACGATCGAAGCCGAAATCCAGAGCAACGACGAGGCGCACGGGGCGATCATGCGGCGCCATTTCGGCATCCAGTGGACCGATCCGGAGCACTACGACGTGGTGTTCAACACCAAGCGGGTCAGCGTCGAGGAGTGCGTCGACGAGTTGCTCAACCTGGTTCGCCTGCCGAAATTCGCCGAGACCGGCGCCGCGCGGCAGCGGCTGGACGATCTCGCGCTGGCCGCCAAGGTTCGCGCCGCCCTGCGCATTTCGCCCGAGACCCGGGACAAGAAGGTGCGCGTCTCCTGCGAATCGGGGCGCGCCATCCTCTCGAGCACGCACCTCAAGACAAACGAGCGCCTTGCGGTGGTCGAGGTGGTGGTCGGCGTGCCGGGCGTGCGGGATATCGGCTGGCGCACGCGCGACCGCGGCGAAGAGCGGGCTCGCGTGCATTGAGATTTGAGGCCGCCGCGGGATCCGTGTAAACTCCGCCATCCACGCCTCATCCGGGCGTTCATGACGAAGTATGTTTTTGTAACCGGCGGCGTCGTCTCCAGTCTGGGGAAGGGTATCGCCGCCGCGTCCCTCGCCGCGATCCTCGAATCGCGCGGCATCCGGGTCACCAACATCAAGCTGGATCCGTACATCAACGTCGATCCGGGCACGATGTCGCCGTTCCAGCACGGCGAGGTCTTCGTCACCGAGGACGGCGCGGAAACCGACCTCGATCTGGGGCATTACGAGCGCTTCCAGAGCTCGAAGATGCACCGCTGGAACAACTTCACGACCGGGCAGATCTACGAGTCGGTCATCAAGAAGGAGCGCCGGGGCGATTACCTCGGCGGAACGGTGCAGGTCATTCCGCACATCACCGACGAGATCAAGCTGTTCATCAAGCGCGGTGCGGGAGACGCCGAAATCGCCATCGTCGAAATCGGCGGCACGGTCGGCGACATCGAGTCGCTGCCGTTTCTCGAGGCGATCCGGCAGATGGGGCTGGAGCTGGGGCGCAGCAACGTGTGCTACATCCACCTCACGCTGGTGCCGTACATCGCCTCCGCGGGCGAGATCAAGACCAAGCCGACGCAGCACTCGGTGAAGGAGCTGCGCGAGATCGGGATCTCGGCCGACGTCGTGCTCTGCCGGACGGTCCGTCCGCTGCCGGACGAGGAGCGGCGCAAGATCGCGCTGTTCTGCAACGTGCAGAAGGAGGCGGTGATCTCGGCCTGGGACGTCGACTCGATCTACAAGATCCCGATGATGCTGCACGAGCAGATGCTCGACGAGATCGTGTGCCACAAGCTCGGTGTGCTGGCGCGCGCCGCGGACCTTTCGGTGTGGCGCAAGATCGTGGACGCGCTCGAGCATCCGGAGCAGGAGGTGGACATCGCGCTGGTGGGCAAGTACGTCGACCTGACGGATTCGTACAAGTCGCTCTCGGAGGCGCTGATCCACGCCGGAATCCATACCCGTTCGCGTCTCAACATCCATTACATCGATTCCGAGACCCTCGAGCGCGACGGCGCCGGGGTCCTTGCGGCGATGGACGCGATCCTCGTTCCCGGCGGCTTCGGCAAACGGGGCATCGAAGGCAAGATCGCCGCGATCCGCTTTGCGCGCGAGAACCGGATCCCGTACCTCGGCATTTGCCTGGGCATGCAGTGCGCGGTGATCGAATTCGCGCGCAGCGTTGCCGGCCTCGCCGAGGCGCATTCGACCGAATTCGAGAAATCCACGCCACACCCGGTGATCGCCCTGATCACGGAATGGCAGGACGCGCACGGCGCGGTGCAGAAGCGCGACGAGAAGTCCGACCTTGGCGGCACGATGCGCCTCGGCGGCCAGCAATGCCGCATCGAGCCGGGAAGCCTGGCGCGCGAGATCTACGGCCAGGACCAGATCATCGAGCGCCACCGCCACCGCTACGAGGTCAACAGCACGTATTTGCCGCAGCTTTCGGCCGCCGGGATGCGCTTTTCCGGTATGTCGTTGAGCGAGCATCTCGCCGAGATGGTCGAACTGCCCGAACATCCGTGGTTCGTCGGCGTGCAGTTCCATCCGGAGTTCACCTCCACGCCGCGCAACGGCCACCCGCTGTTCAGGGCGTTCGTCATGGCCGGGCTCAAGTACCGCTTCCGCGCGAAGCGTTCCTCCTCGGGCGGGACGCTGAGTGTGGTGGCGGCATGAAGCTGTGCGGTTTTGAAGCGGGCTTAGACAGGCCGCTCTTCCTGATCGCGGGCCCTTGTGTCGTCGAGTCGCGCGAACTCCAGGTCGAAACGGCCGGGCGGCTGAGGGAGATCTGCCGGCGGCTCGGGGTACGCCTGATCTTCAAGTCGTCGTACGACAAGGCGAACCGCAGCTCGGGCAAGTCGTTCCGCGGGCTTGGCATGGAACGCGGGCTGGCGATCCTTGCCGAAGTCCGGAAGAAGGTCGGCGTGCCGGTGCTCACCGACGTCCACGCGATCGAGGAAGTGAAGCCGGCGGCCGAGGCGGTCGACGTGCTGCAGACCCCTGCGTTTCTGTGCCGGCAGACCGATTTCATCCGCGCCGTCGCGTCGGCCGGCCGCCCGGTCAACATCAAGAAGGGCCAGTTCCTGTCGCCGCAGGAAATGATGAACGTGGTCGACAAGGCGCGCGAGGCGAGCGGAGGCGACAACATCATGGTCTGCGAGCGCGGCTATGCGTTCGGCTACGGCAACCTCGTTTCCGACATGCGCTCGCTCGCGATCCTGCGGCGCACCGGCTGCCCGGTGGTCTTCGACGCCACGCACTCGGTGCAGCTTCCGGGCGGGCTCGGCACCGCCTCGGGCGGGCAGCGCGAGTTCGTTCCGGTGCTGGCGCGCGCCGCAGTGGCATGCGGCATTTCCGGGCTGTTCCTGGAAACGCACCCGGCACCCGAGCGCGCGCTCTCGGACGGGCCCAATGCCTGGCCGCTCGCGCTGCTTGAGCCGCTGCTCGAAACGCTGCTCGAACTTGACCGCGAGGTCAAACGGCGCGATCTTGCGGAAAATCTGCTCGGGAAAGCACCGCCGCGCGTGGCGCGGCGGCGGAAAAGGCGTAACGCCAACGTCGGGAAGAAGACATGAGCTCGATCGTCGATGTGGTCGCAAGGGAGATCCTCGATTCGCGCGGCAATCCGACCGTGGAGACGGACGTGTTGCTGGAATCGGGCGTGATGGGGCGGGCGGCCGTGCCTTCGGGCGCGTCAACCGGCACCCGCGAAGCGATCGAGCTTCGCGACGGCGACGTCCAGCGCTACGGCGGCAAGGGGGTGCTCAAGGCGGTCGAGTCGATCAACACCGAGATCTCCGAGGCGATCGTCGGGCTGGACGCCTCGGAGCAGAGCTTCGTCGATCGCACCTTGATCGACCTCGATGGCACCGAGAACAAGTCCCGGCTGGGCGCCAACGCACTGCTTGCGGTCTCCATGGCGGTCGCCAAGGCGGCGGCGGAGGAGTCGGGACTGCCTCTGTACCGTTATTTCGGCGGCGCCGGACCAATGCGCATGCCGGTGCCGATGATGAACGTGGTGAATGGCGGGGTGCATGCCAATAACCGCCTCGATCTGCAGGAGTTCATGATCGTCCCGGTGGGCGCGCTTTCGTTCCGCGAGGCGCTGCGCTGCGGAGCCGAGGTATTCCAGGCGCTCAGGAAGCTCGTTCACGGCCGCAAGATGTCGACCGCGGTCGGAGACGAGGGCGGCTTCGCCCCGGACCTGCCCTCGCACGGGGCGGCGCTCGAGCTCATCCTCGAGGCGGTGAATTCGGCGGGCTACACCGCGGGCCGGGACGTGGTCCTTGCTCTCGACTGCGCCAGTTCCGAATTCTTCCGCGACGGACGCTACGTGCTGTCCTCGGAGGGGCTTTCGCTTTCGCCCGATGAGTTCAGCGATTACCTCGCGAGCCTCGTCGATCATTACCCGATCGCCTCGATCGAGGACGGCATGGCCGAGGACGACTGGGAGGGCTGGCGCCTGCTCACCGCGCGGCTGGGCGGAAAGCTCCAGCTGGTCGGCGACGACGTGTTCGTCACCAATACGCGCATTCTCAAGGAAGGAATCCGCCAGGGCGTCGCCAATGCCGTCCTGGTGAAGGTGAACCAGATCGGAACGCTCAGCGAGACGTTTGCCGCCATCGAACTTGCCAAGCGCTCGGGCTACGGCTGCGTGATCTCGCATCGCTCGGGCGAGACCGAGGACACCACGATCGCCGATCTCGCCGTCGGCTGCAACGCGCTGCAGATCAAGACCGGTTCGCTCTCGCGCGCCGACCGCACGGCGAAGTACAACCAGCTGCTGCGGATCGAGGAAGACCTCGGCGACTCGGTCGTCTACGCGGGCCGCGACGCGCTTGTGCACTTGAAATAACGTGAAAATCCTTGCCGGGATTCTGGGTGCATTGATTCTTGCCGTCCAGTATCCGCTGTGGCTCGGCAAAGGAGGCTGGCTGCGCGTCGGGGAAGTCGATCGGCAGCTCGCGGCACAGCGCGCGCGCAACACGCAGCTCGAAGCGCGCAATGCCGGGCTCGCGGCGGAGGTGCGCGATCTGAAACAGGGGCTCGAGGCGGTGGAGGAGCGGGCGCGCTACGAGCTCGGCATGGTCCGGCACGACGAGGTGTTCTTCCAGATCGTGGAACAGTGAGCCTCTCGCGGTCCGAACTCGAGGCGGCGGCGCGGGTGGTCTACGCGGCGATGCCGCCGACGCCGCAGTACGCGTGGCCGCTGCTCGCGGCACGCACCGGATGCGAGGTCTGGGTCAAGCACGAAAATCACACGCCGACGGGAGCGTTCAAGGTGCGCGGCGGGCTGGTGTACTGCGAACGACGCCGCGACTCCCGAGGGATGATCAGTGCCACGCGCGGCAATCACGGGCAGAGCATCGCGTTCGCCGGCCGCCGCTGGGGAATCCCGATCACGATCGTGGTTCCGCACGGCAACAGTACCGAAAAAAACGCCGCCATGCGCGCCTTCGGCGCCACGCTGGTCGAGCACGGCCGGGACTATGAGGAGGCGCGGGTCGAATCGTACCGGCTGGCTCAGGAGCAGGGACTGGACATCGCTCCGCCGTTCCACCTGGATCTGGTCGCCGGCGTCGCCAGCTATGCGCTGGAACTTTTCACCGCCGTAACCGACCTCCACAGCATCTATGCGCCGGTCGGAATGGGTTCGGGGCTGTGCGGGCTGATCCTCGTGCGCGACGCGCTGGGCCTTGCGACACGCATCGTCGGGGTGCAGGCGGCGGGCGCTCCGGCCTATGCGCTCTCGTTCGAGGCGGGCCGGATCGTGACGACCGAACGTGCCGACACGATCGCCGACGGTGTAGCGACGCGCGTGCCCGATCCCCACGCGTTCGAAATCATCCGCCGGGGCGCCGATCGCATCCTCACCGTCAGCGAAGCGCAGATCGCGGCGGCGATACGCGCCTACTATGCAGATACGCACAATCTTGCCGAGGGCGCCGGTGCAGCGCCGCTTGCCGCGCTGCTGAAGGAAAGCGCCGCGATGCGGGGCCGCAAGGTCGGATTGATCCTCTCCGGCGGCAACATCGATCTCGACTTGTTCACACGTGTACTCGGCTACTCGCCGTCCCGGCGCTTGCCGGAGGAGCAGAGGTCGCCGAAAGAGGTGGTCTGAGGTGAATCTGCACCGCCTGCTCCAGGAGCGCGAAGCGCAGGGCAAGCCGCTGCGGATCGGTCTGATCGGCGCCGGGAAATTCGCCGCCATGTACATCGCACAGGTCCCGAACACACCGGGCGTGCATCTTGCGGGCATCGCCGATCTCAACCCGGCCAACGCGCGCGCCAATCTCGAGCGAGTGGGCTGGCCGGCGGAGCGCTACGGCGCGCCCTCGATCGATGCGGCGCTCGGCGAGCGGCGCACGCATCTGTCCGATGACTGGCAGCGGCTCGTCTCGCATCCGGCGATCGACATCGTCATCGAAGCGACCGGAAACCCGGTCGCGGCGGTGGACCATGCCTTGGGCGCGTTCCGCTTCGGCAAGCACGTCATCATGGCCACGGTGGAGGCCGACGCCTACTGCGGCACCGTCCTTGCACAGCGGGCGCGCGACGCGGGGGCGCTCTACAGCCTTGCCTACGGCGACCAGCCTGCGATCATCTGCGACCTGGTGGACTGGGCGCGCGCCGCGGGATTCCGCGTCGTTGCCGCCGGCCGCGGTCACAAGTGGCTGCCGCATTTCGCCCAGTCCACGCCCGAGACGGTTTGGGGCCATTACGGCCTCACCCCCGAGCAGGCAAAGGTCGGCGGCCTCAATCCGAAGATGTTCAATTCCTTCCTCGACGGCTCGAAACCGGCGATCGAAACCGCGGCCGTATGCAATGCAACCGGACTCACGCCGGCGCCGTGGGGACTGACCTTTCCTCCTGCCTCGGTAGATGAGCTCCCGAGCGTGATGCGCCCGAAGGAGGAGGGTGGCTGCCTGCACCACAAGGGACAAGTCGAAGTGGCGTCCTCGCTCGATCGCGAGGGGCACGCGATTCCGTACGACATCCGCTTCGGCGTCTGGGTGGTTTTCGAGGGCGAGACCGACTACCAGCGGCGCTGCTTCATGGAATACGGCGTGAACACCGATCGCACCGGGCGTTACGCCTGCATGTACAAGCGCTGGCACCTGATCGGACTCGAAGTTGGCATCTCGGTCGCTTCGGTGGGCCTGCGCCGCGAGCCCACGGGCTGCGCGACGGGCTGGCGCGCGGACACTGTTGCCACCGCAAAAAGGCACCTCAAGGCGGGCGAGATCCTGGACGGCGAGGGCGGCTACACCGTGGTCGGCCGCCTCCTGCCGGCGCACGACTCACTTGCCGGCGATTGCCTTCCGCTCGGGCTGGCGCACGGCTGCAAGCTGTTGGCGGCGGTACCGGCCGACGAACCGGTGAGGTGGCGCGACGTCGCGGTGGACGAGAAACTGAGTGCCGTGCGGCTGCGCCGGGAAATGGAAGCGGCGGCGCGTGCCGCGCCCGAGCGAAGCGCCGCCTAGAGGCTCAGAGTCCCCGTTCCTTGAACACTTCGCGCGCGACGCGAAACGCTTCCACCGCGGCCGGAACCCCGCAGTAGATCGCGGTCTGCAGGAACACTTCGCCGATCTGCGCCTTGCTGAGGCCGTTGTTCAGCGCGCCGTTGACGTGCAACCTCAGCTCCGGTCCACGGTTGAGGGCCGTGAGCATCGCAAGGTTGAGCATCGAGCGCGTCTTCCGGTCCAGCCCGGGGCGGTTCCAGATGTCGTTCCAGCAGTAGGTATTGAGCAGCTCGACGAATTCGCGGTTGAAATCGTCCGTGGCCGCCATCGCGCGGTCCACGTACTCCGCCCCGAGCACCTCGCGGCGCGTCCGCAATCCGTCCTTTGCCCTCTCGTCGTGGCTGCGCTTGTCCATCCCCGGGTTTTTCCTCCCTAGTGGTCTTCGATGCGGGGCACCGACTCTTCCGCCGGCGCGCCGGTTTCCGGATCCACCCAGTCCGCGATGCCGATCTCGGATTCCGCTTCCTGCAGCGATTCGCCGGGCTCCAACGTGCCGTCCTCGTGCGTAAGTGCGTCGGCCGACGCCTCTGCAAGCGTCTTGAACGGCCCGAATTCTTCGCTGCGCCCGCTGTAGCGCCAGTAGACCCCGTCGGGACGCTCGATGTAACGGATCTTTTCCTGTTCCGGAGGCAGCTCCGGCGGCTTTCGCGGTTTGATCTTTTTCACGGGTCTTAGATTAGCAGAATTCAGATCCAATGGCGCTCCTCGAGCCAGGCAAGAATCTCTCTCGCGGACTCTTCAGGCCCTGCCTCATCGCCCCGCACTTCGAGTTCGGCGCGTACCGGCGGCTCGTATTCGATCCGTGCTCCGGGAAGATTGGGCGCCTTGCCTTCGCGCGCCATGCGGTACAGCCCCTTGGGATCGCGCGCTGCGCACACCTGGGGCGGGCAACTGACGAACACTTCGGCGAAGCGGCCGATATGCTGGCGCGCCCGATCGCGGTAGGCGCGGCGATTCGCGGTCGCGTCGAAGAGCACCGGAATCCCGCGCTCGACCAGAAAGCCTCCCAGATGCGCGAGCGCCGCGTAGAACAGATCGCGCTCGGCTTCGTCGTAGCGCGGCCGCGGCGTAAGCAAGCCGCGCAGCACGTCGGACTCGAGCACCGCGGGGTCGATGCCGCGCCTTTGCAATTCGTGCAGCAGGCAACGCGCGATGGAACTCTTGCCTGCGGCGGGCGGACCGGTCAGCCAGAGCGCGAACGCGGGCCGCACTTCAGAGCCCGCAATAGGAGTTTACGCGAGCGGGGTCGAAGCGCTCTTCGCGCAACACGACGAGCAGGAATTCGAACACGCGGCGCCGCACCGACTCGGTGAGATTCGGATACCAGACCGGGCTTGCGACCACGAGCGCACGGAACGCGAAGAACGGCGCGATCACCTCGAGCAGCTCGCGGTCTCCGGTGCGCTCCAGATACCGCTCCCAGAAGCGGCGAAAGAGCGTCTCGAACGGCCCTTCGAGGCGGCCCGAGCGCTGCAGCGAAAAGAACAGGTAGTTCAGCGTCAGGCACGCAACGTCGTCCGCCGGCTCGCCCCACTCGCCGCGCGACCGGTCAAGGACGCTGAAATCGGCCCCCTCCCGGAACAGGATGTTCCAGGGATGAAAGTCGCCATGCACCTGGCGCAGCCGGTGACT
>Ga0137796_10001160_pt1 | contig 15512 bp, 16 predicted proteins | sample OV2TP3_FD_97704 | JGI IMG/M metagenome (GOLD analysis project Ga0137796, IMG submission 97704)
GATATCGACCTGATCGCCGTCCCCTGGACTGCCGCGGCATACGAGCCAGAGAAGTTCGTCAAGGCGCTGCGCGGCGCCGTCGCGGGCGTCACGGGCCGCGCCCATGTCTCGGCCGAGTGGACCCCCAAGCCTCACGGCCGCCAGGCGCTCACCATCATCACCTCGGGCGACGCCTACATCGACCTGAGCATCATGCCCCGCGTGCGGCCGCCGGAAGACGGGGAATCGGCAGCATGAGCAGCCACCAGGCGATGCGCGGCATCCTCCAGACCCGGCTCATGGAGGCCGGCTGGGAGACCCAGACCGCGTTCGAGGGCAAGGGCTTCGTCGGCGCCCAGCCGGATGCGGCGACGCCCTATCAGGAGGTCTCGACCTTCTTCGCGACCCCCGACGACGACACGCTCGCCGGGTCGAGCGGGCAGCGCGGCGAGTTTCAGGTTCGGATCCTGTGGCCGATCGCCCAGGTCCGCGCGCAAGGCATCGGAGCCCCGACGCAGCGGGCCGAGGAGATCAAGGCGCTGTTCCCCCGCAACCTGGTGCTCACCGTGAGCGGCCAGCGGGTGAAGGTGATGAGCACGGCCGCGATCAGCCGCGGCCCGGCGCAGGGCGACCGTGATGTGACGGTCGTCCGGTTCCGTTTCAGCGACAGGTGAGACCCATGGAAAAGCCCCAGTTTGCCTACACCGGCGCGTCGCCCGAGAAGGGCCTCGTCGGCTACGTCAACATCCAGGAGACCGACGATGGCGATGTCCGGATCCTCGTGCGGAGCGAGGGCGAGGACGCCGTGACTGCCTCCTACGTAATCCCCGGCTATGAGGCGGTGAAGCTGTTCAACGCGGCGCTCCACAGCCTCGCGACGGGCGAGTAGGGCGATGAGCGAGTCCGACGCCGCGTTGATCGAGGCCCTTCGGGCGCTCGCGAGGGTGCGCGCCAAGAAGATCGGCACGCCCCTCTGGGGCAACCTCGCCGAGGCGGTGGCGGCGAACCGCTTGGAGGCGCTGCTGTCGCGACCGTACGCCACTGGCGGAGCGGTGAGGCCCGGCTATAGCCTCATGGGCGAGGGTGGCCCCGAGACCGCCGTCCTTTGATCGCCCTCATCCTCGGCGGCGCCCCGACCTGGCTCGACGAAGCCAAGGCCGCGGCGGCGCTGCTGAACCGGCCGCACCTCGTCGTCGCGGCCAACCTCGCCGGCATCCACTGGCCGGGGAAGCTCGACGCGCATGTAACGCTTCACCCCGATCAGCTGGAAAGCTGGCGGGCGCAGCGCAAAGGGCCCGCAGCGGCCCGGATTTTCGCGCCCAGCGGCCGGAAGACGCCGAAATGGGCCGAGATAGCCGAAGAGCGCTGGCCAGGCTCCTCGGGGCTCTATGCGGCTCAGGTCGCGCTGTTCGATCTCGGAGCCTCGGGCGCCATCCTCTGCGGCATCCCCATGGACAGCGCCGCTGGCCACTTCGACCGCCCGCCCGGCGCCCGGTGGGAGGCCGTGGGGGACTACCGCGCAGCCTTCGCCGCCGCGCTGCCCGAGATCGGCGGCCGGATCCGCTCGATGGGCGGCTGGACGGCGGACCTCTTCGGGGAGCCCACCGCAGAGTGGGTGGGGGCCATCGACAACACCAGACCAGCGGGCGTCAGCGCCCCGAAGGAGAGACTGATGCACAAGGTCAAGAACACCACGAACGTCACCCAGACCTTCTGGGCGCCCAACGAAGCCGGCCTGCTCAAGCTGCACCGCCTCGGGCCCGGCGAGAGCGTCACCGCCGACGTGGACGTCAACCAGCCGAAGTTCGGCGACGACGGCCCGTTCAGCGTGACCGCGGTCAGCACGGCCGCGCCGAAGCGCAAGGCCGCGCCCGCGAAGAAGAAGTCCCAGGCCACGAAGGCGAAGGCCGCGGCGACGGTGAAGCCGTCCAGCGAGCCCTCCACGCCCCCCGAGGCCTGACCAACCGCCACCGGCAACGGTGCGTCCCAGCGCCGGGGTAGTCCCGGCGTGAACCATCGCCAGCAGACAGGAGACACCCCATGCCGGCAGCCACTGAAGCGATGACCTCCGCGGGCTCGACGGTTTCGATCTCGGCCACGCTCCCCGCGTCCCTGACGAAGACCGCCTACGCCGCCCTGACCTACACCGAGATCGGCGAGATCACGGACGGCGGGTCCGTCGGCCGGACCTACAACCTGGTCTCTCACTCCCCGCTGGCCACCCGCGGCACCGTGCAGAAGAAGGGCTCGTTCTCCGACGGCACCGTGACCCTGCAGGCCGCCTACGCCCCGGGCGACGCCGGCCAGGTGCTCGTCCAGACCGCCCTGAACGACGACGAGTACTACGCCTTCGCCGAGGAGTTGCAGGACGGCACGATCATCTACTACCAGGCCCAGGTGACGAGCGCCCCGGTCAACGTCGGCGGCGTGGACTCGATCACCGGCACCACGATCACCCTGGCCGTGAAGTCGGGCTCGATCGTCTTCGCCTACCCGGCGTAGGGCGCCGGCACAGAACGATAGTGAAACCAATAGAATAGGCGTAAATATAGACGAGCCCGCGAAGCGTTCGCAGCGCGGTCGCGGGCTCTAACCTTCAACCGCTCAGGACGGTCTAGGCTATGCCGAAACTACCACGCGATATTGGATGCTCGATAGCTGGCTGTGCCAGCCGAACTTATTCCAGGGGGCTTTGCCGCAAGCACCACCCGAGCGCTAACCACAACTACTACAAGCCGCGGTTCCGGCCCGGCCGAGTAAGTTGCAAGCGCTCGGTGGCGGAAAACATCGCCGCCTGCACCGCGCGAAACGCGGAGACCGGCTGCCTTGAATGGGTCGGCGCCATCGACAAGAGAACGGGGTACGGCACATACGGCGGGCGCGGCCTCGGGGCTCACCGCGTCGCATACGAAGAGGCGAAGGGGCCGATCCCGCCGGGGATGCTCGTTTGTCACACCTGCGACAACCCGCGTTGCGTTGAGCCTGCGCACCTCTTCCTTGGCACAAATTACGACAACACCATCGACTGCCTGCGCAAGGGTCGGCACTTCAGCGGCAAGCTCACCGAGGAACAGGTTCGAGCAATCCGAGCCGATACGCGCTCGCAGACCAAAATCGCCGCTGACTACGGCGTTTCCACCACTTCCATCCGGCGACTTCGCAGTGGCCGCACTTGGCGGCACGTCGCCTAATCTCAGGAGCACACACCGATGTTCGACGTCAGCACGGTCCAGGTCGCGGACACGACCGAGATCACGATCAACCACCCCCGCACCGGCGAGCCGTTCATGGTGGACACCGCCGAGGGCAAGAAGCCCATGACGGTCGTCGTCCACGGCCCCGGCTCCAAGGCCTTCAAGGCGGCCCAGGCGGTCAGCCAGAAGACCTACTCGGCCACCTTCCACCGCGGGAAGTCGCGGGAGACGCCGGAGCAGCAGGAAGCCCGGAACGCCACCTTCCTGTCGGCGTGCACGATCGAGTTCCGCAACTTCTCCTACAAGGGGATGGCGGCCAACGACCGCGAGACCTTCCGCGCCCTCTACCTCGACCCGGCCATGGGCTGGCTCACCGAGCAGGTGAACGCCGAAATGGGTGACTGGGCGAATTTCACGCAGGCTGCGCCGACCAGCTGATCACCCACGTTCGGCACCGGGCTTGGCTCGACGCCAGGCCCGGGAAGGGCGAGAACAGGCCAACCCGCCGCGAACGGCTCCTAGCCGACGAAGCGGCCGGAAAGCCAAGGCCCGCCCTCGACCTCCCGCCCGTCGGCTACGGCGGCCACCTCGTCGAGATCCTTTTCGAGGTCGGGCCGTCCACCGCGGGGGAGATGGTCACCTTCCAGGAACTGGCGGCGTGGTCCGAGATGACCGGCGTCCGGCTCGATGCCTGGGAGGCCACGATGCTCCGGCAGCTCTCCGGGGCCTATCTGGCAGAGCACCACCACGCCGCGGACGAGAAGCGGCCCCCACCCTGGGCGGAAGCGCCACGGCAGACGCCGGCCGAGATCGCACAGGCCCGTCTGGCGATCTTCCGGCAGATGGCGGAGGCGGACGCGAAACGGGGGAGGGGACCTAGTCCCGAGCCTTCGGAGGCCCCGCCATCTCCGTCGCGATCACCTCGAGCACGCGGCGGGCGCGCATCCCAAGTTCGGGGTCGATAGACGGCGCGGTCTCCACCTGGGTGATCGCGCTGTCGAAGATCACGTCGAGGTGGGCGTCGGTGATGACGCCGCGGGCCTTCAATACGCCGATCAGGGCGCTCAGCAGCGCCGTCTGAGCGATGGCGACGCCGTGCGCGGCCTCGACTTCGTCCTTCACGTTCATCCGCGAACCCTACCACCGGCAAGCCAGGGAGGCACGCCATGACTGTCGACGTCGCCACCCTGGTGTTCGAGTTCAAGTCGGACAGCGCCATTACGGCGGAAAAGGCCCTCGACCGCCTGATCCAGAAGGGTGAGGTGCTTGACGCGCAGCAAAAGCGCCGTCGGCTCGCGACGGACACCGCCACCTCTGCGCAGAAGTCCGCGACAGCGTCTGTGGACCGCGCCGCGCAGGCGAACATGGCCCTCGCTGGCTCAGAAGGCGCGGTTGAAAAGGCCACCCGCAGCGCGACGCAGGCGCTGTCGCAGCAGGGCACGACGTGGCGTCAGTTCGTCGCTGATCGCATGTCGGACTACATGCGAATGGAAGGCGGCCACGCCGGCGCGATGAAGCGCATGGGTGCGGAATGGAAAGCCTACAAAGCTACCGCGACCAATGCCGCACAAGGGGCCGCCACAGCTATGACTGCGGCGGAACAGCAGACAGCACAGGCCGCGAACGCAGCCCGCGCTGCATCGGCAGAGGCCAAGGCCGCGCGCCAGCTTGAAGCCGCTGCGATGCGTGAACTGGTGGCCGCGACCAAGGCCTACGAGCGCGACCAGGCGAAGACCAAGGCCGCGGTCGACGCCCTGCGCCTTTCCGTCGACCCGCTGCGGGCGGCCCAGGAGCGGGTCAACGTCGAGCTCCGCGAGGCCCAGAGGCTCTATGGGATGGGGGCGATCTCGGCCGACGAGTACGCGAACGCCGTCACGGTCCTGAACCGCAGGCTCACGACCATCGACACGATCCATCGCAAAGCCGGTGCGGGGGCGAAGCTTCAAGCCTACGAGCTCGCGAACCTCGGAAGTCAGTTCGCCGATATCGGCGTCTCGCTCGCTTCCGGCCAGGCGCTGTGGCTGGTGGCAATTCAGCAGGGCGCGCAGATCGGCGGCGTCTTCGGTGCGGCTGCGGCCCGGGGCGTGGGTTTCCGCGCGGCGTTGGCCGGCGTGGCCCAGGCGGCCGGATCGCTACTCGTCCGGTTTGCCCCCATCGGGACCGCCATCGCCGTCGCCACGAGCGCATTCGGGCTGTTCGAGCGCGAGATCGACAAGAGCACCAAGCACGCGACGACCTGGGGCGACACCTGGAACGCCACCGTGAAGGTCATCGGCGCCGCGATCATGGACGGCCCGATCGGTGAGGGCCTGCGCTGGCTGGGCTCGTTCTTCGGCAAGGTGCTGGACGGCATCGTCGACGTCGCGATGAGCGCGCTCGACGGCCTGGTCGGAGTGTTCGGCGCCGCCTACCTCGCGGTCACGAAGAACTGGAAGCAGCTGCCGGCGGTGCTCGGCAACTTCGTGGTCGCCGCGGTCAACGCACAGATCAAGGCCATCGAGTTCCTGGTCAACAAGGTCGGCGAGGCGGTGAACAAGCTGGCCGGTCGCGACCTCGTCAAGACCATCGACCTCCCCGAGTTCGCGATGGTCAGCCAGAAGGTCGCCGACGACTTCATCGCCGACCAGCGCCGGATCACGGCCGAGTTCAAGAAGACCCGCGAGAGCATCGCCTCGGACATCGCCCGCCAGGCCGACAAGGAGTGGGAGGCCCGACAGAAGGCGAAGAAGGGGGCCAAGGACCACGCCAAGGCGGCGAAGGAGGTTCTGGAGCCGATCAAGGCGCTCAACGTGGACATGTCGACGCTGGTCGACCTCACGAAGCCGATCCCGGCGACCATGCTGAAGATCGACGAGAGCTTCCGCGCCACCGGCGAGACGATGAAGGAGATCGACGCGGGCTGGGAGCGCACCGCCCGGTCGATGCGCGAGCACACTGAGGAGCTCGCCCGCGCCTTCGCCGACGTGAAGTTCTCGGTCAAGGATCTGTTCGCCTCCCTGAAGCGCGGCGACATCGGCGGCTTCCTGCTGAACATCCAGGACACCCTGTCCGGCATCACGACGCTGCTCGCCCAGGGCCCGGCGGGGATCGCTTCGCTTGGCTCCATGGCGGCGAACGCCATCGGCGGTAAGACCGGGCGCGCCCTCGGCGGGGGGCTGGGCATCGCGGCGGGTGGCCTGGGACTGGGCGCCTTCGCAGGCAGCGCCGCAGGCGCCGCGGCGCTCGGCACCGCTGGGCTTGGCGCGCTCGCCCCGATGCTCGCCAGCTTCGCGGGCCCGATCGGCCTGGCCGCCGGCGCGCTCTACGCCGCCGCCAAGCTCCTCAACGTCGGCGGCAAGCCGTCGAACGCCGGGGCGGGCTACGACCTCATCACCGGCCAGATCAGCGGCAACAAGCGGACGTCCGAGACCGAGGAGGCCGCGAAATCGGCCGGGTCCGCGATCAAGGGCATCGAGGACGCCCTGAAGGCGGCCGGCATCAGCCTCACCGACACCGTGCGCGGCTTGGTCATCGGCACCCGAGACCAGACGCAGATCTACCTGCAGAGCGGCAAGACCCTTTACTCGGCCGTGGGCGACAGCGGGGCGGCCGTAGATACCGCGATGCGGGCCCTGCTGGACGGCGCGACCTTCGCCTCCGAGGCCCAGCGCAAGGTCGCGATGGCAGCCCTCGACGCTGGCAAGGGCTTCGACGGCGTGGCCGAGGCGCTCGGCCGCTACGCCGAGGCGCAGAAGATCAGCGGCAACCTGGCCGACCAGATCCTGCAACTCACCGACCCGAAGGCCTTCGATCTCAAGTCTGTGCGCGACGAGATCGAGGCGCAGCGCAAGGCGTATGCCGACCTCGCCACGCAGGGCTTCCTCACCGCCGATCAGCTTGCCACGATCAACGGGCAACTGGGCGTGCTGGAAGGGCTGCGCCTGGACGAGGTGCTGAAGAAGTACGCCGAGGCCGTCGATGAAGCGGTGGAGCCAGTCCAAGACCTCGCCAAGGCCGCCCAACTCGCCCGGGACCGCGGCAGCTTGGAAGCGCAGATCATGCGGGCTCTTGGCGACGATGCCGGCGCCACAGCCCTCGAACGCGCCCAGACGCTGGCCGACCTCGACCCCAGCCTGCGCGGGCTGCAGCAGATCCTGTGGAACCTCACCGACGCGGCCGAGGCTGCCGCGAAGTCGGCCAAGGACGCCGCCGACGCCCAGAAGCTGCTCGACGTCGCCCTGACTGCCGCGCGCCAGGCCGAGGAGACCGCCCGCAGCGCCCTCAGCACGGCCTACGAGCGCGAGGCCGGGGTGATCCGCGACCGCATCTCGGAATACGAGCAGCTCGGCCGGGCGCTGCGGAGCTTCCGCGACGAACTCGACTACGGCTCGCTCGCCAGCCTCGACCCGCGCGCCCGCTACGAGGCCACGAAGGCGGCATTCGAGCGCGTCACCGCCCTGGATCCGAATGACCCCACCCGGCTGCGCGATCTGCAGTCGGTGTCGCAGGCGTTCCTCGAGGCCAGCCGCGCCTACTCCCCGACGCAACTCGCCTTCGACCGCGACCTGAACGCGGTGCGCCGCGCCGTCGAGGATTCGGCGCTGGCTGCCGAGCGCGAGGTCGACACCGGCCGCGCCCAACTGGCCGCGCTGACGTCGAGCGTCGAGCTGCTCCTCAAGCTGAACACCGGCGTCGTCTCGGTGGCCCAGGCGATCAACGACCTCAAGTCGGCGATGGTCTCGACGGCGGTCGCCGAGATGGCGGCCAAGGGCGGGGCGGCCAACGACGCCTTCGACGCCGCCCGCTACCTGGCCGGCAACAAGGACATCGCCCGCTACGCCGCCGCGAACGGCCTCGACCCTCTGGCGTTCGCCCGTGAGCACTACTTCGGCACCGGCCAGTACGAGATCGCCGCCGGCCTCCGCGGCTACGCCGCAGGCGGCGACCACCCGGGCGGGCTGCGCCTGGTGGGCGAAGAGGGGCCGGAGATCGAGGCCACCGGGCCGGCCCGCTACTACTCGGCGCGCGACACCGCCCGGATGCTGGGTGGCGACAACTCCGAGGTCGTCGAGGAGCTGCGGGCGGTGCGCGGCCAACTCGCCAGCGTCGAGGAGAAGCTGCGGCGGATCGAGACCAACACCAAGGACAGCGCCGACATCCAAGCTCGGACCACGCAAGGGGGTGATGCGGTGCGGACGGTGGCGGCATGACGGCGCGTGTGATCCCGCCCATCACCGGCGGCTCCCCGACGATCACCGAGGCCATGCTGACCTCGGCGACGCTGCCCGAGACCCCGCCGGCGGCCTACAACGCCGGGACCACCTACGCGGCGGGGGCGACGGCCTCCGTCTCGGCGGCCGGCAACGCCTTCGACGTCTACGAGAGCCTGCAGGCCGGGAACACGGGCAACACGCCCGCGTCGTCGCCGCTGTGGTGGAAGCTGCTCGGGCGCACCTACGGCGTCTACAGCGGGGCCACGGCCTATTCCGCCGACGACCGGGTGATCGACCCCGCGACCCACCTAGAATACCTGGCCCTGGTCGGCTCCACGGGCGCGGCGCTCACCGACGAGACGAAGTGGCAGCTCCAGGGCTACACGAACCGCTGGCGGGCCTTCGACACCCTGCGCAACACCACGGCGAGCGGGCCCTCGGGGACGACCTTCGTCCTGACGCCCGGTAAGCGCATCGACGCCATCGGCCTCGCCGGCATGGTGGCGGACAGCTTCACGCTCACCCTGAAGGTCGGGGGCGTCACGAAGTGGACCTACAGCGAGGCGCTGGCCAGCCGGAAGACGCTGACCTGGAGCGACTACTTCTTCGGAACCTTCACCTATCGCAGCGTGTCGGCGGTGTTCGACATCCCGAAGTACTCGGGCGCCGAGCTGACGATCACGTTCGAGCGGGAGAACGGCGACATCGAGGTCGGCGCGATCTGGATCGGCAGCGCGGTCTATCTCGGCGACCTGGAGACCGAGCCGAACCTCGACCGGCGCAACTTCTCGACCATCGACCGGAGCACCGACGGCTCCGTGGTGCTGATCCAGCGCCGCACGATCCCGCAGCAGCGCTGGCTGTGCTGGCTCCCGAAGACGCATCTCCCGCGCGCGACCGGCCTGGTCGAGCAGCTGAACGCGGTCCCGGCGCTCTGGGCGGGGCTTGAGGACACCGCGAACGAGTACTTCGAACCGCTGCTGATCGTCGGGATCTACACCCGGTTCCAGATCACGCCCGGCCACCCCGACGTCCGCATCGACCTCGAGCTTGAGGAAACCTGATGACCACGATCCCGCTGATCGCGACCATTCCCACGGACCCGCCCTCGACGGACGATCCCACGACGTTCGACGCGCGGGCGGATGCCTTCCTGGGCGACTTCCCCGGCTTCGCCACCGAGATCAACGCCACGGCGACGGCGATGAACACGGTGGCCGGCGAGGTCGCCGCGGATGCTGCGGAGACCGCCGGCGCCAGGGACGACGCCCAGGCCGCGGCGGCTGGCGCGTTGGCTGTGACGGACTATGTCGCGTCCAGCGCCACCAGCCTGACGGTCGGGACCGGGACCAAGAACTTCACCCTCGCCGAGACGGGCAAGGCCTTCGCCGTGGGCAACGCGGTCGTCCTGAGGAGCCGGGCCGATCCGTCGGTGCAGATGGAGGGCGCGGTCACCGCCTTCACCAGCGGCACCGGCGTCACCGAGGTCAACGTGACCCGCGCCTCTGGTGGCGGCGGATCGGCCGACGACTGGCTGGTGATCCTGAAGGCGCTGGACGCGTCGGCGGCCGGACGCCAGGCGCTGTGGATCCCGCGCGCGGCGATCACGCCCCGGGCGACGAACGGCGCCGCGGCCGGCCGGGTCGAGCTCTCCGCGAACAAGGTCGTGCAGGAGACGCTCGACTTCGACCCCTCCACGCCGGAGTATGGGCAGTTCTACATCAGGATGCCGCCCAGCTGGGACCGCAGCACCGTCACCTTCGCCCCGGTCTGGAAGCACGGCGCTACGGCGACGAATTTCAAGGTCAGTTGGGGCCTGGCCGCGGTGGCGGTGGGCGACAACGAGGCCGCGGACGTGGCGCGCGGCACGGCGCAGTATTCCAACGACACCGGCGGGGTTACCGATCGCGTCTACATCGGCCCCGAGAGCGCGGCGATCACCATCGCGGGCTCGCCGGCGGCCGAGGATCTCGTGCTGTTCGAGGTGGTCCGCAAGGCGGATGACGCCACGAACGACACGCTGGCCATCGACGCCGGGCTTCTCGGGATCACCCTCTACATCCGCACCACCTCCGGGAGCGACGCATGACGGAGTACGCCCTGGTGAGCCCGGCTGGTGAGGTGCTGGGGCAGCGCGTCTTCCAGGAAGGCGACGATCTGCCGCCGGACCCGGCCATGCTCGCCGCGCACAAGCCGCGCTTCCTGCCCCTGGAGGGCGAGGCTCCGGCGTTCGATCCGACGAGCGAGGTCCGCGAGGGCCCGACGCTGGAGGTCGACCTGAGCGACAGCGTGGTTCGCCGGGTCTGGGAGGTCCGCGCGCTGACGCCGCAGGAACTGTCGGAGCGCCGGGCTTTCAAGGCCGCCGCGCTGAAGGCGGAAGCCGAGCGCCGGATCGAAGCCGTGATGCCTGAGCCCCAGCAGCGGAACTCGCTGGCGCTGGGCGTCGAGATGGTGACCACCTACGGGCCCGACCCGACCGCGTGGCCGGCCGAGATGCAGACCCGCTACGCCGCGGACATGGCCAGCTGGTCGGCGATCAAGGCGATCCGGCAGCGCAGCGATGAACTGGAGGCCGCCATCCCCGAGGACGGCCCGGGCATCGCGGCGTTCGATCCGGCGGCGGGCTGGGACTGATGCTGCACCTCACCAGGCACACCGGCTTCGGCGGTGGCGCGGCGTTCGGGGCGGTGTTCCGGGCGGCGCAGTCCTATGCCGCCGCTTCGACATCTCAGGTCATCGACCTCACCGGGGCGCGAGAGGGCGATCTCGCCGTGGTCTGCGCGTCCATCGTGACCGCTCTCGCGGGACCGGCCGGCTGGACGGAGGTCGTCAGGTACGCCTGGACCGGCATCAGCTACACGGCTGCGGTCTACTCCAGGGTGCTCGACGCTGCCGACATCGCCGCCGGCAGCGTCACCTTCACCAACGCCGCATCCGGCGGCCACTGGTGCATCGCGATCTATTCCGGCCCCACGCTGGCGACGCACAAGACGTCGACCGAAAGCAACACCACCAGCCTCAGCTGCACCGGGTTCACGAAGAGTGGCCTCTGCCGCGCCGTCGTGGCCTGGGTCGCGGACTCGGACATCAACGACAGCTTCACGATCCCGGGGAACATGGTGCAGCGCGCGACGCGCGGCTCGCCGGGCAACTTCGGGTCCAAGCTCTGCGACATCATCAACCCGTCGGACTACACCAACGGGTCGGCGCTCGCCTTCACCGGCTTCGTGGCCGGATCACCGCAGATGGGCCTGCTGATCGAGCTGACCTGATCGGCCTTCGTGGCGCCGACCCTCCACGATGAGGCGCTCGTAGTCGCCGGGCTCCGGGCCGTAGAGGCGGCGCTCGACGGACAGCAGCGGCTCCTCGGCGGTGCGATTGCGGCGGCCGATGCTCAGCCAGCCCCATAGACGGCGGACGTACTTCATCCGCCACCCCTACCACACCGCGGCCCGCGGCGCTCTTCCCCGAGCCCGCGCCGCCTGTCGTCTCACCCTTCCCTAGGAGCCTCCATGACTGTCGGCCGCAAGGACTTCGATGCTCAGCAGGGCGCGACCTTCCGCCGGGTGATCACCTGGAAGGACGGCTCGGGCGCGCTGGTCGACCTCACCGGCTGGACGGCGGCGTTCACGGTGCGGGCCAGTTTCGGGGCGGCGGAGGCGCTGCTCGACCTCACCACGGAGAACGGCGGTGTCACGCTGGGCGGCGCGGCCGGGACCATCGACGTGCGGGCCACCGACGAGCAGATGGGCGCGCTCACCGTGCCAAACGCGGGCGCTTTCCCACCGGTGCTGTCCGCCGCCTACAACCTCACCCTCACCGCGCCCGGTGGCGACGTCACCCGGCTGCTTGAGGGCCGCTTCGTCATCAGCCGGAAGGTTTGACCCCATGACCGAAGTCGTCGTCATCGAAGACCGCATCGAGATCATCGACGTCGCCTCGCAGGGCCCGCGCGGCATCGAGGGTCGGGCGGCGAAGCAGGTTCTGATCGACGCGGGCATCCTGGCGCCGGGGACCACCGACGACGAGTTCTCGGTATGGCTGTCGTCGAACAGCGCTGCGGCGGCGGCGAGCGCGCAGGCCGCCAGCGAGGGGGCGACGGAGGCGGCGGCTCAACGGAACGCGGCCGAGGAAGCGGCCTTTGCGGCGTTCCAGGCCGAAACGAGTGCCGAGTTGGCGCTCGCCGACGTGGAGGCCCGGCAGTCGAACGTGGCGACGCGCCAGGCGGATGTGGCTGAGAAGCAGGGGATCGCCTCGGCAGCGGCGGAGACCGCCGGGCAACACCTGATAGCGGTGCAGGCGGTTCGGCAGGAGCTGGAGCCGCTGGCTGACAGAATGTCTCGGGCCGACCTGGGCTCCCTCTCGCAATGGGTCGCTACAGGCGTTCCGGCGCCGCAAGTGGCCTTCACGACCACCAGCTATGCCACCTCAGGCGATGGTGGCGGCGCGACGTACCGACGTGTCGCGAGCGAACCGTCGCATCCCGGAAAGGTCCAGATTGGCACGGCCTGGTTCGAGATCGCGGAGCGGCGCATCTCGCCCGCCCACTTCGGCTACGTCATGGACGGGACCGGAGATGGCGCGACTGCTCTGACGAACGCGATCCAGGCCGCCGCGGCTACCGGCGGTGAGGTCTGGGCCGGTATCAAGGGGCAGGTCACCCGGATCAAGAGCGCGGTCGAGCTGATCGCCGGGACCCGCCTGAGGGGACTGGGCGGCATGATCCTCGCCGATCGCGTGGCGGCTCTGACTGACGCCACGCTGATCCCCGACGACGCCACCGACGTCGTGCTTGAGGGCGTCCACATCCGGAACAACGCCGTGACGGGATCGGGGCGCTCGTGCCTGGCCCTCGGCGCCAATGTGCGCGGCGTTCACATCAAGAGCGGCTGTGTGTTCGATCAGGACCCGACGGACGGCAACACCGTGCCGGGCGATTACGAGTGCGCCGGCATCCGCATCCAGGAGCCGGGAGTCGCCAACGTGATCATCGACCCCTGCCGGTTCGAGTGGCTGAAGTACGGCATCCTGATCTCGAACGTCTTCGGCGGTCACTCGGCGGCGTACGACACCAAGTTCATCCAGATCAACGGCGGCGTCTTCGACAACATCGCGTCGGATGGGATCTGCATCAACAGCCCGAACGACGTCTATGACAGCCAATCCATGATCAGCATCGTGGGTCCTGTCATCAACGTACCCCGCGGCATCACGAATGTTGCCGATACGAAGAACAACCAAGGTCTGGGCCTGAGCGTCGCCGGCGCGACGCGGGTCAGTATTGTTGGCCCGGCCATCCGCGCGCGACGCCAGGCGATCCACGTCGAAGACGAGGTGCGCGAACTCAGCATCAGCGGCGGCTCGCTTGCGGGGATGGGCTATTACCCGGCGGTCACCACCATCGCCTTCGTCGCCTCGACGCCTGCAAAGATCACCGATACGGCCAAGGGGTTCTGGGAAGAGGGCTTCCGGCCGGGCGATGAGTTCGCGGTCACGGGCTCGGCTTCGAACAACGGGACGTACCACATCGCCGACATCTCCGACGACGGCGGCGAGATCACACTGAAGGCGGGTGAAGCGCTTGTGGCAGAGGCTGCGGGCGCCAGCGTGACGCTCGACGGCACCGAAGGCGTGGGGTCGTTCAACCTGATCCACTTGGTGCCGAGCAGCATCAGCTCGGTGAGCCCCGCCGCGATCAGCCAGAACATCGCGATCACGGGCGTGTCGATCAGCCATTCGAAAGGCGCGGGGATCGAAGCCACCTACGGATCAACCAACCGCAACCGCAGCTTCGCGGTGACCGGTTGCGCGATCTCCAAGTGTCGCGACGTAGGCATTCGCTACGCTGCGAACGTCGACGCATCCGCAGCCATCACGGGCAACCCGATCTCGAAGTGCGGGACGGCCATCGAATTGCGGGGCTCTGGCGAAGGAACTGTCGTCGACAACAACCCGATCAGCTTCTGCACGAACGGCCTCAAGTTCGGCGACAGCAAGTGGGGACTTGTCGTGGGGAAAAACCCCATGATCGAAGTCGTCAACCGCTACGTGTTCGACGGCGTCAACGCGCCTGTCACCCTGGGCTTCGACTACTGCAGCTATGAGGCGGTGCAGCCCGCCGGGACTGGCCAGTATACGCCTTGGACAAACTCGATCTTCCTAGGGGAGGCGGCAGTTGGCACGCTCACTTTCGTGACAGCGGCCCCCGGCTTCCCCACTCACTACAATTCGCAGTTGTTCAGCCTGAGTTGGAACGGAACTACGCTTACAATCACCCCGATGGGTGGCGTGTCGGCCGGTCAGATGGCTGCCTATACCTCTGCACTGTTGCCGCAGATGAGCGGCAAGTGGCTTCAGACCCGGTCGCGAGGGGTAACCACTGATGAGAGGACCTTGGCCATCACGGCCGAGTTTCGCGGACAGATACTGGCGAGATCGACATAGCGGCGAGTGCCGCCTTCAGCAACCGCACGCATCCGCCAAGCAAGCGCCCGACGGTCGGCTCACATCGCCACAGCATGAACCCAGCTGCTGCGGACGCGAGCAGCAGCACCGGAGCGTGCGTCCACTGCGGGAGCTCAGGAGCCACGCTGTGCATCAGACTAAGCAGCGGCCAGTGGACCAAATATATCCGGTAGGACAGATCACCTAGCCATCGATCCAAGCGGCTGGCAGCGAAAGTGAGGAACAGTGCCGGCATGCCGACGATCAAGATCAGATGGTAGGCTATCCCGACGATTGGACGCGGCCCGCCAAGCACCTCAACAGCTACTGCAACCGGCTGGTACATGATGGTCGCGAGGACTGTCGCGCAAGCTATTCGCAATGATGCAGCGTGGACCTTTCCGGAAGCATAGATCCGATAGGAGATTATGCCCGCGATGAAGTAGGCCGCCTCGAAGGGGAGAAAGCGGTAGGTCCAAGGGTCCTCCCTCAGACCGGCGAACCAACATGCCAGCTTCAGCCCTAGGCTCGCCGCTATAAGGAAGATCAGAGTCTTGTTGGACTGGCGGACAAGCCACGGAGCGGCAGCGTAGAACGCAAGGTCCAGGCTCAGCGTCCATGCCGGCGGTATCAGCAGCATGTTCACGGTGGAAAGGTCGGGGCGAGAGCCGGCCCAGACCATCCGACCGTCTTCCATCTGCAG
>Ga0137796_10001162_pt1 | contig 15496 bp, 9 predicted proteins | sample OV2TP3_FD_97704 | JGI IMG/M metagenome (GOLD analysis project Ga0137796, IMG submission 97704)
CTTTCTTTGGAAAGTGGATAGCCCTGAATCAGCGACTACAAAATATAGCCCCCCATCTTTAGGTCAAGTTATTTGATTCTCATTCCTTAGCGAGTTCCACTTTGGCCGGGTCTATTTTCTGACCGACGACTATGTTTCTCGCGGACATCGTTCACACCCCTCCCTCGGTCCCTCCCCGACACGGGGAGGGAAGAAGATTTGCCTCGCGTTTTTCCTAATCAATAATGACCAACCTGTTCCCCCTTCCCGTGCCGGGAAGGGGGTTAGGGGGTTGGGTCTAACGTGTGCAACAACTATGCTAACATTGTTTATAAAAGACTTACAAAAAATCCGATCTGGCCGCCTTCTGAAAAGTGTCCGCTAACGTTACACATGGTGTCCGCTAACGGACACCATGAAGGGCCTTTCAGGCATCCCCATTCCCCACTTCCCCGTTTCCCCCTTCATAGCGGGGAAGGGAGAGGGGCCTTCACGCCTCCCTTGTCATCTGCGCCACCACCTCGCAGTGCGGCGTGTGCGGGAACAGGTCCACCGGCTGGACGCGCCCCAGGCGGTATCCCCCGGCCCAGAAACGCGGCACATCCCTGGCCAGCGTCTCCGGGTTGCACGAGACGTAGACGATCCGCCCCGGCCGCAGCGCGCAGATCGCCTGGATCGCGGCCCTGTAGACCCCGGCGCGCGGGGGGTTGACCGTGACCGCCTCGAACCGCTCGCCCGCCCGCGTCAGGTCCGGCAGGACGCGCAGCACATCCCCGCAGAGAAACCGGCAGTTCTCGACCCTGTTTCGGGCCGCGTTCCCCCGCGCATCCTCCACGGCCTGCGCCACGGCCTCCACCCCCGTCACCGAGGCCACGCGCCGCGCCGTCAGCAGCGACAGCGTCCCCGTCCCGCAGTAGAGGTCCAGGACCCGCTCTCTCCCCGTCAGCCCGCAGAGCTGGACCGCCAGGTCGTAGAGCCGCTCCGCCTGCCGGGTGTTCACCTGGAAGAACGACGCCGGAGAGACCCCGAACGCCAGCCCCCCCACCCGCTCGACGATCTGACCCTCCCCCGCCAGCGCCTCCTCCGTCTCCGGAAGCGCGTTCTTCGACCGCCTGCGGTTCACGCTCAGGACCACGCCCTTCACCTCCGGGAACATCCCCCCCAGCGCCTCGCCGAGCGGCGTCAGACCCGGCTCCCCTTCGGCGGTCACCAGGTTGACCAGGACCTCCCCCGTGCGCTTCCCCTCCCGGACCACCAGCGAGCGCAGCAGGCCCGTCCGGGCCTCCGGGTCATAGGGGCGCAGGTCTCGACCCTTCAAGAAATCTCGAACCGCGCGCACGATCCGGTTCGACAGGGGGGACTGCAACAGACACTCCTCCACGTCGAACACGGGGGCATGTCCCTGCGCTTCAACCTCCTGCCTGTCCTTCCCTCGATACGCCCCTTCGGGGCTACTCGGGAACTCGGTAGACATCATCCGCCTGCCCCGAGTAGGGGCTGAAGGCCCCGTATCGAGGGGCGGCTCCAGGTTCCCCTTACAGTGAAGCCCCAGCGTCAGCGCCCCGGCCTCGTTCACCCCGAACGAGAAGTCCATCTTATTCCGATAAAAGAAGGCCTCCTCCGCGCCGAGCGCGTCCTCCACCAGCCCCTCGTCCAGCCCGGCCTCGCGGAAGCAGTGCTGCACGATCCCCTTCTTGAGCGCGAGCTGGTCCCGATAGTCCAGGTCCTGCCACCGGCACCCCCCGCAGATGGAGAAGTGGCGGCAGGGGGGGGCGATCCGTTTGATCTCGCTGTGCATCCGCCGCACCACCACCGCCTCGATCCGGCCCCGCTCCCGCTTCACGACCTGAGCCTCCACCACGTCGCCGGGCAGCCCCCCACGAACAAAAAAGCGCAGGCCCCCCTCCTGCGCTACCCCCACCCCTCCAGGGGCGATATCTGAGACCTCCAGCCGGAGGATCGATCCTGCTCTGATCACCCGGCCCTCACCTCAATCTCCCGCTCCACGCCCGTGAGCGGCAGCCCCGTCCACGCCGCGTTGCGGGCGTGCGAGGCGTGGAACCCCACGATCACCTCCAGCGTCCGCAGGGCATCGGCCGGCGAACAGTAGAACGGCCTCCTTCCCTCCTCGTCCAGCCAGGCCACGATCTCCGCCACGGCCCGGCCCATCGACGTGGCCTCCTGTCTTAAACCCGGCCACGACTCCCGCTTCCCGTCCCACCACTCCAGCTCCACCCCGTCCCCTCCAGCCGTTGCCCGGCCCTTCGTCCCGTTCAGCGCGATCTGCGGAGGCCCGGCCCCGTAGTCCGGCGCGTTGACCAGCATCATCAGCCCCCCGTCCATCCTCAACACCCCCCATCCGCCGGGGTCCCTGAACTCCGGCCCCCGGCAGTCCGGCCTCCCGGACAGGTCCAGCGTGGCCGAGACCGCCCGCGCCTCTCTCCCGGTCACCATCCGCGCCGCGTCTATGAGGTGCGTCCCCACATTGCCCAGCCGGCCCGTGCCCCACTGCAGGTACACGGAGGTCAGGTCCCCCAATCCCCCGTCCGCCACCAGGTCGCGCAGCCGTCGATAGTTGGGGTTGAACCGCCGGTTGTGGTTGAAGACCAGCAGGCTCCCCGATTTCTCGCACGCCGCGAGCATCCGGTCCGCATCCACGAGCCGGGTGGCCATCGGCTTCTCGCAGTAGATGACCCGAACGCCCCGCTCCGCGCACGCGGCGGTCACCTCCGCGTGCTGCCCCGCGAACGTGGCCACGCTGACGATGTCCAGCCGCTCCTGCGCCAGCATCTCCCGCCAGTCGGAGTACGTCCTGGCCCCGGTCCGCCCCGAGAACCGCTCCCGCCGGCCCTGGTCCCGGCTGCTCCCCGCCACCAGCGCGACGCGGGGATTTTGGGACAGCGCCTCCCGGTGCGTGCCGTCCATCTGATCCACCCGCTGCCCGATCCGGTCCCCGGAGACCTGGTCCCCCCCGCCGATGAACCCCAGCCCGACGATGCCCGCTTGATAGGTTGGTTGGCCCATAGGATAGGTTACCTTTTCATGTCCAGGTCCCTCGAGAAGACGTGCGGCATGACCTCGCGGTGCTTCCCCTCGATCATCTCCTGAAGGTACTCCGCCGTCTTGCTGATCGCCGCCTCCACGAAGATCCGCCCCTTTTCGACCGTCGCCTTCAGCGGCTCCCGGTCCTCCTGGTCCCGCATGGCGTCCTGCCGGACGTTCTCCGGGAACATCGCCAGGGCCATCGACGTCTCGTACTCCTGCGCGTGCCCCGGCACCCGGCCTGAGCAGTGCGGCTCCGCCATCTCCCGGCTCAGGTTCCAGTAGGAGTGGAACTGGACATTCGCGTCCGGCGCGGTCGACCCGAAGTAGAGCTGCCACTGCCTCAGGATGCCCTTCATGGGCGCCTCGTTCCCCCCGTGCCCGTTCAGGATCAGGACGTTCTTGACCCCGTGCCGCACCAGGCCCTCCACCGCGTCGAACAGCACCGACAGCCAGGACCCCGGCTTGGCCGTCATCGACCCCTTGTGGACCATGTGGTGCTCGGAGATGCCCAGGGCCATGGGCACGAACACGATCACCTGAGGGTAGAGCCGCTTTGCGGCCTCCCTGGCGATGTGGGTGACCGACGCCAGATCGTGCTCCATCGCCAGGTGTTCCAGGTGCTGCTCCGTCGCCGCCGTGGCCACGATGGCCGCGCGGAATTTCCCCGCCGCCATGGCCTCCCGGAACTCGCGCCGGGTGTACTTGCCGATCATGACCTCTTTATCGTCAGCCATGCGTCTCCTCCTTCTAATAAAGCCCGGACAGGCCGGGCGAAAATCAGCTCTATCTGTGAAAATCCTTGAAGGTCTGGCCGGAGCAGATCGTTACCGTGTCAGCGCGCGGTCAGATGTCCACGGATTCCAGCAAACCGCGGAAACGCCCTTCCGGTAGGCGCCGGGGGCCACGCCCATCTCCCGCTTAAACGCTTTGCTGAACGACGCTTCAGACTCGTAGCCGACGCGCGCGGCGACGGAGGAAAGGGTTGCTGAATTGCTACGCAGGAAGTCTCCGGCCTTGAGCATGCGCCACTTCGTGACGTAGGCCAGCGGGGGCACGCCCGTGAGCCGGGAGAACCGCAGCGAGAAGGCCGTGCGCGACATGCCCACTTCGGAGGCCAGCTCCGCGACCGTCCACGGATGGTTCGGTTCTTCGTGAATCCGCTCCAGCGCCCTTCCGACGTGCGGGTCCAGCATCGCGCGCAGCCAGCCTGCTTCGGCGCTGTCGTGGGCTGCCCGGCCAGCGCTTTCGGCGATGTAAGCGCGCACGATCATGATAAAGAGCATTTCTGTGAGGCGAGACACCATGGTCTGCGCGCCGGGGTTCTTCGTAGTCATCTCGGAGGCCATCCATTTCAGCGTGGTGTCCAGCCAGGGCACGAGCTGACCCTGTTCCCCGGGGATGTGGATGAGCGGAGGCAGCATCGAGAGAAACGGCCTGGCCACCGGCCCCTCGAAAAGGAACCCGCCCGCCACCATGATCGTGAGTGAGCCACCCCCGCCGTAGTGGCAGGTCTGGGGAGGTTCCATTCTGCCGCGACCCCTGACCACCTCTTCAAGAGGGATCACGGAGCTTTCAGGGTGGTCCCTCAGCACGTGCGCATCGCCCCGTGGCAACATTACCAGGTCCCCACCCATGAGTGAGATGGGGGATTCGAACGAACTTCCCTCCAGGTAGCAGTTCCCTCGCGTGACCGCATAGAAGGTCGCACAGTCGTCCTTCGCCGGTATCCGAACCCCCCAGGGCGAGGTCAGCTCAATGGAGAACTTCACGTGGCTTCGGAGACGCATGGTGTTGAGCAGGTCCGTAAAAACGTCCATCTCCACACACCCATCATTTTTGAACGCTTGAACAAAAAATAAGGGTTTTTAGCCATTGAGAATTCCATTTATCGCCTCTATATTATATGTATCTTCAAGGAACAATCAAGAAAAAATTCAACCCCATCTCGAAGGACACGATCGAATTCACCATCAGGGGAATCTGGTATGGACCGTGAAATGCTGAAATCTTCGGCCGTCCCACTCGTTTTTTTCTGCCTGCTCGCCGCCGACGCTTTCGCGCAGGCCCCCTCGCGCCCGGACAGCGCCCTTCACCCGGTTCGGCGCGAGCGTCAGGGCGCTCCTCTGTTCGCCACCGCCGTCAGGAAAACCGCCATGGACGCAAGCGCCGCCCTTCGCCGAACCGTCCCCGCCGGTCAGGTCATCCAGCCCTGGCTCGTCCTCGGCCCCGTCTACCGCGACGTCAGCGCCGAGGTCATCGGACTCTCGCTCCACGAGAGCAACGGCGCCGACAACGGCCTGTCTGTCCTGAACCGCTTCGTCGAGGGGGCCGACGGCCTCCTCACGTCCTCTCCCCGGGAGGGCGAGACCGCGTCCTTTGCCGGACAGGAGTTCCGCTGGGACCTGGTCCGCCGTCCCGAGCCCGTCCTCAGGTGGGGGCGCTACAACCTCTCGAACCACTTCGGGGCCGTCCTCCTGGCCACGCGCGTGCGTTCAGCGAAGAAGGCCCGGCAACACTTCGAGCTGCTCACACGGATTTCGTCCCGGGCGCGCGTCTTTGTGAACGGCGCCCCCGTGTTCGACACCGAAACCGCCGCGGGAAGGCGCGCGGCGGGCCTCTTCTCCTTTGACGCCGACCTTGAAGCGGGTGACAACTTGCTCACTGTGGGCCTCTTCCGGGTCGGCCGCATGGCGCAGGTCAACATCCGCCTCACCTGCGACGGAGACCTCGATGTTTCGACACCTCTCCCCGGCGGCGTCTCTCAGGAGGAACGCGAGGCCGTGGAGGCCGACCTGCGGGCGCTCCGTCTCGAGCGGGACATCTTCTACAAGGACCACCCCATCGGCGTCAAGCTCGACTGTCCCCTGACCTCGAAGGCGAACCTCACGTGCCGCCTGATGCGGGGCAGCGAGGCCATCAAGACGATGCGCCTGCAGCCGCAGGTTGCGGGGCTGTTCGCGCTCTGCCGGGGCAGCGACCTGACCGAAGGCGGCTACGAACTCGCCTGCGACTTCACCGACGATGGCGGGCGCCTCATCACGTCGACCTCCTTCAACCTCACGGTCTTCACCCTCACGCCCCCGACGGTGGGCTACGGAAAGATGGAGGCCCGCAGGCGCGCCACGCTGGAGCACAACGCGGCGCCGCCCCCGGAGGACCGCAGCGTGGACGCCCGTCTCGGCTTCGTCCAGCTTCAGGTCCACGACATCTGGCGGCAGGTCGCGACCTACGCCCTGGGGCGCTACGACCGGATCGACGAGGAGGTCATCCGCTACGCCTGCGACTTCATCGCCCGGCGTCAGGACACCTCGGACTTCGTCATCCAGGCCATCCTGCGCCTGCTCTATTGGGACCGAACGAAAAACCGCCTCTCCCAGCCCATCAAGGCCAGGATGAGGGACACGGTCCTGGGCTTCCGCTACTGGGCCGACGAGCCGGGCGACGACGTGATGTACATGGGGTCCGAGAACCACCGCCTCCTGTTCCACGTCGCCGAGTTCCTGAGCGGACAACTCTTCCCGCTCGACGAATTCACGAACAGCCGCCAGCGCGGCCTCTACCACGTCACCAAGGCCCGGATGTTCCTGATGGAGTGGCTCCGCCAGCGCGGCCGGTTCGGGTTCGACGAGTGGCACTCCAACAGCTACTACCCGGCCAACATCGCGGCCCTGCTGAACCTCCACGACTTCGCGCAGCCGGAGGACATCAAGCTTCGCAAGCTCACCCGCAACGTCCTCCACTACCTCTTCTTCAACCTCGCCGCCGACACCTTCCACGGCGTCTTCGGCACCGCCCACGCCCGAAGCTACGCCGTCAACCTGATCCATCCCGACACGGAGTGGACCTCGGCCACCTGCTGGCTCCTGTTCGGGGAGGGCAACCTCGACGGAGGGGCCGGCATGGCGCCCGTGTGCCTGGCCTCCAGCGGCTACGTCCTGCCCGAGCTGATCGCCCGGATCGCCGAAGACCGGGAGACGGTCGCCGAATCGCGCCAGCAGCAGGGGACGCTGGAAGGGCCGGTCCCGTCCGCAAACTTCGTCGTCTACCGAACGCCCGACTACCTGATGTCCGGCGTGCAGGACTACCGCAGGCCGGAGTACGACTCCTCCTCCAACGTCGCCCAGGTCACGTTCGACGACAAGACCGTCGTCTTCTTCTCCTGTCCCCACACCTCGGGCGAAGGGGCCGGATTCCGCCCCGACTACTGGTCCGGGAACGCCGTTCTCCCGCGCGTCATTCAGCGCCGGAATGTCACGTCTCTCACCTGGCGCTTGACCGAGGACGCCTGGATGACCCACGCCTTCTTCGAGCCAGATCGGTTCGATGAGGTCCGCTTCGAGGGGAACTGGGCCTTCGCGAGGAAGAACCGGGGCTACCTGGGGATCTGGTCGGAGAACGGCCTGACCCTGGGCAACTCCGGACAGTACGCGGGCCGCGAGCTGATCTGCCCGGCGAAGGAGAACACCTGGATCGTGGAGTGCGGGCGGGAGGCGGACTGGAAAAACTTCGACGCCTTCGTCGCCGCCCTCAAGTCTGCCGCTGTCCGTTCAGACCGGGGGCGTGTCGCCTATGACTCCCCGTCCATCGGCCGCTTCGTCACCGGCTGGGACATCCCGCCCACTGTGGCCGGGGAGCCCGTGCAGACGCGCGACTACGGACTCGTCGAAAGCCCCTTCGCCCTCTCCGCCTACGGCAGCGGCGAAATGGTCCTCCGCCACGGCGACGAGCGGCTGCGGCTGTTCTTCAATTTCTGATTTCTAAGTGCGGGAGGCGTCTCACTCATTGTCGGCAGGTAAGGAGGCGAACATGGTGCGGCTTACGGGTGTGAACGACGAACCCACGAAGGACTGGAACCTGGACCGTGGCCTGGACGCGCTGGATGAGATCGGCGTGAAATTTGTCGAACTGCGGGCCGTGGACGGGAAGAACGTGGATGACCTTACCGACGCCGAGTACGATCGCGTGGTGGAGACGGTCACCCGGCGGGGCTTTACGGTGACGGGCTACGACTCAAACCTGGGCAAATGCGAGCTAAACCCGGACAACTGGGCGAGCGAGGCGCGCCGGATGAAGCAGGCGATCGCGCGCACGGCGATGACGAACACCCCGCTGATCCGCACGATGGGCTACCGACGGGGGCGCGGGCGCTGATGGCCTCGGAGCCGCCGGAGGTGGGCCGGCGCGTCTGGCACGAACGGGTGTTGTTCCGGAGGCGGGCGTTCCGGGAGGTGCTGGACGTGGCCGCGCTGGTGGAGGCGGAGCGGGACCTGATCGGGGAGGACGTGCAACTGCTGGCGCTGGACCTCCTGATCGCCCGGCCGGATCAGGGAAAGGTGGGCTGGCACCGGGACGTCACGTTCGTCTGCAACAAGACGCTGTCCATCAACACGGGCATCTACCTGGAGGACATGACGGAGGAGATGGGGCTGCTGCGGGTGCTGCCGGGGAGCCACCGACGAGAGGAGGGGCCGGACCGGCCGGACGCGGACCCCCTGCCGGGGGAGGTGCGCGTGTCGGTGCGGGCGGGGGGCGCGGTCTTTTTCGACGCGGCGCTGTGGCACACGGGGGACCGGAACCGCTCCGGGAAGGACCGGGCTGGGCTGTTCGCCTATTTCGGGCGCTACTGGATCAAGCGGATGGACAACTACTTCACGCAGCCCCTGCCGGCGGACCTGTTGCATACGACCGACCCGATGAAACGGCAGTTGCTCGGGTTGAGTCTGCGGCCCGGCGTGCCGAGCTACCACGGAGACGACGAGGGTTACAACCGGCGCGGGGAGGCGGGGATAGACTTCCCGTCGGAAACGAGTCCCTTAGAGAGCCTCTAAGACACCTCCACCGGTTTATGGTTGACCTGCTCGAACTTCAGAACCGCGAAGTAGCGCTCGTCGCCCTTCGGCGGTCGGGCCTTCCCCTGGATGAAATCTCCCGGCTTCAGGTGAAAATTCTGAATCTGCCGTGGAGAGATATAGAGATCGTCCGGGGAAAGGGGCGCGTTCGCAACCGGGCGCAGAAATCCATAGCCCTGTTCGTGGACGTGCAGGAACCCTGACGCCTCCTTCAACTCGACCCTGGGATCGACCTTCTGTTTTCCGAGATGATCTTCGACCATTTGAATGGCCTCCTTCTTGAGGTGTTGCTTCGCCTTGTGGAGCCGGCTCTCCACGGTGGTGACCGGGACCCCCAGGAAATCGCTGATCTCTCGGTAGGAGAGATCGTCGATGTAGAAGAGCGTGGCGGTCAGACGGACCCTGTCCGACAGCCGGGCGAGGATGTCCGCAACTGCCTTTTGCCTCTCCCTGGCCTCCAGCGCCTCCCCCGGCTGGTCCGCAGGATGCGGCAATTCGTCCAGCAGCTTCCGATTGCCCGGGGCGTCGAGCGATTCCACCCTGTCAGACCGGCCCCTCTGCCACATGCGGCAGAGGTTGGTGGTGATCCCCCGAAGCCAGCCCGCAAACCTGCCGGGGTCTTTCAGTCGATCCAGTTTCTCATAAGCCTGGAAGAAGGCCTCCTGCGTGAGGTCCTGGGCATCCGCGAAGTTTTTCGTCCAGTGATAGGCAAGCCCGTACACGGCCCCCTGGTACTTTTTCACGAGCCGGTCAAAGCCGCTGCGATCCCCGTTGAGGGTCTGCCGGACAAGCCGCTCGTCCGTCTCGTTCATGTCATGAGGCTTACGATTTCTCGGAGATGGGGACATGCTGATCAAACCCTGAAAATCCTGGACGGACGCCACAGGGAGAGACTGGCAACGGATGATTCCAGGTAAGCGACGGGATCGCGCGACGGCGGATACGAACTCTCGGAGGGCGATCTGGGATTGATGGAAGACCGGACGTGTCGGCAGTGAAGACCTGCCAGGCGCCGGGCAAGAGGCTTGAAAAGCGGTTAAATGCGGAGAGTTTGAGAGGAATGTATACTTGGATACCTGCGGGCTTCAATAGTATAGATGCAGAACGCCTTCCAAAACTTGCTTTTTTTAAGATTTTTTTCTGAAGGGTCCGATCCCTCACCACCCGTGCACGAAATGCCCGGCCCCCGGAAACCAGATCGCGTCCACCACGCTGGAGGCCCCCACCCCCACCAGGTAGCCCACCGCGACCCCGTACCAGAACGGCAGGGAGCGCCGGTAGAGACCCACCCCCCCGAACCGGAGCGTCAGGGATTTGAACAGCCAGACCAGGAAGACGGCGAACCCGTAGGTGTGGTTCGGGAAGGCCAGCCCCACCGGATGGAGGGGCCACGCCGCGAACCTGGACCCCAGCCACGTCAGCAGGCCCGCCTCCGCCCCGCCGGAAACCCAGACCGTCAGCTTCTGCGCGTCGAAGAAGGTCGGCCCCGTCCCCTCGATGACCGACACCTGCCCCAGCATCACCTCCCAGTCGTACAGGTAGGCCGCGTTCATCCCCCCCTGCGTGTAGCAGAGATAGAGCTGCGCCCCGCAGGCGGCCACGGAGGCCGTCAGCAGCGCGACCGGAAGCGCGCCGACCACCAGCGGATGGCGGCGGAAGGCCCCCCCGACCAGCCGGAAAAAGTGAGGGATGGCCGGCACCGAGAGCATCCGGCTCGAATGCGCCGCCAGCCCCCCCCGGTTCAGGATCATGATGCCCGTCAGGTCCCCGGCCGGGAAGCTGGACGTCCCCCAGAGCGCCTGCAGGACAGGCCCCCCCTTCTCGCCCGGCGGAGACAGGAACACAAACCCGGTCGCCGCCGCATACTTGGCCACCCCGAAGTAGATCACGAACATCAGCGCCAGCTGCGCCAGGGCCGTGGGGGGGCGCATCCCCGTCGCCACGAGCCAGCCCATCAGGAAGACCGCCGACCCCAGCAGCCCGGCCCAGGCCACCCGGTAGGAGACCGGCGCCCCGTCGTCCTCCGAACGCAGCCGCGAGCGGGCCTTCCGGAGGGTCTCCCTCAGATGTCCCCGGGCCACCCAGACCGACCAGGCCACCAGGACGACCAGCGCCCCGTGCGACTCCAGCATCGCGATCTCACCCGGCCCCGCCGCCTGCCCCTGGAGGCCCACGCTGAACCCGGTCCGGTTCATCAGCCCCTGCTTGAAGATGTTCAGGACGAAGAAGACCCAGAAGCTCAGGAGGATGTTCAGGGGACAGAGGTAGGCCAGCGCCATCAGCAGCGGCTGCACCCGCAGGTAGAGCGTGGGGAAGTGCCGGCCGATGTGCACCGCCTTTGTCAGGTAGGAGTCGTAGACCGTGATCCGGGGCAGCGTGAGGATGAAATACCCGGCGATGTTCCAGAAGATCACCCCCCCCGTGCACGCGAACCCCGCCCAGAACGCCCACGTCCTGAACACATCGGGCAGGCGATTTCCGTCAGACTCCCGGAGGAGTTCCAGCGGCACCGTGGCCAGAGGAAAGGTCAGCCGCTCCCGCTCCGCCCACTGCCGGTAGAACAGGACGCTGCCGAAGAACCCCGCCAGGACCACGGCCAGCGTCCCCGAAAACCACCAGTAGAGAGGGGTGAGCCAGTCCCCCCAGGGGATCGACTCCCCCGGCCCCAGCCCCGAGTAGAGCCGCTCCACCTCCACGGCCCCCCGCTCCAGGAACAGCCATCGGGGCAGGTAGGGCCCCACGACCTCCCAGAACCGGTTCTCCGGGGACGAGAACGCCGCCGGCGCGGAGATGTCCGTGATCAGGTAGCCCGCCCACCCCACCGCCGGCGCCGTCCCCACCATCCAGACCATCCCGAAGATCGTCCTGACCTCGGTGGGGGACAGCGCCAGCCGGGGGACCGTCAGCTTCAGCGCCGCGTTGACCCCGACCCAGACGACCAGCGGCAGCAGCGCCGTCACGGGCAGGAAGCTCTTCATCAGGTCCCGCCCGTAATAGGTCGCGTAGAGGCACATCCCCACGATCGTGGCCAGCCCCAGCGCGAACGCCCGGAGCGTCACCCGCTCCTGCGCCGTCTCCTCGACCGGGCTGCTCTCCTGCCGGACAGAAATAGCCATCCTTCACCGCGTCCTCAACGCGATCCGCACCGGCCCCATCCCGATCCCCGCCTCGCCCAGGTCCACCAGGCTCAGCCCCGACCCGTCCTGCAGGATCGGCAGCGTCCACGCCCGCTCGCCCCGCGACACCTGCGCAACGCCCGACACCCCTCTCCCGAACGCCAGCACGGTCCCCGGCCCCACGAACCCCTCCCACGCCTGCCCTGAGCGAGCGTCAGCGAGTCGAAGCCTGTCCTGAGCGAGCGCCAGCGAGTCGAAGGAGGGCCGCCGCACCCACGCCGTCAGCGTGAACGTCGCCCGGTCTCCGACCCCTATGTCATAGATCACGAACGCCTTCCCCGCCTCGAAGGCCGCCCGGAGCCGGCTCGCCGGCGCATCCTTCCCATCCACCGGTGACAGCACAACCCGGCTCTGCGGTTGCAGCCCGCTCTCGATGTTCGCCACCGTGTCCGGCTCGATGTGGTCCAGCACAAACATCTCCCCCGCCGCCGTCCTCAGATACGCCCCGTGGTCGTAGCGGAACCCGGCCAGGGGGAAGTGGACGTAACTGATGATCGCCCCGTCCTCGAACCCGTCCGCCGTCCCCTCGCTGATGCGGACGTCCACGTCCAGCGTCAGCCGCACCCCCTGCGCGACCCTCTCCGCCTTCAGGACCTTGTAGGTCGAAGACCGGTTCTCGCTGTCGAACCGCACATATTGCCCCACGACCGCCTCCACAGGTTGCGGGACCCCCGACAGAATTACCTCCCGCTCCTTAAAATCCCCGCCGACCACCTTCGCCGTGAACGCCCCCGCCGTCTCTGCGATCCCCACGCCCTCCACCACGAAATGCCGCCCCCCCGTCACGCTCACCTGTTCCACGCCCTCTGCCCCGACGCGCGCGAACCCCCACTCCCCGTCGAACGACCAGTCCCCCTCCTCCGGCGTCACGCCCCCGGCCTCCCACGCGCTCACGACCAGGTCCGTCCCCCGCGCCGTCTCCACCCGCACGGCCACCGGCTCAAACGTCCCGGAGCCTCTCACTCTGAGGCGCTCGACCTTCCGCGCGACCGGATGCCCGGCCTCCGCCACCTCGATCAGCGTCACGAACTGCGACGCCAGCGGGGCCGTCCCCCTGCGGTGGGCCAGCGTCCAGGTCAGCCGGTAGGGCGGGTCCTCCTTCGACGAGATCGGCGGCTTGCCGTCCCCCACGATCACCTCCCCGTCCTCCGCAAGCTGCCGCATCCGCAGCTCTAAGTTCGAGTCCCCGGACAGCCTCCACGCGGCCCCCCACGGCCCGGCGACCTCTCCCTGCCGGCAGTTGTAGAGATAGGTCAGGCTGTGCAGACTCACGTCGTCCGTCCTCAGCTTCTGGACCTCCCCGTACCCCACGTCCCTGCCCGCCGGAGTCCCGTCCGGCCACGCCTCCACGCCCCGGAGCCCCTCCACCGTCGCCTCCCCGTGCGGCCCGTGGAAGCTCCACCAGTGCTCGTCCCCGCCTCGCGCGCGATGCACATCCACGACGTAGAAGTCCCGGTCATCCACGTCCACCAGCGCGACCCACCGGCTGTAAGGTTGGTCCCGGTACACGACATATCGCTCCTTCCCCTTCCCCAGGTCCCGGAACGCCTCCCCGTCCGCGCGCGCGGCCTGGAACCCCGGCGTCACGGACAGCGACCGGAGCGCCCCCCGGTAGATCGTCCCCCTCTCGACCCCGGCCACCTTCACCCGGTAGTGCGTCAGCCAGTTCGCGTCCCACACCCCGTGCGTGGCCCACGAGAACGGGTAGCCGAGCTGCGACATGAGGTTCCGGCAGCGCGCGAACAGCCCGATGTCCAGCGTGTCGTCCTGCCGGTGTCCTCGCGCATGCCCGTAGCGCAGCCAGAGCGCGCGGGCCTCGTCCCCTTCCCCGGACGATTCACCGGATCGTCTTCCCTGCCCCCCCCTACTCCTCAACACTGCGATCCCGTAGCCGTCGAAGACCTGGCTCTCCAGCGCCACCTCCGTCCCCGCGCGCCGGACGACCGCCTCCACCGCCTCCCGGCCCATCCGGCCCTCCGGCCCCGGCTCGTAGCCCTCTCCGGCCCAGAGCGCCTGCACGAAGATCGGATCGCCGTAGGTCTCAAACGCGTACTCGAATGTGCTCAGATCCTGAGTCATCGCGTACATCCGGTTGAGCGGCGGGTTGCCCGGCCTCGGCTGGTACCCCCCGTCCCCGATCTGCGGGTACATCCGCCCGATGCAGATCAGCTCGATCAGGTGCGCGTAGAGCATCTTCGCCTTCGGGTCCGCCTCGAACCTCCCGATCCCGGCCTCCCGGTAGACCTCCGGCCTCAGCTCCCCCAGACGCGCCAGCCCCCGCGCGATGGGCGGCGTGGCGTCCACGTGCATCCCGTTGTACCCCCCCGTGGACTCGTAGGCCGCCCCGTCCCGGTAGAAGAAATTGGGGACCCAGTAGCGCATCTGCCCCCCGCCGTTCCAGAGCCAGTCCGCCAGCCGCACGCCCGCCCGGTAGTTCATCGCCAGGATCAGATACGTCAGCCCCATCTGCGGGTAGGGCAGGTTGGAGTGCGCCCCCCCGTCGATGGCCGTCTGCGCCCCCACGCGAAACACGTGGTCCTCGATGAATCGCCGGACCTCCTCCCCGGACCTCAGGCCCAGCCTCGCCTGCGCCAGCGTGAGCAGCTCCCGGTCGTCGTCCATCCCCTCCCAGGCCAGGTCGTAGGCCGTCGCATACGTCACGAAGTCCCCGGCCAGGCTGATGCAGTAGTTGATCAGCCCCGACCGGTTCAGGTCCGCCACCTTTATCACCCGCATCGGCCACCGGGGCTTCTGCTCCACAGGGAAGCGGGTCGCGACCTCATGGGAGCGACTGGTGGGGTGGATGTAGTGAAGGTGGTCCCCCCCGTACAGAAACCGGTCCTCCACCTTCCCTGACAGGTAGGCCCACTCGTCCGCCATCCGCAGCAGCATCACCCGGACCTTGTGCAGCATCGCCTCGTCGCCCGTCCGCACGAAGGCCTCCGACAGCGTCCGGATCCCGGTGTTGAAGTGGTAGCCCCGGACGTTCTGATGGACCGCCGAGAACGCCCACTTCACTGCACCCTTCACGCAGCCATACCCATCGTCCGGGTACGCCCCGGACGTGAAGTCGTCCGCCCCGATGTCGTTGGACGGGTACCACTCCCCGCCCACCGGGCACTGCACCCGATAAGGCATCCCCTCCACGTCCGACTTCCAGGGGTAGTAGCCGCTGTATTTGAAGATCGCCTCCCCGTGTACCGGGCAGCCCACGCGCAGGTTGACGAAGTGCCAGCGCGGGACCTCCGCCTTCGGCAGCAGGTCCCACAGGACCCCGTCCGACTTCGCGACCCACCCCTCCGCCGCCTCTCGGACCTTCCGGGCCTCCTCCACGTGCCCCCGGCCCCACGCCAGCGCCCGCTCCAGGTCCTCCCTCCGCCAGATCGTGCGGGACGCCTTCAGCTCGTTCACCTCCTCCCAGATCGGCCAGCGCCTCGGCAGCCGGAC
>Ga0137796_10001163_pt1 | contig 15486 bp, 17 predicted proteins | sample OV2TP3_FD_97704 | JGI IMG/M metagenome (GOLD analysis project Ga0137796, IMG submission 97704)
AACTGGGGCTACGATCGGTTGCACCACAAGGTGCGGGAACGGAGCTTCGATGAAATGAAGGATGCCGACGAATTGATCGGGCACATCCTGTATTTGGAGGGCGTGCCGAACGTGCAGCGCCTCGGCACTGTGAACGTGGGGGAGACCGTCCCGGAGCAGTTCAAGGCCGATCTCAAAACCGAACAGGAGATGCTCAAAATTCTGTCGGACGGCGTGGCGCATTGTGTCAACGTCGGGGATTACACGACGAGACACATGCTGGAGGACATGGTCAAGGACGTGGATGCGCATATTGACTGGATCGAGACCCAGCTTGAGACGATCAAGCAGGTCGGCCTCGAAAACTACCTGAGCGAGCAGATCAAAAAAGAGGGATAAGATGCTCCCTTCATCGTCGCGTTAAGCTTGACGGTCGTAACAGGTTGTGCCTCGTCGGTCCCGTCGCGCCCCGCGGACATCCAGGTCCAGCGTCCCCTGGCGTTCGGCCGGGCACTGGCGGTCTTGACCTCATCATCAACCCGCTGGTACGCCCCCGAGGTCCGCTTCTTCGAGTTGATGAACTCTACTACTGGGGAGCGGATTCGTGTTGATATCGCTTCCCCTGATGAACTCTTTGTCCTGAGCCTTCCCGCCGGCGATTACCAACTGACACGGGTCCAGATCAATGAGGGACCTTTCCTGGCTATGGCGGATGTGACAGCCACATTCCGAGTGAACCCGGACAGCGTCGCCTACCTGGGAACGTGGCGGTTCATGGTGGATTCTCCCCGCACACATCGGATGGTGGTTCTGGCTATAGCTGCGGAGGAAGACGGCGCGCGGCGCCAGTTGTTCGCGCACTATCCCGCGCTGACCGGTCGGCCCCTCACCGTCGAGCTTCCGTCTCCCGCCATGGCCGAAGCCCGCTTGTACGAGGTGATGCCTTATCCTCGGTATCGCTGGTTTCGGCGACATCCGTAGAACGGCATCTCATCTTGATTGCAGCTCGCTCCTCATGTGATTCCACAAGCCGAGCGGTCCAGCGTCCGTCCTGTTGCGGGTCGTCTCCAAAGAAAAGCGGAACAGCTCCGGTGAGATACACGTAGCGAATGTGGTCCTCCTGTGCGACGAAGATCCAGTGGCCGTCTGCCTGAGCCTGGGTCGTGATGTCATCAAGAGACATCCCGGTCCACCCTGACCAGGTGATCTGGTGCAGGGTAAAATAGTCTGGCATGCCGTCGCCGGTCCGGTCGTATTGAACCACGATTAACCCGTTCGGCAGCACCTCCCATCCCACTGGTTCGTCGGGTATTCCCGATGGCTCGGCACGGACCACTGCACCGAAGACAGCCAAGAAAGCCAAGCCGACCAGGCAGGCGCCAAGAGCCGTTCCCTTCCATCTTTCCAACATTCCCAACGTCGCCCTCCCTTCTATGGAATCTCGACAACAGCTGTGGCCGACAGGGTCTCCACAATCGACCGCAGTGTCCTCCACATCGTCCATCCGAAAATCGTGAGCAGGACAAGCCCGAGAGACACGACAAGGCTGGCGATGATGGCAGCTTCAACGTCGAGTCTGGACAGACGCGTTTTTTCTCACCTGTGCCTCATGAAGGTATGCGCGCTTACCAGATACCGTTGGTCTCAGGCCGCGCATTGTTCGGGACGTACCTCTCGTTGGTCCGACTGCCTCTATGTTCGGCTGAAAGCGCAATTTGGGTAATGGCATAACCGCAGGCTTCGCAGGCCCAGAAGCCACCCGTATGGACGAGACTGAGCCGACGGCAACGCGGGCAGTGGTGTAAGGTCATGATGGCTCCTTAGCTGTACCGATTAATCGTCGGCCTTCGGCGTCTGTCCCCGATTGATCGCTGGGGGCTTCCTGCCCATGGCTTGCGGATGCGGTCGCCTTGAGGATCTCAAGCAACGCGCGCATTCCCCGCCCGTTCAGATCGTGTACCAGGTGGTAACGGAGGATGCCTTCCGGGTCTATGACGAAGCTCTGACACCGGGATGGGGCAGGGCGGTGAGACACACCGAAACTGCGGGAAAGACGGCCAAGCGGATCACTCAACAGGATAAGGCCATTGGGCCAGATCCACCGATGCCATGTCCCTGAGAAAAAAGCGTTCTCTGGCACGATCCCCAGAAGGTCGGCTTTTTGCTGATCAAAGATCGGCGAGTACCGTTCCAGTACCGCTGATTCGAGCAATCCGAGCGGCGGCAGGAAACAGAGTGCGACGCAGCGCCCTTTGAAGCGAGCGCTGTCAAGATAAGTTAAGGTGCCCTCCACGAGCGCTGGCAGACGGAATGGCGGAGATGGGCGACCAATTTTCATGGTGAATACCTCCCTCTGATTCCTCATCAGTTAGATTCAGCCCTATACTTGGTGCGCTTCGGTGTCTTTAAAGCCGGGCGCCGGGGGCGGTCGAATTCCACGAGGCTCAACGGCAGAAGATGAATACGTTTGCACTTGCGACACTTGATTGCCAAGCCCTCAGGGGACAGCTTCGCCAAGAGTAGCCCGCATTCGCAGCGAACTTCGCCGTGACCCTCCTTTTCCTTGCGGCTTCGGCCGGATGTCATCTGGCGACACCATGTGAGTGGACGACTTCCTGAATGAGCTCTTCGAGTTGCGCCTCGCACCGGCCGCAGCACGACTCATCAAGCCCGAGCTCGCGTTTCACGCCCTCCCACGATCCGGTGTGGCGCGCGGCTATGTCGAGAAACTCGGTCTCGGTGATTCCTTTGGCGAGCAGCGGCGGACGGGGAGTAAGGAGGGTGGACGCTCCCCGCCCGCCTGGTGAGGAGAGGCATCCTCCCTGCTCGTGGTTGTATCAGCGCGCACCGGCACTCCTTTGCGAGAAATAAAAAAAGCCCAAGGCAATCGCTGATCGCCTGGGGCTCAGGGATGATTCCCTCTGGCCTTTATGCTATTGAGACTTATTTTCAAAATCAATTATACGATACCAGCGCCCCCTCGTCAAGAAAAATTTCCAGCCAACAAAAAATTATTCTTGCGCCTGCCCCGACGCCATCAACCGCTTCTTGAGAATCCACATCTCATAGAGCGGCACGCCGGCCAGCACCAGGAAAGTGCCGACCATGAGCACGTCGCCGAGGAGCATCACGAGCGCGAAGTGGGGACTGACGTAGAGGATGAGCCACGGCGAGGCCAAATCGATGGCGACGCCGCCGAAGGCCAGGAGGGTCATGGCGATCTTCAGGCCCTGGCTGGCCATGGTGAGGTAGAACACATGGGACAGGATCAAGAAGACGACCGGCATTGTGAAGAAATGAAAATGGGTCGTTTCGGCCAGTTCCCGAAAGGACATCGGCTCGCCGAAGGTCGCGTCCGATCCGAGGTAGTGCTGGGCGATCCCGGAATAGGAGAGGCCGGTCGTGCTGTGCGCCCAGTAGATGGTGAACAGGAACCCCGCGAAGAGGGTAAGGATGAAGAGGGTATAGAGCAGGCGGATGTTCCGGTCGGTGTCCAGCAGGCGGAAGCGGGTGTTGAAGTTGCGCACGATGGGGTCAGCGACGATTGAGGTAGAACTCATCCACCAGCACGAGCGCCCTCTTCACGCCGGCGCTCACGGAGCGGACCGACATTGTGGCGCCGGTGATGTTGATGATGTCTTTGTTGATCCGGATCGGATCGAGGGGGGTCTTCCCCTCGTATTGCGAGTTGAACCGCTTCATCCGGACTTCGCTCCCCTTGCTCTCCCGGTAGACCAGGATCTCGACATCAGAAACCTTGCCGTCCGGGGTCACGCCCACAATGTACGTGATCGGCCGATGCTTGCCGATCGTCTCCTGGAGCACGGCGTAGCCGTCCACCTTGCCGTTGCTCTCCCCCTTGAAGGCCCGGAACGATTCTTCGGGGAATTTCCAGCCGATCCGCTCCTGGATCCGGACTTTCTGATCGGGAGTCAGGGTGAGCTCCTCCGGGCGGACCTGCCGGGACTTGGGAAACAACAGCTTGATGGCCTGCTCCTCGGTGAGATAGACATCTATGCTGCCGAGTTCTTCCTCGGTCAGCCACCGCTTCAGGTCCGGGTCCCAGGTCCGCTTCCCCGGCTCCGAGGCGTCGACGAAGGGGGCGAGCGCGAACCACAGTGGCAGGGCGGCCGTCAACACGCGTCTCAGCATCCCTTTTCCTTGAGGCGCTTGGCGATCCCGGCGGCGACGGCCTGCTCTTCCGCGGTGTTGCCGGGTATCCCGCGCCACTGGCGCATCCGGACGCCCATCGGGGACCACTCCTCGCGAAGCTGGAGGACCGTCGCAACGGCCCCATTCCCGTCCAGTTTCACCTCCACCACGTACTTCAACCGCTCTTTGTTGACGTCGCGCTGGAAAAAGCCCGCGGGCCGGGAACTTTCGACCTCCACCCATTGCGTTTCCAGCACCCCCGCCGTCTTGTTGATCGTCTCGAACTGAACGTCCGCGATGGTCAAGATGGCGGCATCCCACACCTGGTCGAAGGAGCACGAGGAAACCGCGGTCGGTTTCCCCGCCAGCGTCATGCATCCTGACAGCAGGACACACCCCAAGGCTGGAAGCTTTTTCCACATCGTTACCATCACTTCTCGAGGGCGCGGCATCATAACGTTGCATCCTTTTGAAAAGCAAGGCGCCCGCCGTGGTTACGGCGAACGCCTTGCTCCGGCACAGGGCAGGCGAGCCGGGAGGGGCAACCGCCTGCCGGGCACATTGGTTAGAAATACGTCGCCACGGAAAACAACCATCCATTTCCATCTATCGGGGAAAAGTTGGCTAAGTTGCTCTGGTTCAACACCGGCGTGTTCAACTGCGAATTGAACTGATAATCAATCTTAAACACCGTGTCCTCGATGGGCCGGAAGTTTAATCCCAAGGTCAGCCGCTGAAGCTCCCGGGTGTTTCCCGTCAGGAACGTCAAGGTCCTATCGTCCGTATCGGTATCCACGTCGTCCCAGCGGATGACGAAGGTGAAAGTGGAGGCGTCTGTAAAGTGCTTGGGCGCCCACTTCTTCAGGAATTCCGGAAGAAAGTGATAATTGCCCTGGAGGTAGTACCCGCGCATGCCGGCCGGACCCACGGTTGCACCGACGAAATTGTCGTTGATGCGCGCCCATGCGGCTTCCCCGATCAGCTCGAAGGGACCGCGCTGCAACGTCCAGTCCACGGCCCAGATGGTCAGCTTTTTGTCCTTGACCGCACGGGCGGCGTTATTGTACGCCGAATGGGCGGCGGAGCCCGCCACTTCGACGCCGAGGATCGGGCTGAACGCGACGCGCCCGACCACGCCCTTGTTGTTATTATTGTCGGTCTTCTCCTGGCCTCTGCTTGAGCGCAAACCGTCACCGACGGCGATGGTGTCCGCGTCGGAGAAGCCGTTGAAAGCGTACAGCTCGTAATCCAGCTTCGACAGACGCGTCGGATAGAACGTTCCGTAGATGCCGGCTCCGGCCTCCGTCCAGGTGCTCGGGATGATGAGCCTGGAAACCAGCGGCCGATCCGTCAGATCGTTGAGCGGCGAATCATGCAGAAGATTGAACTTTCCGACCGGCATCAACAGCAGGCCGGCGCGGAGGTTCAAGGGTTCCGTGATCAAGTAGTCTATTGTGGCAAACTCGATCTTGATCTCCCCATCACCTTTGTTGTTGTTCGTCCCCGCATGCTCGAACTCGATTTCAGCCGCCACTTTGATCCGGTCGGTGACGTCTCCGTAGATGAACGGGATGAATCGTGTTTGATCGAAGTTGGTGATCCGTGAGTGCGTGAGTTGGCGGCCGCTGAAAAAGGCGGCTTCGAAGTCCATGTACCCGCCGAGCGTGGCCTTGGGAGCCGACACAAACGGCTTGGCGTAAACCAGCTTGCCGCTGCCGGTGCTGCCGACGCTGAGCGGCTTCTCGCCGGCCTTCGCCGCCTTTTCCTTCTCCTTGCCCTCCTCCTTCGCTTCGCTGGCCTCGTGCTTGGTCAGCACTTCCACCATCTTCTCGAGCTTTTTGATCCGTTCCTCCAGGGCCTTTTCGGTCTTCTCGTCGGCCATCGCCGAGAGCGGGGCGCCGCCCAGCAGGCAGGCTGAGAGGACCCCGATGATCGCCAGTCGTCGCATTGTGTCCTCCTTGGTTCTTCATTGCGATTCCTACTGGGACTCGGGGTCCTCTTATGGCTGGATGGACTGCTGCCATCCCCGTCGATTCAGTCACGATTTCCTTGCGGTCTCGCTTTCACCTCCTTTGTGAAGGTTGCTCGTACCCCTCGATGTCGGCGAAGCGGATCAGGACGATCCGCTTGCACCGACGACACTTCACTTCGATGCCATCCAGGGCAATCTTGGCCAGCAGGTTCCCGCACTCACAACGGCACTGATCAGCGGGGGCGAGCCGTTCTGCGTGCCCGATCATGCCCGGCCGCCTTGGGCGCTTGCAGGCGCGGACTCGCTTAAGCCGTCGCTCATTATGAGAGTGTAAGTGCGATTCGTTCTCAATTAAAATTCACAAAATAGACAATTCGTTTTATCCGCACAAAACGATTTTCGAGAAACGTTTCGAGAAACGACAACAAGTCAAATAGTGTTTCTATGATATTGAGAACGATTATTAATATTCTATTTCTGCTTTCAATGTCAAGAGATTTTTTCGGGGTGTTCATGGGCGTAGCAGGGGCGTGCCAAGATGGAGCGGGAGTTACTGTTTGGGGAAAATGACGATGTGAGTGGCCACGATCTTAAGCTCGACAGAGGTGCCGATCGGATAGACCGTGGTGGAAGGTTCGCTGCTGTGTAGGTGCTGGCCTGAGGGGAGAAGCATAGTGTAAATGTTTTCGGAGCCTCTGAACTGCCGCCCCACGATCTGGGCTGCCCCGGGGGAAGCGGGCATGATGTGGACGTCGTCGGGCCGGATCATGATCTCGACGGCCTTTCCCGGCGGATGGCCGTCCACGTTCTCGAAGATGCCCACCTCAGTCTGGATCTTGCCGTCGTCCACTCTACCGAGGAGGAAGTCGGCCTGCCCGACGAAATTAGCGACGAACGGGGTGGAGGGCGTATGGTAGATGGACTCCGGGTTGTCGAACTGTTCCAGGCGGCCGTGGTTCAAAACGGCGACCCGATCGGCCATGGCGAAAGCTTCGTCATGGTCGTGCGTGACCAGGATGGCTGTGGTTCCAGCCCGAAGGAGGATCTCCTGCACTTCTTCCCGCATCTGGCCCCGCATGTCTGGGTCGAGGTTGCTGAAAGGCTCATCCAACAAGAGAACAATGGGCTTGGGCGCGAGCGCGCGGGCGATCGCCACCCGCTGTTGCTGGCCGCCTGAAAGTTCGTGAGGGTATCGTGCCTCCATGCCGTTCAGGCCGACCAGGCCCAGGGTCTCAGCGACCGTGCGGTCGGCCTCTTCTCTCCCCTTGCGTCCGCTGCGGCGCAGGCCGAAGGCCACGTTTTGCGCGACGGTGAGGTGAGGGAACAGCGCGTAATCCTGGAAGACCATCCCGACGCCTCGCTCTTCGGGTGGAACCCAATGGCTCCCTTCGCACACCAGACGTCCGTCGATCAGGATTCGTCCGGACTGGGGACGTTCGAAGCCGGCTATGGCTCGTAACACAGTGGTTTTGCCGCACCCGCTCGGGCCAAGGATGGCTAGGAAGGCGCCCTCTTCCACCGTGAGGGTGAGGTCGTGCAGGGCCGGCGTGGCGGCGTTGGGATAAGTGACCGAGACGCGAGCGAGTTCGATCAGCGTCATAGGAGTTTTTTTCCCCGCAGGCGAGTCAGCACCAGCCAGGGTAGGGCCGTGAACGCAATGAGGAGCAAGGAAAGGATGGCCGCCTTCGCGTACTCCGCTTCCACCGTATGGATATAGACTCGCACGGGCAGGGTGTCGAACCCTGCGGGACGGAGCAGCAGGGTCGCGTCGAGTTCCTTCATCGCCGAGATGAAGACCAAGGCCCAGACTGCGAAGAGGGTGGGACGGACGATTGGGGCCAGAACGCGGCGCAGCACGGCGCCAGGTGAAACAGCCAACGATCGGGCGGCTTCTTCCAGATGGGGATTGATCCCGGCCAAGGCCGCCTCCACCCCTTGCATGGACTGGGTCAGAAAGCGGATAAGGTAGGCTAGGACGAGGACTCCGACAGTGCCGTAGAACCAAGGGAGGTAGGTGTTGTAAAGGAGGATCAGGCTTAGGCCCAAGACAGTTCCCGGGATGGCATAACCGATCTGGACCGTCCCGGAAAGGCTGGCGCTGGCCCGCCCCTTGGCGCGCACGGCGGTATAGGCGATCAGAAGCCCCAGGACCATGGCAAAGGTGGCCGCCAACCCTGCCGTCCAAAGGCTGTTCTTGAAGAACCCCCACTGCTCCCGAAAGACTTCGGCGAACTGGCCGACGGAGCCGGCCTGCGAAAGGAGCACTCCGATGGGGAGGAAGACCGAGAGCCCCAGGATGACGCCCGCAAGGGCGCAAGCTGGCCAACGCCACCGGCCAAGGTGCATGGGGGGCGCGACCCGCGCGGTGCCGGTGACCGTGACGAACGAGCGCCTGCCCCAAAGAAGCCGCTGCCCAACCAGCACCGCGAGGGTGATGAGCACCAGCACGAAGGAGAGCAGGGCCGCTGCGGAGTGGTCGAACCGTGTGTTAAGTTGGTGGTAGATCTCCGTCGTGAACACATGGACCCGTAGGAGAGACAGCGACCCGAAGTCGGACAACGCGTAGAGGAAGGCCAGGAGCCCGCCGGCGAGGATGCTGGGCCGCAGCATCGGGAGCGTCACACGGCGAAACACCCCCAACGGGCCTTCGCCCAGTAAGCGGGCGGTCTCCTCGATGGCCGGGTTCGTGGAATCCAGGGCCGTGCAGACCAAGATGAAGATGTAGGGGTAGGTGAAGAGTCCCAGAATGAAGACACCGCCCCCGTACCCGTAGATATTGACCCACTGCTGATTGGTCCCGGTGAGGGTACTGAGCCAGGTGTTGACCGTCCCAACCGGACCCAGAAGCGCGATGTAGGTCAGTGCCCCTATGTAGGATGGGATGGCCAGGGGGATGACCGCCAACCAACGGCAGAGGTCCCGGAATGGGAGGTCGGTGCGGACGACAAGCCAGGCTAAGGGCAGAGCCAGAGTCATGGCCCAGATAGTGGCGAGCGCCGCCAATGACAAAGACTTCCCGGCCAGCGTCACCAGCGCGGCCCCCGCTAACGCCCCTATCGTGCCTGGCCGGATCGCCGCACCGGCCAAGTACAGCAACGGAGGAAGGACCATGAGGCTCACACCCAGCAGCAATAGGGTAGCGGCGACCTTGGTCCCCCGTCCTAAGGCGGGTGGGGTCGGCAGTGCTCCATGGAACGCTGTTGAGGGGGCCTGCGTCATCACCAGTCCGGACTTAGGGCAGTCAACAGCTTGAGCGTAGGCTCAGCCAAGACCGCCAGGTGCTGCTCGGTCACGGGCGGTTGCTTGATGGACCTGGCTGGGAGAACCTCCCCGGAGTCTCCTTCTGGAAGCAAGGGGATCTCGTAGTCCGCCGTGACGAGGATGTGTTGTCCATCCAAGGAGAGCAGAAAGTCGATAAACTTGCGTGCCGCGTCCGGATTTTTTGCTCCCTTGATGATGGCCACCGCGTTGGCGTTGATGGGCGTGCCAAACCCCTGGGGTCCCTGGTCCGGGTACACGACGCCGACCGGGAGCCCCATTTTCTTCGCGAGGTAATAATTCGGCGAATTGGTCAGGCCGACGGCAAACTCTCCGCGACCCACGCCTTGCCAGATCTCGGTATTGTCCGCCAGGATCTTGAGGCCGTTGGCCAGCAAGCCCTTGATGTAGTCCCGAGTAAAGGCCTCGCCTTTCACCGCGACGAGGGCCGAAACCCACGCCAGTGTCGTTCGCTCCCGCGTTCCGGCGATCGCAAGTTTCCCCTTCCACTTCGGGTCGGTCAACTCCAGCACTGATCTGGGAATGTCTTTCTCTGCAACCAGATTCTTGTTGTAGAGAATGATCCGCGCTCGTCCGGAGATGCCCGTCCATGTTCCTGTCGTGCTCTTGAACACCTCAGGGACGGCCTTGGTCACGGGCGAGAGGTATGGGGCCAGCAGTCCCTCACCGGCTAGGACTTCCATAATCCCGCCTTCGGTGGAAATGAAGAGATCACCCCGTGGGTTGGCTTTTTCCATCCGGATCTCATTGGCTAGGCCCGAGGTCTTGCCGCCTTTGAGGTCCACCTGGATGCCGGTCTGCTTGGTGAACGCTTCCACGACCGGTTTGAACGCCTTTTCCTTGCGGCCCGAATAGATGACGAGCCGGTCCGAGGCGGCGTCGGCCGGAGGCAGTAAAACGGTCCCGGCCATACTCACGATTAACAGGGCGGCGGCCGTTCTGATAATAATAGTGATACCTGATATCATCTCATGCTCAAACAATGACCTAGTGCTTGCACCTGCTGCACACCCCGTAGAGCTCCAGCTTGTGAGTCGTGATGGAGAAGCCGTGCCGCGCCGCGACCTGGTCCTGCAGGTGTTCGATGTCGCAGTTCTCGAACTCGATGATGGCGCCGCATCCGGTGCAGATCATATGGTCGTGGTGCCGCTTGTTGACGACGTTGTCGTAGTGGGTCTGCGAGCCGAAGTGCCGCTCCTGGGCGATGCCTGAATCGCAGAGGAGGTTGAGCGTCCGATAGATCGTGGCCAGGCCGATATGCGGCTTGTGGCGTCCCAGCGTGCGATAGAGTTGTTCGGCCGTGATGTGCTCGTTCCGCAGAAACGCGTCCAGGATGACCTCGCGCTGTTTCGTGACCTTTAAATGGTGCTTGGCGAGATGGTCTTGTAGTTTTGCCAGTTCCTTCGCGTGCTTCATGCTTAGCCCGGTCTTCGGTTCCAATTGATAACGATTATTAGTACCGTATCCAGTTACTCTAGTCAAGTCTCCTTCCTCAGATAACTGCTTGAGGTATCGAATATCTCCACATATTTGATCGAAATGCCGCGGTGAACAAGGTCGGCATAGCCGTTGACAAGGAACGAGGGGGTATGGTCATAATCCGGCGTGCGTTCACCCTCCGATACGACGGTTGACCGCCTCCTTTTGCTCTACCTCCTAAAGGTGGCCGCACCGTTCGGCATTGACGGCGACGTCAAGTTCCAGCAACTCGTCTTTCTCTCTGAGCTGCAGATGCTCGGCAAACAGGCCAAGGGCTTCCATTACCGATTCTTCCGCTATGCCTATGGCGGATACAGCAAGGAACTGGCCGATGACTTCGTGGCGCTCGGCGCCAAGAAATTGCTGGACCCGGCTGCGTGGAAACTTTCGGCAGCTGGTGAGACGGTCGTCAAAGTGATCCCCGGAGCCGTCTCGGGCAGAGCCGAAAACGAGACTGTTGCGACCATCATCCAGGATGTCGTGGGAGCTTACGGCAAGTTCGATAGTTCCAGCATCGTGCCCGAAGTCGAGAAGATCGAACTGGTCCTCCCGGAGAAACCGGATGCCGATGCCGAAGGCGTGACTCAACAGGAAACGCTCCCCATAGGCCACGTCTCCTTCCACGCTACCTTGCTCGTTCCCGAACGGATCGAGACGCCTGCGGAGTTCAAGCTGAAGGACGACCTGCTCACGGCCCTCCAAGGCATCTTCAAATGAGCGTCCCCAACGCCGCGCCCGTGGCGGTGATCGGGGCCGGGGCCTGGGGGACGGCCTTGGCCTGGTTCCTGGCCGAGAAAAGGGATCGGGTTCGGCTCTGGGTGTACGAGCCCGAGGTGGCCGCCGGGATCGTCGCCGGTCATGAGAACAAACTGTACCTTCCCGGGATCCCCTTGCCCGCCGCATTGGAACCCACCACGTCGCTTGAGGAAGCGGTCTTCGGTGTGGAGTTGGTGGTCTTCGTTGTACCTTCCCATGCGGCCGCAAGTGTCGCGGCTGCGCTCGCGCCATACCTTCCGGCCGGCGCGCCCGTCATCTCTGCGACCAAAGGGATCGAACCGAATACGCTTCGGCTGATGTCGGCGCTGCTGGAAGAAAGGCTGCCGGCCCGCCGCGGGCCGGTGTTCGCGCTCTCCGGTCCGAGTTTTGCCGTGGAAGTGTGCCGGCACCTCCCCACTGCGGTCGTCCTCGCAGGACCTGCGGGGCCCCAGGCCGCTGCGCTGCAGGGTCTGTTGATGACTCCGACCTTCCGCGTGTACTTGAGCGAGGATCCCGTCGGCGTGCAACTCGGCGGCGCGCTGAAGAACGTGATCGCGCTGGCGGCGGGCGTCGTGGACGGACTCGGACTCGGGCACAACACCCGCGCCGCGCTCATCACGCGGGGGCTCGCCGAGATGGTCCGCCTGGGAGCGGCCATGGATGCCGACCCGCGAACCTTCGGCGGTCTGTCTGGGATGGGTGATCTTGTCCTCACCTGCACAGGAGGGCTCAGTCGGAACCGCTCCGTCGGCGTGCAACTCGGCCAGGGGAAAAAGCTGGCCGATATCCTTGCCGGAACGCGCACCGTCGCGGAAGGGGTCAACACCGCCAAGGCGGCGAAGGCTCTGGCGGACCGCCACCGTGTGGAAATGCCCATCGTGCAGGAAGTGTGCTCGGTTCTTTTCGAAGGCAAAGAACCCCGCCGGGCCGTCGCCGATCTCATGGAACGGGATGCCCGCTACGAAGTAGATCAGGCATGACGGCGGATCGGATACGGCGTTTACTGGCGCAGGTCGAGTCCGGACGGCTCAGCGTGGATGCGGCGATACGCCGGCTCAAGAGACTCCCATACGAAAATCTCGGCTTTGCCTCCGTGGATCATCACCGCCTCCTTCGGCAGGGGATGCCTGAGGCGATCTTTTGCGAAGGGAAGACGGTTGAACAGGTAATTGAGATCGCCAGGCGGTTGATGCGGGGGGAGCATCCGGTGCTGGCGACGCGGGTCGAGCCGGCGGTGGCGCGCGCCCTGCGACGGCTGGACCGCCGCGCCCGTTACGAGCCGCTGGGACGGACGGTGGTGCTTCGTCCTCCCAAAGGCTGGGGCACCCGCACGTTGCGTGGTGCGGGCGCCATTCTAATCATCACGGCCGGCACGGCGGACGTCCCTGTGGCCGAGGAGGCCCGCGTCACGGCCCAGGTGCTCGGGAACCGGGTGACGACGCTGTATGATGTCGGGGTCGCTGGATTGCATAGGTTGCTGGATCGTAATGAGGCGCTTGCGGCCGCACGGGTGCTGATTGTGGTCGCCGGGATGGATGGCGCCTTGCCGAGCGTTGTCGGGGGGCTCGTCGGTCGGCCCGTGATCGCTGTGCCGACCAGTCGAGGCTATGGGGCCAGCTTCGGCGGCCTGTCGGCCTTGCTGGCCATGCTCAATTCCTGTGCCGCCGGCGTGGGCGTGGTCAACATTGATAACGGGTACGGGGCGGCTTGTCTGGCCCACCGGATCAATCAGATCACCGTTTAGAGGGGGACAGATTTAAAATCTGATTATCGTGTCCTGACCTCGAAGTTCCCCCGCTTTCTCCAAGAGGTCGTCCGAGTCAAAGGTCCGTTCTTTCCCATCACCATCAGCTTGGCCTGCACCTGGTAGTCATACGTTCCGTCGGAAACGACCCGCTTGGTGTGATCGGTCCCGTCCCATGTCTGCACGACCTCGATCATGTGCGGGTCGCCGTTCCCCTCGTCCGCATTCAAGACGCGCTTGCCGGTGACCGTCTGACGGTTCGTTAGCAACCGGATCGAGAACTTGGAAGGGGACGTGATCAAGGTGGTCACGTCGAGGACGGCTTCCTCCGGAAGGGTCTTCGGCAGCTCCACCATGATCGTCAGGATCAAGGGGGTCTCGGCCGGCACGACGAAGGGAAGGGGGGCAGGGTCCACCGAGACGATCTTCAGGGCTGGCGGCTTCGCTTTTGCCTTGGGCTTTGCCGCGTAACTCGATTCCGGGCCTGACCCCGCAAGACTCCACGCCAGCACGGCTAGCCCGACGGCCAGGGCCGTTTGCGTGGACCGCTTCAGAGGGGGCATGGATAACGTGGGATGCGTTGGATCATAAAGCAGGGTAGGTTGAATAGCACAGCAGGCGAGCCCTGTCAACGAATCGGGCGGTCATAGCAAAGGCAGAGGCTATTTGCTAAGATGGCCTCGCTTATGAGAATCGCGCACTTTGACTGTTTCTCCGGCGTGAGCGGAGACATGTGCCTGGGAGCACTGGTGGATGCCGGGGCCTCGCTCCCTGATTTGGCCAAGGTCTTCGATGGTCTAGGGCTGCATGGTGTCTCTCTCCGCAGCCGCCGTGTGACCCGTGGCTCGCTTCGGGCCACCAAGGTGGATGTGGTCATCGAAAAAAGTGCGGGCGGTCCGTCAAGGAAGCCGGTGGCATTTCACGAGATCCAACAGCTTCTCAAGGCAAGCCGCCTTCCCGTCCAGGTGCGCGATCGCTCGTTGGCGGTCTTCGAGCGGCTCGCGAAGGCCGAAGGGAGCGCTCACCGCACGTCCCCCAAGAATGTCCAATTCCACGAAGTAGGATGGATTGATTCCGTTGTGGATGTGGTGGGAACCGTGATGGCCTGTCATCTGCTCGGCATCCAGGGCGTGTTCGCTTCGGCCATCAACGTCGGGACCGGAATCATGACGACAGAGCATGGCGTCTTGCCCGTGCCGGGTCCGGCCACCGCAAATTTGTTGAAAGGACTCCCGGTCTATGCGGCGGGCCCCGCCCGTGAACTGACGACCCCGACAGGCGCTGGCCTGATGACTACGCTGGCGACGGGGGTCGGCGCCATGCCGCACATGACGGTCTCGTCCATCGGATACGGCGCCGGGACCTTTGACCCTCCCGGCTGGCCGAACGCTCTGCGGGTCTTCGTCGGCGAAACGACCGCCGCGGCGGAGTCCGATCGGGTCTTGGTCCTGGAGACCAATCTGGACGACATGAACCCCCAGGGCTACGAATTGCTGGTGGACCGGCTGCTCGCGCAGGGGGCGCTGGATGCGACCCTGACGCCGGTGATCATGAAGCGGGGACGGCCGGGCATCGTCCTGACGGTGCTGGCTGACCATGCGAAACTGGAGGCGGTCCTGCGCGTCATCTTTGCAGAGACCACGACGCTGGGTGTACGCATCCTGGAAGTGGCGCGCCGGCTGCTCGAAAGAGAGTTCACGGAAGTCTCCACGAAGTTCGGTCCGGTGCGAGTCAAGGTGGCGAAGGCTCCAGGCCGGAAGCCTTCGCTGAAGGCTCGTCCAGAGTACCGTGACTTAAGGCGGATCGCCGAGCAGACCGGGTTGCCGCTGCGAGAGGTCTTGGGCGAGGTCGAGCGCGAGCTTGGCCGCGCCGTGCGAAGACCCTCATGATCGTTTCCATTTTCCTCTTTCTTCTGGCCATCGGCATCATTCTGGGCGGCGCTGCGGTCTTCACCAATGGAGTCGAGTGGCTGGGCCGCCGGCTCGGCTTCTCGGACGGCGCGATCGGGAGCATTTTGGCCGGCGTTGCCACCGCGCTGCCGGAAACGCTCATCCCGGTCATCGCGATCTTCTTCGGGGACAGCCAGACCGAATCCGATATCGGGATCGGCGCGATCCTGGGCGCG
>Ga0137796_10001164_pt1 | contig 15476 bp, 11 predicted proteins | sample OV2TP3_FD_97704 | JGI IMG/M metagenome (GOLD analysis project Ga0137796, IMG submission 97704)
GAATCATAGAACGTCTGATGGACGTTGAACCTATCGAGCAGGTAACGTAGTTTGAATGAACTCTCAACCGTTTCGTGATCTACTGATAATGCGGGTTCAGCCTGAAACCTGTTGCGCGCAGTGCGGCCTCCCCATTCGCGGGGGCCGGTCCCACGACGCCCCGGCCTTCTGCTGCTACGGGTGCGCCCTGGTCTTCCGGGTGACCGGCGAGGCCGCGGAGGGGAGCCCTCAGGGCCTCTACATCCGCCTGGGCCTGGGCATCTTCTTCGCCATGAACGTCATGACGTTCAGCCTGCCCGCCTACGCCCCCCTCTTCTACCCGTCCACCCAGAGCGGCCACGCCTCCCTCCTCAGACTCCTTCAACTCCTCCTGACCGCGCCCGTCTTCCTCTGCCTCGGCCTGCCCCTGCTGGCGCAGGCCGCGCGCGACCTGAGGGGAGGGCGTATCAGCGCCGACGCCCTGATCGCCGCCGGGACCCTGGCCGCCCTCGTCGTCTCCGTCGCCCATACGCTTCGGGGGGACGGCCCCGTCTACTACGACACCGCGACGATGCTCCTCGTCCTGGTCACGCTGGGCCGCTACCTGGAGGCCAGGGCCAGGGCGGGGACCTTCGGGGCCTTAAAGGCCCTGCTCGACCGGGCGGAGAAGACCTGCCTCGTCCTGCGGGAAGGGCGGGAGGAGCGGGTCCCCGTCCAGGCGGTCCGGGTCGGAGACCTCGTCCGGGTCGCGCCGGGGGAGAGGGCGCCCGTGGACGGCGTCGTCGTCGAGGGAGAGGGGGGATTCGACACCTCCGCGATCACCGGTGAGAGCCGGCCCGTCCACCGGAGGACGGGCGACCCCGTCGTCTCGGGGAGCCTCAGCCTCGACGGATCCCTCCTCCTGCGAGCCACGGCCGTGGGGCAGGACACGGCATTCGCCCGGCTGGTGGCCCTGCTCGAAGGGGCGCGCGCCTCCCGCATGCCCGTCCAGAAACTTGTGGACCGGGTCTCCGCCGTCTTCACGCCCGTCGTCATCCTGATCGCCGCCGCATCATTCGCCCTTCACCTCCCCCGCGCCGGGGCCGGTCCCGCATCCCTCATCGCCCTCTCCGTCCTGGTCATCGCCTGCCCCTGCGCCCTCGGCATCGCCACGCCCCTGGCCGTCTGGTCCGCCTTCGGGCTGGCCGCGCGCCGGGGCGTGCTCATCCGGTCGGGCGAGGCCGTCGAGAGGCTGGCCCGGGTGCGCCGCGCCTTCTTCGACAAGACGGGCACCCTGACGACCGGGGCCTTCCGCGTGACGGGCGTGAGCGTGCCCGGCCCTCACTTCAAAGACGATGAGATCCTCCTGCGGGCCGCCGCCGTGTCCTCCCGCTCCTCCCACCCCATCGGCAGGGCCCTGCGTCGCCACGTCGCGGAAGAGACCACCTCGCCAGTCACCGGCCTGCGCCTGCTGCCCGGCCTGGGCGCCTTCGGGCGCATCGGCCACGGCCCGGAGACCTTCGTCGGCAGCCGGCGACTGATGGAGCAGATGGGGCAACGCCTCGGCGAGGGACTCGACCGGGAGCGGAGGCAAAGAGAGCAGGCCGGAGAGACCACCGTCTGCGTCGCGTGGGAGGGGGAGGTCCGGGGCCTCATCGGCCTCTCGGAGTCCCTCCGGCCCGAGGCCGCGGAGGCCCTCGCCGCCCTGCGGGGGGCGGGCGTGAGCGTCACGGTGCTCACCGGCGACGCAGAGCCCGCCGGGCGCGCGGTCGGGGAGGCGCTCGGCGCGGAGGTCAGGGCCGGACTCCTGCCGGAGGAGAAGGTGGAGGCCGTCCGGACGGGGCGAAAAGAGGGCCTCGTCGCCATGGTGGGCGACGGCATCAACGACGCCCCGGCCCTCAGCGCCGCGGACGTGGGCGTCGCCCTGGGGTGCGGGACCGACCTGGCCCGCGAGGCCGCGGACGTCAACGTCATCGGAGACGACCTCCGGGCCGTGCCGTGGGTCCTGGACCTGGCCCGCCGGACGCGGGGGACCATCCGCGGGAACCTCTTCTGGGCCTTCTTCTACAACGTCGCCGGGATCGGCCTGGCCGCCGCCGGAAAACTGAACCCCATCCTGGCCGCCGGGGCGATGATCCTCAGCAGCCTCTTCGTCGTCTACAACTCCCGCCGTCTGACAGCGGATATTTCGCGATGATCAACTACGCCCTCCTCTTCCTCACCGGCCTCCTCGGCAGCCTCGGCCACTGCGTCGGCATGTGCGGCGGATTCGTCCTGGCCTGCGCCCTCCACGCCCCTCAGACGCAGGGGGTGCGCAGCCAAATCCTCCCCCCCCTCGCCTACAACCTGGGCCGGGTCTACACCTACGCCCTGCTCGGCGGGCTGGCCGGGGCCTTCGGAGGATGGATCGCCCTCTCCTCGCGCGCCACGGCCGTCCGCGCCGCCGTCCCGGTCCTGGCCGGCCTTGCAACGGTCGTCCTGGGCCTCTCCCGGATGGGGCTGATCCCATCGCCCGGGGCGGTCCGCGCCCTGACCCCCTTCAGCCGCCTGGCGCGGTTCCTGAGCGGGCTGGTCCGGGGCGGGAGCCTCTCCCACCTCTTCGCCTTCGGCCTCTTCAACGGCCTCCTGCCCTGCGGCCTCTCCTACGCCGTCGCCCTCACGGCCGCCGGGGCCGGAAGCTTCGTGGACGGATTCCTGACCATGGCCGTCTTCGGCCTCGGCACCGTCCCGGCCCTGTTCGCCCTGGGGATCTCCTCGTCGCTCGCCAGAGGCCACCTCCGGGGGCCCCTCTTCCGGGTCGCCGGCGCGCTCATCGTAACCCTCGGCGTCCTCTCCATCCTGCGAGGGTTGAACCTGCCCGATCACACAGCATCTCCCGCCTGCTGCGCGCCCCCCCCTCCCTGACCCTGCCTGTTTATCTTGTCCCCGTCCCGCGCTTTGTGTATATTCTTCTCAGCCGTTCACCGTTTTTCCCTTCTTTTTTCTCTGCGCCCCCTGCGCTCTCTGCGGTGAACGCCTTTATCATTTCTGACGAGGAGACATCGCCATGGACAAACCGGCGCTGCTAGGCGGGACCCCCGTGAGGACCGCCCCTTACCCCGCCTGGCCCCAGTCCGACGGGCGGGACATGAAGTACCTCAACGAGGTCCTGGAGACGAGCAGGTGGGGCGGGACCATTCACGGCCCCAAGGTCACGGCCTTCTGCCAGACCTGGGCGCGCTACAGCGACGCGCGGTTCGGGGTCGGCCTGACGAGCTGCACGGCGGGGATGGAGCTGGCCCTGCGGGCCTTCGACATCGGGCCGGGCGACGAGGTCATCGTCCCCTCCTACACCTTCATCGCCACCGCCGTCGCCCCCCTGACCGCCGGCGCGGACGTGGTCTTCGTGGACATAGACCCGAAGACCTTCTGCATCCCGCCGGAGGCCGTGGAGGCCGCGATCACCCCCCGCACGAAGGCCCTCATCCCGGTCCACTTTGCGGGACACACCTGCGACGTCGAGGGACTCCAGAAGGTCGCCCGCAGACACAACCTCAAGATCGTCTGGGACTGCGCTCACGCCCACACCACCGAGTGGCGGGGCAAAAAAGTAGGCGGCCTAAAGCAGGTCGCCTCCTACAGCTTCAACCACGCCAAGAACCTCACCTGCGGGGAGGGCGGCCTGGTCACCACCGACGACCCCGACCTGGCGGACCTCCTCCGATACACCCTCTCCACCTTCGGGCGCCAGAAGGACCGGCCCTGGTACGAGCACCACCGCCTCGGCTTTGCGCACCCCCTCATCGAGTTCCAGGCCGCCGTCCTGATGGGGCAGTTCGAGCGCCTCGAGGAGCAGAGCCGGCGCCGGGAGGAGAACGCCCGCGCCCTGTCGCGGGGCCTGTCCGAGATCGGCGGGCTCGACCCGCCCTACATCGCCCCCGACGCCACCCGGCACGGCTGGCACATCTTCATGGCCACCTACCGCCCCGAGGCGTTCGACGACCTGCCCAAGGGGACCTTCCTCAAGGCCATGAACGCCGAGGGCATCCCCTGCGGCGGGGGCTATCAGTTCCCCCTCTACGGCAACCCCATGTTCGACCGGGGGACGGGCCGCGTGAACGGCGGCCACGCCAAGTTCCGGGCGATGCCCTGTCCCGCCGCCGAGTGGGCGTGCAAAGAGGGCGCGGTCCTCTTCTCCCAGTCCACGCTCCTGGCCGGCCCGGACGACATGAACGACATCGTGACCGCCGTGGCCAGGGTCAAGAAGCACGCGAAGGAACTCCTGAGCGCAGGATAAAAGTAGGGGCACGGCATGCCGTGCCCCTGCGAAAACCCCCTCCCTCTGCCGTCTGTTCTACCCCACGCTCCTCGGCAGGAGCAGCTCCTTCGCCGTCAGCAGGCCGGCCGGCGCGTCCAGGACGCGGGGGACCGCGTTGAGCAGGGCGGCCACCGTGGCCGGGTCCCCTGCCGTGCCCCCGCGGATCACCAGATGGACCGCCGGCGTCCCCTCCACCAGAACCTCGTCGCGGGCGTTCGGGGCGTTCAGGCGCATCGTCAGGTCCATCTCGATCACCCTCTGCCCCCCCTGAAGCCCCGCCGCGGTCTGGTGCAGGCCCGCGACCTGTCCCGGCGCCACCTCGACGTGCTCCGTGCGGATGGCCTCCTGCGACACCACCGGGTCCAGAGTCTCGGTCACCGCCTCCAGCGACCACCCCAGGCAGTGGGCGATCAGCGCCACGGACTCCACGAGGCCCACGTGCCCGATCTTCCCCTCCTGCGCCAGGGCCTCGAACGCCTCCGGCGTCATCCCCGACCCGATCTTTTTCTGAAGCGGACCCCGCCGCGTCGCAGCGTCCACGACCCGCGTCACGACCACCCGCCGCACGTCGGACACCACCCCGCTGACCGCGACCGGCAGCGCGTCCATGACAAACCCAGGGTTCACCCCCGTCCCGAACACCGTCACCCCCTTCCGGCCCGCCAGACCGTTCAGCTCCCCGGACAGGCCAGGGTTCTGGAGATAAGGAAAGGCCAGCTCCTCGCAGGACGACACGACATTCGCGCCGGCCTCGGCGATCTCCGCAAGCTGCGGATACACGGCCTTGAACGACGACCCCGTCGTGTGGACGACGACCTGGGCCCCTGCCAGGGCATCCGGCCTGTCCGTGACGGCGATGCCCACCTTCCCCCCCCCGATCAACTCACCTAAATCCCGCCCGATCTTGTGAGGGTCCCGGTCCAGCGCCCCCACCACCTCCAGCGACCTCCGGCTCAAAGCCGCCCTGGCCACGGCCGCGCCGATGACCCCGATGCCGTACAGCGCCACCTTCACCCTCCCGGCCCGCCCCGTCCCCGCCGAAACATACTTCAGTTGTCTCTGCACGATTCCTCCCTGTTGATCATTCGTCCGACGCCCGCGCCTCGAACACGCTCAGCGACGCCCCCGTCCCCTTCAGATGCCCCGTGTCGTTCAACAGGACGATCCGCGCCTCGTCCCCATCCACCTCCACGACATGGACTGAGGCGTTGCCCATGCCGAACCGCCTCGCCTTCGCGACATCCAGCCCCAGGACCTCCGCCAGGATCGCCCGGCACGGCCCCCCGTGCGCGAACAGGGCCACAGTCTGCCCCCGGTGGTCCCCGATGATGCGCTGGAACGCCGCGACCGACCTCCGGCGGAGGGCCATCAGACTCTCCCCGCCCGGAGGCGCATAGCGGCCGTAGTTCTGCCGGTAGTGCAGGACCTCCTGCGGAAACTCCCCCTCCACATCGGCCCAGCGCTTCCCCTGCCACGCCCCGAAGGACACCTCCCGAAGGTCTGCTGTTTTATGAATCGACAGCCCGGAACCCGCCAGCGCGATCTCGGCGGTCTCGTAGACGCGGATCAGGTCGCTGGAGTAGGCCGCCTCGATCCCCTCGCCGCGCAATCGGTCCGCCAGCCTGCGGGCCTGCGCCCGGCCCATCTCGTTCAGCGGGACATTTAGTTGCCCCTGAATGCGGGCCTCCCGGTTCCAGTCCGTCTCCCCGTGTCGGATGAGCAACGCGCGTGTGACAGACAAAAAGACCTCCTCTTACAATCAACCCGGCAATACCTCCACCGCCCGGTCTATCTCCTCCTCCGTGTTGTAGAAGTGCGGCGACAGGCGGACCCTGCCGTCCCGGACCGCCCCCACGACGCGATGCTCCCGAAGCCGCTGGAACAGGTCCTCCGCCCCGTGCCGCTCGTGCGAGAAGGTCACGATCCCCGACTTCTCCCCCGGCCCGCGAGGGCTCTGGATGCGATACCCCCTCCCCCGGAGGCCTTCGCAGAGCCGGTCGGTCAGCGCCAGAACGCGGGACTCAACCTCGGAGACGCCCACGGACAGGAGCAGGTCGAACGCGGCGCGCAGGCCGTAGACCCCCGCCGTGTTGAGCGTGCCCGGCTCAAACCGCTCGGCCGTGGGCGCAGGCGTCGCGTCGTAGGCCAGAAAGTCCGTCGGATTGACCACGCCCCCCCATCCCAGGCTGGCCACCTCGATCTTCTGCATGGCGGACCGGCCGCAGTAAAAGACCCCCGCCCCCTCCGGCCCCAGCAGCCACTTGTGGCCGTCCGCCGACAGGAAATCGATCCGGGACCGCCTCACGTCGATCGGGAGCGCCCCCAGACTCTGGATGGCGTCCACGCAGAACAGCGCGCCCCGCTCGTGACACAGGGCCCCGAGGGCGTCCAGGTCGTTCCGATAGCCCGTGGAAAAGGCTACGGAGCTGAGCGACACGACCCGCGTCCGCCCGTCCATCTGCCGGGCCACCTCCTCGATGGGGATGCACCTCTCCATCTCCCGCGCAAACCGGACCTCCACGCCCTTCCGTTTGAGGTTCAGCCAGGGGTACACGTTGGCCGGGAACTCCTTCTCGGCGATCACGACATTGTCCCCCCGCCGCCACCGGATGCCGTTGGCCACGATCAGGATGCCCTCCGTCGTGTTCTTGACGAAGGCGATCTCGGACGGGTGCGCGTTCAGCATCCGCGCCGCCGACCGGCGCGCCTTCCGCACGGCCTCCGTCCACGCCGCGTGGTTCACAGCGCCGTTCTCCTCCACGTCGCTCAGGAGGGCCTGCACGGCCCGGCGCACGCGCCGGGAGATGGGCGCGATCCCGGCGTGGTTGAGGTAGGTCCAGGCGCGCGTCACCGGGAACTCCGCCCGGATAGCTTCAAGGTCGAGCATGTCACTCTAACCTGTAATTCGGCGCCTCCTTCGTGATGGTCACGTCGTGCGGATGGCTCTCCCGGATGCCCGCGTGCGAGACCTTCACGAACTCCCCCTCCTTCCGCAACTCCTCCACGGTCCTCACGCCGCAGTAGCCCATGCCCGCCCGCAGCCCGCCGATGAGCTGGTAGATGTAGCCCGACAGCGACCCCTTGTAGGGCACCCGCCCCTCGATCCCCTCGGGCACGAGCTTGGCCGGGTCCTCGTCCCCCTGGAAGTAGCGGTCCTGGCTCCCCTGCTCCATCGCCCCTAAGGACCCCATGCCGCGATAGACCTTGAACGTCCTCCCCTGGTAGATGACCATCTCGCCGGGGCTCTCGTCCGTCCCCGCGAACAGGTAGCCGATCATCACGGAGGACGCCCCGGCGGCCAGGGCCTTCGGGATGTCCCCCGACTGCGTGATGCCCCCGTCCGCGACCACCGGGACGTTGTGCCTGTCGGCGACCTCTGCGCAGTCCATCACGGCGGTGATCTGCGGGATCCCGGTCCCCGCCACGACCCGCGTCGTGCAGATGGCCGAAGGCCCCATGCCCACCTTGATCGCATCCGCGCCCGCCCGGATCAGGTCCTCGGCGGCCTCCCCCGTGGCGATGTTCCCGGCGACGATGTCCAGGTCAGGATAGCGCCCCCGGATGCGCTCCACGGTCTCGAGGACGCCCCTGGAGTGCCCGTGCGCCGAGTCGATCACGATGACGTCCACGCTCCGCTCCAGCAGGGCCTCCAGGCGCCGGTCCGCGTCCCGGCTCGCGCCGATGGCCGCGCCCACCCGCAGCCGGCCCAGGCCGTCCTTGCAGGCGTTGGGGTACCGGATCTTCTTCTCGATGTCCTTCACGGTGATCAGCCCCTTGAGCATCCCCCGGTCGTCCACCACGGGCAGCTTCTCGATCCGGTTCCGGTGGAGGATGTCCTTGGCCTCGTCCAGCGAGATGCCCAGGCGGGCGGTCACCAGGCCCTCCTTTGTCATCACGCTCTCGATGGGCTGGTCGAGATGGCGCTCAAACCGGAGGTCGCGATTGGTCAGGATGCCCACCAGCCGCCCCTCTTCCACGATCGGCACGCCGGAGATCCGAAAATGCCGCATCAGCTCCAGGGCCTTGTAGATCAGTTCCTTCGGGGAGAGGGTGATCGGGTCCACGATCATGCCGCTCTCAGACCGCTTCACCTTCTCCACCTCGCCCGCCTGATCCTCAATGGACATGTTCTTGTGGATGACCCCGATCCCCCCCTCCTGGGCGATGGCGACGGCCAGTCGAGCCTCGGTCACCGTGTCCATCGCCGCGCTGAGGAGGGGGATGTTGAGCCGGATGCGATGGGTGAGCCGGGTGCTGACGTCCACGTCTTTGGGAAGGACCTCGGACCGGCCCGGAACGAGCATGACATCATTGAAGGTCAGGGCCTCTTTGACGATCTTGGACATGGGCTATCTCCTCTCAGGACAGACTCGGCAAACGGCAAACGGCAAAAGCAGAATACAGGAGCCAGAATTCAGAATTCAGAATGAGAACCGGTTTTGCTTTTCTTCTGGATTCTGGATTCTGGATTCTGGATTCTTGTTTTCACGTCTGCCGTCTGCCATCTGCCGTCTCACTGTTTATATACGCAAACGCCCCTTGACCTGAGTGGCCAAGGAGCGTTGTCGAGCACACGCACTTCCCCGCAGGGACCGATTGAACCCTGTGAGGACCCCCGGGGTATAAATGCCTGTTGGTTAACAAGGATGTGTCAATGATGCGAGAGGTTTTATCCCAATTTTGGGGTGAAAAAGAATTTCTATGATAGATTTCTAAATCTATAAATATTTTCTCCTTTTGTCAACTAATTTTTAATTCGCCCTTCGCCCTTCGCCCTTCGCCCTTCCCCGCCTCCTTGACAGCGCCTCTGCTTGGCGGTATCTTTGGGATATGAACCTTTTCTGGCGGGGTCTCTCCATCCTGGCGCTCCTGTTGCGTTGTTCGGGCCGCTCGTCGGACCCTCCGATGCCCGAGGACCGGTTCGTGGACCTCTGCGTCCGGATGGAACGCCTCAACCGGCGTTACGAGGCCTCCCCCGACTCTCTGCGGTTGGAGCGCGAAAACCTCCTCATGGCGCAGGGTGTCCGGAGAGAGGAGATCGAGCGCGCCATTGTCTGGTACCGTCAGCGCCCCGACCGGGGCCTGCGGGCGCTGGAAAAGATCGCGGAGCGCCTGGAGGCGGAGGAAAAAAAACAGAATACAGGAGTCAGAATTCAGAATCCAGAATGAGACTTATGGGTTTTGCTCTTCTCCTGGATTCTGGATTCTGGATTCTGGATTCTATTTCAACCGAGGACCTATCCCCATGTCTGAACCTACTCCGGCTGTCGCGCCCCCCTCTGACGCCCCGGCCCCCTCCACCGGGTCCCTCACCCTCGCCATTCAGGGGATGACCTGCGCGGCGTGCGTGGCGCGGGTGGAGAAGGCCCTCCGGGGCGTGGACGGCGTGGCCGACGCCACCGTGAACTTCGCCGCGGAGACGGCCACAGTGCAGGGCGCGGGCCTCGGCCTCGAACCGCTCAAGAGGGCGGTTACTGCGGCGGGCTACAGGGTCGCGCGGGTGGTGGAGGGGGAGGAGAGCGAGGACGAGGAACAGGCCGAGCGAGCGCGGGCCTACCGGAGCCTGAGAATCCGCTTCGTCGTCAGCGCCGTCCTGTCCGCCCTCGTGATGGCCCTGAGCCTGGGGGATCACGTCCCCGGCCTCGAACTCCTGCCCTCCCGGACCGCGGGCGTCCTGATGTTCCTCCTGACCACCCCGGCCCTCTTCTGGTGCGGCTGGCGCTTTCTGTCAGGCTTCTGGACGGCCCTCCGGCACGGGACCGCGGACATGAACAGCCTGATCGCCGTCGGCACCTCCGCGGCCTATCTCTACAGCGCCGTCGCCACGTTCTTCCCCGGCGTCTTCGAGCAGGTCACGCACCACGTTCAAACACACGCTGCCCCGTCCGGGGTCTGGTCAGCCCTCTCCTCAGCGACGCTAATGCACTACTACTATGACACCACGGCGATGATCATCGCCCTCATCCTCCTGGGCCGCCTGCTGGAGGCCCGCGCCAGGGGCCGCGCCTCGGAGGCCATCCGCCGGCTGATGGGCCTTCGTCCAAAGACTGCCCGCATCCGGAGGGATGGGGCGGAGATGGACCTCCCGGTCCAGGACGTGCGCGTCGGGGATGAGGTGGTGGTCCGGCCCGGCGAGCGCCTCCCCGTGGACGGCATCCTCGTGGAGGGGGCCTCTGCAGTGAACGAATCCATGCTCACGGGAGAGGGCCTGCCGGTGGAAAAGGGTCCGGGCGATGAGGTCACGGGCGGCACGGTCAACCTGACCGGCAGCTTCGTCTACCGGGCCACGAGAGTGGGCGCGGACACGGCCCTGTCGCAGATCGTCCGGCTCGTCCGGGAGGCCCAGGGCTCCAGGGCCCCCGTGCAAAGACAGGCGGACCGCATCGCCGCCGTCTTCGTCCCGGTCGTCTTCGGCATCGCCGTCGTGACCTTTCTCGTCTGGTACCTCGCCAGGCCGGACCTCGGCCCCTCGTTCGCGCTCGTCAACTTCATCTCCGTGCTCATCATCGCCTGCCCCTGCGCCCTCGGCCTGGCCACCCCCGCCGCCGTGATGGTCGGGACCGGGAGAGGCGCGGAGCTGGGCATCCTGATCAAGAGCGGGGAGGCCCTGGAGGTGGCGGGGCGGGTCTCCGCCGTCGTCCTGGACAAGACCGGGACCATCACGCAGGGGAGGCCGGAGGTGACCGATGTCCTTCCCGTGCCGGGCCTGAAGGCCGGGGACCTCCTCAGAGTCGCCGCCGTCGCAGAGCAGCGATCCGAGCACCCCCTGGGGCAGGCCATCGTGCAAAAGGCCGGGGCCCAGGAGATCGCCCTCGCTGAGCCGCAGACATTTCAATCCCTGTCCGGGCACGGCGTCGAGGCGACCGTGGAGGGCAGGCGCGTCCTGGTCGGCAACCGCAGACTGATGGAGGAGCGCGGCGTGGAGGTCGGACCCCTGACGCAGCAGACCGAGGCCCTCTGGGCGCAGGGGCGGACCGCCGTGTTCATCGCGCTCGACGGCCAGATCGCGGGCCTCATCGGCATCGCGGACGCGGTCAAGCCCGAAGCAAAGGACGCCGTCTCCCGCCTCCGGGAGATGGGGCTGGAGGTCGCCATGCTCACCGGGGACAACCCCCGCGCGGCCGGGGCCGTGGCCGGGGAGGTCGGCATCCAGAAGGTCCTGGCCGAGGTCCTCCCCCAGGACAAGGCGGCGCAGGTGCGGGCCCTCCAGGCAGAGGGGCGCGTTGTGGCGATGGTGGGAGACGGCATCAACGACGCCCCGGCCCTCGCCTCCGCGGACGTGGGGGTCGCCATCGGCACGGGGACCGACATCGCCGCGGAGAGCGCCGACATCGCGCTGATGTCCGGGGACCTCCGGGGCGTCGCGGGGGCCATGGCCCTCTCCAGACGCATGATGCGCACCATCCGGCAGAACCTCTTCTGGGCCTTCGCCTACAACATCGTCGGCATCCCGGTGGCCGCCGGCGTCCTCTACCCCTTCACCGGCCTGCTGCTCCACCCCATCCTGGCCTCCACGGCAATGGCCTTCAGCTCCGTCTCCGTGGTGACGAACTCCCTCCGCCTGCGGAGGTTCAGGGCATAGTTATGGGCAAACGCGACGCCACCTCCCGCCGCAAGGCCGCCGCGGCCCTCCGCTACCGCCGCGACGCGGACGCGGCCCCCCGCGTGACCGCCGCCGGGCGCGGCCTGATCGCGGAGAAGATCCTCGCCCTGGCGAAGGAGGCCGGCATCCCCATCCACGAGGACGCCTCCCTCGTGGAGGTCCTGGCCCGCCTCGACGTCGGGTCAGAAATTCCCGTCGAACTCTACCGTGCCGTGGCCGAGATTCTGACGTTCGTCTACCGGATGGACCGGCGCTGGAAGGAGGCGCACGCGGAAAAGGCGTGAGCCGACTGGATCACGAAACGCGAAAGACGCGAAAGACGACTCCTCCCCTCCTCCACCACCCCCACACGAAAAGCGCGAAACCCATCCCCTCCACTCCCCAAACCCACCAACTCCTCTCCGACTGTACAATCTTTGTACAGAACGGCTGATAAGTCCCTTATCAGTCTTTTAACCCGCAGTCACACAGGATATTACATCCATCGCCGGATCGTTCAGGAGATCGACTGACAAGGGGCTTGTCGTCTCTCCGGCCTGAGGTCACACAGGCAACCCTCGCCGTAAAGGGTCACGTGCGTCCGTGAAAGACGCTCTGCATCAAGGTGTTAGGCGAAACCCTCCGGGCTGCAAAGGGCCTTCCGGCGAAACCCGGCACGCCCTTTGCGATAGCCATGGGACAAGAGGTCATGACCCGCAATCTTCGTTCATCTCGGATGCACAGAAGTGAGGTTCTCAAAGAGGAGGGTAATGCCATGAAACGGACACTGACTTTGACGATGGGGGTGATCGCAATGGTGGCCCTGGTGGGATGCGGGAAGCTCAACCCGGCCAGCTCCAGCGCCGTGCAGGACGCACGGGCGGCCCGCACCGCCACCCCCCTCGAAGAGCGCCTGATCGGCGCGTGGGAGATGAAGGGGAGCGTCGGAGCGCCTCCCACCATCACCTTCAAAAAGGGCGGAGGGGTCGCTATCACTGCGCCGACAGGCGACGGAACCCTCCTGACGATCTCCGGCGTCTATGACCTCACCGGAAACAGGCTCGCGATGAGGGCCACCGTGACGAAGGAGATGGACCTGTCCCTCGCCAGGCCGATCCTGGAGCAGTTCGCCACCTATACCTGCTCTGTGGAGGACGCCGCACTGACCCTGACAGATGCCGACGGAGCGGTGACCGCGTGGAAGAAGATGTGAGGATACGCCCCTTTCCGAGCGCCGGTCGTGTCCCTGGTTCAGCGAAACTCTTCCCTTGCTTTTCCAGACAGGGCAGATTAGATTGGGGACGAGAACGCGAAACGCGAAAAACGCGAAAGAAAGGCCGAAAGACGCGAAGCTGCCCCACTCTACCGGGGCAGGGTGGCAGGGTTTCGCGTCTTTCGCGTGGGGAGGCGGTGGAGCGGAAGGGCTTTCGCGTCTTTCGCGATCAGGACCTGGGTTGAGGGGCACGCCTCGGACATGAGAGGTGTGCCCCTTTTTCATTATTCTGGGGTGATCAAGCCATGCGAACACCCGAAAGGCAAGAATACAGGAGTCAGAATACAGGAGTCAGAATACAGAATAAAAACGGAAAGGACCGGTTTTCTCCTGTCTCCTGTCTCCTGTCTCCTATCTTCTGGATTCTGGATTCTAAATTCTGGATTCTGCTTCTTTTGGCATTTTGTACTTCCCTCGCCTGGGCCGTGAGGCCCTATACTCCTGTACATCCCGATCCCGTCCTGGAGTCCTGGCGCTGGCGGGCTTTCCCGGAGCTGAACGGCCTGGGCCTGCGGTGCATGGCAGAGGCGAAGGACAAAGCCATGTGGTTCGGGGTGGACGACGGCGTGCGGCGCTACGACGGCGTGACGTGGACGGCCTACACGGAGAAGGACGGGCTGTATGGCCCGCCGGTGAACACCCTCTGCGCGACGCAGGACGGGAGCATCTACGCAGGCACGGAGAAGGGGATAAGCCGGTTTCAGAATGGAAAGTGGCGCCGGGTCTTTCCGCCTGCGGGCGACCCTTCGACAGGCTCAGGACAGGCCCTGCCCTGGATCATCTTCAAACTGACGGAGACAAAGAATGGGAGCCTGTGGGCAGGGACTGTGTGGGGTGCGCTGCGTTTGGCCCAAACGGGAGCGACTGTCTACACGGATGGAGGGACCGGAGCTACCCTAAAGGCATGGGCGCCCTATGTACGGCTTTCCACTGTACCAGACAAGGCAGTTCCAGCCTATCCCTGGCCTGCGGGAAACCGGGTAGGGATAGGGATGATAGGAGGGATTGTCCGGGTGCTGGCTTCAGGAGGACCCGGAGAAGTAGCAGGTCTGAAGGTGGGGGACCGTATTCTCGCCGTGGATGGACAGCCTGAAGCTGCCCAAATCTTAGAGGGGTCTGCGGGCGCTTCGGCGAAACTGACTGTACAGAGGAAGGGACGACCTGACCCGTTCGAGGTGACCGTCGCCCGAGGACAGGTGAAAGGGACCTTCCGGGATTTCTCGGTTTTCGACGTGTATGAAGACCGGGAGGGGACCATCTGGTTTGGGCTGTCAAGCGGGATTTCCGCAAGAGGCGGTGAGATTGTTCGATATACTCCTTCAACAGGCTCAGGACAGCCCTCCCCAGAGGACGATTGGCAGCTCTACACGGCGGCGGATGGCCTGAATACCAGCTATGGGCCGCACATCGCCCGAACCCGGGATGGGGTGATCTGGACGGTCGCTGAAGAGGGCAACGGCATTGTGAACCGGCTCGATCCCCTTCGACTCGCTGGCGCTCGCTCAGGGCAGGCTTCGGCAAGCTCAGAGCCTGCCCTGAGTGAAACGAAGGGACTGAGCGGAAAGGGCTGGACGCAGTTCAGCCTGCGTGATCTGGCAGGGACCACACTCAGTACTTCCATCCTGGAGACACGAGATGGGACGCTGTGGGTGGGCGGGGGTGGCTTGTATGCCCTCCGGGATGGTACATGGTACTCGTATCGTCCCACTGAGGTACCGATACCTACCTCTCGCCCTCGCCTTCTCGAAGCGTCTGACGGTACCCTGTGGGTGGCTGATCGGGGACAGATGGCGGCGCGGCTGGATCTCGGGACGCCCCGGTGGACGACTTATGAAGGTTTGCTCTTCCAGTGCGAGGCTCCCGACAGAACGCAGTGGTTCCTCTCTGAAGATGACGGGATCGTGTGCCACGATCCTTCGGCAAGCCCAGGACAAGGCAGCCGGGGGTGGGCACGCTACGGAGTCGAGGACGGGTTGATGGAGGCCCCTCGTATGCTTATCGCTACCCGGAAGGGAGTGCTCTGGGCTGCGGGAAGCCACCATCACACAGCGGCTACAGCCCGTTTTGATGGGCGGCGGTGGTCTCTGCAAACGTATCCTGAACTCTCCTGGTCTATCGGGTCAGTCTATGAATCCTCGGATGGAAGCCTCTGGTTTGGGGCGGCTGTCGATTGGTGGTTTTACCGCGATAAGAGGGGATATCAAGGAGGGGTCCTCCAGTTCAATGGAATGACCTGGGCCCACTACTTACCCAGCCCGATGGTACCGCCTTACACCTACACGTTTGATGTGAAATTAGGCATTGACGGTATAGGTCAGGACGTTGATGCCAAAGAATCGACGCAAGAACAGCCTGAGCGTCACACT
>Ga0137796_10001165_pt1 | contig 15471 bp, 12 predicted proteins | sample OV2TP3_FD_97704 | JGI IMG/M metagenome (GOLD analysis project Ga0137796, IMG submission 97704)
TTGTCCTGACTGCGGCCATGTTCCGGAAGCTAGGGAAACCGCGCCGGTCGTGGAGGAGGATCGGTCTTCGGCTTCTCCTCATCGACCTTTCCTGCGGTTGGGGGCGACTCTCCTTCGCTTCCTCGGACTCCTGGGACTTCTGCTCAGCGGGATCCTCTCCGCCGCCCTGGCCGGCTTGAGCGGGGAAACGATCCTGGCGATCTTGGCCGGCGGCCTCGTCCAGGCGGTGGTCTTTTTCGTCTTGGCGGCGGCGCTTGCGGAGCTCCACGAGATCGGGCAAGGGATGCGGCAGCTTCTCGATCGAAGCCGCTCTCCTGGGAACAGGCGATAGCGGGTACAATTCTGCTGTATGGGCCGTTTCGCCCTCCTGATGGCCGCGCTGGCGGCCGCGGACACGTCGCCCCGCTCCCGCCCGATTTCCCTCGGCTCCGGAGGAAGGGGCGCGGCGCTGTTGAGTTCCGGAGCCGTTCTCATCACCGGAGGAGCGAGCGCCGCGGGGAACCTGAGCTCGACCGAGATTTTCGATCCCAACCGCGGCGAGTGGCAGCCGGGTCCCGAGCTCAACGAGGGGCGGGACTACCATGAGACCCTTCCTCTTCCCGACGGGCGGGTCATGGTCTTGGGAGGCTTCGGGACCGCCCATTCCGTACGCACGGAGATCTTCGATCCGCGGAGTCGTCGCTGGGGGGAAACGGGAACCCTCCATGTCGCCCGCGCGGGCATCGCGCCCCTCGTCCTTCGCGACGGCCGCGTCTTCGCCGCCGGAGGCTACAACCATACGGACAACTACCTGACGACCTTCGAGGTGTACGAGCCCGCCCGCGGTCAGTGGCGAGAACTCGCTCCGCTTCATCAGCCCCGAACGGTGGCGACGGCGAATCTCTTGAACGACGGCCGCATCTTGGTCGTCGGCGGGCTGAACGGAAGCGGCACCGCCCGGAATTGCGAGATCTACGCGCCGGCCACCAACGGATGGAAGCTTGGCGCGGATCTCTCTCAGCCCCGGTACGGCCACATCGCCGTGACGCTACGGGACGGCCGAGTCTTCGTCGCAGGCGGAACGGGAGGGGAGGGGACCGCCGAGATCTACGACGCGCGAGCGGATCGCTGGACGCCGACGGAGAGCCCGTCCTCGCCCCATGGAGGCGGCATGGCGGGAGTGGTTCTTTCCGACGGCAGGATCCTCGTCACGGGCGGATCGAATTCGCCGTCGCTGGCCCAGGTCTTCGACCCCGCGAGGGGATCGTGGCGGCGCGTGGCCGATATGGGGGACGGGCGGTACAACCACATGGCGACCCTCCTGCGAGACGGACGAGTGCTCGTGGCCGGGGGGGACGGTCCGGGAGGGCGGCTGGCGACCAGCGAGATCTTCGATCCCGCTCATGGAACGTGGAAGCCGACCGGGAGTCTCAGGACGGCTCGGAGCGTCCAATAGTCCCGGATCAGGCCTCGGCCAGGTCCTTGAATTGCGGGTCGTTCCAGTATTCGCGGAAGGCGCTGTCGTTGAGGGCCTCGTCCTTGCACTCGCCGTCGTTGGCGATGGCCCGGGCCAGGGTCTCGAGCATCTGCTCCTTCCGTTTCATTCGCGCGTAGGTGGCGGCGATGTTGTAGAGCACCGTGGAGTCGTTGGGCTGCAAGGTCAAGGCGCGATTGAACGCCTCCAACGACTCGTCGTAGCGCAGAAGCTCGCGATACACCGTTCCCAGGTTGAGCCACGCGACGTGATGTTCGGGTCGGAGCGTCACGAGCTTCTTGTACTCCCGGAGCGCCTCCTCCCACTTCCCGTGGATCGTGAAGAAGCTCGCCTCGAGGAAGAGGGTGTGCGCCTGGACCTCCTGCAGGAATTTTTCCCGCTGCGTCGCGAATTCCTTCTCGAGAGCGTCGCGGTATCCCGACGAAGATCGACGGATCTCGTGTTCCACTTGCGCGCGAAGCTCCCCGAGCGTCTGCTCGAGCTCCTTCTCCGCTTTCTGCCGGAGGCCCATCACCTCCTCGCGAAGGCGGTGTTCCGTGTTCTCCTGGAGGAGATCGGTGTAGCGTTCCAGTTCCGCCTGAAGGTCCTCTCGTTGCTTCCTCGTGAACTCCAGGATCTCCGTTTTTTTCGCTTCGAGCTCGTCGAGGACCTTGTCCGTGCGCTGGGTGATCTCCTCGCCGCGGCGCACGTAGGCCTCCCCCTGGCGCATGAGATCCTTCCACTCCTTGAGCTTGGAGCTCACGTGACCCACGAAGTAGATCATGATGACGACGAAGAAGACGGCGATGCCGGCGACGACGAAGAGGAGCATTCGCGCCTCGGTGTGCGCGCGGTCGATGTCGCGGCGAAGCCGCTCGCTCTCCTTGTCGATCTTGGAGTCGAATTTCTGCTGGTAGAGCTCGACCATCTCCCTCATCTCCTGGCGGGAGATGTTCGTCGGAGGGAAGGCCCGGAGTCCTTCGCTGTGCCACCAATCGCTCCACTTCTTGTAGTCCGCTCCGAACTCCTTCTTGCTCGTCAAGGTTTCCAGGGCGTCGAGACTGGCGGATCGGACTCGCTCGAACTTGTCGTTCAGGAGTTCGATGAGCTGGGGAATGGCGCTCTTGATCCCCTTGCGACCGCAAATGCGCGCCGCGGATTCGCGGACGACCTCGTCCACGTCCCGAAGCTGCTGGACCGGATCGTCGGATTGGAGCGCCAGGATCAAGGCGAAAACCGGACTCATGAGGCTCCGATCATAGTGAAGCCCCCCCGCGAAGTCCATCCTCGCCCACTGGAAACGGCGCCTCGCCTGCGGTATGATTCGCGCCCTTTGGGAAGGAGTCTATCGATGGGAACGAACGGAACGTGGAAGGAATGGGAGTCGGCTTCGGACCGCGATGGGGTCAAGCTGGAGGTCCGGAAGAACGCGAAAACGGGCGTTTTCCAGACCCGAGTCTCGGGGACGATCGGTTCCGCGACGGACGAGATCTGGAAAATCCTCGTCGCTCCCAAGAGCTACTGCGAGATCATGCCCAAGACCCTCGAGTCGCGCTACATCGACGAGCAGCCGAAGAAGAAGCAGACGCACTGCTATCAGCGGGTGAGCGGCGGAGTGGTCAGCGAACGCGACTACACCCTTCGCGTGAATTGGACCGAGGAAAAGGGCAAGCACGGGACGAAGTACCATCGTACCTGGACGATCGAGAACGAAAAGGGGCCGGAACCTCGCAAGGGCGTCGTCCGGGTCGAGGTCCACGACGGCTCCTGGACGCTGACGCCGCTGGCCGCCGGCAAGACGGCGTTCGAACAGCTCAACTACATCGAGCTCGGGGGGAGCCTCTGGACGATGTTGGCCAACCAGGCGGTGCAGGACGCGGCCAAGGATCTCGTGGGAAGCCTCAAGCGTCGTTTCGAAACCTAGTCAGGACGATCCGAAGTTCCGGGAAGGTTTCGATCACCGCGTCCGCCGAAGCCAACTCCTCGCGCGTCCCGAAACCGTAGGCGCATCCGACCGTGGCCAAGCCCGACGCCCGGCCCGCCTCGAGATCCGCCGCGCGATCCCCGACCATGACGCCGTCGCAGGAGTCGAGCCTTCGCAGCGCCGCGCGGACGTTCTCGGTTTTCGAAGGACCGTCGTCGAGACAGAGGGCGACGCCGAAGAGCCCGTCGAGAAGGGTTCGGAGATTCGCCTCGAAATAGACGCGGCCGCAGTTGGAAACGAGACCCAGCTTCCATTCCCGTCGGAGTTCCTCCAGGGTCTCTCGTACGCCCGGATAGAGCGCCGCCTCTCCCGCCGCCAGGCGGCGCACCTCTTCCTCCGACACGCGCGCGCGGATCTCCGGAGCCTCGCGGCGAAACTCCGGGGATACCAGCCGGGCGAAGTACTCGAGGGACGGCAGGCCCACGAGGGCGCGGACCTCCTCGCGAGACGGCAGGATCGGGACCCGGCGACGCTCTTCGTAGAATCCGCGCAAACCGTCCAGGGCGGAACGATAGGCCAGTTCGTGGCTGTCCACGAGCGTTCCGTCCATGTCGAACACCAGCGCTTTCATCGGAGCGCGACGCGTGGGGCCAGGTTTTCGTTCAAACGGATGTTCTGAGTCGTCAGGAGCGTCCCCGACGCGCGGTCGAGATTGGCCAGAGAGAGACGATAGTCGATCTTCGCCTTGATCTCGTTGGACAGCGCGAGCGTGAGCTCCTTCTGTACGTCGAGGACGCGGAAGGTCGTCGAGAGCCCCTGTTCTTTTCGCTTGAGTTCGGCGTCGAACTGCTCTTGGGCGAGGATCCGCGCTTTGCGCGTCGCCTGGATCCGCTTCTCGTCGGTCTTGAGGCGACGCACCGCCTCGCGGACTTCCACCAGGAGTTGATCTTCGAGGCTGCGGCGGCGAAGGATGGATCGGCGCTTCTCGAGCTCCGCTTTATTCAAGGTGCCCCGGGCGGAGCGGGTCCCGAGGGGATACTCCACCACCAGGCCGAAGACCAACTCGCGCCCGTCCAGCGAGAACAATCCAGAATTGGCGAATCCGAACGAGTCGTCCACCCCCTTCGCATAGGCCCCGCCCTGGAGGTCCACCCGGGGGAGGAGATCGCGCTCGGACTTGACGATAGTGACGTCCAGGGAATCGATTTCGCGGGCGATCTGGAGGTAGTCCGGTCGATGGGCCAGCGCGTCGGCGAACGCACGGCGGACCGAGGCGCTCTCGTCGATCTCCTCGTCGTAGCCCCTCGGTACGTCCGTCGGCCAGACGGGCTCCTCGGATCGGAGAAGCGCGGGATCCACGACCCGCTTGAGCCGATCGGCCGCGTTGAGAACCTGCGCCTCGGCCGTAAGGATTCCCTCCTCCTGGCTCGCCACCCCCGCTTCCGCTTGAGTCACGTCGATCCGCGCGACGATTCGATGCTCGTATTTCTTCTGATTCTCGTCGCGCAACTTTCGCGCGACGGCCAGAGACTGCTCCTTCACCTTCTTGTTCTCGATCGAAAAGACGAGGCCCCAGTAGGCCTCGTGGACGCCGTACACCGCCTCCGTGAGCGACTTCTCGAATTGGTAAATCGAGATCTCGCGGTTGTTTCGCGAGATGAGGATGGAGGAGTAGTTCGAGGTCACGCCCGCTCCCCGCAGTAGGGGTACCGTCACCGTCACGCCCGCCTTCTCCGTCCATTGAGGAACGAGCGTATAAAAGGAGGAGTTGGTGTCGAGTCGTTCGGAGTAGTAGCTGGCGTCGACGGTGGTGCCGAAGGGGAGGAGCTTTTTGACCCCGACCGTAAGCGTCGTCGTGTCCTGCTCGAGGGTCTCGGCTCCGGATAGGGCCGATCCGGTGGGAGTGTAGGATTGGTTGTACGCCCCGTTCGCATAGAGGACGACGTCGAAGGTGCCCAGAGCCGCGAGGATGTTCTGGTCTTCGATCCACGGCTGATACCGCGCGACTTCGATGTCGAGATTGTGATTGAGGGCCAGATGGATCGACTGCCGGAGGGAGAGCCGGATTCCCGACGAGGAGGGGGGATCCTCGTCGGAGCCCCCTTCTACGAGGGGACGTTCCACACGGAAATCACGAAGAGAATCTTCCGATTGGGGGCAGGGAGACAGCCCGAGTCCGAAGACAAAGAGATATTTCACCATCCGTCTCTCTTCCTTAATTTGTCTATAATCGCATCCGGCGAGGTGTTAAATAATAGCCCCCCCGGAGGGCGGTGTCCAATCCGGAAGGAGCCTGGATGAAACGATCGCTCGCGGGCATCGCCTGGATTCTCCTCCTCGCCGCGCGCGCGGCGGCCCAGGAAGACGAGTTCTCCCGACCGCATACCCGGATGTACAAGGAGGTCGCCCCGGCGGTCGTCTTCGTCAAAGGAGGGGGCCAAGTCGGTTCCGGTGTCGTCATCGACAAGAGCGGGATCGTCCTCACCTCCCCTACCGCCTGCGGGGTTTCCACCCAGACCGTCACCGTCCGGACGCGCGGCCACGTGGAGTATTCCGCCCGCGTTCTCGGCCGGGTGAACGAGAAAGAGCTTGTGGTGCTCAAGATCGACTCCGAGGGTCCACACCCCTTCGTCGAGCTCGGGGATTCCGATTCGGCTCGAGTCGGTCAGATTTCGTACGCCTTCGGGGATTCGTTCGGGAGCATCCAGACGGACGACCAGGTCGCGATGTCCGTCGGCATCGTGAGCGGACGGTACGAGATCTCGAAGGAACGTCTCCCGGGAGCGCAGTATCGCGGTCCGGTCCTCGAAGTGAGCGCCGCGGTCAATCAGAATCAGGACGGCGGACCGGTGGTCGATCGGACGGGGCGGGTCGTCGGCCTTCTCAGTCTCAACTATGACGACTCGAAGTTCACGGGGATCGCCGTTCCGATCAACGTGCTCAAGTCGGATATCGAACGAATCGTCAAGCGCACGGGCGCCGACGTGGACGTCTCTCCCGCCGGGGAACCCTGGGTCGGCATCGAGCTCGACGAAACGGACGACGGGCTCGTCGTCCAGCGGGTCTACGCCAAGAGTCCCGCCGAAAGGAGCGGCGTCCGAAAGGGCGATCTCGTGCGCCGAGCGAACGGAAGGAAGACCCTGACGACGAAGACGTTCGCGGAAACGCTCCGGCCGCTCCGTCCGGGAGACGCGCTTTCGCTGCGCGTCCTCCGCGAGGGCCGGGAGATCGACGTCGATCTGAAGTTGGGAAAGAAGCCGGTGTACTAGCCTTCGTCCCGCCGAAGCGGCGGAGCCCGGATGAATTAGTCAGGCTAAGCCAGGAGGTCTCGAATGCGGTGGATCGCAGCCTGGGCGTTGCTGATCGTTCCCGCCTCTGCCTTCGCGCAAACCGCCGAGGAGGACGTGTGCACCTCGTTCGAATCGCTCCATGCGCGGCTCGCAGAGCGGGTGGCACCCGCCGTGGTCTCGGTTCATGTGGAACGGGAGCGGGATCCGTCGGAACGGAATCGCTCCGAGCGAGGCGGGTGGGCGGCGATGATGGACGGAGGGGTATTCAAGCACCGTCCCTCGGATTCGCCCGCCAGCGGTTTCATCCTCGATGCGGACGGATGGATCCTGACCAGCCATTTCAACGTCTCCGGAAACGTCCGTTCGGTGACCGTCACCCTCGCCGACGGGCGCCGATTGGAAGCGGCGATCCGGGGTTCCAACGCGACCTTCGACATCGCCCTTCTCAAGGTGGAAGCCAAGGAGCTTCCCACGCTGCGAAAGGCGCCGCTCGAGGCGCTCCGCACGGGCCAATTCGTCGCAGCGCTCGGCCGCGCGCCGGACGGGCGCACCCTTACCCTGAATCCCGGAATCGTCAGCGCGCCGGGGCGATTGGCCGGCCGCGGAATCCAAGTCGATTGCAGACTCAACTACGGAAACGCCGGCGGGCCGGTCGTCGATCGCGAGGGACGCCTCCTGGCCGTCGCCTGTAAAGTGGACACGAAGTTCGCCGGTTCGTACGGCCAAAACTCGGGCGTCGGTTTCGCGGTGACGTGGGACAAGCTCGACACAATCTTGCCCGATCTCAGGGCGGGCCGGAGCGTGGGCGAGTCCAGAAAGGCGTTCCTCGGAATCCAGGCGAACTCGGAAAGCGAAGTCGAAGGCGTGGAGATCGACGTCGTGCAACCCGCCAGCGCCGCCGAAAAGGCGGGCGTAAAGCGCGGGGACATCGTCGTCGAATTCGAAGGGCGCGCGGTCCGGAATTTCGACCAACTCCGAGCCGTCATCGCCGCCAAGCAACCCGGCGACGTCGTGAAATTCAAGGTGAAGCGCGGAGGCGAGACCCTGAACTTGGAAGCGAAGCTGGGCTGGGCCCCGGGAGAGTAGACCGATGACCCGACTGTCGACGGCGGCATGGTTCCTGGCGTTGGCCTCGGCCGCGGCGGGACAGGACGCCTCGGAACGGCTGGAAAAGAAGGTCCAAGAGATTTCGGACAAAGTCTCCGCCGCCTTCGTCTTCTTCCCCGCCGGATCCGGGATGTTCATCTCGAAGGACGGATTCGCTCTCACCAACCATCACGTCGCCGGCAAGGAAAAGAACGTCCGCGTCACCCTCCACGACGGGAGGAATAAGAAGGCGACGAGCATCTGCACCGATGCCGTCGGCGACGTCGCTCTGTTCAAGGTCGAGGATCTCGAGGGAGACGTTCCGTACCTTGAGCTGGCGGATTCGGATCGGCTCGAGGTGGGTCAGTACGTACTCGCGGTGGGAAACCCGTTCGGGCTGGCTACGCCGACGCCGTCGAAGATGGTGTACCCTTCCGTGTCTCTCGGGATCGTCTCCGCTCTTCACCGATTCCAGCAGCATTACTCGGACTGCATCCAGACGGACGCGGCCGTCAATCCGGGCAACTCCGGCGGGCCCCTTGTCGACCTTCGCGGGGAAATGGTCGGGATCAACGGGAGGATCGCGACGCGCTATCTCAATCGCGTGAATTCCGGCGTCGGGTACGCCATCTCCTCCAACCAGATTCGGAACTTCCTTCCCACGATGCGGGCGGGAGGGAAGGAGGGCCAGGCCCATCACGGCAAGATCGCCGGACTCGATCTTTCTCGCGCGCATCAAAACGGCCGAGGGGCCCTGGTCGCAGGCGTCCGCGCCGATTCGAATGCGGAGAAGATCGGCCTTCGCGCCGACGACTTCATCGTTCGGGTAGACCGGTACTCGATCTTCTCCGCCGACCGGTTTCACGGCGTGATCGGCACCTACCCGGAGGGGGCAGAGGTGAGGCTTTCCGTCCTCCGAGGCGAACGGGAGGTCGAGGTCCTGGCGCGACTGGACCGATCCGACGGGCCGGAGCTCTTCGGCGAGCGACGCCGGCACGATCACGGGGGGTATCTCGGGGTGCTTCTCGAAGACGGGGACGAGGGGGTTCGGATCACCTACGTCAAACCCGGATCGCCCGCGGATACCGCCGGTCTCCAGGATGAAGACGTGATCGTCAAGTTCGACGGAAGGACCGTCAAGGACCGCAACGATGTCCTGGATCGAATCCCGGCGCATCGTCCCGGCACCAAGGTGCAAATCGTCGTGCGCCGCGCCGGCCAGGAGTTGACGATCGAGGCGACGCTGGGGAAGAGGCCGTAAGGGTTCCTCGGGAAACAACCGACTCGGATTATCGAAGAGAAGGAACAACCGCCAAGACGCGGAACCGCCAAACAGATCGTTCCTGGAATCATTCGTTCGGCGAGAGAGCGGTTCCACCGGTCTTCCGGAGGAAGGCATCCGTTATTCTCTGACGCGCCCTACCCCTTCCCGAACAGATCCCGCAATTCCTCGCGCGCGTCCGAATCGGTCGAGACCGTGTCACGGACTTTACGGAGGAGTCGCCGGCGCAGATCCAGACGCGCGCGGTGAAGCAGCGTTTTCACTTCCCCGACGGAAAGCTTGAATCGTTCGGCGAGGATCTGATAGCTCAAGGACTCTCCGCCGCCCGGCGTCAGATCCCGGTGCTGGAGGAGAAGAAAGGAAGTGTGTTTTCCCTTCCGCAGATATTCGCGCTCCATTTCCTTCACCGCTTCGGCCAGGAGGGTGCGGGTCCACTCTTGGACAAAGACGTCTTCGGAAGAGGTCTCGACCGCCACGTCGATCCCCCTTCCGACAGGATCCAGAGAGACGCGCCGCGCGGCGCCCCCTCGCTTCAACCGGTTTTCCCGGCGATGACGCATGCGGACGTAGTTGTCCATGGCCGTCATCACGTACGAGCGGAACTTCCCTCCCTCGGGCGACAACCGGGTCAGGAATCGCTTCTCGCACAGGGCGGCGAAAAACTCCTGCGTCAGATCCTTGGCATCCTCGTTGGAAAGGCCCCATCGGTGCCGGAGATACGCGTAGACCGGCGGCCAGTAACTCTTGGCCAGGCGCTCCATCGAAGCCGCCGCGGTGGGCGAGTTCGGGTCCATCGCGTCCCGGATGAGCGACCAAGCCGTCGAGGGGAACTTGGATCGGTTCCCTGCGAGGTCCGTCTGGTCCCGCGGCACCGGCCTCCCTTCGTGTTCGAGTCGACGTAAGTTCTATCGACGGAAGTCGGGGGAAATCTACGGCCGCGATTCCCAAACCGTGATGGTCGAGCTTTGCCCCGCGGCCACCAACGATCCATCGGCACGAATCGCCAGGCCGGCGGTCCCCCGACCGGTTCCTTCGAGCGATCGTAGTTCTTCCCCAGTGGATGCGTCCAAGATCTTCACCACGCCCGCGGCGCCCTGGGCCGCGACGACCTTGCCGCGCGCGCCGAGCGCCACGACATACACCGGCCCCGCAAAGGCGCGGATCGAACGGAGGAGCTGCCCCCCGGCGACGCTCCAGAGCCGAACCAAACCGTCCCGGCCACCGGAGACGAGGAGCCCCGCATCCTCCGCGGCCGCCAAACATTCCACCGTACCGGTGTGCGCCGACCAACTTCTCATCGCCCAACTCGCTCCGCAATCCCAGATCCGGAGCTTGCCGTCCGTACCCCCACCCGCAATCCAGGTTCCCCCGGCTCCCATCGCCACCGAGTAGATCTCGAAGTCGAAAGAGTGCTCTTCCCGAACCGGATTGGATTGCGACAGGTCCAGCCACTTTACCTTCTTTCCCAGCGTGAAGAAGGCTTGAAGCCCCTGCGGAATCCACATGGCAACCGCGTCCAGCCGCAAGTTCCGGTCCGCCTCCAGGCGGGTCTCCCCTCCCGTGCCAAGATCCCACAAGGAGAATTCGCCCCTCGCATTCGCGGAATAGAGTCGGCCGTTCTTCAATCTCACGCCTACGATGCTCGTTCCCGTTTTCCCCGCGAGCCTTTCGATCCCCGAGGGCCCTTCCCAACCCCGCAGATTGCCATCCGCGTCCCCGGCGGCGATCCAGCGTTCGTCCACGGCGATCGCCGTCACGGGAACCGCAGGCACCGTAAGGGTCCGAATTGGGCGCAGACCGGAAACCGCGCGAAGAGTGGTTTCCCGCTTCGGATCCGACAGCCGCCAACGCCCCTCCGCGCTCTTCGTCGAAGTCTCTCCTCCGAGAGGACAACGGAATTCCCGGATCTCCCATCCCCGATCCGTCTTCGCGGCGGAAAACTCCAGCGCTCCTCGGTACGCGGAAGAGACGAACTCGCATCGCCCCGAACCGGTCTTCTCCCCCGCTTGGAACGTGACCGACCGAAGGTACTCCGGCTGGAGAAGGGAGTATTTTCCCTCCCATTCCATGGCCTTGGTGATGTCGGAGGGGGACGATGTCCGCCGTTCGAAATCCAGGGGCGGAATCTGTCGCAGAAGAACGTACGTGATCGGATGCTGGGAGAGCGATTCGGGGGACGGAGAATCGCCGCCGGGAACCGGGGTCCATTCGGACGTCCGAATCGCCGCGGCCTCCGACAGCATCCTCTTGAGTTGAAGTTCATCCGGTTTCTCTTGCGGCGGTGGAGTCCGGCGCACCCAAGGCCGCCACCATACTCCCGCGACCATGGCCACGCCCGCCGAGAGAAGGACGGCGACCGCGAGAATCGTTCGTTTCCTCCGCGAGGGTTCCTCCCGCAAGAGCCGCTTCAAGTCTTGCGCCATCTCGAGGGCGGAAGAGTAGCGTTCCGATCGGTCCTGTTGAAGCGCCCGGTCCAAGAGCGGAACTACGCCGGGGAATCGCGCTCGCACTTCCGAAGGGAGCTCCGGGGAGCGCCCGGACAGCATCTGACGAAGCACGAGCCCGAGGGAGTACAGGTCCGTCCTCACATCGACATTCTTGGAATCCAGCCTCTGCTCCGGGGACATGTACTCCTGGGTGCCCATCGCGATGCCGGTTTGGGTCTCCTCGATCCGGGAGTCGACAGAATCCACCATCTTCGCGAGTCCGAAATCGGCCAGCTTTACACGGCCCTCCCCGTCCAGAAGGATGTTCGCGGGTTTGATGTCTCGGTGTACGATTCCGGCCGAATGCACGGCCTGAAGTCCCTGGCACACTTGGATCGCGATCTCGATCGCCTGCGCCGGCGAGAGACTGCCCTCGTCGATGAGCCGGCCGAGGTGGGTCCCTTCCACGAATTCCATCACGATGTACGGGAGTCCCTCGGCACGCGCGAACTCGTGTACCGTCACTAGACTCGGGTGCGAGATCGAGGCCAGAGCGCGGGCTTCCTGCTCGAAGCGTTCCTCGCCGAGGGCCTGGGCGATACGTCCCGCGGGTAGGAGTTTGAGGGCGACGATCCTACCCAGGGAGAGTTGCCGGGCCTTGTACACGACGCCCATTCCACCCCGGCCAATTTCCTCCACGATTTCCAATCCCGCGAACGTGCGGGCGGACGGATCCGCCGCGGGAGGATCGTGAAGAACGCGCGTGTCTCCGGTACAAGACGGGCAGGCGGAGTTCAGGAACGGCATACTGCAGGCCGGGCACAGCTTGAATGGATTCATGGGGAACGGAGGAAAATAGCATACCCCCTCCGGCTCCGCCCGCGCAAGGTCTCGGTCCGTCAGCGCAATTCATCCAGCCACTCGTCGAGCCGTTCCCGAAACGCGGCGTGTCGCGGGTCGGATCCCAACAGCCGCTCGATCCGACCCCGCGCGCGCGATTTGGCCTCCTCGTACCGGCGCTGGATCTCCTCGTCGTCGACCCCGGCCAGAAGGTCCGAATTGCGCTCGATCCAAGCCCGATCGATCTCCTCGAGCGTGAGGGCCGCCTCCCGTTCGAATTCCGGACCCAACCCGAGTCGAGCCGCCGTCTTCCGGAGAGCTTGGGAGCGAGGGTCCGGTGCCGGGCGACGATCGGTGGAGCGATGCGACTCGCGCCGAAGCGCGAGCGCGCACACCCCGGCCAGCAGGGCAAGACCCCCGAAGAAGGGCGCGTATTTCGGCTTCATGGTTCATCCACGGGTACTACCGCAAACGCTCCGCGCAGTTTCAGGGAAGGGATCGATTAGGAAACCATGAGTGGGCCATCAACATGTTGAACGGCCATTAATTACGCTGCGAATCTCGTTCCTGGATTCGTGGTTTCCTCATGGTCTTCTTCCTCGAATGGAGAGCCCAGCCTGTTACCCAGAAGGGACACCGTTGAGCCATGCCCCTATTTCACGAGTGGAGATCGACACTATGTTCATGCCCTCGAGGAAATCGGGTTGCGCGGATTTTTTTCCGCAACCGGCTTCGGGCGATGGCATGTGAGATTAGGGACGAGCTCTCTTCGCCGCACTCGAATGCGGCGAGTGGAAGGAGACACTTCATGAAGCTCGTCCCGATCGTGCTCGTCTTCGCGCCGGCCGTCACCGCGCCTCAGGATCCGCCCAAACGCGATCCGGGGGTCTGGCCCTATCGGTCCGACAGCAGTTGGAACATGCCGATGGGCTCCGGCGCCCTCTATGCGCCGGTCAGTTCGGCCGGATTCAATCCGAACAACGGGTGCTGGGCGAATTGGAAGCCGTGGGGCATCCCCGTGTACGTCGCTTCCGCCACGGATCCCCTCCGCAACATCTACGAGGGCACGACCTCGACGCCGAAGTACACGATGCGCGTCCCGAACGATGCCGCGCAGGATCCCCAGGCGGACGGCCATATCGTGCTCATCGACGATGCCCATACCTTTTCCGTCGAGATCTATGCCGCGCAGAAACTGGCGAGCGGAGATTGGTTCGGCACCTGGGGCGCCGTGATCAAGAACGACATCCGCGGCACCGGGATCGGAACCGGTCCGTGGACATGGCACGGCAATCGGGCGGCCGGGATTTCGGCGCTCGGCGGTCTCGTCCGTTCCGGGGAACTCACCAACGGGATCCGCCATGCCATGGTCGGTTCGACGTGGCGGATCTCCTACAACAAGAACGGCCCCGAAGGACGTCCTTTCGTGTGGCCCGCGGGATATGCCGACAACGGCTGGGAGTCGACCTACGGCACGTGGGGAAACCTGCACATCGGATCGCTCCTGGCCATCCCGCCCTCGGTGAACGTCGACGCCATTCCCGGCCTCTCCACGGAGGGACGGCGCATCGCCCGCGCCGCCCAAGACTTCGGGATTTACCTCTGCGACGCCTCGGGAGACAATTTGGCCATCTACTTCGAACCGCACTCGAGACCGGAGCATCCGTCCAACATCGACGCCCAGCTCTCGATCGTCGCCACGTATCTGAAGGTGGTGACCAACAACGGCCCGAGCACGGTCGGAGGCGGCGGTTTACCGCGCACTTCCTTCGCAACCCCGCTCACCCAGGCACCGACCGTCTCCATTTCGAGCCCGGCCAACGGCGCCGTCTTCGCCCCAGGGTCTACGATTACGATCAACGCCGCGGCCGCCGACAGCGACAACGGCGTCTCCCGAGTCGAGTTTTACCAGGGCGGAATCAAGCTCGGACAGGATGCCTCCGCGCCCTTCAGCTTCTCCTGGTCCGGCGTTCCCGCGGGTTCCTATTCCCTCACGGCCCGGGTCTACGACATCGCCGGCGATATCGCCGCCTCCTCCGCCGTCTCCATTACCGTCGCGGCCGGATCTTCCGGTTTGGGCACCGGCCTTCGCGGCGACTACTACGACAATCTCGACTTCACGGTGCCGAAGCTGACCCGCACCGATTCGACGGTGAATTTCGACTGGGGCAGCGGCTCACCGGACTCCGCGATCTCCGCCGACACCTTCAGCGTACGATGGACCGGTCAAGTTCAGGCGCAGTACAGTCAGACGTATACGTTCTATGCGCACTCGGACGACGGCGTCCGGCTTTGGGTGAACGGCCGGCTCCTCCTCAACAATTGGACCGACCATTCCGCGACCGAGAACAGCGGCACGATCGCGCTCGCGGCCGGTCAAAAGTACGACGTGCGGATGGATTATTACGAGAACGGCGGGCTCGCGGTTGCGAAGCTGCTTTGGTCGAGTCCTTCGACGCCGAAGCAGACGATTCCGATGAGTCAGCTCTACCCGACGCTCGTCTCCGGCAACGGACTCCAGGGGCAGTACTACGACAACATCGACTTCACGAACATGAAGTTGACGCGCACCGACGCCACGGTGAATTTCAATTGGGCCTCCGGCTCGCCGGCCGCCACGATGGCCGCCGACACCTTCAGCGTTCGATGGACGGGGCAGGTCGAGGCGCAATTCAGTCAGACGTACACTTTCTACACGCATTCGGACGACGGTGTGCGACTCTGGGTCGACGGCCGGCTGCTCATCAACAACTGGACGAATCATGCCGTGACCGAGAACAGCGGGTCGATCGCCCTGGTCGCCGGGAGGAGATACGCCGTCAAGATGGAATTCTACGAAAGAGGAGGCCTGGCCGTGGCCAAACTCCTCTGGTCCAGCCCGTCTACCGCGAAGGGGGTAATTCCCCAGTCGCGGCTCTTTGCTGCGCCCTGAGGGTCTGCGCCCAGAATCGGAACGGCCTGTCGCTATTTCGCGAGAATCTCGAACCGAAGGAGCGCGCCTCCGGTCGTACCGAGAATGAAGGACTTTCCGTCCGGCGGGAACACGACCGCACGACCGCCCCCTCCGTCGTTGTACTTCCCCATGAATTCGTCCAGGAGCTCGCCGCTATCGAGATCCCACAATCGTGCGACCAAAGTCGAGTCCGCGGAGAGGGCGATCTTGCCGTCGG
>Ga0137796_10001166_pt1 | contig 15454 bp, 17 predicted proteins | sample OV2TP3_FD_97704 | JGI IMG/M metagenome (GOLD analysis project Ga0137796, IMG submission 97704)
TAAAGATAGGTAAAACGAACGGCGAAGTAGTATTCCGATCCGCCGTAGTCATGCCGCGTGAGGTTGTGAAGCGTCGCCTCGACGGCGGTCATGAGGACGGTCACCATCCGATTCGCATTGGAATCGGAGATTGGCGAAAGACCGAGGATCGGTTCCTTTACGAGAGTGACGACATGGAAGGTCCCATTGCCCAACCTAAGGTAGAGTTCTCCGAACCAGAAGGAAGAATCGTTGAAGTTCGTGTAGGCAAGTACCTTGCCTTGCAGGGTGTGCCCCTCGGTCACCACTTGCGCGGAGGCGTTGGACGAAGCAATAACCAAAGCTACTGCGATCCCCATCGTCGACTTCATCTGCCATTCCTTTCCGGCTGAAGACTCAGGATCCGCCCATTGAGCTGACGAAGGAACTCTCCGACCTCGCGGGGCGCCACCTCCCCCGGGGAGCGCTCGCGCCCGAGCTCGCGGAGGATGCTTGCGACATATCGATCGAGCGTCGCCGTATGGATGAGGAGGGCGAATTCGACGTCCGGAAGCTGAAGAAGCCAGTCCCGGAGTCGCAACGGCTGAGACTCCACCTCCTTCGAAGGAACGGGAAAGGAAACGACGGGAGACTCTCGACGGACCGGGGGAGATTGCGGGAGAAGGAAGGGCCTCTCCCCACGCAGGGCCTCTTCACGAGGAACGGAAATCGAGCGGACTCCCGGGATTTCCTTCGATCGAACGACGACGGCGCCGACGATGATCCCAGAAACGATGAGGCCGGCCACCCAGGGACAGTACTTCATCTCAGACCCCTTAACGCAGCCAACCCCCATAGCGCGAAGAGGGAGGGGTATTTAACCCATAAGTGTTGGGCTGTGGGGTGCCGAGGGGGTCGCCGGCCCTTCGCGCCTTTTCGGGGAGGGGAGCTAGCTGTTTCTCCATTCGGTGGGCCTCGCGGTGGAGGATGCGGGACAAATCCTCCTGCCCTTCGAGGTTCGAGACCATGGCCAGGAGGGTCAGCTCCCACCAAGTGTCGAAATCACCGATTCGAGGCAGTTCCGGCAGAGGATCCAGTTCCGATGGGGCGGACATCGACATTCTCCGACTCTATCCCCAATACCTGATTTCCGGGCGGGAATTCCCGAAAATCGTATGGGCCCCGCCTACCCCTAGAAGAGCGGTCGGAGAACGGGTTTGTTTACGAAAATCTGCGCTACTTTCGGGAAACGGAGCCGCCCCCCTTGATGCGGAAGAGTCCCCCCGCCTGAAGGTCTCCGCCCTTCTCGAAGCGCAGCTCGCCCTGAACGTCCAAGTCCTCCTTCACCTCGAGTTTGGCTCGGAGGATGAGCGCCCCGCTCGGCTCGATCTTGAGGGATTTCACGGCCGCCGGCTTCGAGAGAACCGGATCCGTTCGAAGGAAGACCTCATCGTTCGGGCCGGGGACCTCGGCGGGCTCCCAGTTCTTGGGATCGTGCCAATCGCCGTCGGGCTTGCCGCGCCAAGTCCGGACGTGCTCGCGCGATTCGGGAGAGAAGGAGAGATGACCCTCATTCAGATGGATGGCGCTCGCGTAGACTTGGATGGCCTCAACGTAGTTGCTGGTAAGCGTCACGGTTCCGCTCGAGAAGTTGGTGACCCCGGAATTCGAAAACGTGCCGCCGATGGTCATGGAGCTGGTACCGAGATTCAGCGCGCCGACCGTCCCCACCGTGGCGTCTTCCAGGACGACGAAGCTCGCATCGCCGGTGACATTCAGAGTCCCGTCGATGACGATATTGGTCGTCGTCACTCCGGAGCCGACCGTGAGAGTGGCTTGGGGTGCCACATAGAGAGAGTGGAAGGTCGTCACGGGGGTGACCGTCGGATAGAAGTTCGTGGATACCTGAGGAATGTTGACGGAATAGCCGACGGAGGGAACCCCCAAGGACCAGTTTCTTGGTTCCATCCACACATTGGAAACGGTCCCCGTCCACGTGGTGGTCTTGGCCTTCCCTTGCTTCGCGTCGCCGCGCGCGGCCATCCGCCCTTTCGGTCCCATCGTCAGCGCCCCTTCCGTCTCCACCGCGCCTTCGCCGAAGTGGAGCGTGCCGTTCACCTCGAGCCGCTCCGTGACGTACAGGACCCGCTCGCCCTGGATCGTCAGCGTCGCATTCTCTTCTACGAGGAGACGCCGAAGGACGGTCGTGCGCCGAAGTATCGGAGGTTTTGTTTTCACCGGCCCCACGTATACCGTGGAGTCCTTGCCGGGAGCGCCCTCCGGCGTCCAGTTGGCGCCGTTCTCCCAGCGATCGTCTGCCACGCCGGTCCATACCTTTCCGTCCTGCGCCCAGGCGCTAGAGGAAACCAGTAGAAGGGCGATCCAGAGAGTCGGCTTCATACCTCACCTCGCGACAATGGTTCCTTCGTTGATCAGTCCGTTCGTGATCGAGATGTTCGCGTCCGAACCGATCTCGAGAGTGGCGTTCCGTTCGATGCGCAGGTTTCTGTACGTCGAATTCCCGGACAGGTGAATCGTCGTGCCGGAGGAGACGACCAGATCCACGGTTGCATTCGCGTGCCCGAAGGTCGCCGATCCTCCGCTCGCCTGCATCGAACGGAAGCAGACCTCCTGGGTTCGGAACTCAACGTTTCCGGAGGAGATGGTCACATCCCCTTCCACGACCAGGCGATCGCCGGTGACCCGGACGGAGGAAGCGGCTACGGTCAATTCTCGGCATCGCACCGTGCCGGTCACCGTGAGCCGCCCGTTGTTCTTGACCTGGAGGCGGTCCGTCCGTGACGGGATCCATCGTACGGGTCCGGCGGGGGGCGCCGGAGGCGCTTCCGCGCGGGCGATACGGAACCCGGATCCGTCGGAGCGAAAGACCACCCAGCCGGGGGTCGCCGGCGGCGGAGTCGGAGACGGGCGCTTGGGAATAGCAAGCCAGGCCGCAGCCCCGATCAGGACGAGCGCGGCGATCGCCAGAGGCACGCGCCTTCGCCGCCGAGGAATCTCGAGGGGCGCGGTCGGAGTGCGCCAGGGGGCTAGGGCGCCGCGGATCTGGTCCGCCGTCCGTGCGATGTCCAACGCGTCGTCGCGGCAAGAATAGCATTCCTCGAGGTGAGGCTCGATTTCGCGGTTCGAACCGCCGCCGAGGACTTCGTCCAAGAGACCTTCGTGGGTACGCGAACAGTCCATCATGACTTCACCCGACTACGGAGCATTTCGAACGCCTTGTGCAGTTCCCACTTCACTTGGTTCAGGGGAACGTCCAGCCAGTCCGCCATCTCCTGATAAGAGAGATCGTTCACGAACCGAAGGACGATCAGTTGCCGTTGGAGCGGCTCGAGCGATTCCAAGAGCGATTCGTCGAAGAGGGTCGTCGGCCGACCTTCGGGAGCCGGCCGGCGTTCTTCCAAGACGCGCCGGCGCAAGGCGTCGGTACAGAGATTGGCGACGATCCGGCCGAGCCAGGCGCGTACTTGGTCCGAGTCCCGCAGGGAGCCGATCGAAACGAACGCGCGGTAGACGGCCTCCTGCGCGACCTCCCGGGCCGACTCCGCATTGCCCAGCTTCGCCCGGGCGATCGATCGGAGGGTCACTTCATGGCGACGCAACAGTTCGGTGAACGCGTCGCGCGAACCGCTCTGCGCCTCCCGAGCCAGCTCACCGTCGGTCTTCATCCGCCGACATATTGACGAATGAGGGCCGGAGGTCGGAAGGGATTTCTTGAGGATTTCGACGCGGTTCGGCACAGGAGAGGCAATGAGTCACTACGGAAAGGAAGCGGACGATGAGAGCGACGAACCCCGTAACTTGCCGGCGAAGAGCCTAGGTATGCTCGAAGAATCCCCTCTTCGACTTCACGCCCAACTCCCCCGCCTCGACCTTGCGTTCGAGCAGGGGACACGGGTGGAATCTCGGGCCGATCTCGCGCTCGAGGTTTCGAAGTCCGTTGAGCACGACGTCCAGACCGAGGGTGTCGGCGTACCTGAGGAGTCCCCCTTTGTCCTGGGGAAAGCCCGTGCCGGCCAGCATCGACATGTCGATGTCGGAGGGAGAGGCCACCTCTTCCTGAAGGCAGAAGGCGGCCTCGTTGATCATCGGGTAGAGAATTCGTTCGACGGAGAAGCCCGTCTTCTTGCGCGAGAGGACCAGCTCCGAGAGGATATCGGGTTGCTCAGAGTAGGTGTAGAATCCCGCCCCGCTTTTCATGCCGAGGCGGCTCTTTTCGTAGAGGAATTTCAGGATCTCGGGAGGATTCGCCCGATCTCCGTACGCCGCGTGGAGGACCTGAGCCACCTTCCAGCACACGTCGATTCCCAAGGCGTCGGCCAGAAGGAACGGCCCCATCGGCATGCCGAAAGTCGTCATCGCCTCGTCGATCTCCTGGGCGGTGGCGGCGCCCTCTTGGAGCGCGTACCCCGCCTCGCCGCAGTAGGGCATGAGGAGACGATTGACGAGGAAGCCCGCGCACTCCTTGACTCGCACGGGGATCTTGCGGAGCGACTCCACGAACGACACGCACGTATCGAGCGTATCCTGCGCGGTCTTGGCCGTAGGAATGACTTCAACGAGTTTCATGATCGGAGCCGGGTAGAAAAAGTGCAGCCCGGCGACCCGGTCCGACCGTCCGCTCGCCTCTCCCATGTCGCTGATCGAAAGCGCGCTGGTGTTGGAGGTCAAGATCGCCGACGGCGGGCAAGCCTTCCCCAGATCCGCGAAGACCCGCCGCTTGAGGTCGAGGTCCTCGAATACCGCCTCGATCACGAGGTCGACGTCCGCGAAATCGTCGTAGCTCGTCGTCCCCTGGACGAGGGCCATTTTATGCTCGAGTTGTTCGGGGGACATCTTGCCCTTCTTTACCCGGGCCTCGTACATCTCGCGGATGGTGCGAAGTCCCTTTTGGACGCGGTCTTCGTCCACGTCCTTGAGGACGACGGGAAGGCCGCTGTAGGAGATGACTTGCGCGATGCCGGCTCCCATGAGTCCGCCGCCGACGACGCCCGCCTTGTAGATGTAGGCCATGTTATCGCTCCACGATCACCGCGGCGCCCTGCCCGCCGCCGACGCACAGCGTCGCCAGTCCGAGCGAGAGGTTGCGCCGCTTCATTTCCCGGAGAAGCGCCAACACGATCCGTACGCCCGTGAAACCGACGGGATGGCCGAGGGCGATCGCGCCCCCGTTCACGTTCGTGACGGCGAGGTCGAAACCCATGACGCGCCGGCACGCGAGCATCTGCGCGGCGAAAGCCTCGTTCACTTCGAGAAGTTGGATATCCTTGAGCGTCAGCTTGGCCTTCCGAAGGGCCTTCTCGGTCGCGACGGTAGGACCGAGGCCCATCCGCTCGGGTTCGAGGGCCCCATAGGCATGGGCGCGGACGAATCCCAAAGGCTCCAGGCCTGCCGACTTCGCGCGTTCTTCGCTCATGACGAGGAGGGCCCCCGCCGCGTCGCTGATCGGGCACGAGTTGCCGGGCGTCACGCTCCCGCCTTCCTTGAAAATCGTGGGATAGAGCGCGAGCATCTGGAGGTTGAGCGCGGGGTTGATCCCCTCGTCCTGGCTTACGATCTCCGGCGCGACGGGCCGGCCCGCCGCCTTCTTCTCGACCGAGACGGGGACGATCTCTTCTTTGAGACGCCCCTCGCGGGTGGCCCGGAAGGCGCGCTTGTGGCTCTCGACCGCGAACTTGTCCTGCTCCTCGCGGCTGAGTCGGAACTCCTCGACGAGATTCTCGGCGGTGCGCCCCATGATCTGACCGCACACGGGATCGGTCAGCCCTTCCCAAATCGCGTCCACCATCGTGGAATTGCGGAGCTTCTGGCCGAAGCGGAGGTCCCGATTCAGGAAGGGCATGCTCGACATCGATTCGGTCCCGCCGACGATTTGAACGTCGGCGTCCCCGGCGACGAGATTCTGGGCCGCGGAGGTGAGGGCCTGGATTCCGCTCGCGCAGTTTCGCGCGACGGTGAAGGCGGGGACCGATCGGGGGATTCCGGCCCGGAGCGCGATCACCCGGGCGATGTTCGGGGCGTCCGAAGATTGGCCACAGCAGCCGAAGATCGTCTCTTCGATCGCGTCGGGCGGGATCTTGGTGCGTTGTAGAAGTTCCCGGACGACCCGTTCGCCCAAGGCCTGAGCCGAAAGGTCCTTCAAGGCGCCGCCCAGGACGCCGATGGGAGTCCGAACGCCGTCGACGATCGCCAGTCTCTTCACGGAAGGGCCTCCTTGACGCGGTGCGTCAGGCTACTCCCGCTCCCCGGGGGAGTCAACCGAAATAATCCCGGCGTCTCTTGCGGAAAGGCGGATGGTAATGCATACTTCTTGGGTCAGATCCGGTTGGGGGTGGACATGAAGACTCTCGCCCTCCTGTCGGCCATTCTCTTTGTACCCCAGGACTCCAAGCGCAAACCGGATCCCGAGGTGGATCAAGTCAAGGTCGACGCCGCGATCAAGAAGGGAGTCGAGAATCTTCGGGGAAAGCTCGGAGGGATGGAACCTCCGAGGATGAACGACCGGGGCGGCGGCGGAGGCGAGGGACGGATGCAGATGATGCGCCGGATGAGCAACCTCGAGCTCGTCCTGTGGACCCTCGTCCATGCGGGAGTTCCGGCGGACGATCCCGATTTCGCGAAACTTCTCGAGCGGATGCTGGAGACGGAGCTGGAGTGCACCTACAACGTCAGCCTTCAGGCGATGATCTTGGAGGAGATCCATCGCGTGAAATACCAGTGGCGGATTCATCAGTGCGCGCAGTTCCTCGTGGACAATCAAGCCCGGACCGGACAGTGGAGCTACGGCGAGCCCACCTCCTCCGTCAAGGACATCCCCAGCGGTAACGGGAAATCGGAGCGGACCGACGTACCGACGGGGAAGGAAAAGGAGAAAGCGGGGTCGACGAAGTCCGGCAAACCGGCCGTGGTGAAACGCCTTAAGGTGGAAAAGCGCCGTGCCGGCCCCGAGATGGGGGATAACTCGAACTCCCAATACGCCGCCTTGGGACTTCGTGCCTGCCATGACGCGGGCATCGTCCTCCCGGACAAGGTCGTCAAGGCCGCGGAGCAGTGGTGGCGGAAGAGCCAGCAGGGGGGCGGTGGGACGGGCGGAGGCCGTGGGTGGGGATACGGCGAGAGCCAGAGCCCGTACGGATCGATGTCGGCCGGCGGGGTCGGAAGTCTCGTCATCTATCTTTACATTCAGAACAAGGATTGGAAGCGGGATCGGAACGTCGCGGACGGGATCCAGTGGCTGGCGTCGAACTTCACCGTCGAGAAGAACCCGCGCGCGGAAGAGCATGCGAAGATGCACCACTACTATTATCTCTACGGCCTGGAGCGCGCCGCGATCCTCTTCGATACCGAGACCCTTGGGAAGCATCGCTGGTATGCCCAGGGGGCGAAGTACCTTCTCAAGCAGCAGAAGGAAGACGGTTCCTGGGGCAACTCCTCCATGGGCGGCGGAATGGGAATGTCCATGGGAAACGACATCTGGGATACCTGTTTCGCCATCCTCTTCCTTCGTCGCGCCACGCGACCGCTCCGGGACGTCGCGACGACGGGAACGAAGCGCTAACCCTCGAGCGGCATCCATGCTATCCTCCCGCTCGTGAATCGCCGGCTCACCCGAATCCAAGAGCAGGTGCTCGAGTATCTTCGGCGCGTCATCGAAGAGAACGGAATCTCCCCCACGCTGGGCGAAATTGCGGCCGGATTCGGCAAGTCCACGGGGTCCATCCAGACGGCTCTCAAGGGACTCCAGGCGAAGGGATGCGTGGAGATCGTCCCGAAGAAATCCCGCGGAATCCGGCTGCTGGGACCCGGCGATGCCGAGCGCCGGCTCCTGGCCCGAGTGCGGCTCGCCCTGGCGCCCGCGCTGGAAGAAGGAGTCGGCCTCGCGACGGTGTTCCGGGTGGCGCAAGAAGAGCTTCCCCCAGCCCTGGGGATGGAGACGGCCGCGCTCTGGATCCGCGACGAATCGCTCCGCCGCTTCGTCGGAGCCGCTGATCTCGCACTCGATCCGCCGAAGGGGTTCGACTTCCCGCCGGAGATCCCGATGAGAATCCGGTCCGAACCGGTCTTCGTCCCGGATCGAGGGCGTTCGTCCGAATCCCCGATCTCCGTTCTCCTCGACCCTCGGGTGCGCTCGTTCGTGACCGTGCCGCTTCGAACCGGCGCGCTGGCCGTGGCTTCGTCGCGCCCGGTCGACGCTTCCGCAGAAGAAGTTCGGGGAGCGGCGGTCGAAATCTCGGAACTTCTGGAGCCGGCGCTTCACGGCGCCACCGCCCAGCTTCGAGTGCGCGAGGATCTCCGGCTTCATCGGATCCTGCTGGACCTAGTCCGTCAAGTGGGACGAGAAGAGACGCCGCTCTTTCTGCGGCGGGTCTTCGAACACGTGGCCTCGCTCTTGCCGGTGGATGCCGCCTGGATCGGCCGCCGACGGATCGATGGGAAGTGGGAGGCGCTTTTGGAGACCGATCTGGACGACCGCGACCGCCGCGTGTTCTTCCCGGCTCCTCGCGTGATGGAGCAGGACCAGGCCCGGATTTTCGAGGGAGGGGGACCCTACGTCCTCGTCCATCGGACGGGGGAGGAGGCGTCGCGTGCGGCCACCCGGCGGTTCACTCCGGCGGGGAATCCGCGCCGGCGATCCGCCTCGCTTCTCTTCGTCCCGATCGGGGAGGCCGTTCCGGTGACCGGGGCGATCTCCGTCCAGAGTTATCGGTGGAACGCGTACCGGCACGCCGACGCCGAGCGTCTCCTCACGATCGCGCGGTATGTCGAGTTGGCGCTCCGCTGGCCGCGGTAACTCTGGTCGCGTCGCGAGGGCGTCGCTACAATCGGCCCCCATGGAAATGCGCACGGAACAGGACTCGCTCGGCGCGGTACAAGTCCCCGCGTCGGCCTGGTGGGGGGCACAAACGCAACGGGCTGTCGAGAACTTTCCCGTCAGCGGGCTTCGCTTCCCGCGCGTCTTCGTCTCCGCCTTGGGGATGATCAAGCACGCGTGCGCCGAGGTGAACGTGGAGCTCGGGCTCCTCGACGCGAAGCTCGGACGTGCGATCGCCGAGGCGGCGCGCGAGGTGGCCGAGGGAAAATGGGACGCGGAGTTCCCGCTGGACGTCTTCCAAACGGGCTCGGGAACCTCGATGAACATGAACGCGAACGAGGTGATCTCGAATCTCTGCAACGAACGCCTCGGCGGCCGTCGAGGAGAGAAGAAGCCGGTCGATCCGAACGACCACGTCAATCGGGGGCAATCGTCGAACGACGTCATTCCCACGGCAGCGCACCTGTCCGTCCTGCTTTTCTTCCAACGCCATCTGTTCCCGTCGCTCGAGGGGCTTCGGGTGTCGCTCGAACGTAAGGCGACGGAGTTCGCCGGAATCGTGAAGCTGGGGCGTACGCACCTCATGGATGCGACGCCCGTGCGGCTGGGGCAGGAGTTCGGCGGCTACGCGCGGCAGATGGAAAAGAGCCTCCGCGACGTGCGGGCGGCGAGCGATGCGCTCCTCGAGCTGGCGATCGGGGGGACGGCGACGGGCACCGGCATCAACACCCCCGCCGATTTCGGGGCGCGGGTCGCGGCGAAGCTGGCGCAGTTCTCGAAGATTCCGGTCGTCGAAGCGAAGAACCACTTCGAAGCACAGGGCGCGCGGGACGATCTCGTGCTCGCGAGCGGGGCGCTTCGGAGGACGGCGTGCGCGCTCAAGAAGATCGCCAACGACGTGCGGTGGATGGGGAGCGGCCCGCTCGGGGGGATGGGGGAGATCCTGATTCCCGACCTTCAGCCCGGATCCTCGATCATGCCGGGCAAGGTGAATCCGGTGATGTCGGAGGTGGCGACGCAGGTGGCGGCCCAGGTCGTGGGCAACGACGTCGCCGTGGCCTTCGCGGGCGGGGACGGCGCGTTCGAACTCAATGTCTTCATCCCCGTCATGGTCCACAACGTGCTTCAGTCGGCTCTTCTTCTCGACAGCGCCTGCCGTCTGTTCTCGGAAAAGTGCGTCGACGGGATCCAGGCTAACGAGGCCCGCTGCCGCGACCTTGCGGAGAAGAGCCTGATGCTCGTGACGGCGCTCAATCCGATCATCGGGTACGATCAGGCCGCGAAAGTGGCGAAGGAGGCCTACCGTCGCGGAGTCTCGGTGAAGCAGGTCGCTCTCGAGCAGAAGCTCATCACCGCGGACCAGGCCGCCGCTCTCTTCGACCTCTCCAAGATGACGCTCCCCGGCGCCACGGGAGCCGGGGGATGATATAGAAATAGCCTGGCTATTTCTATATCCTATAGGAAATGGGTTGCGGAGGAGACGATGTTCTTGCCGTGGCTGGCGATCCTGGAGGCGGTACGGCGGACGCAGAGGGACCTGAACGAGATGGAGGGAATCCTCCCGAAGGTGCGCGGGCGGAGCCGGGCCGCGAAGACCGGCCGAGCCGCGAAGTTCGCCGCGTATCGCGACCCGGCCGGCAAGTTCGAACTGCGCTACCCCACCGAGTGGGATCTCCAAACCGGTCACGGCGTTTTGGTGCGCTCGCCCCGCATCGCGACCTTCGCGAACGTCGAAGTCCTGCCGACCGCGGACGCCCCCTGGAGGGAACTCGAAGTGGCGGCCGCAAAGCTTGGAGGCGAACTCGAAGTCACTCGCCGGTCGGCGGGCCCCCCAAGACACCTCCGGGGAAAACTGCAATTGGGTCCTACCCGGTACGCCATGAACGCCTGGGCGCACGTGGTGGCAGGGGAACTCGTGGTCCTCTCCACCGGAAATGTCGTCGACGCGGACCGTGCGACTAAGATCGAACGGTACGAGGACAAAGTGCTCGACGCGATCCGACGCGAGTTTCGAGCGCCCGCGCCCGTGGCCCCCGAACGCTAGAGTCCCCCCTGATCGAAGTACGGCCACACGTGACTCTGGGATATCCAATAGCTCAACGGCTTCGCGCTCGGATAGGCACTTGACGAGGGGAGGATCTGGTTCCAGATCTGCCCCGCCTTCGCCTTGTACGCGGCCTTGTTCGGGTTCGAGCTCGGCGCGTATCGAGACGCCAGACACAACGCTTCCACGTAGAAGATGTAGGGCCAATCCGCACCGCTCTGACCGAGCGCGTAATCGCTGTTGGCCTGCAGGTTCGCTAGCGCCTGGTTGTAGTGGGCGTCCCCGACTTGGCCGAAATCGGTCTTGAGCCGCAGGAATTCCCCCAGCCCCGCCGGGTACATTCCGCTCAGGACGGCCCACGAGGACGACGGACCCATCGCCGTGAGACACTGGACCATCGTGTTGTAGTAGGACGCGGTCATCGTCTCGCGATAGGCCCAACTCAGCGTGACCAGGAGATTCCCCGCCGATCGATTGTCGACGGCCCCTCCCCCGAGATTGGCGTAGTAGGGCGCGATGAAGTCGGCCACTTCGAGGGCTCCCTCGCCGGAAGGTACCCGCGCAGATAGTACAGCGTCCACAGCCCGCGCACGTACATGTGCCCGAGATCCGGCCCCCCGCCGTCCAAATACGGCTGGCCCGGATAGGCCGCCGCATGATCTTGACTCCAGGTGCGATGGCTGGAGGTCAACGCGTTCACGTCGTGCGTCGTATGCCAGAACATCCCGTGCGAATAGGGAGCGTCTACGGCATGGTAGATGTCGATGTCGGCGACGTGCCGCGCGTAGACCTCGCCGAAGTCGAAGAACTTCCGGTTGCCGGTCCGGACGAATCCGAGCAGGGCTCCGAACGCGCCGTCATACTGGTTGTTGGTGTGACTGATCGGCGCGTCCCAACTCTGCGCGCCTCCGTCCGTCTCATGATCCGCCATCATGTCGCCCCAGTTGCGCCATCCGTATTCGTCGATCGGTTCCCGTTGGCTCGCGGCCGTGAATGCCCCTTCCATTGCCGAATCCTCCTCCTTCAGGCTGTTGCTCGGGATAGACTGAAGCGGCTTGGCGGGGCCTTTGAATGTCTCACGCCCTGAGGAGGGACCATGTCCGGCATGACCTTCACGATTCTGTCGATGCTCCTTGCGCAGGACACCGGGCAGGAAATCGCCTACACGAGCGGGGGACAGGTGTGGGTAACCGCCGTCGATGGCGGAAGCCCCCGCAAGCTTGCCGGAGACCTCGACTTCGACCGCCCTCTCGTCTGGTCCCCGGACGGGGCGAAGCTCCTCTACTGGAATCACGCGCAGGGCCGCTGGGACATTTGGGTCGTCGACGCCGACGGAAGGAATGCACGGAGCCTCACCCAGGGACAGGAGGGGGAAAACCGATCGCCCGCATGGTCCCCCGACGGAACCCACATCGCCTTCCTGGGGGACGGACTCTGGGTGATGGACGCCGACGGCCGGAACCGCAGGGCCCTGACCCGGCGGGGCCACCGCGACGACTTCCCGGCCTGGGCGCCCGACGGACGGACGATCCTCTTCGTCGACGAAGGAATCTGGCGAATCGAACCCAGCGGTCGGAACGAGGAGCGGATCGTTCGGAGCGCCTGGGACGTCACCTGGTCGCCGGACGGGAAGAGGCTGCTCTATCAGGCTGGCCGGGCCGGCGACTACGTGCTCGCCGTTTCAGGAGCGGACGGCCGGGACGAGAGGATACTTGCCAAGGGGCTTGGTAGCGCGCGGTGGTCGCCCGACGGGTCGAAGATCGCGTTTGAAGCCGAGCAAGGTTTCTTCCTGATGGATCCGGACGGGACGAACCGCAAGAGGCTGGCCGAGTTCAAGTCGAAGGGGCGCTCCTTCAATCCGCCCTCGTGGTCGCCGGACGGAAAGCGGATCGCGTTCGACGCGCAGCCCGACAAGAAGTGGGCGCTCTTCGTTGTAGACGCCGCGGGGGGATTGCCGGCGAAAGTGTACGAGGCGCCGGATTCGGCCTATCGCTTCTTCGCCTGGCGGCCGCGGAAGGGACGGTGATCTCCCGGCCGGAGTGAGGGGCGAGCTGGGCGCGCGCTTGCGGGTCTCTTCGGACAACAGTCAGGCCGCCTCTCCGATCACCTCGATACCGCGGATGACCGCCGCCTAAACCAGTTCGTCGGCCATGAGAGCCTGGAGGGTGCGCGTGCCGAGGAATCGACGGGCGCGCCCGGCATGGAGGCGCATGTCCTCGCACTTCACAGGGTCGCGTTCGCGGGAATCAAGCGCGCTCATAGTCGATGGGCGTAGCCGAAGATGCTCGGATTGCCGGCCTGATTTCCTATTCAGCTGCCGCATCTCGTCGTAAGATCGAGGCCTCTCGAATGCCAGACGACTTGGTCATGCAATCGGACGCAAGGAGCGACCTTCCCTCATACCCCCTGCCTCGGTGGCTGGCTTCCGATCGCGTGTACCTTCCTCTCGTAATTGGTCTCCTCATTCTCCCGCAGTTCTTCTCGGTCACAGGTAGATTCACGTTCGATCCATGCCTCCCGCATGTTTACGGGGGGGACGAGTCGCAATCAACAGTCTGATCCAGGATGGCGACTTCGACCTTTCGAACAACTACGCAGCGGTCCATGCGGGGGGCAAGCGGGAGAGAATCTCGCGGGCAGAGCCTTTGAGCATCACACCCTCTGGGTCTCGGGGGGACACCGGATAGCTTGGTCCGCGATCTACGAGTCAGCCGCCGATCGGTGGACTCTCGATACGAACGGCCATCCACGCCCCACGCTTCGAAGCGGTGCTTTCGTCCCCGGCCGGCCCGGAACGGCCGGCTCATCCGATCGGGTTAGTAATGAGGAGTTTCCATCGGTGAGCTTCGTCCGAGCCCAGGGAGTCGACGAGAAAGGATAACCATGCGACAGCGAGGTTCCGCGATCCGCACAAGACAAAACCCTGGTTCGTGGATCTAGGCCTTGCTAGCATTCCGCCCTGCTTTGGAGGTCTTCGGATGAACCGAACACTGGTAACTTTGGCAATAATCGGTTGCTGCAGCCCAGTTGGGTCTCAAGATACCGAGGGAATCCCGCTCTCCTGGAAGTCGGCGGCAGGATTTGAGGGCGTCCTCTCATTTCGCTTCGACCGAACGTGCTCTCCACCGCTCTTCAATGCTAAAGACTGGGACATCCGAGAGATCAAGTTCCATCTCAAGCCCCTCTCCAGGCCCGAAGAAGGAATTCAAGTCACTCACGAAGTGCTTCTGGAAGAAGTTCGCTGGACGAGAGGGAGCGAGAGATTTGAAGTCGTGGTGGCATACAAGGCTGACCAGAAGCCTACCGCTCAAATCAAGGTAACGACCAAACAAGAGGAGTCGACGGCTCGCCAGTCCGCAGAACGCGAGGCCTTGGTCATGAAGGAGGCGTGCACCCTTCTCTACCGATTTGATTCAAGAACGGCCCAGATACGCCAATTGCGACTAAGAAAGGGCGAGCCGGAGTGGGAAACGGGAGACCCCGACACCCTGTTCAGAGGGGTGTATTGGTGTTCCTTCCCCGACTCGGCTGCCGTCAAAGTGGGGGATAGTTGGAAGGCGCAACCCGTCTTTATGGACCCAATTGCCGGACAGATACCCATTAGAGACCTCACCATGAAGGTGGAGATAATCGACGCCAAGATGATCACGGTCTTCAGCGACGCCAAGGTAAACCGGTCTGCAAGAGATCCCTGGCCCAAAGACGAGACCGCGCTGTTGAAGACTCGGTTCCTTTTTGCGACCGAGGGGCATTTGTCTTCGAGCTCCGAGGAGTTTCAGCGAACGCTGACGGAGAATATGGGAAGACCGAGAAAGATTTCAGAGGCGCGAAAGCAGTCGATCAGCCTCAAGAAGAAATAGGCACGAGCCGATCCCCAAATGAGACGTCCCGGTCTTGGCGAAGGGCCACCGATCCCGATCTCTGCCCTGCCCCGCTCGGCGCACACGGCCGCCTCCGCCTGACCCCTGGATACGAACCCTCTTCGGACACCTCCATGGCCAGGAGCGCCCGACCCTCCGATTCCTTTCGATTCCCTCCCCGCTCGCCTCTCTGGTACAAGGATCCGATGAAAAGACACTCTCTCGTCGCGTTGACGCTTCTGGGGTGCTCGACAACCGCCCCCCGCGATGCGGGGATCTCCGTCCCCTGCAACCAAGTCCTGACGCCGTTCGGAACGCAGGTCGATTTCCCCGGCCGTCCGACCGACCTCGCGTTCTCCCCCGACGGAACGACGCTCGCCGTTCTCGGCCATCGCGCCATTACGATTCTGGAGGCCAAGACGGGAGCGGTCCGGCAACGTCTCGACACCCACGGCCCCCAGGGATACAGCTTCTGCGGCCTCCGCTTCCACGGAGGGAAGCTCTACGCCTCGAACTTGAGCGGACGCATCGACGTCCTCGAACCGAAGGACGACGGGTGGAAATTCGCGGATCCCATCCCCCTGACTCCGAAGCAAAGCGGTCCGGGGGGCATCGCGTTCTCGTCGGACGGCGCCAAGCTCTATGTCGCGATGAACACCAAGAACGAACTTTGGGAGATCGATCTCGCGACCCGGACCGTCGCGCGGAAAATCGAGGTGGGGACCGCTCCCTATGCCGTGCTTGTCTCGGGACCTTGCGCGT
>Ga0137796_10001167_pt1 | contig 15452 bp, 15 predicted proteins | sample OV2TP3_FD_97704 | JGI IMG/M metagenome (GOLD analysis project Ga0137796, IMG submission 97704)
GCACGACCTGGCCCATCGTCAGCTGGCGCGCCAGGATCTCGCTCTCGTACGCGACGACCGAGTGCTCGATGGTGCCCGGCTCGACGCCGGCATCGGCGAGCGCGGCGAGGGCTGCCTCCACGATCCAGTCCACGGGGGTGCCGTCCGGCCGCTCGGTGGCGAATTTCGACAGCCCTCCGCCCAGCACCATGATTTCAGGGGGGGGCGCTGGCATCGTTGAGTCCCCAGTCGTACGCCCGGTGCGCGGCGGTGACCTCGTGGCGGTGTGCGGCGAGCCAGTCGCGGACCGGGCCCGAATCGAGATGGCGGAGGACGAAACCGAGCACCTCGCCGAAGTCGTCTTCGTACCAGTGGAAGATCCGTGAAAGCATCACGGTGCCACGCGCCTCATCCACCTCGACGTCCGAGTTGATGAAGCCCCGCGTGGCGAGGTCTAGCTGGATATCGAGCCGCGTGGCGTCGTAGGCGCGGAACGGCGGGCACGAGCGCGTGCCGCACGTGAGGGCGAAGTGCACGCGCGGGTCGAAACGGGTGACGCGCCACCGCAGTCGGGGATCACCGGGGGCGAAGATCGCGATGGGCTGGTTTCGAGACGGACGGTTCTGGCGCAGCACGCCGTGCTCGATGTCGGCGAGCGCGAAATGGTCGCCACCGACGTCGTACTGGATTCGGAGAAAGAACTCGTGCACCTCACCCACCCCCTTGTGGATGTCGAGAGCGATGATCGCGTGCAGGGCGAGGGCATTGTAAAGGTTCAGCCAGAACGCGATCTGCTCCTCGGGTGTGCTCAAATCGTCGGGGCGGCCCGCCACCAGGCCCCGAGTCATCTCGACGAAGGCGCGGAAGTCGGGCGCCTTGCGAATCGCACGGTAGTCGAGGTATCTAGTCGTCGGGTCGGCGTGCGTGGCGATGATGGCTGCCAGGCGGGCCCTCAGCTCGACGGCGAGCGCCGCGAGCGGTGTGCGCCGGCCTACATCCGGACCGGCATTGAGCACGACTGGCTCAATGACGCGCCGGTTCACGCGAGGGCGCCCTCCTCGCGCAGGCGGTCGATCTCATCCGCCGTGTAGCCGAGCATCGCAAGCACCGCGTTGGTGTGCTCGCCGAGGCGCGGCGCGGGTGCGTGTGGGGACGTCGGCACCCCCACGAGACGCCAGGGGGGGCCGGCGTAGGGCCGCGGCCCGCTCGTCGGATTGTCGATCATCTCAACGAAGCCGCGCGCCGCGACGTGGGGGTCACCCGCAAGGTGGAGCGCCGTGCGGACCGGGTAGGCCTCAACACCGAGCGCTTGGAGCCGTTGGGCGAGGGCGGTCGCGTCGTGCGAAGCTGTCCAGCGTGCGATGGCCGCGTCGATTTCATGGCGATGCGCTCGGCGCTCCGCGCCGTCCATCGGCCCCAGACCTACCAGCGGTGCGAGCCGTGCCCACCCGGAGTCGTCGCGCACGACGATCGCGATCCAGCGATCGTCACCAGCGCAGGGATAGATGCCGTGCGGGACAAACCATGGATGCGCGTTGCCTATGCGGCTGATGAGCCGCTTGTTGACTGCCCACTCGGCGACGGCGATGCCCGTCAGGGCGGTGGTGGCCTGATGCTGGGCCACCTCGATCATCAGTCCGCGGCCCGTTCGGGTGCGCTGCCGAAGCGCTGCGAGGATGGCAAAGGCTGCCGTCACGCCCCCGACCATGTCCGGGTAAGAGCAGCCCATGCGGAGCGGCGGCTCATCCTCGTACCCCGTCATGAAGGCGATCCCGCTCTCGCCCTCGAGGGTGGGTCCGTAACTGCGGTAATCACGGTGCGGGCCGGCGATTCCGAACCCCGGCATCGCGCAGTAGATCAAGCGCCGGTTCAGCGCGTGCAAGCGCTCCCACGGAAGGCCAAGCGAGGGGAGCACGCGCGGCGTGTAGTTCTCGAGCAGCACGTCGGCCTTCCAGATCAGCCGCTCCATGACCCCGCGCGCGCTCGAGACTTTGAGGTTTAGGGTCACACCGCGTTTGTTGCGATTGATCGATGCGAACGACCCACTGCGGTCCGGCCCCGCATCGGCCAAATAAGGAGGGTAGTTCCGCATGATGTCGAGGCGTTCGGCGGTCTCGACGTGGATCACGTCAGCACCGAGGTCACCCAGAAGTTTCCCTGCATAGGGGCCGGCGAATGCCGTTGAGAAATCAATGACACGAACGCCGCTGAGTATGAGTGCGCGCTCCATTAGATAATGCCCTCACGCGCGAGCCGCTCGCGGGCCATCGCGTCGAGGCCGAGCCTCTCGAGGACCTGCGCCGTGTGCTCCCCGAGCCGCGGCGCCGGTGTGTAGTCTGGCGCGGCGCCACCCACCCGGAACGGTGCGCCCACGTCTCGATATGGTCCCGAGTCTGGATGCGTGACCTCGCGGAAGAAGTCGTATGCGGTCAGCTGCGGATTATTGGTGAGCGTCTCGGCACTGTGCACGAGGCCGATCGGGATCCCAAGAGCCTGGCCACGATGGAAGAGGTCTTCCATGTCGTAGCGACTGAAGCGGTCGATCAGCCGGGCCTCGAGCCAGTCGGCGTTCGCCCGGCGGATGTCGCGGTCCTCGAGGATGGGGTCGGCCGCCATTTCATGGTCATCCACGAGCGTGAAGCAGGCACGCGCCTGGGCTGCGGAGCCGCAGCTGATCACCACGTACCCGTCACGGCATGGAAAGATCCGCCCGGGCCAGCTGATGGGGTGGCGGCCGCTTTGCCGAGTGACCGCTCGACCCTCGAGGAGAGCGAACTCCATCGCGTTCTCGAGCACGGACGCGACGCACTCCTGGGCCGAGACATCCACGAGGCCGACGGGCCCGTCGGCGTCGCGGGCGAGTACCGCTCCCATGATCGCCACCGCTGCGTGCAGGGCCGTGATGTGCTCCCCCTGATGACCGCCCGGACGGAGCGGCGCGCGCGCCGGATCCCCCGTGAGCGCAGCGAGGCCTCCTGCCGCCGTGGCAATGAGGTCTCCACCCGCACACTCTCTGTCCGGCCCGGTCTGGCCAAAAGCGGTGAGCGACGCGAGGATGAGTCGGGGATTCGCGGCCGCGAGAGTCTCGAAGGTCAGGCCGAGGCCTTCACGCCGTGCAGGCGTCCGGTCCTCGAGAAGCACATCCGCCCCTCGGGCCAGGGCCAGCACGATTTCGAGGCCGCGCGGGCGCTCGAGGTCAACCGTCACGCTCCGGCGGTTTGCGTAGTAGTGCAGGAAGAAGAGGCTCTTCTCGGGGTGTGGGTCGTCACCCGCGAAGGGCCCAACCCCCCGCCACGGGTTGCCCTGGCCCGGTGGCTCGATCAGGATCACCTCGGCCCCGTACTCGCCGAGCAGACGGCCGCAGTACGCGCCGCGGAGTTCCTGCGTGAGGTCGAGGACCCGGAGGCCTTCGAGCGGACGGGCGGGAGCGATCATCCCGTTCAGCGCCCCGTCCATTTCGGGGCCCGCTTCTCGACGAACGCCGCGTAACCCTCGCGAGCGTCGTCGCTCCGGTAGAGCGACCCCTGTGCGACCGCCTCGAACTCCTCGCCCGATCTGAGATCCGTCGCCCATGCGCGGTCGATCGCCCGCTTGGCGACGCCTACCGCGAGCGGCCCTCCTGCCATGAGGTCATTGGCCATCTCGCGCACGGCGCCATCAAGACTATCACGCGGGACCACACGGTTAATGAGACCCATTGCGCGACACTCCTCCGCCGTGAACCGGCGGGCCGTGAGGATCATCTCCTTCGCGCGTCCGACGCCGACAAGGCGCGGCAACCGCTGAGTCGCGCCGAGGTCAGGGATGAGCCCGAGACGGACCTCGGGCACGAGGAAGAAGGCGTCCTCCACGGCGATCCGAAGATCGCACGCCAGGATCAGGTCAACGGCGCCGCCGACGCACGGTCCGTTGATCGCGGCGATTACCGGCTTCTCCAGCTCCTCGAGCCGATCGAAGATCGACTGGAGGTGGCGAATCTTCTGGCGGAAGGTCTCTGCGGGCAGGTCGGGATCGGAGAATTCCTTGACCATGCTGATGTCGGCGCCGGCCGAAAAGAACGTCCCGGCGCCGGTCACGACGATCACGCGCACCCCGCGGTCGCCTCGCGCGGCCGCGATCGCGGCGTCGAGCGCGTCGAAGACTTCATGGGACATCGCGTTCAGCTTCTTCGGTCGGTTCAGCGTCAGCGTTAGCACGCCGTCCACCTTCGCTCGCAGCAGGACCTCTGTTTCGGTCATGTCAGTCGGACCTCTCAGGCGCGTCGTTGAGCGACCAGTCGTACGGGGCATATTCGATGGCCAGCCTACCGTCCACCGGCGTGTCCACATGCCGGCGTACGAACGCGAGGATCGCCGCGCGATTGCGGCCGAAGTCCTCGGCATACCATTGGAATAGTTGCGGCAGGCGGAGCACGCCACGTATGGTATCGACCGTCACCATATCGGCAAGGTAGGTGCGCGTCGCGTTGTCGAGTTGCGCATCGAGCCGCGCGGGCTCGAACGCGCGGACAACCGGGCACGAGCGCGCGCCGCAGACGACCGCGAAGTGGATCCGTGGGTCAACGGTGTCAACCATCCAGGCGAGGCGCGGGTCATCCGCGCCGAAGGGTATGGCGGGCTGCAGTCCAGATGGACGGTTACGGCGCAGGATGCCGTTTTCGATCGCGTGGGGGCTCATGTGCTGGCCGCCGACGAGGTAGCCCACCTGACGATAATACGCACGACCCCTGTCCTCGACCACGCCGCGCCGGATGTCATGGGCAGTGACGGCATGGATCACGAGCGCATTGTACACGTTGACCCAAAACGCGATGCGCTCGAGGTCAGTTGTGAGCGTCGCGGGATCGAACGCGATGAGTTCACCCGCCAGCCGCACAACCGTCGCATAGGCGCGGCTGAACCTGAGCTCGGCGTACCGGATCCCCGATGGCGTCGCGTGTTCGGCCAAGATCCGGAGGAGTGCGGCCCGTAGGTGGCCAGCGAGGTCCCACGGCGCGATCAGCGGGTCTGTGTTTGTTGTGTCTGTGGGCGAGTTCAGGGTGATCGGAGGGGCGGTGGCCGTCACCGGTGCTCCACGAGATGCCGGATGTTGACAAGCTTGGCCGCGATGCCGAGCATCACGAGCGTGATCACGATGATGACGCTGGACGCCGCCGCCACGATCGGGGTCAGGAGGTAGCGGATCTGGGGCCAGATGGCCACGGGAAGTGTTCGAACATCCGGGGTTGCCAGGAACAGTGACATGATGAACTCGTTCACCGAAATTATGAAGGCGAAGAGCACCGCGACGAAGACACCGGCAGCCACCAGCGGAAGGGTCACCTCCAGGAACACCCGGAGCGGGTTGGCCCCGAGCCCGGCGGCTGCCTCCTCCACCGAACGGTCCACGCCGGCGAGTGTTGTTTTGAGGACTATGAAGACGAGCGGCAGGGCCCAGAGCGAGTGAGCGATCGCCACGGAAAGGTGAGTGCCCCATATCCCGATTGCGCGGTGGAACGTGAGCGAGCCGAGGCCTAGGATCACCGCCGGGACGAATAACGGGAGCATGATCGCGGTGTTCACGACGGCCCGCCACCGCAGGTAGAAGCGCGTGAACGCTATTGCTGCCAGGAGGGCGATCGGAAACGAGATCGCGATCGTCAGCCCAGCGATGACCAGCGTATCTATGAGCGCGTCCATCCACTGGAGGTCACTGAAGAACTGCTCGTACCAGCGGAATGAGATCCGGTCGGGGAGCGCGATGAACTCCGAAGGCGTAAACGAGACAAGCATTGAGGCGACCAGGGGGACCAGGAGCACGCCCACGGTGAGGCAGTTGAGCGTTACCACGGCGGCCCACGCAACCCGGGCGATCATGCCCGCGCGCCCTCCCGTTGCATGCGGCTGTAGGCCAACATCAGCACGGTAACGGTGCCCATGAGGACAAAGGCGACGGTCGCACCCATCGCCCAGTTCAACCGCCAGTTCGTCTGCCGGTCCACCTCGACCGCAAGCGTGTAAAGGTCGGGGTTTCCCAGAAGGTAGGGCGCGGCGAAGGCGCCCATCCCCCACATGAAAGATAGCAGGAGCGAGACCCACACCGCAGGAAGGCTGAGCGGGAGCGTAACCTCCCAGAACGCCCGGGCACGACTCGCACCCAGGCCCTGCGCCGCTTCCGACAAAGAGGTGTCGATGGCGTGGAGCACTGCCGCGATCACCAGTACGCAGTAGGGAAGCACCAAGATGGTCTGGCCGAGGACCACCGAGAAGAGATTGAACAGCATGGGGATCGGTTCATCCACCAGCCGAACCGCCTGCAGGAACTTGTTGACCAGGCCACTCGACCCGAATACCACGAGAAGGCCGTACATCAGCACGAGCACGTTGGTGAACTTGGGGAGGATGACCACCAGCAGCAGAACGCTCTTGAGGAGCGCCCCCGCGCGGTAGATCTGGTACGCGACGGCATAGGAGACTACTGTGGTGACCACTGCCACGATGATCCCGAGTTCGATCGTGAAGGCGGCCATCTGGACGAAATACGGGTCGGAGAAGAAACGAAGGTAGTTGTCCAGCGTCCACGTGCCTGGAACGTAGAAGCGGGTCCCTTCGCCGTAGCCCGTACCCCCGGGATTCCTGGCGAGGCTCACGCGGAAGAGGGAGATGAACGGGAACAGGAAGAACCCGAGGAGGAAGACGGCCACTGGCGACAGCAGAAGGGATCGCTGGTACCGGCTCGCGCGCGCGACTGCGACGCCGATGCGGGCACGCACCCTCGCACCCGTCTTGATGGCTAGTGAGGCGACCTGCTCAGACAACGATCCGGCCCCGCTCAGGTTCCCACCACAGCGCGACCCTGTCGCCTTCGGCGAATGCGGCCCGTTCGCCAACAACCGGCTTCATCACGTGGAACCTGGCGCCGGCCGACGCCAGGACACGGTAGCTCGCCGTCGAGCCGAGATAGGTGACGAACTCGACGATCCCGCTCACGACGTTTGACGCGCTCGCGGGCGCCTCTAGCCCGATCTCGATCCGCTCCGGACGTACGCTGATCCCGACGTGGCTGCCGGGCCTGCAGCCATCCGTCGCCGCGACGATGACCACCAGATCGCCGGCCACCCGAACCCGGGCAAGCCCGTCCTCCAGGGCCGTCACGTCGCCCTCGAGGAAGTTCGTCTCGCCGATGAACGTCGCGACGAACCCCGTGGCGGGTCTGTTGTAGACCTCCGCGGGGGTGCCGAGCTGATGAATGTGCCCGCCCTCCATGACCGCGATCCGATCCGACATGACCAGGGCCTCTTCCTGGTCGTGCGTCACGAAGATCGTGCTGATCCCGACACGCTCCTGGATCAGCTTGAGCTCCACCCGCATGGTCTCGCGCAGCCGTCGATCCAGGTTGGCGAGCGGTTCGTCGAGCAGCAGGACGGACGGACGGTGAATGAGGGCGCGGGCTAGGGCCACGCGTTGACGCTGCCCGGCCGAAAGCTGCGCCGGGTAGCGATCCTCGTAACCGACCATCTCGACCAACGTCAACGCCTCGGCCACCCGCACGCGTCGCTCTTCTTTCCTGACTCCGCGCATCTTCAGGGCGAACCCGACGTTGTCGCCCACCGTCTTGTGGGGGAACAGCGCGTAGTTCTGGAAGACCATCCCGATGTCCCGCTGGTGAATCGGGACGTCGTTGACCACCCGACCTCTGATCTCGATGGTACCCGCCGAGGGTGTCTCGTACCCGCCGATGCACCGAAGCGTCGTGGTCTTCCCGCATCCGGAGGGTCCCAGGAGCGAAACGAACTCACCTTCACCAACATCGAACGAGATGCCTGCGACGGCGGTCACCGAGCCGAAGCACTTGACGAGATTCGTGACCCTGATTCTCGGTTTCATGGGTGCCGATCTGTCGGCCGGAACCGAGGTCGTCGCCCCCGGCGCCAACCGGGGGCGACGATCGTCCCCCCAGGGACCTCACCCGCGCTTTTTTCGAAGCACCTCGCGGTCCCAGAAATCGTTGATCCTGGCCCAGTTATTTCCCTCGAAGTAGATATCGTAGGGATAGTAGACGATCCGGCCCCAGTCCGCTTCGTTCTTCGGTAGGAACTTGCTGTAGAACCGGTCCTCCTTGGCCGCGAGCGCCGCCGCCTCCAGGTTCGGCACGGCGATCTTGCCGACAGTGCCCCACTTGACCTGGAATTCGGTGGCGCAGAAGTCGTTGACCCACTCCTCCGCCAGGCGCTTGACCTTCGTCCCGGCCGTCACCAACCAGAAGATCTGGACGATCGCCGAGCCCTCCTGCGGTACGACCGACTTCAACGGCTTGCCCTCGTCCTCAGCGGCGAATGGCCCCGTGCTGTGCGAGACGCCCCCGACGATCTCCTTCTGGAGCAACTTGCCCATGAAGTCTCCGGTGCTCGTCCACCACAGCCGCACGATGTCCCGGTGCTCCGCGCAGAACCTCAGCACCCCATCGAGGTCTTTCTTGAGTTCCTCATAGCCCTTTCCGGGGCGTCCTTCCTTGCCCGCTTTCATTTGGGCGAAGGCGAAAAGCGACTGGTACGGGGCATCGTACATCGAGAGCTTTCCTTTGAACTCGGGAGCGAGCAATTCGTGCCAGTGCTGCGGGATAGTCTTGACCAGCTCGGTGTGGAACGTCATCACCATGAGCGAGCCCGTGAGGTTGACTCCCCACCCATCGGCCTGGATCCAGTCCCGGCGGAGACGCTCCGCCAGCAGCTTCGCGTTCGGGATATGCGCTGGGCTGGTCTTCTGGAACAGCCCCTCCTTGATCGACGGGAAGCCCTGCGTCGGGTCGGTGAGGACCACATCGTATACCGGCTGCCCTGGGGGGGAGGCTTTCAGCTTGGGCAGCATGTCCCACCAGCCGACGTCGAGCTTGACCCGCGCGCCAGTCCGCTCCTCGAACGTCGGTATCAGGAACTTGCGGAGCGTGGACTCGTACGCGCCTGCGTAGCTGAAGACCGAGAGCGTCTGCCCCGCGTAGGGTTTCGCACCGCGGGCAACGTTCGGGAATCCGAGAGCTAGTGCGGCGCTTCCCGCGACGGCGCCTCTGAGAAAGTCTCGACGACCCAGCCGTGTCATAGTCGCCTCCTTTTCAGCGCTGGTGAGCCTATGGGCTCCACAGCCCCCTCCTCGTGCCGGTTGTCGTGCTGATCCTTGTCCGACGTTCCGGCTGCGCGATGATCGTGTTTCCCTCGATCACCTCCTCCCGGGTCGCCTACCGCGCGTGTGGGCGGCCTTACAGCCCGCGGCAGTCGTGCGCCTCCCTGGTCGATATCTCACGTCGATGGACCGGTATCTCACAGTTCCAGGCGCTGGGCGATGATCTCCTTCATGATCTCGGACGTGCCGCCCCCAATGGACCAGAGGCGCGCGTCGCGGTAAAACCGCTCGATCGGGTATTCCCGCATGTAGCCGTAGCCGCCGAAGATCTGCGTGCACTTATAGGCGAGGCTGTTGGCGAGGTCGCCGGCAAGCAGCTTCGCCATCGAAATCTCGGTCGTGCAATCCTCGCCACCAGCGTAGCGAGTGGCGATGGCGTGGAGGAAGGCAGTGAGGCTTTCGATCTCTGCCGCCATGCCGGCAATGGCATGGCGAATCACTTGCAACTTCGAGATTGGCGCCCCGAATGCCTCGCGCTGGCGAGCGTAGGCGATGGTATCCTCGAGGGCCTGGCGTGTGGCGGAGGCAAACCAGAGCGCCGCGACCAGTCGTTCACGCTGGAAGTTCCGCATGATCTCGTAGAAGCCGCGTCCCTCGGTCCCGAGAAGGTTCGTCGCAGGCACGTGCGCATCCTGAAACGAAAGCTCGGCGGTGTCAGACGAGCGGTTTCCCATCTTGTCGAGCGTTCGACTCACGCTGAACCCAGGCGCGCCTTTCTCGATCATGAGAATGCTGATACCGTGAAATCTCCTCTCGGGGTCGGGTGGATCGGTCCGTACGGCGGTGAAGAAGAGGTCGGCCTGGGCGCCATTCGTGATGAACATCTTTGACCCGTTCACAACCCAGTCGTTACCCCGTCGCTCCGCGCGTGTGCGGAGGCTCGCGACATCGGAGCCTCCGCCGGGCTCCGTTACCGCGATCGCGCATACGACCTCACCCCGGCAGATACGAGGGAGCCAGCGCTGCTTCTGCTCCTCGGTACCGAGGTTCAGGAGGTGAGGCGCGGCCATGTCCTTGCTCGCGAGCACCCCCATCGTGACGCCGGCGGAGCGACATCGCGCCAGCTCCTCGCAAAACACCGCGGTGTATAGGAAGTCCGCGCCGGCGCCGCCGTAGCGCTCTGGGAACTCGATGCCTAGCAGTCCGAGCTCGCCCAGCCGCCGCCAGACCCATGGCGCAAAGCAACCCGTTGCCTCCCACTCGTCCGCATGCGGCACCAGCTCTTTCTCGACGAAGGCGCGGACCGTGTGCCGGAAGGCCTCGTGGTCAGGGGTGAAGACAGCCATCGCTACCAGCTTGGCGGGGTGATCGCCCACAGGACCTCGGCGTGCCCGCGCCCCTTCCTCCAGTGGTGCGCCATCGAGGCTGGGAAACGGATCGCGTCTCCACCGCGGAGGTCGAAGCGCTCCTCGCCCACCCAAAGAGTGAGCGTGCCTTTGATGACGAACCCGAACTCCTCCCCGGCGTGCTGGTAAACGGGGCTCCGGGTGCCGGGCCGGATACGGGAGAGGATGACCTCGAGTTGCCCTTTCAGGTCGGGTACGAGCAGCTCATTGACGGAGGTCGAGCCCTGGTAGACGATGATTTTGCGCTCCTCCCGCCGCACGAGCATCCGACGCGTCGCGGGTGACTCGGCCCCTTCGACGAGGCGCCCCACCGTTATCCCGAAGGCTTCCGCGATCTTGGCCAGCATCTGGATGGACGGCACCGCGATGTCGCGCTCGATCTGGCTCAAATAGCCGGGGGAGACGCTGATCTTCCGCGCGGCGTCCCGCAACGGGATGTTCCGCTGCTGGCGAAGCTGGCGAAGGACACGACCGAACTTCACGTTGTTTCCCTTAAGAAAACAAGAACGCCTGAAATCTAACAGGTCTTCCCGGCCAGGTCAAGAGGTCTGTTGCCCCAGTCCGCCCTTCCGCTCCCGCTCCTGCTGGCGGAGGAGGCGGCGGTTCAGCTTCCCCGTCGTCGTGGTGGGGAGGCCGTCCGCGAACTCGATCTCCCGGGGGTACTTGTAGGCCGCCAGGTTGTCCCGGACGTGCTGCTGGATCCGCCGGGCCAGCTCGGCTGAGCCCTCGACCCCGGCGGCCAGCTTGACGAAGGCCTTGACGACCTCCCCGCGCGTCGGGTCCGGACTTCCGACCACCGCCGCCTCCGCGACCTCGGGGAGTTGGAGGAGCGCCTCCTCGACCTCCGCCGGTCCCACCCGGTAGCCGGCCGAGATGATCAGGTCATCCTTCCGTCCCTTGAAGAAGTAGTGACCGCGCTCGTCCCGCTCGGCCAGGTCCCCGGTCAGGACCCATTCCCCCCGCATCATCTCCCGAGTCTTTTCGGGCTTTCCCCAGTAGCCGAGAAAGCAGGTCGGATCTCCCCGCCGGACGACGATCTCTCCTTCCTCCCCGGGGGAGACAGGCCGCCCGTCCCCGTCCACGAGGGCCACCTCCCGGCCGGGGTAGGGGAGCCCCATGGAGCCCGGGACGATCCCCCAGAGCGCGGCGCAGCTCCCGATTAAGTGGTTGACCTCGGTGAGACCGTAGAACTCGTTCACCGGAACCCCCAGCTCCTCCCGCCCCCACCGGAGGATCTCCGAGGCCACCGACTCCCCGCCGCTGGCGATGACCTGGAGAGCCAACCCGTAGCTCTCCTTGGGGTGCGGGACCTGCGCCAGCATCTTCAGGGCGGTCGGGGCCAGGAAGGTGTGGGTCACGCGGTACTTCGCCATCAGGCCGAAGGCCCGATCCGGATCGAACCTGCCCGCGTAGCCGAGCACCGGGTGCCCGAGGGCCCAGGCGGGGAGGAGGATATCGAGGAGCCCGCCGACCCAGGCCCAGTCCGACGGGGTCCAGAAGACGGTCCGCTCATCGAAGCGGAGGTTGAAGAAGAGCGAGAAGGTGAGGAGGTAGCCGGGGAGGATCCGCTGGGCATGAAGAGCGCCCTTGGGGGATCCGGTGGTCCCGGAGGTGTAGAGGAGGAGGGCCGAGTCCTCGGCAGCCGTATCGGCCGGCGCGAACACCTCGCCTCCTCGCGCGAGGATCGCCTGGAAGTCGAGGTGGCCAGCGGTCTCGCCGCCCACCACCAGGACGTGGCGGAGGGCGGGGAGCCGGTCGCGGACCGGCGCCAGCTTGTCGAGGAACTCCGCCCCGATCACGAGGGCCGTCGCCTCGCAATCCCCCAGGATGTGCTCGAGGGCCCGGGGCCCGTAGAGGAACGAGATCGGCACGGCCACCGCCCCCACCTTGTAGAGGGCCAGGTGCGTGACGCCGGTCTCGGGGCGCTGCGGGAGCACGAGGGCGACCCGATCACCCTTCCGCACGCCGAGGGCCGTGAGGGCGTTGGCGAGGCGGTTCGAGAGCCGCTTGAGGTCGTCGAAGGTGTAGGCGGCGGCCTTCCCCGCCGGGTCCTCGTAGTAGAGGGCGACCCGCTCCTGCCCCCGGGCGTGGGCGTCCACGGCGGCGGCGATGTTGTAGCGGAGCGGGATCTCCCACCGGAAGCCCCGGGTGATCTCCTCGTAGCTCCGATACCGGGTCAGGTCCATGCGGCGCCTCGGCGGGGGTAAGGGGCCGGCTCAGGCCGGCTCCGGGGCGACCTCCTCGAAGGCGAGGATCTCTTCGGGCTCGCCGTCATAGGCCACCAGGGCGATCACCTCTTCACCGTAGTAGGCGCTGTGGAGGCTGCCCGGGGGGCGCTGGACGTACTCGCCCTTGCCGGAGGCGGGTCGTCCCCGGGCGTCGTAGACGCGGCCGGAGAGGGTCAGGGCCTCCTCCGTGCTCCGGGTCCGGGCGACGATGCGGACCAGGCGGCCCGGCGGGGGGACGACGCGGAGCAGGCAGACGAACCGTCCGGTCTCCCGGTGATGACGGAGAACCTTACACCACGCCCCAGCCGGATCCCGATTCGGCGGGGCCCCGGGGAAGTAGCGGTCCCAGGACTCCCAGGGCATCGCGTCGGTATCGAGGATCGTCGTACCCTCCTCCATGACATCCTCCCACTCCCCAGGGCGGCCGGTCACCGGAGCATCGCCCGGGGCAGCCAGAGGGAGATCTCGGGGTAAGCGATCAGGAGTCCAAGGGTGAGGACGTCCATCACCAGGAAGGGGACGACTCCCCGGAACAGCTCCGCGCTCCCGATCTGGCCTCCGGCGCCGCTCAGGACGGCGTAGAGGTTCAGCCCCACGGGCGGGCTCACGGCCGAGATCTCGATCAGCTTCACCAGGATGATGCCGAACCAGATCGGGTCGATCTGAAAGTGGCTGATGACCGGGAAGACGAAGGGGAGGGTGATGATCATCATGGAGGTCGTATCGATGAACGCGCCCAGGACGATGTACATGAGACTGAAGAGGAGCAGGACGATCACCGGCGAGACGGCCCAGGCCGAGATGGCGTCCACGAAGCGGGTGATGATCCCGGTGACGACCAGCAGGCGTGAGAAGAGGAGCCCCCCCACCAGGATCGTGAAGATGACGCACGAGACGGCGGCCGAGTCCTCGATGGCCCTTCGGAGGCCGCCGCCTCCCAGCCTCCGACGGAGCAGCGCGATCACGAAGGTCCCGAAGGCCCCGGTGGCCCCGGCGGCCGAGGGAGGGAAGATCCCGGTGTAGATCCCTCCCAGGACCAGCGCGACGAGCGCGATGATCCCCCAGACCCCCTTCAGGGCCCGGAACCGCTCCACCAAGGGGACCCGAGCGGCCGCGATGGGGGCAAGCCGCGGTCGTACGTGAACGAGGACCACGACCCCGGCCGCGTAGATGAGGGCCGAGAGGATTCCCGGGATCACGCCCGCTATCATGAGCATCCCCACGGACTGCTCCGTGATGATCGCGTAGATCACCATCGTGATGCTGGGGGGGATCATGGCGGCGAAGGTTCCGGCGGCGGCGATGCAGCCCGCGGAGAGCGAGCGGGAGTAGCCGTACTTCAGCATCTCCGGCAGGGCCATCCGCGTGAAGACCACGGCATTGACCACCGTGGACCCCGACGCCGCGGCGAACCCGGCCGACCCGGCGATGGTCGCGAGGTAGAGCCCACCGCGGAAGCGGCAGAGCCATTTATAGGCGGCGTCGAAGAGCTCGATGGTGATCCCCGCCGAGGCGGCCAGGGTCCCCATGAGGACGAAGAGGGGGAGGACGGCATAGCCGTAGTTGGCCGTGACGGCGAAGGGGAGGGTCTGGACCTGGGCCAGGGCGAAGTTCGGTCCTCCGACGAGGACCATGCCGGAGATCCCCACCACCCCCATGGTGACGGCCACAGGAATGCCCATGGCCAGCAGAGCCAGCAGGGCCACCACCGCTCCGATGCCAACGGTGGTGGGGTCAAGCACCCGACCGCCCCTTCCCCCACCCGGCCCGACCGGCTCGCGCCCCGGGCGTCCGGGACTCCCTCGCCACATCGGTGAGCGCCTGGAGCACCATGAGCGTCGCGCCCACGGCCAGGCCGATCTTCGCCGGGTAGACCGGGTACTGGATAAGGCCGGAGGCGTATTCCCCGATGCGCCAACTCTGGATACCCATCCGCCACCCCTCCCAGGCGATCAAGGCGAAGAACCCCAGGGTCAGAAGTTGGGTCAGGAGGCCGAGCCCCCGCTGGGTCCGGGGCGGAAACCGGGAGGAGATGATGTCCACGGCGATGTGCTGACGACGGGCCTGGGTGTAGGCCAGGGCCATGAAGATCGTCAGGACCATCAGGGTCTCTGTGGCCTCAAAGGCGCTCGGGATGGGGTAGTTGAACAGCTTGGTCGAGATCACATCCGCGGCGCCGATGAGGCACATGACGAGGAGGCTCAGGCCGGCCAGCGTGCTCGCGCCGCGGCCCAGTGTCCCCACCCAGCCCGAGGCGGTGATCCCCTTCATGGCCCCGGTTGCTCCCCGGGATGGCCAGAGCCCATGGTTTCGCTCCAGCGGTCGAGACACAAGCCCCGGCCTCCCGGTGGAGGCCGGGGCCGTTCAGCGAGTGTCGGGTCGAGGGCTACCTGTACTTCGCGCGCAGCTCCTTCCAGAGGGCGACGGTCTGACGGGCGGCCTCCCCCTTGCCGAGCTTCTCCATCTTGGCCACCCAGTCAGTGAAGAAGTCCGGACTGGCCGCGACCCACTTCTGCCGCTCGCTCTCCGGGAAGTTGATGAACTCCACCCCGGCGGCGGCCATGGCGGTGCGGGCCGTTTTCTCGGCCTCCGCCAGCTTTTCCAGGTCCTTCTTCTTGGCCTCCTCCGCCACATCGAGCATGATCCGCTGCGCGTCCGGAGGCAGGCTGTTCCATTTGTCCAGGTTGATCCAGAGGGCGTGGGTGGGCCCCTGCCAGGTCACCACCTGGGTGAGGTACTTGGCC
>Ga0137796_10001168_pt1 | contig 15447 bp, 14 predicted proteins | sample OV2TP3_FD_97704 | JGI IMG/M metagenome (GOLD analysis project Ga0137796, IMG submission 97704)
CAGTATCTCGCGGCTCCCCCCGTCCTTGAGCTTGACGCAGAGGTCGATCGCCTCGTTGTAGGTCTTGACCCCGCCCAACTCGAGCCTGAGGTCGTTCTCGAGCTGCTGCCTGACGTCGGTCCCCACCCGGATCACGTCGTAGCGGGAGATGTTGGGAATGCCCTCCAGGAAGAGGATGCGGTCGATGAGGGACTCCGCGTGCTTCATCTCTCCCAGGGCCTCGCCGTGATGCTTCTTGGCGAGCCTGTGGTAGCCCCAGTTCTCGCACATCTTGGCCTGGACGAAGTATTGGTTGATGGCCGTCAGCTCGATGGTCAGGGCCTTGTTCAGGGCCTCGATGACTTTGGAATCGCCTTTCATGCTCCCTCCCTCCTGGAAATCGATCCTCGGTGGCCCCATCTTATCATATTTTCCCGTTCCGGGCAGGAACGGGAATCCAATCGAATGAGCCCAGGCATGAGGTTTTGTTAAGATCAAGCCATGAGATATCTCCCCGCCCTGCTGCTGGCGGGAGCCTGCGCCCACCTTCCCACCCCGCCCGCCCCGGCTGTCAGGATAGGCCTGGAGGTCCTGGAGGAAAACGGCTTCCAGGAGCTTAAGGGAAAGCGCCTCGGGCTCATCACCAATCATACGGGAAGAGACAGTTCCGGCCGCAGCACGGTCGAGGTCCTGGCCCAGGCCCCCGGCCTGACCCTGGCCGCGGTCTTCTCCCCGGAGCACGGCTTCAAGGGGACAAGCGAGGAGCATGCGGTCGGCTCCACGACCCTGCTCCTGGCCGGCCGCGAGATCCCGGTCCATAGCCTCTACTCCGGAGGAATCGAAGGAATGCGCCCCAGGCCAGAGGATCTCAAGGGCCTCGACGCCCTGGTCTTCGACATCCAGGACATAGGAGCCAGGTTCTACACCTACCTCGCCACCATGGGCATGGCCCTGGAGGAGGCGGCCAAGGCCGGGATCGAGTTCATCGTGCTCGACCGCCCCAACCCGATCAACGGAGAGACCCTCGAGGGGCCGATCCTTGAGGACCTGAGCCTGCGCCAAGTCACGGCCACGGCCTACTTTCCAGTGCCCATCCGCCACGCAATGACAGCCGGGGAGATCGCCCTTCTCCACAACTCCGAGGTCAGGCACCCCAAGCTCAAGGTCGTCAGGATGAGGGGCTGGTCGCGCGGGATGTGGTACGACCAGACCGGCCTGCCCTGGGTCCCCCCCTCCCCCAACATGCCGGACCTCGAGGCAGCCGCCCTCTACCCCGGGATCGCCTGCCTCGAGTTCACGAACCTCTCCGTCGGCCGCGGGACCCCCTGGCCCTTCCGCTGGGTCGGGGCCCCCTGGCTCAGGGCGCAGGAGCTGCTCGCCCGTATGAAGGCCGCTCCGCTCGAGGGGATCGAGTTCTCGGCGCAGGACCGCGCCCCCGCCAAGAGCGCCTACGAGGGGCAGGCCTGCCGCGGCGTTCTCCTGAGGATCACCGACCGGGGGCGCCTGAGGCCCCTGAGGGTCTTCGCCCATCTCGTGACCGCCCTCAGGGACCTCCACCCCTCCGAGTTCGACCTAGCCTGGGAGAGGACCCGCAGGCTCGTCGGAAGCGAGCGCTTCAAGAGGCTCTACGACGCGGGGGCCTCCCCCGAGGAGATCCTCCGCCACTTCGAGGCGGACTCGGGCCTCTTCGAGGCGCAAAGGGGCCGCTTCCTCCTCTACCCATGAGCCTTCTCGGATTGGCGCTCGTCTTCTCCCTAAGCCGCCCAGCTGCGGCCGAGCCCAGCCTGGAGGAGAAGGCGGGCCAGCTCTTCATGGTCGCCATCGACACAGAGATCGCGGCCCGCTACGAGTCCTACATCCGCTCGGGAAGGCTGGGCGGGGCAATCCTGCGTTGGGACCGCTTCTCTGGCGCCGAGGCCAGGGCCTTCTCGCAGCGCATGCAGGAGTGGGCCTCATCCTCCCCGAGCCGCATCCCCTTTTGGGTGGGGACTGACCACGAGGGCGGCCCCTTCTTCACCCAGCGCCTCTTCGGGGGAGCCCCCTTCCCGGGCAACATGGCCCTGGGGGCGGCGGGCTCTGAGAGCCTGGCGGAGGAGGCGGCTTACGCCCTGGGGCTCGAGCTGCGCGCCCTGGGAATCCACGTGACTTTCGCCCCCGTCCTCGACGTCCAGACGAACCCCGACAACCCGATCATCGGAGTGCGGTCCTTCGGGGAGGACCCAGGGCAGGTCTCCCGGCTCGGCCTGGCCTCCCTGCGGGGCTACAGGCGCTCGGGGATACTCCCGGTCGTCAAGCATTTCCCAGGCCACGGGGAGGCGAGCGTGGACTCCCACCTCGAGCTTCCCGTCGTGGCGAAATCCCTCGAGGCCCTCCGCGGCTCCCATCTCCTCCCCTTCCGTGCCGCGATCGAGGCGGGGGCGCCGGCCCTCATGCCCGCCCACATCGTCTTTCCCGCCCTGGGGACCGGGTCCCTGCCTGTCACCCTCTCGAGCCCGGCCCTCCAGGGCTTCCTCCGGAAAGAAATGGGTTTTGGGGGCGCGGTCTTCTCGGACAGCCTGGACATGGGGGCGATCGCGGGGCGCTACGGCGCCGGGGAGGCCGCGATCCTGGCCCTCCTGGCCGGAAACGACGTCCTCCTCGCCGGGAAAGCGGACTTCCCGCAAGTCTACGAGGCGGTCCTCGCCGCCGTGAGGGGCGGGAGAATCCCGAGGGAGCGCCTGGAAGAGGCGGCGGGAAGGGTCCTGAGCCTCAAGCGCCTCGGCCTCCTCGGCGCGGGCCGCAGGGCCCTCCCTTTCAAGACGCTGGGGAGCCGGCGCCACCGCAGGCTCGCCCGCCGGATCGCCGAGCTCTCGGTCACGCTCGCGCGCAACGAGGGCGCCCTCATCCCCCTGCGCCCGCCCAAGGAAAGCACCCTCTGCGTCGTCGTGATGCGCTCCCCTCGCTTCGAGGAGGAGGCCCGCCTCCTGGTCTCGGAAATCCGCAGGCGCCACCTCCGGACCGAGTCCGTGGAGCTCCTGCACGTCCCGGAGAGGGCTTCGGCCGCGGAGGCCCTCGAGAGGGCGCGGAGGGCCGACTTCCTCGTCGTCGGGACCTTCGCCTTCGGCACGGGGGACTTCAAGGACCAGGTCTCCCTCGTCCGGGAGATCCTGGCCCTGGGAAAGCCCACTGTCCTCATCAGCTTCATGAACCCCTACGACCTCCGCCACTTCCCTGGGGCCAGGGCCGCCCTCTGCACCTACGGCCTGACGCGGAGCGCGCTCGAGGCCGCTGTGAGGGTCCTCTTCGGAGAGAGGAAGCCCCGGGGCCGCCTCCCCGTCACGATCCCGGGGTTCGCCAAGGCGGGCGAGGGCCTATAGGCGGCGCAAGACCCCGAAGAGCCCCCACCCGGAGGCCGCGGCCAGGGCGGCAAGGAGGGAGGCGGCCGCGGGCCGGCCGAGAAGGAGGAGCCCGGTCGCCAGGAGGCTCGCGTAGACGCAGACGCAGCCGAGGAGCCAGCCCGTCACCGAATCCATGAGGCTGACCGGCTGCGCCTCGGGGCGGCCCGCCCTCTCCGCGACCGGCCCCCAGCCCTGCGGGGCCGGGGCGACCTTCCGGTAGAAGCGGGCCAGGGTCTCGGGGGGCTCGGGGGGAGTCAGCAGGGTCGCTGAAAGCCAGGCGGCCGTGGTTCCCGCGACGGTCAGAAGAAGCAGCGCGGCATACTGGCGCGGGTCGCTCGCGGAAAGCCCCCCGAGGCGCTGGAGACCGAGGGAGATCGCCGCGGCCGCGACCATGGCCGAGATCTCGCTCCAGGCGTTGATCCTCCACCAGTACCAGCGCAGGATGTAGACAGCCCCGCAGCCGGCCCCGATCGAGATGAGGAACATCCAGGCCCCGGAGATCGTCTGCATCCGCCGCGTCACGAGGAAGCAGAGGGCGGCGAGGAGCAGGCAGGCCAGGCGGCCCGCCGCCACGTAGTGGGCCTCGCTGCGGCCCACGGCGAGGAAGCGGCGGTAGACGTCCCCCACCAGGTAGGAGGCCCCCCAATTGATGTGAGTGGAGAGGGTGGACATGTAGGCCGCCGCGAAGGCGGCAAGCAGCAAGCCCTTGAAGGGGCTGGGAAGGACCTCCATCATGACTCTGGGGTAGCCCTCGCCGGGGTTGGAGAGCCCCGGGTACATCAGGAGGGAGGCCAGGGCGACCAGGATCCAGGGCCAGGGCCTCACGGCGTAGTGGGCGATCGAAAACCAAAGGGCCGAGCCCACGGCATGGCGATCGTCTTTGGCTGCGAAGAGCCTCTGGGCGACGTACCCTCCTCCCCCAGGCTCGGCCCCTGGGTACCAGCTCGCCCACCAGGCGACCCCGAGGTAGGTGAGGAAGGTCGAGACCGGCATCCAGGCCGAGCCCGCGGAGGGAAGCAAGGAGAGGGTCTCCGGGCCAGCGGGAGCCAGGCGAGAGACCCGGGCCGCAAGCTCCGAAAGCCCCCCGACTTCCCCCACCGCGAAGACGGCGAGGACCACGCAGCCGAGCATGGCGAAGAGGAACTGGAAAAAGTCCGTCATCACGACTCCCCAGAAACCCGAAAGAAAGGTGTAGAGCGCCGTCAGGGCGAAGCAGAGCCAGAGGGCCGCTGAGGCCTCCCAGCCGAGGGCGACGCGCAAGACCGTGGCCATCCCGAGGTTCACCCAGCCCATGATGATGAGGTTGATCGGGAGGGCGAGGTAGAGGGCCCGGAAGGCCCGAAGGACCGCCGCGGGCCTGCCGGAGTAGCGGAGCTCGGTTAGCTCCACGTCTGTCATCACCCCCGCCCTCCGCCAGAGCTTCGCGAAGAAAAAGACCGTCAGGAGGGCGCTGAAGGCCTGGCTCCACCAGAGCCAGTTCCCCGCGATTCCGTGCTTGGCGACGAGCTCCGTGACCGCCAAGGGGGTGTCGGCCGCGAAGGTGGTGGCGACCATCGAGGTCCCCGCCAGCCACCAGGGAAGCTCCCGAGAAGATAGGAAGAAGGCCTCGGTCCCCTCTCCCGCCCTCCGGGCGTAGTAAAGGGCGATCGCGAGGGAGGCGGCGAAATAGAGGCCGACCACCAGCCAGTCGGAGGCCATGAGGGCCATGGCCCTATCCTATCTATTGCGCAAGGGGAAGGGAAGGACCCCCTCCGGGCGGGGCCAATGGATCGAAAATGGCACCGGCCCTAACCCCGGCGCCCCGGCGGGCGCGGCGACTCGGCTTATGCTTTCGTCGCAAGAATCCCCTGATGCGGGATTCTTACGAGGAAATTAAAATTTACACAAAGTTTCTGGCAATTCAGGCCGAGGCCAGTTATGCTTAATGACAACCTGGCCTGAAGAGTCTCGGTTAAAGAAATGAATGTCTGGATGACGCTTTTCTTGATGGCTTCCGGCCTGCCGGCCGCAGCCGGACCTCCGCGCGGGCCATTCCCGGCTCCAGAGCCGGCTCAAGCCTGGCTGGCCCATGATCCGGGCGCAGCCATGGGCGGATTCCTGCACCCAGCCTACCGCGTCATCGAGGGAGTTTCGGACGGGGTCTACGATTTCATGAGGTCTCATCTCATCGGGAACATCCTCCCCAGGCGCCTCACCCGCAGCCTGCGGCGCTCGCCGGATTCGGATTCCTACGCGCTTCTTTCCGAGGAATTGAGCCGAAAGGAGCACCGCTTCCTGGCGCGCCTCCAAGAGACCTATCCCATTCAAAATGGGACCGCGGGCGGGCCTTATACCTCCTTCCAACTGGCCGAATGGCGGGCTTGGGCTGCCCAAGAGCAGGTGAGCGTGCTCATCGACTCAATGAAGGACGCGCTCCTGGGCCGTTATGAGCTCGAATCTTTCGGCCATGCCTCGGGCCGCTACGCCCGGGACCCGCGCAACTGGAAGCCGAGGTTTTTGACCGCCTCCGGGATCCTCGGGGGAGCCTTTCTCTATTTGAACGGCATGCACGCCGAGGCTCGCGCGGGGTTCATGAGGCTCGGCAGCGATCTTCAGGCTGGGATGAAAATCCGCAGTGCCCTCCAGGGAGACGCAAGAACGGGTCACCTGGCCAACCTGGAATTATCCTACAAGGACAGACCCTTGACCCTGGTCACGGAATGGGGCGCTGAGCGCGGCCATCTACGCCATGAGCGCTTGGGCCTCAAGTACCAAATCAGGTATTGAGAGCCAACGGCTTAGATCCCTCCTGTCCTGCCGCAGAGCGCGAGGCCTCGGAGCGGAACTTGCTGGGGCCAATGCCCTATCCCATCTATTGCGCAAGGGGAAGGCAAGGACCCCCTCTAGGCCCCCGGGCGCACAAGGACCAGGACTTTCGGCCCATGCGGGCCGGCTGAGCGCCACCCATAATAAATTAATGATTCCTCGAAGGCCACGACGTTGCATCCCTGCGGCTCTGCCCAAGAAGAGCCGGCTCATCCGTGCTTGGCTGGCAGGAGCGGTTTTCCTGCTGGCTTCAGGGAGGGCGATGAGCGCTGCCCAAAACGCTCAAGATGGAAGCAAAACGCTTGGGGGTCCCTCCTATCCGAGGACCGGCCGGTTCCTTGAAAGAGCCGCTGAAAAAGCGCGCCAAAGGCAGAAGACCGCAGGGAGCTCTCTTGGGGCCAAGCCCTCCAAAGAATTCCTTGAGTATTTCGGAGTGGTCTCAGTCGAATCCCCCGTATTCCGTTCAAACTCAAGCGATCCCTCAGCGCGATTTCAAAATCGGAGTTTCCCCATGCAACTCGATGACTATCTTTCCCAGGGCTCCGACAAGCCTCGAAATGCCGCCTTGAGTGCGCCCCAAGCCGGGGTCGTGCCCAAAGTCCCCGATCTTGCTCTTCCTGGCTCAAAAGGCTCCGCCGGTTTTGCCTTTATGGAGACCATGGACTCTCAAAGCCCCAAGACGGATTCCTTGGGTCCGTCGCTGTTGTCAAGCCCCCCTGAAGAGGGAGTGGAGGTGTGCTGCCGACCTACCGATTTCGTCGTAGGCGTTATCGCGGATCATTGCTATTTGAAGCTCAAGGGAAGGAAACTCGTGCATGGCATGATCACTCCGAAAGATCCCCGCCAATATCAGGCTGCCTTCCTGGGAGCGGCTCCGGCGCCTGTTCTCACCGAGCCGAGCGACCATCCCGGGAACTCATCGCTCAGAAACGGGAAGTGCGATCCAATCCCGGCCACGACGCTCAAGGATGAAGACTGCCTATTGCATGCGCAGAATGCGCTCGAGCGGGGAAACTACAATCTTTTCGAGAACAACTGCAACACCTGGGTTTCCCGGCTGCTCCAGCATTGCAAGCTCCGCTACATCTTTCACGGAAGAGCCCTCGGCGCTCATCCCGCCTCCGGATTCGCCGGCCTTCGGCCGGCGATCAGGATCGGGTCTTTGGAAGGGCAAGGAACAGACCCCTGGCAAGGAGAAGAATATCGGTCTCTTCTGCCGGGAGACGAGGAACAATCCGAGGCTCCCGCCATCGGACTTGAAATCCTGTGGTGATTTACCGAGCCTGGCGTCTTTCCCTGTCCAGCCAGGGCGAGAGGACCCAGGCCAGGGCGAAAGTCCCTACCGTCCCCAGGATCACCAGCCAGCTCCAGCCCAGAGGGAAGACCTTGATCTCGGAGAGATTTTGTCAAGCGGTTTCGACGGAATCAAACGCGCGTGTCAGGAGTCCTGAAGTTTCTTATGAGGCAGGCCTCCCCCCACCCAGAAGATTCAACCTTTTTGCCTCGCGAGAGAGGGTTTTGTCCTTGCTCCAGACCTTTGCGCGAGCGAGTCTCGCCGACGCCATTAGATGTACGTCCACTGAGCCGAGTCCAGTGCCATGTAGCCGCTCGCTTGATATTAAGGCGAGCACTTCCGCATGTCCCGCTACCGGTGCCGCCGGCAGAGCGTGAAGGAGATCCAGGATCTCCGTCCGGCGCGGGAGGTTGCCGCAGGCGAGTTCCTCGATAACGAACGGATGAGTTAGGACAGAGCCCTCATTCAAGAAGGCAACCAACCCCGGTTCCGTTTCTCGAAGATGGTCAGCCCAGACAGATGTATCTACGAGAATCATCGACGCCGGCGGCCTGCGCGAAAGCGCGGGGCCGAGCCGCCGAGTGCCGCAAGACGCTCACGGGCTTTCTTTTCGATAAGCGCCTCGAGACCAGCATGAACCAGGGCCGTTTTTTCATGAGTGCCAGTCAACTCTGCGGCGCGCTTCAAAACGTCGTCTCTGATGATTATTGTTGTTCTCATACATACCAGTATGCATTAAATATATGTATCTGTCAAGCCTGTTGAGCCTGGCGCTGTTCCCTATCCAGCCAGGGCGAGAGGACCCAGGCCAGGGCGAAAGTCCCGGCGGTCCCCAGGATCACCAGCCAGCTCCAGCCCAGAGGAAAGACCTTGATCTCTGAGAGATAGAGCAGGCGGGCGTTCACTCCGGCCATGACGAGCATGGCGGCCACGTTGGCCCGATTGGCTGGCCTCCGGGTCATGAGCCCCAGGAGGAAGACCCCCAGAAGGGACCCGAAGGTCACCCCCCCGATCTTGAAGGCGAGCCAAAGCATCCTGTCGAAAAAGCTGAAGTAGTAGGCGATCAGGCCCAGAAGCCCGGCGAAAACCACGATCGAGACCCGGGAGACCAGGAGGTAATGCCTCTCGCTCGCCTCGGAGCGGACCAGGGGCCGGTAGATGTCGGTCACAAAGACAGCGCTCAGTGAGGCCAGGGGGGAGTCGATCGAGGCCATCACGATCGCGGCGAGGACCAGGCCCTTCAAGAGCTCGGGCATGGCCGTGACCGCGAAGTGAGGATATATCTTGTCAAGCTTCTCCGGGAGGGCCAAGGCCGGGTTGAGCTTGTAAAAGGAGAAGAGGCTCGCCCCCACGGCCAAAAACAGCATCAGGACAGCCAAGGACCCCAGGATGCTCAGGATCAGGGTCTTCTGGCTCTCGCGCCTGGTCTCCACGGTGAGGAGCTTCTGCATCATCTCGTGGTCCGTGCCGAAGGCGGCCATGGAGCCGAAGAAGCCGTTGAAGACCGCCACCCAGATGATGTTCGGATCCTCGAAGAACTTCTTGAGGAATCCCGGCTCCGAGGGGGAGGGGCCCCAGTTCCAGACCTGGAGCCTTCCCGCCTCCCCGGCCACCCTCCAGAGGGTCGGGAGCCCCCCCTCCACCTGCCAGGCGACGAAGGCGATCGTGGCCGCGCCTGCGGCCATGAAGATCAGGGCCTGGAGGACGTTGGTCCAGACCACGGCCTTGATCCCCCCGTAGCCGATGTAGAGGGTCCCGGCCAGGGTGAAGAGAGCGATCACGGGGATGATGTGCCAGCCCAGGAGGACGCTCACCGCCAGGGAGGCGGCCATCAGGCGCACCCCCGAGGCCAAGAGCCTGGTTACGAAGAAGAAGCAGGTCGCCGCGTACTGGGTCTGGCCCCCGAAGCGGTGGCGCAGGAACTCGTAGATCGTGGTGCAGCGGTACTGGTAGAAGGCGGGGATGAAGAGGAAGGCCACGACCAGGCGCGAGGCGGCCGATCCTATGAAGAACTGCGCGTAGTTCCAGTTCTCGCGGAAGGCCGTGGCCGGGACTCCGATCACGGTCATGGCCGAGATCTCGGTCGCCACGAAGGAGAGGCAGGCCACCCACCAGGGGATACTCCGGGCCCCGAGGAAGAAGTCCTCCGTATTCTCCTCCCGGCGGCCCGAGTACCAGCCGACCAGGAGCATCAGGACCACGAGGAATGCGACCAGCCCGAAGTCGGCCGGGGTGAGGCTGGTCCCCCCGGAAAACCAGCTCTTCAGCTCCACTTCCTCTCCTGGGGGCTCCGAGCGGCCGCCACGGAGGCTACGACCCGGCCGGAGCCCTGGGCCTGCGCAGGGCCACGGGCATCCGCCCCGGAACCTCGATCGCCCCCAGGATGGCCCTGGCCGCGGCCCGCTGCGCGGCCTCGGAGCTCGAGAAGGCGCAGAGGCCCGGGGCCGAAAATTCCTCAAAGACGAAGGGACTCCCGAATGAAACCAACAGGCGCCGCCCCCCCTTGGCCAGGGCCGAGCGGATGCGCCGGACGTCCTCAGGGGCGTACTCTATGCGGCCGGTGTAGGCGCGGGGGCTTAGGAAACTTCCGACCAGGAGAGTCCCCTCGCCCCGGAGTTCGGCTTCCTCGGCCGGCCTGACCTCGGCCCCTGCCTCCCTGAGGGTGGCCACGAAGGCCTCCCCGGCCCAGTCCTCCGGGGAGGAGGCCTCAGGCTCCCAGTAGCGTATCTTCTCCCCGGCAGCCAGGGTCTGAGGCGGACCCGCCCAGGCCAGGCAGGCCTCGGCCATCTTGGCCGCGGTCTCGCGGTGCTTGCGGCAGCCCACGATCCCCGGGTCCGGGGAGGCCGAGGCGGCGGAGGCCTTTCGTCCATGCTCCAGGCGCTCGTAGGAGGCGCAGACCGCGCTCCTGAGCTCCGGCCTCTCGCCCAGCTCGGCCGCCAGGGCGCGGATCAACTCCCGGGGCCTGGCTGGAACAAGCAGGACGTCGTTGCCAGAAAGGAGGGCTCTCACCCCTGCCTCGGTCTCGTCCAGGTTCTCCCTGACGGCGCCCATGCTGAGGGCATCCGTCACGACTAGGCCCCTGAATCCGAGCTCGGAGCGCAGGGTCCTGCCGATGTCGGGCGAGAGGGAGTAAGGGAGCTTGCGGTCCCTCTCCAGGGCGGGGACGGCCAGGTGCCCGGTCATCACCGCATCCGCCTCCTCGGCCAGGGCTCGGAAAGGGGCCAGCTCCCGGCGGAAAAGGACGGAGCGGGAGACCCTGACCGCCGGGAGCTCGAGGTGCGAGTCCTCTCTGGTTTCCCCGTGCCCCGGAAAATGCTTGAGGCAGGAGAGGACCCTTTCGGATCTCAAGCCCTTCAGGGTGGCCCGCCCAAGGCGCGCGACGGCGCCCGGGTCCGATGAGAAGGAGCGGATGTTGACGATCGGGTTGGAGGAAAGGGTCGCCAGGTCCAGGACAGGGGCCAGGACCCAAAGGACCCCCAGGGCCCGGGCCTCAAGGGCTGTGATCGCCCCCTTCTGGTAGGCCAGGGTCTCGGAGTTGGCGGCCCCCAGGCCCATGTTCGAGGAGAGGGCGGTCCCTCCCTGGCATTGGCTGGCCACCCCATCCTCGTAGTCGGCGCAGAAAAGAAGAGGGGCCCTGGCCGCGGCCTGTAGGCGCGCGGTGAAGCCGGCCACCTCCTCCACCTGGCCCCCGTAGAGGCAGAAACCCCCCACCCCCATCTCGACCAGGGAGAGGGCCTCGCGGGGGTCGTCCACCCCGAACTTGAAGCCGGGGAAAACCAGCCGGGCCGCCTTCTCAGCCTCGGTCACCGGCCCATTATGCCTTTTCCGGTCAGGAGAGGTAAATAGGGGCAGTCTCGTTTTTCGTGTGTCGCGATTTTTCGTGTTGACTGGGGCTCGGTTATGGGTGTATACTAATTTATGGCTCATTTGAGGCGAACATGCTGACCCTGACGACGAAAGCCGCGGAGAAGATCCAGTCCTTCCTCGCAAGCGACGAGAGCGCCAAGGGCAAGGGCCTGCGCGTGATGCTCAAGCCCTCAGGCTGCGCGGGCTACGAGTACGCCCTGGCCTTCGACGAGAAGCGGACAGGCGACACGATCCTGCCCCAGGCCGGCTTCGAGGTGCTCATAGACGAGAACAGCCTCCCCCTCCTCGAGAACGCCACCGTAGACTACGGCGAGGACACGATGGGCTCCGGCTTCAAGATCTCCAACCCGCTCGAAAAGGGCTCCTGCGGCTGTGGAAAGTCCAAGAAGTTCCAATAATAGCGGCATCTAAGGACTGCGCGCGAAGGCGCGGCCTTCGCTTGCGATCATGATCACCCTGACCCCCCGGGCGGCGCAAAAGGTCCAGAGCCTGGCCCAAAGCCAGGGAAAGGCTCAGGCCATCCTGCGCGTGCGGGTGGGAGCCGGAGGCTGCTCGGGCCTCAGCTACGAATTCGAGCTGACAGAGGAGCTTGCTCCGGACGACATCGTCTTCGAGGGGAAAGGGGCCAAGGCCGTGGTGGATCCCCGTTCGGACTTCTTCGTGGGAGGCTCCGAGGTGGACTACCAGGAATCCCTGATGAAATCCGGCTTCGTGGTCAGAAACCCCCTGGCCAAGGGAAGCTGCTCCTGCGGAAGCTCGTTCAGCGTCTGAGCCCCCCTTCCGGGCCAACCCTAAATCCGGTACAGCATCCAGTACACGACCACCCCGGTGAGCGAGACGTAGAGCCACAGGGGCAGGGTCCGCCTGGCCCACCAGCGATGTTCCTCGAAGCGTTCTCTGGCCGCCAAAAACAGGGTGCGCAAGGCCATCGGGACGACCGCGACCGCGAGAACCGTATGGCTGATGAGGATGGAGAAGTAAAGCGGGCGCACCCAGCCCCTCCCCTGGAAGGATACCGAGCCCACCTGGAAGTGGTAAGCGAGGTAGCTGACCAAAAAGAGGGTCGAAGAGGCGAAAGCCGAGAGCATGCAGAGGCGATGGCGGGCCACCCTGCCCCTGCGGATGTAAAACCAGCCGGCGCTCAGGAGTATGGCCGAAAGGGCGTTTAAGCTCGCGTTCAGGCCGGGAAGGGGGCTGGCAGGAACCGCCAAGGGACCTACTCTGCTTCCGCGACCTCGACCGAGGCGTAACGCCCGGAGTCGGGAGGCTGGCCCGCGTTGAACCTCGGCCCGTGCTTGGCGATCAGGGCCCCGGCTATGTCCTTGAAGTCCTCGAGGCTTTCGATGTCCGCCTGGGCCACGTAGTCGAAGTAGATGTCCTTGGAGACGGCAAAGAGCTGGGCCGCCGCGGGCTCGGCTTGGCCCGTCATGTGCCGGCTCAGGGCCTCGTAGACGCCGCCCTCCAGGGCCAGGCCCACGTACAAGACGACGGCGTTTCCCGAGGCGTCGAAGGTCACGAACTCGTAGACCCCCGGCCTCCGGGGGGCGTGGGCTGGGAGGGCGTCCGGCTTGAAGCGGTAGCACCGCTCGGACATCACGATCCGGAAGGTCTTCGTCACGCCGCCTCCAGGTCCTTCGGGGGCAAGCTCTGCCAGACCGCCTTCCCCACGAAAAAAGGCCCCATGCTCTGGATGAAGGTCGAGGTCTGCTTGGTCCTGCGCATCTCCTGGACCAGGGCCGAGAGGGGGTGGAGCTCGCGGCCGACGAGGCCGATCACGAAGTCATTGTCGTCTTTGTCCAGGCCCGCGCAGGCCAGGCGTATGTCCTTGGCCAGGCCCGCCTCCCCGAAGTTGAAGCCGATCGTGCTGTGCTCCTTGATGATCTGGGACTGCTCCTGGCGCGGCAGGAGGGCGAAGGAGCCCGTGCGGCGCAAGGGATACCAGAGGGCCCAGGGCCAGGCCGGGTCCAGGACAGTGCGCCGGGGCTTCTTGAGGAGCCAGTCCTCGAGGTTGGGCTCGTAGCCCAGGGCATAGGTCCTCCCGAAAAACGCGAATTCAGGCTTCTGGACCAGGCCCGCGAATGGGCCCTGGCCGAGCAGGCGGCGCAGTTTGCCCAGGAAGAAGCCGGGGTCCTCGGAGAGGGCCAGGACCCCGACCCCCCTGGGGTCGTTGACTTCCTCGTAGAGCACCCCCTCGATGCCCCCCTCGGCGAGGGCCTGCGCCAGGGGGGCGCAGTCGCGGCAACCCCCGAAGGCCTGGAGCTGCATGAAGAGGCGCCTGTCCAGGGACTGGGGCTGGCCGTTCCTGGGCCCGCCCTTCTCCCGGAGGTCGACGGTCTCTTGAGCGGTGGCTGAAAAGGGAGCCGGGGTTTTCCCGTCCGTCATCCTGGTATTTTATAAAATAAATCATGACCATTCCTAGCGCCCCGGACCGCAGCCACCTCCCCCACGCCTGCGGGGTGTATCTCATGCGCGACGCCTCGGGAGGGCTCCTATACGTCGGAAAGGCCAACGACCTCTCCAAGCGCGTGGCCCAGTACTTCAACCCGAGCCGCGGGGACCTGAAGATCTCGGTCATGGTGCCGCTGGCGCGCGCGATCGACTACATCCCCTGCGCCTCGGAGCGCGAGGCCCTGCTCCTGGAGCGACGCCTCATCCGCAGGCACCAGCCCTTCTTCAACTCCCTGTGGAAGGACGACAAGTCCTACCCCTACCTGAAGGTCACCATGGGCGAGGACTTCCCGCGCCTGCTCCTGACCCGGAGGAGGAGCAAGGACGGGGGGGCCTACTTCGGCCCCTTCCCGAGGGTCAGCCCCCTCAAGAACCTCCTGCGCTACCTCTGGCGGGCTCGCTTCTTCCCCCTCAGGCCCTGCCGCTGGGACTTCAGCCCGGCCAAGCCCCTGGACCCCAGGAAGATCAGCTCCTGCCTTTACTACCACACCGGGGAGTGCCCTGCTCCCTGCGCCGGGAGGATCTCCCCATCCGACTACCGGGCCATCGCGGAGAGGGCCGTCCTGTTTTTAAAGGGCGAGTATGCCAAGCTCAGGGCGCGTTTCGAGGCCGAGATGAAGGCCTGCGCTGAGAGTCTCGATTTCGAGCGCGCGGCCCAGCTCAGGGACAATGTCCGGGCCCTCTCCCAGATGGGGGAGCGCGTGAGGCTGAGGCTGGTGCGCGAGGAGGACGTCACGGGTTCACTCGCGGCCTCGCGCTCAGTCACGGACCTCCAGCAGGCCCTGGGCCTGGCCTCCCCCCCCTTCCACATCGAATGCTTCGACGTCTCCCACTTTCAGGGCCGGCAGACCGTGGCCGCCATGGCCTGCTTCCAAGGGGGAGAGCCCTTCAAGGATCACTACCGGCGCTTCCGGATCCGGCAGACTAGGGGAATTGACGACTTTAAGTCCATGGCGGAGGCTGTGCGCAGGCGCTACCGGCGCCTCTCAAGCGCCGGGGAAAGGCTTCCCGGCCTCGTGCTTGTCGATGGGGGCAAGGGGCAGCTCGGGGCCGCGGAATCCGCCCTCCAAGAGAGCAAGGTCAACATCCCCCTGGCCGCCCTGGCCAAGAGGATCGAGGAGGTCTTCCTACCGGAGCGGAGCGAATCCCTGATCCTGGACAGGAGCCGGCCGGCCTTGCGCCTGCTTCAGAGGCTGCGGGACGAGGCCCACCGCTTCGGGGTGAGCTACCACAGGCTGCTGAGAGGAAAAAAGCTCCTGGAGGGCTGACCTTCCTGATAGCTGCGCGCGGGGCCCTTTGGGCCCCGCTTGCGACTAACCCTCCATCTTCCCGGCCAGCTCGCCCAGGCCGAACATGGGCATGAACATGGCGATCACGATGGTCCCGATCACCAGGCCCATCACCACGATCACGATGGGCTCGATGAGGGAGGTCAGGCCCTTGACGGCCGCGTCCACCTCCATGTCGTAGAAGTCAGCGATCTTCTGGAGCATGATGTCCAGGGAGCCTGTCTCCTCCCCGACCGAGATCATGGAGGTGACCATGGCCGGGAAGATCCCGGACTTCCTCAGGGGATCGGCGAGGCGTCCCCCCTCGCGGATGGACTCCTTGGTCGTCAGGATCGCCTCGGAAATGATCACGTTGCCGGCCGTGGCGGCCACGGTGTCCAGGGCCTGC
>Ga0137796_10001169_pt1 | contig 15425 bp, 7 predicted proteins | sample OV2TP3_FD_97704 | JGI IMG/M metagenome (GOLD analysis project Ga0137796, IMG submission 97704)
GTCAACACATTAAGTGCGCCGCCTGGGGAGTACGGCCGCAAGGTTGAAACTCAAAGGAATTGACGGGGGCCCGCACAAGCGGTGGAGGATGTGGTTTAATTCGACGCAACGCGAAGAACCTTACCTGGGCTTGAACCGCCGGGTAAACCCCTGGAAACAGGGGCTGGCCGCAAGGTCGATCCGGTAGAGGTGCTGCATGGCTGTCGTCAGCTCGTGTCGTGAGATGTTGGGTTAAGTCCCGCAACGAGCGCAACCCCTGTCGCTAGTTACCAGCGCGTCATGGCGGGGACTCTAGCGAGACTGCCGGTGGTAAACCGGAGGAAGGTGGGGATGACGTCAAGTCCTCATGGCCCTTACGTCCAGGGCTACACACGTCCTACAATGGCCGGGACAACGGGTCGCAAAGCCGCGAGGCCCAGCTAATCCCTTAAACCCGGTCCCAGTTCAGATTGCAGTCTGCAACCCGACTGCATGAAGCCGGAATCGCTAGTAATCGCGGATCAGCACGCCGCGGTGAATACGTTCCCGGGCCTTGTACACACCGCCCGTCACACCACGAAAGTCGGTTGTTCCAGAAGTCGCTGTCGGAACCCGCAAGGGACCAAGGCGCCGAAGGAATGGCCGGCAATTGGGGTGAAGTCGTAACAAGGTAGCCGTATCGGAAGGTGCGGCTGGATCACCTCCTTTCTAGGGAGTCCCGGTCCGGGGCGCCTGCATCAGGCCCCATGCCCCGGCCCCCTCCCAGGTCGATCCGATCGCCCCACGGCTCCTCTCCACCCCCCAACCCTCCCGACACTGCTCAGTTTCCAGAGAGCGACCCCCGGGCCGGCGCGGCCGGCCTGGGTCAATGGTCGTTCCGCCCGAGCGACGCCCCGACGCCTTCAGGCCGGCGCTTAAAGGCTTAGCCCTCCGGCGACGCCGGAGGCGCGGCCCGCGCGGCGACGATGGGCCTGTAGCTCAGTTGGTTAGAGCGCTCGGCTGATAACCGGGAGGTCAGTGGTTCGACTCCACTCAGGCCCACCCGCCCCCCGGGGGGAGCGGGGCCGGCGAGGCCGAAGCGGGGGCGGGATCAGCCGAAGGCGTCGCGACGGCGGAGACGGTTGGGGCCGTAGCTCAGCTGGGAGAGCGCGGGCTTTGCAAGCCTGAGGTCGTCGGTTCGATCCCGATCGGCTCCACCCCCCCGGCGGTCGCCGGCGGGCTCTCAAGTTTGCGCCGGGCCCGGCCTCACGGCAGTGAGGCGAGGGGTCCGGCGATGAGGGCGGAAGCTCTCACGGTTCTTTGACAGATTAGGGTCTGGTCCGACGAGACCAGGCGTCAAACACTGGGGTGCCTGAAAGCGTTAAGCTACTAAGGGCGCACGGGGAATGCCTAGGCGCTGAGAGGCGATGAAGGACGTGGTAAGCTGCGAAAAGCCTCGGGGAGCCGCACACAGGCTTAGATCCGGGGATGTCCGAATGGGGCAACCCGCCGGGGTTCATCCCCCGGCATTCCGGGCTGAATCCATAGGTCCGGGAAGCGAACCCAGGGAAGTGAAACATCTCAGTACCTGGAGGAAAAGAAATCAACCGAGATTCCGTCAGTAGCGGCGAGCGAAAGCGGACGAGCCCAAACCGCGGGGGCTTCGGCTGCCGCGGGGTTGTAGGGCGGGCGCCACGGGACAATAGCGCTAGTCGAACCGGTCAGGAACGCCGGGCCACAGAAGGTGAAAGCCCTGTAGGCGAAAGCGCGACGATACCCAGCCCGTTCCTGAGTAGGGCGGGGCACGTGAAACCCTGCCTGAAGCCGGGTGGACCACCATCCAAGGCTCCATACTCCTCAGCGACCGATAGTGCACGAGTACCGTGAGGGAAAGGTGAAAAGAACCCCTGGAAGGGGAGTGAAATAGAACCTGCAACCGTGCGTCTACAAACAGTCGGAGTCCCGCGGTCGAGGGCTTGCCTTCGGCCCGGACGACGGCGTGCCTTTTGCATAATGATCCGGCGAGTTCATCCGCGTAGCCAGGTTAAGGACCTCCGGTCCGCAGCCGCAGCGAAAGCGAGTCTTAAACGGGCGAAACGAGTTGCGTGGATGAGACCCGAAGCGGGGTGATCTAGCCATGGCCAGGGTGAAGCGAGCCTAACCGTTCGTGGAGGCCCGAACCAGTACACCTTAAAAAGTGTTTGGATGAGCTGTGGCTAGGGGTGAAAGGCTAATCAAACTCCGTGATAGCTGGTTCTCTCCGAAATGTTTTCAGGAACAGCCTCGCGTGGTCCGTCCCGGGGGTAGAGCACTGATTGGACTAGGGGGACAACCATCTTACCGAACCCATTCAAACTCCGAATCCCGGGACGTTGAACGCGGGAGTGAGACCGTGGGGGATAAGCTCCATGGTCGAGAGGGCAACAGCCCAGACCGCCGGCTAAGGCCCCTAAGGACGCGCTGAGTGGGAAAGGAAGTGGGACTTCCCAGACAACCAGGATGTTGGCTTAGAAGCAGCCACCATTGAAAGAGTGCGTAACAGCTCACTGGTCAAGAGGTTCTGCGCCGAAAATGTAACGGGGCTCAAGCGCGTCGCCGAAGCCGCGGGCGGGACGGACCTCCGGGTCCGCCCCGCGGTAGGAGAGCGTTCTCAGGGCGGCGAAGTTCGACCGCAAGGGCGGATGGAGCCCTGAGAAGCGAGTATGCCGGAATCAGTAGCGACAAGAGGGATGAAAAATCCCTCCGCCGCAAGCCCAAGGTTTCCTGGGCTACGTTAATCGTCCCAGGGTGAGGCGGCCCCTAAGGCGAGGCCGAAAGGCGTAGTCGATGGGAAGCAGGCGAACATTCCTGCCCCAGGTTATGGCGATCAAGACGCAACGGGGTGACGCAACGAATAGACCCTACGAGCCTGACGGATGGACGGCGGCGCCCGTCGGCGGACCGGTCGGCAAATCCACCGGTCACGCACGCCGAGAGGCGCCGGGACGGAAGGGCGCGAGCCCGACCTACTGGGTGGATGCGTTGCCAAGAAATAACCTCTAGCGAGCCATGACCTGACCGTACCAAAACCGACACAGGTGGGCGAGGCGAGTAGCCTCAGGCGCTCGGGATAACTCGGGAGAAGGAACTCGGCAAAATAGCCCCGTACGTTTGCAACAAGGGGTGCCTCCAGGGGTGAGGGGCCTCGCGCCCGGAGCTCCCGGAGGTCGCAGTAAAGTGGCTCAGGCGACTGTTTATCAAAAACACAGGGCTCTGCTAAACCGTAAGGTGACGTATAGGGCCTGACGCCTGCCCGGTGCCGGAAGGTTAAGAGGAGGGGTCAGCCGCAAGGCGAAGCTCTGAATCGAAGCCCCGGTAAACGGCGGCCGTAACTATAACGGTCCTAAGGTTAGAAACGCGCTAGCCTTAGTCAAACTGAACCATATGCGGGAAACTCCTCGACAGCCGATCGGTACCGGCGGCCCCCGCGGCCGGCGGTAAAAATCCGACGGACATGGGGACAATCCGCAGGGAAGGCCCAGTTGCCCTGGGAACCCTCAGAGACTTTACGTTCAGGGCCGGCCGATGAAGTTCGACCCGGAAGGGACCACAGGCTCTGTGCACGGTGAAGACTGCTTTCATGTCGGGAACAACGCATGACCTCGCATGAAGGTCGGTTATCAGGCGCCGCCTGAAGTCACCGTGAGGCAACACAGGCGCGATACGGCCTTGCTCTTCGCCTCCAAAGGCGCATTTCGGCCTTGCGGCGGTTCAGCCGAACCCCGCCGCCGGAGCGCCCGTCAGAGGCGAGGGCTTGAGCCTCGGCTCACGCCGATCGTTCCCTTCTTGGTTGAGCCCCCGCTGAGAGCGAAGAAGCCGGCGGACTTGGGAAAGTTCCGCCGCGCCGTTCGCACGATCGAAGCGGGCGATCATCTGACGCCCGGCGGCATCGAACGGATTCGAGCCGTCGGGCGGCGGAGGAATCGAGGCCGGTCAAGATAAAGTCCGGCCTCTCTGGAAACAGAGAGGATCGACCGAGCGAAATTCCTTGTCGGGTAAGTTCCGACCTGCACGAATGGCGTAACGATCTGAGCGCTGTCACCTCCCGAGACCCGGTGAAGTTGTGTGACCAGTGAAGACGCTGGTTCCCCGCATCGGGACGGAAAGACCCCGTGGACCTTTACTATAACCTGATATGGACGCCAGGCATGGCTTGTAGAGGATAGGTGGGAGACCGCGAAGCGGGGGCGCCAGCCTCCGTGGAGTCAACCTTGGAATACCACCCTGGCGATGTCTAGCGTCTAACCCGCGGCCCTGATCGGGTCGGGGGACAGTGTCAGGCGGGTAGTTTGACTGGGGCGGTCGCCTCCTGAAAGGTAACGGAGGCGCGCAATGGTTCCCTCAGCACGGTCGGTAATCGTGCGTGGAGCGCAAGAGTATAAGGGAGCTTGACTGCAAGACGGACACGTCGAGCAGGGACGAAAGTCGGCTCTAGTGATCCGGCGGTTCTGCGTGGAAGGGCCGTCGCTCAGCGGATAAAAGGTACCCCGGGGATAACAGGCTTATCGCGCCCAAGCGTCCACAGCGACGGCGCGGTTTGGCACCTCGATGTCGGCTCATCGCATCCTGGGGCTGAATTCGGTCCCAAGGGTTGGTCTGTTCGCCCATTAAAGCGGTACGTGAGCTGGGTTCAGAACGTCGTGAGACAGTTCGGTCCCTATCCGATGTGGGCGCAGGAGTCTTGAGGGGGTTTGTCCATAGTACGAGAGGACCTGGACGAACGAACCTCTGGTGTTCCGGTTGTGCCGCCAGGCGCAGCGCCGGGTAGCTAGGTTCGGTCGGGATAACCGCTGAAAGCATCTAAGTGGGAAGCCCACCCCAAGATAAGGACTCCCGGGACCCTCGGGTCCCCTGAAGACCCCCCGGAGACGACGGGGTTGATAGGCCGGAGGTGGAAGCGCGGCAACGCGTGGAGCCGACCGGTACTAATCGGTCGTGAGGCTTAACACTTTATTCCTCACCCCAGCCGGTGAACCGCCGGCCTCGTCCGCCGACCCTAATCTGTCATTGAAAAACTCGACGGCCTCCGAGGGCCGCCCGGCGCGTACCACCGCCGAGCCCCTCCGATCCGGGCCGCGCCCCGTTTTCCGGTGGCCATGGCGAAGGGGTCACACCCGTTCCCATTCCGAACACGGCCGTTAAGCCCTTCCGCGCCGATGATACTTGGCTCTCTGGGCCTGGGAAAGTAGGTCGCCGCCGGAATTGATTCCCCCCACCCCCCGCCGTCCAGCGGCGGGGGGTGTTACATTCCCCACCGGCGTCATCCGCTCCCGTGAGGCGGTCCCGTTCCGGAGACCGCTACGGCGTTGGGGCCGTGGCGGCGTATTTCTCCCGCGCCTGTTCCCACCGGTAGGGAAGGACGTCGGGGACGACGCGAACGTCGGTCGTGAACTTGAAGGGATAGGTCCCGCCGCTGGGATAGGTCAACTCGACGAAGTAGGCGCTCCAGCCTTGGGGGGGAGCCTCCACCCGCCCGACGTACCGTCCGCCCCCCTGATCCTCAAGGGGCCGGCCCGTCCAGGCGGGCCCGAGGGTATCCAGACGGAAGTCGCGGGCCTCGGGGTTGGTCGCCTGCCAGAGTTGAACTTCGGCGGGGGCGTCGGCGGCGGTGACCTGGATGGCACCGTCGGCCGCCATCGTCCAGGAGAACCGCGGCAGGGGGCGGCCGGCAAGGAGGGCTTCGTAGAAGGCCTGGAGGCTCTGGCGGGCGTCGGTGTCCTGAAGCGAGTGCCTCGTGTTGGGGACGTAGCGCAGATACTTCGGCTCCGGCATGTCGGCGAAATAAAAGTTCGAATTATCGGGCAGGAAGTACTGATCGCCCGAGGCGTTGATCAGGAACTTGGGAATCCGCAGCCGCGGCCGATCCCGATAACGATAGGGGTCCTCGACGTCCAGGATCGCGCCGAATTGCGGCGTGCCGATCCAGTGCGGGTAAAGCCCGTGGCGGACGTAATCGCCCAGGGCCGAGGAAAAGAAACCGTAAGCCTCAAAATGATGGCGCGTGATGGCCTCGGTATTGAGCGCGTCGATCACCATCGGGATGATCCCCTTGACGCGGGGGTCCATGACGCCGGTGAGCCAGGTCGTCCAGCCGCGCTTGGAACCGCCGGCCACGACGAATTCGGCGACCTCCAGCGGCGGCCCCCCCTGGCCGCTCTTGAGAAACTCCTGGACGGCGTCGAGCGCCTTGACGGCGCTCTTGACCATCGGCAGGCGCACGAGCCATTCCTCGTCGCCGGTCTGAATGTAGCGGACGCGCCCATAGGCGATCAGGTCGTCCTCGGAGCGGCCTCGCTCCGGCGCGTCGCTGAACGTGAGCGGCTGATTGGGAACCATCCCCAGATCGGCGACCACCGTGCCGGTCTCGACGGCCAGCCGGAGCGATCGCTCCGAAAGCCCCGTCGGGGCCGGGTTGCGATTGTTGCCGCCGCCGATGAAGAGGAACCCCACGCCGGGTCGCGCGGCCGCCGGCCGGATGATCGTCAGCCAGTGCTTCCATTCGGTCCGGTCCACTTCGGCCTCGCTGCGCCACCGTTGGGAGGTCAGCTCCAGGACGAAGCCCTGGTGATCCTCCGCCCCGATGGTCCGGACGAGTTCCCAGCGATAAGCCGGCTCCGGCTTGGCGATGTAACGGTCGAGGGCGGTTTCTCCGGCTTGAGCCGCCGCGCAGAACAGCGCCAACGCCGCGGCGGCGGCCAGAGGCGCGCCCGGCTCGAAAACCGCGCGGGCTGGGCCGAGGAGGGATCGAGGGGGCTTCATGGCAGCTCCTCCATGGCGAGGGCGGAGTCGGCGCTCGGTCCGTTGTTCGCCGTCGCTCGTTGGGATGGACGAAATCTGGCGCTTTTCGCCGCGAATTTCAAGCCAAGGAGTTTTCGGAGGAGGACGAGACCAACGCCCTCAAAGGGACCGAGGCGCTCGGTTGCCCGCCGGAGAGCGTCAACGTCAAAGCCGCCACCGGCGAGGGGCTGGGCTTCGTCGGCCGCGCCGAGGGGATCGCCGCCCTGGCCGTCGCGGTGATTATCCCCCTCTTGGGCCGTGGCGGTCGCTGAGAGGCCCGAAATTTTAATCGCGTTAAAGAATAAGGCGGAATCCTGATTGATTTTTTTGTTGACCTTCCCCTGGGGGTAGGGGCTAGCGTGCCGTCGACAGAACGCAAGGGTCCACGAAAGGGGCCTCGGAGGCTCCGGGACGGCATCTCCGAACGGATCGGGAAAGGAGCAGAGCCATGAGGACGCGGGGAACGCTCGGATGGGCGGCGCTGGCCGGGCTGGGGCTGGGGCTGGCGGGGCTGGTGGGCCGGGCGGCGGCGGTCAAGGTCGGCGTCGGAACGGGCGACCCGAAGAACACGCTGCACGTGGGGGCGGGCACGCTGGGGCCGGTCTATACTTACGAGGGGCTTCACGTGGCTCCGGCCTCCGGCGGGGCGCAGGTTTCGGTACGGGGCGGCTCCCCAAGCGTGGAGATGGGGCTCTTCGCGCATCCGACCAGCGGGATTGGCTACCTGGGCACCTGGACAGGGAGCCCGATGCGCATTCGGACCAATAATTCGGATCGGGTGATTGTCTCCAGCCAAGGGCACGTCAACGTGCTCAAGAATTTCGGGATGGGGACCTCTACATTCGGGACCAATTTCTTCGGCACGCCAGTAGGCATCGTCGCGTTCCTGGCCAGGGACTGGACCGAACAGCCCAACTCGGTTCCTTCGGTGGCGCAGCTTCATTGTTGGCACGGGGGGAGCCCCGGAGGAGGGGGAGGCCCCCCTTCGGCCGAGCTCTGGGTCACGGATGGGGATGGCAATGCGACGGGCCTCTCCTCGCACAGCCGGCGGCTGTTGCCGGAGCCGGACCCCGAGGTGCCGCACCCGTGGTCCTACCACACGTGGAATGCGTACCTGGGGGTTGAGCAGAACGTAGATATGGCCGGGGTGATTCGGGCCGTCGAGGAATTGACGGGCAAACAGTTCATCTACTGGGCCGCGTTGCCGGTGGAGATGGTCCGCGATTGGGACGCCGACCAGGCGGCGGCCAAGGTCCGGATCGACGCCGAGCGGCTGGAGGCGGCCCTCGCCGAGGCTCCCGACGTGGCGGTCTCGCTGGCCGAGGCGTGGGAATGGGGTGAGGAGGTGGTCGAGACGCCGGTCGAGGTCGAACGGACGGTCTACGAGCTGGACCTGGCCGGGGAGTCGATCCGGGCCGTGACGGTTAAGGAGACCGTTCTGGAGGCGCGCTCGACGGGCGAGCGGGTCAAGCGGCTGAAGCCGGGCGTCTGGTTTGATCCGGGGACGGGCCGGCTCTGGCGACGCCCCCGCCCCCACGAAGTGGCTTACGAACCCTACACCCCGGCCGAACCCCCCGCTTGGCTCGCCGCCCGGATGGCGCGGTAGGGGCGAGGGGGACCATATGGAAGGGGAGGAAGCGCCCCCTTTGGGATCTGTCCGTTGCGCTTATCTGGCGGAGGGATTGCGATGACACGGAAGGATGGAAAAGAGGCAGGCGGGGGGCCTGAGAGGCGACGTGCTTTGGGGGGCCTGCCGCAACCTCGGGCCGGCCTCAGGCTCCCGTTGTTCTTGATCGCGGCGATGCTCGGGCTGATCCTGTCGGCGAGGCCGGAGCCCGCCCGGGCCCAATCGGAGCCCGACACGCCGTGGGAGGACTTGGTCGCGGCCCCGGACCCCTGGACGCCTTCCTTCACCCCTCAAGGGGTTGACTCGACGACGACATTCCTCGTTCGGCCCGTGTATTACGTTCCGTACGACCGCGTCCCTCGCCCGACCGCCGTACCTGCGCTTAAGCACCTTGTGCTGTTCTCCCAAAAATTCTTCCGAGAGCAGATGTCCCTATGGGGTTACTCGAATCGCACTTTTCGCTTCGAGCAGGATGCGGACGGAACTCCCAAAATCTTCGTCATCCAGGAGGTCGACGCGAACTACCCGGCCGCGTGGTTCCCGAACATCTTTGCAGCCGCCCTCAATCGTCTCGCTGCTTATGATTACGGAGATTCCGCTTCCCCCTCCGAGCAAACTTTCTATCCTTTGCAGACGCACCGAGATGGATTCGTTTACTGGCTCTTCTCGGATCTTCACCAAATGAACCCCCTAGGGGGGATCGAGCGGCACGGTAACGGGGGTGCCGGCAACGGTGACGGCGCCGGCGGTGGGGTCGGGGTCACGACGGCGTTTCCGCTGGCCTTCGCCAACCCCGGATTCCCACTTCTTCCGGAGACGACTCCATATGAAGGAACAACTGAACTGACCTTCGGAGGCGCCTTAGCGACGTTAGGGCCGTACACGCCCGGACCCGGACCCTATGCAATGAGCATGTGCCCCTTTGGGAGCCCTCCGTGCCTCCTCGGTACAAAGACGGCAGCTTGGTTCGACGGCCACCGGATCCAGCATCTGAGCTCCACCCTCATTGGAGGACCGATTCATGAACTAGAGCACGGATTGGGAATTCGTCATGATTTTGGAGCGGAGGTGTTCTCCTTCCTCAACGGGCTGTGGGATCTCGTCGCCGGAAATCTGATGGGCAACGGCTTCAGGGGCATCATGGGCTACGCTCGGCCAGATGTTCACGCCCCCAACACTACGCGCCTCGCCTTTTCGGAGGTGCTTCAACTTTCTACAAGTCGCTTCTTTGCTCCCGATCAGGGCTATGCTGACAACACAAGACCGATAATTTCCAACGTCATTCCGACGCTCAGCACAACCTCGCGGCTGTTGACCGTCCAATTCGACGCGCAGGATCAAGGTAGCGGGCTGGGGTGCGCGCTCCTTTTGCGAGTACCGCAATTTGAGGAGGTCGTAGGCGCTAGGCCGTTGTCGGGCAGTGAGGTGATCGGGGACAAATTCGAGGTGTATGACTACAGGGTAGGCCAGAACACGTTCCGACTCATTGCTTATGATGTGGCGGGTAACGCAAGCCTGAGATACCAATTCGAATTCACAGACCCAGGCGGTGTCATGCCTCCCGTGCCTCGGCTGTTTGCCTCTCGGCATCGGGCCAAGACAGGCGATGCGATCACTTTTGACGCCTCACTCACCGCTTGGTCCACCGGCAGCCCTTCCTACACGTGGGATGTTGACGGAGACGGCGACTTCCAGGATACGACATTCACGGGGCCGATCCTCCAGTGGAGTTACAGTCTCCCCGGGACATATCGCGTGCGGGTGCGGGTCACGGCGGGGGCAAGGGAAGCGACCTCACCGCCGCTCGCTGTTCGCATTTCCCCAGCGCCGGGCGTCCCCCTCCTCGTGATTAAATCCGAAGATGACCAGGTATTGGCTCAGGTGGGCCAGTCTGGAGACCTGTTCACGCTGGGTGGATTTATCCCCCTGGAACATCAGATGGGCCCTCGGGGTGGCACGTTAGTCTTTACGGCGCGCAACGCCACTAGCGAGCTGGTCGGCGCCGTTAGTGCGGCGACACCCGCGAATCCGTGGTGTGGCGGGGATGTGGTGGTGCGTGGTGATGGGGAGCCATGGAGGAGCCCGACCTGGGAGCCGGGCGACCTGCTGATCCTCAGGAACGGCGACGGGCAAGCCATCGCCTCGCTCCGGGCTAATGGCGACCTTGAGCTGACCGGTGATATCTATGAGTACGATCCATAGATGTGGTGGGCTGGGTATCGTCCTCCTTATGTTGCCTTTCGGCAGAGTCACGGAGCCGGCCTGCGCGGAGAAGCCGGTGCCACGCTTTGGTCCACCTCAATTCGTCGCGGAGGTGCCGCCATCAGCGTTGCTGTCGCATGTCGTCGATCTTGATGGAGATGCGGATCAGGATCTTCTGCTCCTATCGCTCGAAGGGGGAAACGTCATCCGGATCAGCTGGCTTCAACAGATCGCGAAAGACCAATTTGAAGAGGTTCGGCTCTTTGAGACGGACGGGGCAGGGGCTGCTCGATCCCTGGCGGCGGATATCGACGCGGATGGAGACGTTGACGTGCTGATCGACGTTGGGGGTCGGTGGGCGTGGTTGGACAATGACGGGGGTCACCCTCCCAGATTCGAGAGCCGGGAATTAGGGATTTTCGACGGCGGGCGAATTCTGATGGCCGTCGACCTGGACGCCGACGGCGATCAGGATATTCTGGCTTTCGCCTCCGATATTGCGGACGTCGCGGATATTCTGATGTGGGAAAATGAGGGGTCCGGTGTTTTCATGGAGCGTCGGGTCTTCGAAACGTGGGATATCATTGGATTGGGCCCAGCCGCGTTCGAGACGGGTGACTTTGAAGGTGACGGGGACATCGATTTATTCACGAAGGGAGAATTTGGAACCACACATCTCGTCTTAGTGTGGGACCTAAACGACGGTCAGTCCCCACCGAGATTTGAACGAGAACGGTTATTCTTCGATGAGGAGGACACGCGCGGCCGGGTACATGTGTCAGATCTGGACGGTGACGGGGACCTCGACGCCGTGCTCAGCCATCCCATCAAGTGGTACGAGAATGACCCGTCCACCCCCGGCGGATTCGTGGTTCATCCGATAACCCCGCCGGCTCCCGAGAGCGTTATTGCCGCGGTGGGAGACTTCAATTCGGATGGCCTCCCAGATCTGGTCTTGCTCTCCTCTTCTAATCGCGGAGTTGTGGCGTTCTGCAATCAAGGCGGGGATCCGCCGACGTTTACGGCTATTCCCCTGTTCGAGGTCGAGGAAGGCATCGTGTGGGGGATCGCGGCCGTTGTTGACATGAATGGTGATGATCAGCTTGATCTGCTCGGAAGGACTTGTGACCCCATGGGCCCTACCGCCTGTCGCTTTTTGTGGTATCCAAATCTGGGTCCGGGATGGGCCGCCGCGCGCCGCCCCTGGCGGCTTTACGAATGACGCGGCCGCTCTGGTCGCGGGCAATCTGTACGAATATGTTCCGTAACCCCATTCGGTTTACCGTGCTTTGGGCGGCGACCCTCGCGGCTATGAGCTTAGAACGGCTGAATGGGGGGTCTGAGAACTTTCGGTTCGGCGACGTAAGGACGATAGCGGACCTGTCCACCCGCCGGGAGCTGATAGCGGCAGTAGATCTGGATGGCGACGGGGACCTCGACATGCTGATGGCCTCGCGGGCTTATGAGGCCAACATTCATCTTGGTGTGATTCAGTGGGATGAAAATCAGGCGGGACAATTTGTAACGCACGTCGTGGTGGAATCACCGATACCTTGGTATCCTGAGGCCCTAGCAGGCGACCTCGATGGCGATGGGGACCTGGACGTAGTGGCCCAAATGGATTATAGGTGGTTTTGGTTGGAAAACTCGGGGGGGCGACCTCCCTCATTTGAGCGCAGGGAGCCGGAGGAATCCGTGGGAATCCAGATTCTTCAGCTTGCTGACATTGACGACGATGGAGACCTTGACATACTTGGGCTCCGGCTGTTCGGTGCCTATTCCGTGATTATCGCGTTGGAAAACGAAGGGGGGGGATCCTTTCGAAGTCGCCCTCTTTTCGTGACAAGTCACGGTTTTGGGGTTGCGACGCTCGAGGCCGCGGACGTGGATCTTGATGGAGACACGGATCTTTTGATTTCGGGTTATGACTCCATCCACGGTTCTGGCAATGGAGCAATCTGGACTTGGGCTGTAAGCGATGGCCAGTCCATCCCGACTTTCATCCAGCAGTTAACCTTTTTCTATGGCCCGGAGGCTACGCGGGCATATCCGGTCGATCTTGACCTGGATGGCGACGTTGACGTCGTGCTTGCCTACGATTACCATCTGAGATGGTATGAGAACGTGCGACAAAGCGCTTTGGGTTTTATGCGTCGGTGGCAGCTCCTGGACGACCCGCCGTATGATGTCTCTTTGACGGATCTGGACCTGGATGGACGGCCCGACCTCCTGGCCTTGCCGTCCCATGAGAGGCGCGGGGTCCTCCTGCTTCACAACCGAGGAGGGCGGCCGCCGAGGTTCGACGTATCGGAAATCCTGGTTGTCGAGGACGGATACGGGCCCTACCTGGCTCTTGGAGCCGACGTGGACGGGGATAGCGACGTCGATCTCATCGTGGCGATCGCGGGCGCCGTGGGTCCGGTCGCCGACCGCCGCCTGGTTTGGTATCCGAACCTGGCGATCCATGACTCCGCGGTCCGGCGGGCTTGGCGGCTGTACGAATGACGCGGCCGCTGTGGTCGCGGCGTGGGCTTGGAAGTTGCTCGATCGGCGTGGGCGGCGGGGGAGGCTGGAGAAGGTCGACGAGGGGAGCATGGACTGGGATGGTGGAACACGGCACTCGGCGATATTGTTCTCAGCGCGGCCGACATGCATGGGATGCTCGAGGATGGCAGCATTGACGGTGCGTTCAATGCGGGAACAAGGGCTTGGCCCCTACACGCCGCAATGGGTGCCGATGCGCTCACGAATTCATTCGCCCTGACTCTCAGCCAAGTAGGCTTCCCGCTTCTGACGGCTGCCTACCCTTATCACGGGATCACGCTGCAAGATGTCGGTCCATATCCCATGCAGTATCCGGCTACGGGGCCTGTATATGACGGGGAGTGGCTGAATCAGCTTGCCTCGAGCAAGCTGGGCTCAGTTATCCACGAACTGACCCACGCCTTCGGGATCGACCACGACTTTGACAATGGAATTCTCTGGGCCCCGTTTCCCTACACGGTCCGGACCCTCGTGGCTGGTAATCTGATGAGTAATGCCTTCCGGGGGATCTATGGGTATGTTCATCCCGGCTTCCTGCCGGACAGTACTTACGTCAGTTACGCGACGGCACTCCAGCTAAACGTTAGTCGCTGGTTTCAGCCCGATAAGCTGTACAATGACAACACCAAGCCGGTGATAAGGAACATGACAGGCAGCGGTAGCATGGAAGACCCTCTGCCGATTGCGCAGGAGCCCCAGACTCATCTTCTTCCCATTTCGTTCGAGGCGGAGGATGCCGGGGGGCTGGCCTGCGCCATTCTTGTCCGGGAACTACCCGCCATGTTTGCCGGCATTGTCGGCGCCATGCCCTTGTCGGGAACCTACACCGAAGGCCCGCGAATCTTCTACGTCCGGGACTACTTCAGAGACGAGCCAAATCAGTTCTTGCTGAAGGTTTACGATTCCAGCGGCAACCTTGGCTATCAGCGTAAGTGGGTCCAGCCGGCATATCCGTTTAATTTGCCGCCCGTCCCCCTTTTTTTCTCTAGCAAGTACGACGCGCTGGTCGGCGAGGACGTATCCTTCGACGCATCCAGGAGCTGTCGCCCCACGACTCCGGACCCGTTCGGGCCGTGCCGCGCGCCAGACCCGAGCCTGCGCTATCGGTGGGATTTTGATGGCGACCTGGTTTACGATACTCCGCTGACTTCCAGCAGCCAGGCGATGTGGCAGTTCGCGGCTCCTGGAATATATTGGGTACGACTTGAGGTGCGGTTGGTGGACAGCGAGGGTGTTCCCATTGGAATGTCTGTCACGGAGCCGCTCCCCATCAAGGTGACGCCTCCCAAGGAGGATCCTCCTGTCTGGGTCGCGAGGGATTCAGCCGGGGGCTCGACAGTTCGGGCCGACCCGAATGGACATGTGTTCACGCGAGGGAGAATGGATGCTTCGGTGGGAACCCCTTCAGCGGTCTCGGCGACGGCTGACGTCTGGACGATCAAGGAGGGAAGCGACACGCTCATGCGGGTCGTCGTGAGCGACCCGGCAAACCGCTGGACGGAAGGTGACGTGGCCGTGCGCGGAATCGTTCGGCCCGGTGCGGCCTCCGCCGAGCCGGGCGATGTGTTCGTCCTTCGGGACCCCCTGGGCGGCGTGATTCTCTCGCTCAAGGCGAACGGCGATCTTGAGATTCTCGGAGGAGCTCAGGAGTACGACAGGTGAAAAACGGGGCACGAGGGGCTGTCGCGCTGACGCTTGTGGGGCTGAGTTGTGCCGCGTTGGGTAGACAGGCCCCGGGGCAGCCATTCGGAGCGGGGCAGACGATCGGGACGATGGGAATTTGCGACAGATCGCTCCCGGTGATTCAGCTGCCCGATATCGATGGAGACGGGGACCCGGACATCCTGGCCGGTCCGTGTTACGCCGGGGGGCTGGTGTGGCACGAGAACGACGGGAGGGGGGGGTTTGCGAACCATGTTCTGATGGAGCCCCCCACCGGCGTGCGGGGGGGGGGAGTCGAGGCTGTCGATCTCGACGGGGACGGGGATCTGGATATCTTAGTGACGCGCGATGATGAGATCTTCTGGTTTGAAAACGACGGAAGTTCTGCTGGGGCATTCACCATCCACTTGGTACCGACCTCCACAGGGGCCGGGATCGCCCACGCCTTCGACATGGACGGCGACGGGGACGGTGATATATTGATGCCCGGCGATTTCGTCGCGTCCGATATGTTAGGACAGATAGGAATGGCCCCGTTTATCATAATTGAGAACCGGGGGGCCGGTGTTTTTGAGGAACGCGCGCTGGGGAGCGTCGATTTTATCCTGATGGAGGT